>Ga0315549_1005613_pt1 | contig 10143 bp, 8 predicted proteins | sample SalMarSW160200MG_FD_203101 | JGI IMG/M metagenome (GOLD analysis project Ga0315549, IMG submission 203101) | Salt marsh sediment microbial communities from the Plum Island Ecosystem LTER, Massachusetts, United States - Salt Marsh Sediment SW1601-200 ... | reverse complement strand
ATAGTCAGAGCATATCCGAAGAGATTTATCAAACGCTGGAGACTCTCTTAATATCTTTGTGGGAAACAGAGAGCCGCAGGCATGGACGAGAATTGTCTCAAACAAGTATTCGGTGATTCTTCCACTATATAATCTTCTTTTGCATTTGCCATATACATTCCCATACTCATCTATTCGAAAATATGAGCCATAAACTATGACGTCCTCGGTTTCCTCCTCCATAACCTTAACCAGCCTCTCGATAGCATCGGGTAGCAATAAATCATCGGAATCTATGAACGATATGTATTTACCCTGAGCAAGCTCGATAAGTTTATTACGGGCGGCAGCGTCACCACTGTTCTGCTGCCAATGATATGTAACAGGCAAGCCAAGCTCTTTTATCATATCCTCAGTACCATCAGTAGAACCATCATCGACTATGACAATTTCGTAGTCTTTGTAAGTCTGCGCCAGAATACTATTGAGAGTTTCTATCAAATACTCCTTTCGATTATATGTTGGGATACAAATGCTTACTGTTTTTTTCTTTGAAGCGGAAAATTTCCGAGTTTCGATAGCGGGAACTCTTATGTTTTTACTCTTGGCCAATAGCTCTTTTTCAGTGACTCTATAAAGCAAGCTACACAATTCTTTACCAATTATATTAATATCAAACTTCTCAACATAAACTCTGCCAGCTTCTCCCATCTTTTTCCTCAGATTGGCATTCTCAATCAGCTCAGTGATTTTATCGATCCACTGCGAAAGATTCGATGCGTGATAGCCTGTTATGCCGTCTGTGACATATTCTGAGTTTACCCCAACAGGTGTTGTGATGACAGGCAAACCTGCAGCGGCACATTGCAGAATCTTGAAGCCACATTTACCTCTGGCAAACGGATCGTCGGGTAATGGTGCCAGGCCGATATCACTTGAAACCAGATCAAGAACTTGTGTTTTCTCTGACCATCGATGTTTCTCCACTGACATATTATACAAGTTAAAAAAGTCATCACAGATTATCCTCAGAATAACATTGTCAAATCGCAAACCAATTTCCTCAAGGGCCGGTTTGATTTCGGCAAGATACTTTAGTGTGCTTTTGCTGCCAATCCATACAAGGCGAATTTTGTCATCCTTTTTCGGCTTGGCCTGAGTCCTATAAGCTTTCGTATCTAGACCAGTGGGGAGGACCTCAACATTTTTATTGAATTTCATTGCATGTTTGGCAAGGTATAAATTACCTGCTATAACCATATCCGCCACTTCGACTGTCCGTTTAAAAGCCTTTTGCCGTTTACGGCTCGAACTGTCCGGATTATTAGCGTTGTACATAATTGCATCATCAAAATCGTAGATGATTTTTCTGCTATACTTGTGTAACCAAGCAGTATTAAAGGAATTCAAGCCTTTTTTCTGGAGAAAAACACAGTCGAAGTCAGCCACTCGCTTAAACATTTTTCGACGTGCCAAAGAGCCGGTAGGCAGTTTTGCAACTTCAGGATTTATTCCATTTAAGCGAAAAATATCGAGATAGACTCCGATTCTTTGTCTGAAGCTTGCACGCGTTGGATTGCTAATTATCACAAGTAGTTTCATAGCTTCTTCTCTTTTTTGGCGTGGACAATCATCGTGTCAGCCTTTTTTAGCAGTGCTATTATTCTTGCTAATGGTGAAACAATAGCTTTTGCCAGAGATGATCTTTTGATTTTATTACGGTGTTTGCGGTCAAAGTTATCTCCGTAAAAATAATACTGAAGTGAACCAAGTAATCCCTTTGAAGATTTTTCATAGATTATCTTTTTAACAAAAAAACCATTTTTCTCTATAAGACTTGAAATAGTTTTAGGTGTATAAATATAAAGGTGTCTTGGGCAATCAAGGTGATACCATTTATTCCTAAATAATCTGGCATTAAAACTATCAAAGTTTGGGCAGCTTAGGACAAAGTCACCGCCGGGTTTTAATAGATCATATAATTTTTCTAAAACCTGTGAGGGATTAGGCACATGCTCCAAATATGACCAAGCAGTAATTAAATCAAAACTGTTACTCGCAAAAGGAGATTCTGTGATAGTGCCGCAGAAAATATCTATTCCATAATTATTTTTTGCCACAGTCACCGCCGTTTGGGAGATGTCTATCCCATATATCTGAGAGCCAGTAAGATTCTTAATTTCATTTAGAAATTTGCCACTTCCGCAGCCAATATCCAGCAAACTGGTATGCTTATTTAACTTTCGGTAAACAGAGGTCGGCAAAGAGCTTTTCCTATATTTTTTCCTGTTGGTTTGGTCTGTTTTAGCTAATTTAGGTTGATATGGGCCATAATTACTCGGGTAAAAGCTCATGAGGTTTTTGCTAGAGATTTGTGGATTCATGTAAACAAGACCGCATCCTACGCACATTACATATGAAAAGGTGCCTTTTCCCCCATGCAAACGATCCTTTCCATAGAAGAGAAAATTGTGTTTTGTGTTTCCACATAAGTTGCAGCGAATGCAGTTTTTCATTATCATTTTGGTTTTATTAATCAGGTTATCATACTCCTACATTCTACGCTCAGTCACAAAATGGTTGCCCAAGGGGCATTATAAGTGCTATTTTCAATTAAATCGAGCATGTTTCCAGCGACTTTTTCACAATTGAATTCGGCGTGCGCTCTTTCCATGCCTGCCTTTGCAATTTTTTCTCGCTCCTGCTCATGTTGCAGGTACCAGTCAGCTAATTCAAAAAACTCTTCGGCAGAATCAAAGTATTTCAAATGTACTCCATCTTGAAAAAGCAGCTCTGAATCCGGGACCCTCTTTGCAAGAACGAATGTGCCGCAAGCAAGGTAATTAATAAGTCTGTCTGAATGATAGAGCCTTACGTCATTGGTTATACTAATACTCAGACCTATCTTACTGCCGCTAATAGCGTAAAAGTAGTCTATGCCTTCAACCATGGGGATGCCAAAGGCTCCATAAATCCTGGCGTTAGGCGTCTGGCTAAGTTGATAAATAAGGTTGTATCTTTCATTATTACGGTCAAGCCTCGTATGCTCAGCTTTGCCCGTGAATAAGATATCTTTTTTCCATTTTTCTTCCACGTCATATTTATACTGTATATCAGGATCGCACATATTGGGTATAAAGGCACAGTGCGGCACTCCTGCATCTTTATAGGTTTGAAGGAATCTACCTGCACTTGTGGTTGTTACGAGGTCTGTTTGCTGAGCAATTGCTATGCGATCAGGATTTTGGAAGGGGAATGGATCTTCGTCCCTGCTGACAAAGATGGCTTTTGGAGCGACTTGGCGCATTGCGGTAACAGTTTCAGCATCAAGATATTTCATACTTAGCACAAAAACAATATCCGGGTAATATCGCTTGATTTGTTCCACGAGAAGGTGATCAGCTTTTTTCTTTGCAAAATGCAGCGCGATTCGCTTGCTGTGGAATGGGCTGCATTGTATCATTATGCTTCTATAACTGAACCGCTGCACATCGCAGCCGAGACGTAGCAGGCCTTTAACCCACATTCGCTGTGAGACACGAATAGATTTGGGTGACTCGTCCTTGAAATCCGCTATTACAAATATACGTTTAGCTTTTTGCATATACAATTTTTTAGAAAATCTATCTTCTCTTAGGTTATATTTCTTTGTACGTTTTCAAAGAGCTTCCGATTAACGTCTGGTGTGTTTTCGGTATATATTATGCGCAGCATGTGCTGAGCCTCATAGGCATTATCGCTACCATGAATGCCGAAAACCTTCTCAGGGATATTATCTTTGTTTGTAAGGCGCGTTCTTATTTCCTGTTTATGAAAAACATTTTTATTTTTGACAAAGGGATGGCTCTTTATTTTATTCACATCTGTTTCTGCCAGCGGTACAGGATTATGGTCGTAGCATATAACAGCAATTTGAGGTGGGATTATCCATGTGCCGTTATGCGCGATCCAGTTGCCGCCGCGCACTTTATGCATGACTCGGCCTATTTGCTGCTGATCGAGTTGTTCTTTTTTTAAAATGCTGAATTTTTCTTCCAGCATCTGATAAACCATATCAGTTTTATTGTGTTCAATAAGGTCCTGACGGATAAAGAAAACCAGCAAATTGGGGAGCTTCTCTGCCCAATGTTCCAGGACTTTGGTCTCCTGCTCCAGCAGATACTGATGCCAGGGGCTTTTATGGGGCCAGCGTTCAAAAAGGTCATAAGGCATCTCCCAGCCGCATTGCTTAAGATATTCGTGCAGTCCCAACAGAGTGTATGGCTGCTCAATTTTTATACCGAGCCCTTGGCCTAATTCCGTCAGAAAACGTTGATAAGGCCGTTTAGGATTTGAATTACTTTGGAGGTGACAGCCTGATGGAATACCCGAATCCAGGCCTTTATGATAAACCAGATGAAAAGCCAGAGACCTGAAATACGTCAATGCCTCCGGGACGTAAAAAGTATCGTGATAAAGCACTCTTTTGTCTAAAATAATTGAAGCCAGGGCCGGTGGATAATAGGGCATTGACGCATAAGACATACCTCGCCTTCCGGTTCGGTTATAAACATCAAATCTGATGTTTCCGGGATGCTGGCTGGCAATAAGTGCCAATAATTTAAAGTCTTCGGTGTCCACGAGGATATCGATATCGTTGACGCTTTCTAATTTATCTTCTCCTTGAAGTGTTAACGGAACCTCGTCGAACCATCGCAATACCACGTACCTGATGTTATATTCATCAAATTTTTCAAATGCTTTTTTGAGATTGCTAACACTGAAGCGAATATTTTTTTTGCGGCGTTTTCGGCGCCGCCATTGTGTCAGCAGATATTGCTTTCTTAACCAGCATGTTAGATTACTGATAATGACAAGCTCCTACCAGAACAAATAATCCAATCAATCAGATAGCCTTCATCCTTTCTCTATGAGGTATATAATCCAGGCTCAGGTAATAATCAAATCGGTCCATGAGTTTTTTTCTCAAATCTATGTTTGTTACTTTTGCTCTATCCAGCAATTTAAGTGCCCACGGGTAGAATATCTCTTTATCCATCCAGTCCGCGGCGTACAGTACGTGCCAGGCTAATCTCGCTGCCAAAAACATCAGGTTTTCAAGACTGGATTTGTTGTAGAACACAACATATTCAAAATCTAATGCAATGGGGTGCGATTCAGAATCCTGGTTATCAAATACGACGGAGCCTGTGTTAATGTCCCAGTTGTTACACCTCGCTTTGTAATGAGAAATGAGCATGGGAATAACTCTATCAAGTGTATTAATACATTCTTGCTCGTTTTCCTTATTCCGTTCAAGTAATTCATCAATTGGTATATGATGGTTCAAATCTTCAAGAATTACTATGTCTTTTTTTATCAGCCTGGCTGAGCCATAAATACGCCCATAACCATAAACTTGCGGAACATTTATGCCGCGGTTATTTGCAGCTATCAGGTTGGCTGTCTCTGCAAATCCGTATCTATGGTATTTCATCCAGCAGTATTTGAGTCTTAGCCTGAACAGATGCAACGTAAGCACTTTGGCAACGAAGGATTTTTGAGCTGGCAGCTTTATGCGAAAAAGTAATCGCTTACTTACAGGCGTGTTCTTTAATATCTCAATATTGTCCGGTAGCCCCGATTGATTATGTTTGTCCAGCGCGGAAAGTACCGATTGCACTACGGAAACAATGTTTGCATCTTTAAGCCAAAAGATAATATTGTCCGAATGCTTATACTTAAAGTTTAGGGTATTTGTTATTATTTTTGATTTGTTCCAAACGTGTTCCATGTTATTACTACAATAATTTATAGATGATGCCGTTGACCGTTGGCAAAGCGAACGTATATATCTCCAAAATTTTTGGCATTCTTGTCAAATTTTATTAGTCTGTCTTTAATTCCTTCACAATCGTTCCACTCTGGTAATGCAAAAGACATTGAGTTATTCAAACAATAATTGAACTCCGCATTTCCAAGCTTATTCAGATAGTCTATGCATTTTAGTGACGCATCGATGCGTTCCGGAATAAATTCCAGAGAAATAGTTCTGATAGGCTGTGAAAGTCCCTGCAGTACGTCAAGCTCGAAGCCTTCGACATCGATTTTACAAAAGTCCGGTCGGCCGAATTCTTTGATGAGAAGGTCCAAGGTTGTTGTCTCAATCCTGATTTTATCTTTCCACTTGTGCCTTGAGGAGAACCTGCCACTGTGTTTGACAGTAGCTATCCACTCTTTTGACATCGAAGACAAGGTGTGCGAACGGTCTATGAAGAATTCTTTTCTGCTGACGGATTTGTCAAGAGCTTTGTTTACGATATGAACGTTGTTATTAAATCTTCGTTTTAAGAATCGCCAGCAGCTTTCCTGAGGCTCTACAGCTACTACCTCCGCACCGAGTTGTAGGAACATTGCGGTCTTATCTCCAATATTAGCGCCGATGTCAAAACAAAGGTTACCTTTTTTAATAAACTGCGAGTAAAAATGTGATTCTATGCTAAGGGTTTCCTTTCGCTTCGGAGACAGTTTCTTATATTTCTTCAGATTTCTATAATATCTGTAATGCTGCCTTAATTTTGTAGCAAATATTGTGGCCATCAATGACCTAACCTCTTCCTTGTAATTGACAAGCCTCGTTGCGAGTTAGCCTGAAATATTCTGGTCCAGAGTGTGTCTGAGAAGGTTTATTTTGGGCGATGGAATCGATATCCAGTTTGTAACCCTGCTTAAACTTTTCTGCCAAAGCTTCGACAGTGTGTTCGGCGGAACCGTCAATTTCATTTAGAGTTGAAGTATTTACCATATTTACCTGTATCGCGGAGGCGCAAAGTTTCTGAAAGAAAAGAAAACCGGGTAACTGATTACTGTGGTTCTGGCACCAACGGCAATTCCACGACTCGAGCGTATTGGGATTGAAAAAATACCCAAAAGACTTAAGGGTGGAACGTGTTGAGACGACTTTTCCCATGCCCCTTATTAAAACAGAACTCGGAGCAAAAAGCTTTTTAACCAGCGGATTATTGTTCATCGTGCCGTTGATAATCTTCTTAACCAGTGAGGTGCAGTAGATTGTAGCGCAAAGCTCAAACGGATAGCGACTATTAGGAGTCCGGCCCTTACGCCAGTCGAGCCGATAAACGCTTTGCCCTGCTACGGTCGCTTCTCCGATAGAATCACCGCCGGCTTCCGTATAGTCTTTGCCGAGCCTGAGTGAAAAACCAAAGATGTCTTCGGAAAATAGATTGAACGTCTGTTCGATAGCTTCAAAACTTACCGAGTCAAAATAGACTACATCATCGATGCCGAACAAGATGAATTTTGTGTCAATTTGGTCTATGATTTTCAGAAAGTCGCTGTGGAAATCGTCTTCTTCTATCACTATACAATTTGAATATTTAAAAAAGAGCTGCCTATATTCTTCCTCAAAGAGTTCTGGTTTATAAAGCACATACGTCTGGATTAGCTCGGCAGGTAAATGCCTGTAAAGACTCTCAAGATAACCGTCCAGTTGCAAAGGACGGTTCTTAGTGAATACAATGTTACTTATCATTTTTGTCATATCTAAACTATCTGAATAATTCGCAAGTTAAAAAACAATATCATATTTCAGATTGTAACTTTGGCAACTGCCAAATTGTACTTTTTCATCACTTTATTGCAAGGTGAATTTCTTTCTACTGATAAGGAACTATAATGCTCCCCGAAAACTGGGCGCATGATTAAGGTGGATTTGTCGCCTGAGATGATAACAATTTCAGGGGAAAAATTTAAGAAAAACAAGAAGTGTAATCATAGCGCTCAGTTTAAGGCAAAAGTTGCCTTGGCTGCGGTGGATTTATCAACTTTTGGCTGAAAAAGCGTTACATTTGGCACCAATGGTGGTACTTAATTATAGTTTTTGTTCATAGGCGTGCAAGAGGACGCCTCAGTATGTATCTAACGTCTCACTTAATGTAATGACATAGCGTAAGAAATTGTATAGGAGAGTTTGGTAGAGATGTGCAAGATATTTGGTAAGATTTTCATCGACCGTTTGATTAATTCAGCACAATGTTTTCGGACTTTTTGTGATCTAACACGACTTATCATGGATTTTGGTACGCTGCCTCAAATCCCTAAACGGCGCAGTCCCAGATCCGTAGTTATTGGTCACATAATAATACCTGTTTATTCCTTCAAGATACCCGTAAATAATCGTTGTCTAACAGAAGGAATGAAAAGTCCGAAAAGTAGAAGGGAAGAATAATAAAAGTGGGATTGCGGAAAAGTTATAGGGTTTACAGAAATATAACTATAATTCGTTTCCTATTGGATCATGGCGGAAATCCAGCCGAATATCCGAGTTGATAATAACAGGGGTTTTAAGGGCATAAATGGTGTTTTAGTCTATAAAACTGCTTTGATCTCGCAACATCTGGAATTTTCTTGACATATAGCACATAAATAGGTATAATTTTATTGAAAAATAGCCGAAAAAAGAGGATAGTGCAAGTACATTGGGTAAAGCAGGTATTAATGCTTTGCGCGGGGACAGATACTTTTTGGGATTATTGGTCCGATTGTGAAACGGGCAATAATGTGCCACAAGCGGTATTGGAGGAAGGGAATTTCCTGAACAATTTGTTCTGTGTTACTGAACGGAAATCAACAATTTTATCATTTTGTTTAATGAGCTTGTTGTTACTGAGTAACAAAAGCGATTTAAGTGCGTGTTAATGTTTGAGCGGTACTTTGATGTTCTCAAAGGCTGCTAACGTAATTTTTAGACCTCAACAAAAGGGGGAGGTAAAAAATGGTATCTCTACGGTCAATTAATATTCATTCACCACTCTTAATGCTATCAAAGTTTGCTATTATCTGCATGCTGGCCGTTGTCCTCTTTCCTGTCGATGCTCAAGCTCAGGTCGATTTAGACACAATTTTTTACCATGCACAAGATGGACCAAAGGTAATTCAGGATAATGGTGGCTACGACGGCAGGACAGTGTGGGAGATAAACCTTACAGGAGCACCTGCTGATGCTGTTATCAGGAGCGTGGATGTCGAGTACTGGATAACCCATACGTGGGTGGGCGACCTAAAGGTATGGTTGGCTACCGAGGAAAAAGGCCAATGGATAGAATATGTCCTCTGGGACCGACAAGGTGGTAATGCAAATGATATTCATGAGAAGGAAACAGAATTATCCACATGGAATGGTTTGCTGGTAAACAGGAAATGGTATTTGTGTGCTGCGGATTATGTAAATATGGATGAAGGACAAATTGATTCTTGGAAAATCTGGGTATATTTCGATAGGGCCGGTGTAGTACCTCAGTTTATTCCTTATTATGAGGATTTTACGGAAGGCAAACCTGACAGGTCTGAGGGATGGGAGTACTATTCTAACAATAGGGGCAGGATTGAAGTTGTGGATGGGAAGCTTCGCATGGATGATGAGCAAGACGGCCTTTCTTATTCATTAAACGAAGCAATACTGCACCTTGATCTGAGCGAACGAAGCGGAGTAACGCTAACTCTGAGGCACGAAAACGACAGCGATGAAGATACAAACCTGCCGGCAAGTTTCACCGGTCATCTGAACGGTGACGGAATTACAATCAGCCCTCGTGGCATTAATTGGTATCTTGTGACTAATTTGACTTCAAGTTTCAACCAAAAGTCATTTGACTTGGACCCTATTGTTCAAGCGGCTGGCATTGGCTATACCTCGGACTTCCGTATCAAATTTCAACAGTATGATAACTATGGATGGCCTACTGACGGGCGAGCTTTTGATAATATTTCAATAACTGCGACAGGAGCGGACCCACAATCAAGACTACCTTTTGGGTTGTGGAAGGGGACATTTAACAGCACGATCTATGGTGTTGTAGGAAACATCAATAACTGGATCATGCGAGAGGATTACACTACACAGGCAGCATGGGAGTTGCCCATTACGACGGGCACAAGTATAAAAATAAATCCTTCAGGTACATTCTCATTTAATTCTCTGAACGACCAATTGAGCTTTGTTTATACTGGTACGGCAAATATCGTGACAGATGAACAGGTTATGGAAGTACCCGGTACTTTGAATGTTCAAGGAACGGTCTTTCGTAACCGTATAGAAGGTAATTATACGCTTAGATTATCTCCGCCAAATCTTCCTTCGATTAATGATAATGGTACATTGCAGGT
>Ga0315549_1005609_pt1 | contig 10153 bp, 12 predicted proteins | sample SalMarSW160200MG_FD_203101 | JGI IMG/M metagenome (GOLD analysis project Ga0315549, IMG submission 203101) | Salt marsh sediment microbial communities from the Plum Island Ecosystem LTER, Massachusetts, United States - Salt Marsh Sediment SW1601-200 ... | reverse complement strand
ATCTTGATAATTTTCTGAGGAGTAAAGGATGGGAGTTTAGGCATAAGATTTTACTGTTAGGGTGTATTCGAAAGTTCCTTCCTCCGTGGGGACCTCCTGACCATGCTCTTTTAAGCTCTCTATGTATAACTCAATAGCTTCCCTTGCCATTTTGATCGCTTGTTCTATGGTATCGCCGTATGTGACGCAACCGGGAAGCGAAGGAACTGTTACGGTATAACCACCCTCAGGTTCTTTCCTAAGCAGAATTCTATAGCTTAGTTGTTTCATATTATCTCCTTATGTCGGGTATTTAATAAACATTTCTTTCACCCGTCCCGGATGCCTCTGTGGCAATGGACGACATCTCCGATGCCAACGAGAGAACAAAAGCAAGTCTAAGGGGCCTTCAAAAACATCCAGTTTAACCGAATATGCGGAACTTTCCTCTTGCGGTTTTGTCTCAATTGATTCCATTTTCCCCCTCAAGGGTTTTCGTTTGCAATTCTCAAGCTGACCAGTCACTCGATTTGCCATGCATTTTCTGCGCCGATTGCGTCAGGTGCAACGATTGTCATTGCGAGCCCGAAGGGCGCGGCAATCTCTTTCTATGTGAGATTGCTTCGGGCTTACGCCCTCGCAACGACGGGGCCGCTGCGTCAGGGTATTGTTATTTCAACTTCATCGCCTTTCTTACATCTCGCATTGTCTTTTGGGCTGTGGTTCTCGCTTTTTCTGCACCTGACGTTAATACTTTCTCCACATAAGGCAGATTCTTTTCCAACTCAGCTCTTTTGTCGCGGATGGGTTTCAATGTTCTGTTAGTCATCTCAGCGCATATCTTCTTGCATTCCACACATCCCAATTTTCCAGTTGAACAGCGCTGGTGAATGGTTTTATGATCCGGATTATAGACCTTGTGCAAAAGATAAACCGGGCACTCGTCGGGATGTCCGGGATCTCCCAGATGTATTTTGGTGGGATCGGTATACATTATGGAAATCTTCTTGGCAGTCGACTCTTCCGACTCCCCCATGCTTATGTCGTTATTGTAAGACTTGCTCATCTTCCTGTTGTCCGTCCCCAGGATTCCTGCAAACTGGCTCAGTTTGGCTTGCGGCTCAGGAAAAACCTCTCCGTACAAACCGTTAAACCTCCGTGCCACCTCCCGGGTGAGCTCAATATGGGGAAGCTGATCCTGCCCCACCGGCACCCAGTTAGCCTTGTAGATCAAAATGTCTGCCGCCTGAAGCAAGGGATAGCCCAAAAAGCCATAACTATCCAAATTCAATTCCACGCTCTTTTCCTTATAGGAGGGCACTCGCTCCAGCCAGGGTATGGGGATGATCATGGAAAAAAGAAGATGCAATTCGGCATGTTCCTTTACCTGGGACTGAACGAAGATGGCGCATTTCTCCGGATCGAGCCCGGCGGAAAGATAATCGATGGTGGCCTGGATGATTCTGTCGCCCAGATCCGAAGTCTGATCATAGTCGGAGGTCAAGGCATGCCAGTCGACGATACAGGAGTACATCTCATAATCGTTCTGAAGCTGGACCCAGTGTCTTAACGCACCTTCCAAGTTGCCCAGATGCAATTTGCCGGTGGGCTGCATCCCGCTTAAGATTATTTCCTTTTTCATTGGCCACTCCGAGAGAGTTTTTGAGGTTGCAGACTTGACAAAGAGCGACTACTAGTCACTGAATAACTGACAACTGTTGTTAATCCAAAAACAGATACTGTTTCCATCTCTGATCTGAGATGCCGATAAACTGCTGAATGAAGGTAATATGATTGGGTCTTTTGGGACGGCGCAGAAGTTTAAATCCCGCCTGTTCCGGAGTGCGGTCGCCTTTGACGTTATTGCACTTGAGGCATGCGCAGACCAAATTCTCCCAAGTGTCATTGCCCCCATAGATTTTTGGAATCACGTGGTCGACGGTCATGGAACCGTGATTGACGCCGCAATACTGACACCTGTGTCCATCCCTTTTTACAATGTTCTTTCGGGTTAAGAGTATTCTCTTATTTGGGACCTTTATGTAAAACGCCAACCTCACCACGCTGGGAACCGGGAAACTCAAGGAGACGGAGTGAATCGTGTATCCATCGTGCTTTTCTATGACCTCTGCCTTGCCCAGATAGACTAATATTATGGCTCTCTTCACCGTGCAGACTGAGAGCGGTTCATAATTTTGATTCAAGACCAGAACGTTTCTGTGCAACATATCCGATTCGACCTATAAGCCTTTAACATCTATAATCTTATATAATTTAAGATTTTTGTTGAGTCTGTCAATGATTTTTTTCGCCAGATTCGCCTTCTTTTTTCTTCTGCAGGTGTAGCAACAAAAGGATGTGGCCTTTTCGTGGTTTGTCAGCTACTGGCAACGTTCCGGGGAAAAGATAACGGATTTGAAGCAAATTGATCGAAAAATTGTGAAGATTTCTCTTGACTATGTGTTGTGTTTGGTTATATTATGCGTAGGCTTTATTTAGGGCTGGAAAGTTCACTTGAGAGGACGCATTTTTCAGCAGGTAAACACTCTAGGCAAGTAGGCTTTATCTCTGAAGATCAGATTTGAGGAGGAAAAGATGAAAAAGTTTTTTGGGGTTTTATTCTTGGCAGCCATTGTCTTATCGGTTTCCCTTTTCGAGTCGAGTTTTGCTGAGCAGGATCCCAATGATCTTTACGGACCGGACTCGGTGTTTTTCAGATCCAGGGGCTTTTTGGTTCCCGAGCCTCCCGAGGTGGGGAAAGTAGCCATACCGGTATACTTTAGAAACGACGATTTTGTTATCGCCTTGCAGGTTCCCTTGACCTGGACAGGCCCAGCCACCATCGACTCTGCCAGTTTCTTCGGAAGCAGGATTAACTACGTGATAACCAAAAACGTAGCCATAGACAACGGCAACAAGAAAGTTTTGGTCACTGGGGACGTCAAAACCCAGCCGTCTATCCCTGACGGCAGAGGCATGCTGGTTAAATTCTATTTTTCGACAACCGATGTCGGCACCTTGTTCGTCGACACTACCGCCAACTCCCCCCTGCCGGAGGAACATCTTTTGTTCACCCGAGAAGATTCTGTAACTTACACTCCCCAGTTCCTGGAAGGGGAGTTTCATTTGGTCTCCGAGCAGGATCCCAATGACCCTGCAGTTCCGGACTCGGTTTCATTCTATCCTGACTATGCCTATTATCCCTTGCCCAGCGGACCCGGACTGTTTTACGCTCACATGCAGGTGACAAACGATAATCCCCTCGGGGCCATGATCCTGCCTTTTATCTGGTCCGGTCCTGTTGCTTATGACTCCGTCACATTCAGGGAGAGCGTTTTTGATGAGTTGGAGTACCAGACGGTCAACCCGGACATCATGGCAAGTAAAGTGTTAATAGGAGCAATTCCGTTTTCGGAACCTCCCATTCCCCCTACTCGGGGGCTTTTTACCACCTTATGCTTCACTTTGACCAGCAACACCGGTTTGGTTACGGTGGACAGCAGCTTCTTTCCTCCGGTGAATCGTTTCACATTCACGACCGCCGAACCGGAAGGCTATACTCCTCAGTTCGCCCTGGGAGATTTTCCTGTAATCGAGTATTGGCCCGGAGACGCCAATTTTGATGGACACGTCGACATCGGGGACATAGTCTTCCTTCTCAATTACATATACCTCGACGGCCCAGTCCCTGCTCATCCCATAACCGCGGACGTAAATGAACCAGACCACACGATCGATGTGGAGGACATTATCTATCTGATAACCTATCTTTACCAGAACGGCGCCGATCCCTTACCCGGGGATCCTTGGTAGAATTAGAGGAAAGCAATCGCAGAAGGCGTCTCATCAGGGCAGCGAGACGCCTTTTTAATTTCCGCATCAAATGGCCGGCAGTCAAACCCCTTCAACGAGAACCTCAATCCGACAACAGTATTCTGGCCGGACTTCAGAATTAGATTTTTCAATATTACTCTCTTTCGTGCAGCCAATCAGCCGCAGAAAAATGGGGGTAGAACTTCGTAAACTTACTCTAACTTTACGGTAATCGGTTCGTATCAAGTGTGTTCTTCTCGCCTGACATCAAGACGGGAATTCTCAAAACCAAAACAAAAGGGAAATCCAGATTAAAAGAGCAATTCCAAGCATCCCATGCTTGCAACCAGAAGGTATTTTGAATTCCACACCAGGTAATTTGGAGTTCGATTTGAAACCAAACCTTTTTTCAGAGAACGCCCGGCACGATTTTTTGTCTTTTCTAGTTGACGGAGAAAACAAAATCTGATATTATTCCCGGCGAGAGGGTTCTATCTAAAAGCATCCAGGGAAACTCACTGACATGGGGACGACCATGCACAGATCGCTCGGATTGTCAAAATTCATGAGCTTCGTGCTGAGACACAAACCCGAGAATTTTGGACTGAGGCTGGATCCTTTTGGTTTTGTCAACACCAGAGACCTGCTTCTCGTGCTTCAAAACAGGTACGGCAGAGTTCAATCATCTGACATTGAAAACGTGGTGAGAGACTGCCCCAAAGGAAGATTCGAAATAAGAGGGGAGAAAATTCGGGCACGATACGGACATTCCGTCGAGGTCCAGCTCGATACCGACCCCTCGGAGCCTCCGGAGTATCTCTACCACGGGACCAGTCCGGCGATGAAGAATACCATTTTGGCTGAAGGCTTGAAACCAATGAAAAGAAGATATGTTCACTTGAGTAAAAGCAAAGAAGAAGCCTTTCAGGTGGGCAGCAGAAAATCCAAAAGCCCGGCAGTCTTTACCATAAAAGCGAAGGAAGCATCAAAAAAGGGAATAGAATTCCATGATATGGGAGTCGTGGTGCTGGGTGAATTCATTCCCAGCGAATTCATAGAATTGGCCAGCGGATGAGGTGACAGGGTCCGGGGACCGCCAACCTGCACCGTCTGGCGCACACCGCCGCAATATCGAATCACATTTTATAAAAGTCGTTGATCCTTAAAATGGGGATCAGGGTATGGATCATATCAAACTCGCCTGGAGAACCATATGAAAAAAAAGACAAATCTGAAAGGGCTGTGGACACAGGAGTTGGAGAAACTGCTCACCGAACTTGGAGAGAGAAGATACAAAGCTAACCAGCTGGCCCTGTGGATTTACGATAAGGGAGTCACCGAATTCAGTCAGATGACTGATCTCTCCAAGACCCTTCGGGAAAAATTGGACTCCCTCGCATGTATAGACAGCATAAAGTTGGTGAAAGCACAGACTTCTGAAATCGACTTTTCCGAAAAGCTTCTTCTTGAACTCAAGGATGGTGAAAGGATTGAAGCGGTTTTGATGCTTGAAAAGGACCGCATTACCGTTTGTGTGTCCACCCAGGTGGGATGTCCCCTGGGCTGCACCTTTTGCGCCACCGGAAAGATGGGTTTTAAAAGGAACCTGACCGCCGGAGAGATCGTGGATCAGATCATCGCGCTGAGAGATCGCAGACCCACGCATGTGGTTCTCATGGGCATGGGGGAACCTCTTCTGAATTACGACAACACGGTCAGAGCCCTAAGAATCATTAATTCGGAGTTGGGTCTCTCATTTGCCGCCAAGAGAATTACCGTATCCACCGCGGGCATCCCCGACGGCATAAGGAACTTGGCCAGCCTAACCTCGAAGATAAAATTGGCCATTTCGCTCAACGCCCCCACTGACGAGAAAAGAAACGAGTTGATGCCCATAAACAAGAAGTACCCTTTGAAGACTCTGCTGGAAGCTGTCAAGTATTACACGGAGAAGACAAAAAGAAGAATTACCTTTGAATACGTCTTGATAAAAGACTTCAACGATTCCCAAAAGGATGCTCTGGAGTTATCCAAACTGGTGAGGGGGATTCCCTGCAAGATCAATTTGATACCTTATAATCCCGTCCCCGATTTGCCCTTCGAGAAGCCCTCTCAGGAGAAGATTGTTGGGTTCAGGGACTATCTGTTTCCCCGTTGTCCTACAGTTACCTTGCGGAAAAGCAAAGGCGAAGATATCCAAGCCGCCTGTGGGCAACTATACGCTTCTATGAAGACTTAGATGCACTTGGAAGAAAACTAAAATGATTGATTTGAAAGATGTTCAAAGTGTTCGGTCACAGTTCGGTATGGATGAAGAGGGGTGTTTTTGGAGTGGCGAATTTATGTCGCTTCTTGGGGATTTAGTGGTTGCGTCTGCGCGCCACAAAGACCAGATATTAACCCAAATTCATCAAAAACACAGATACATCTTGTAGGACTTGTGGAATCTGGGAATGGTTCTTTTCAAGCTAGAATGGATCCGTTCACACGCTCAGAATAATGATTCATTCAAACCACTTTGGTTCCAATTTGCCACTGCCGACATCGATTACTTTCACGTTGAGTTTCGTTCCATTTTTGATTACGTAGCTCAAATCATTAGGGACACTGGAAACAAACCCGGACAAATACCGGACTCATTTCGCGAACTTCAACAATGGTTGAATAAGAATCCAGGAAACCGTGCCCGAGTTGGAGAAGAACTTGCGGAGGTTGTGGAATCTGTGGATTGGTTTCCAGATATTCAAAACTTGAGAGATTCCATGATTCACAAGGGTGCATTTACTCTCGTCTTCCTAGATCCTGAAGAAGGAATTCTATTCCAATCATTAGGAAATTCGTTAAAACCGCTTATAAGAAATGAAATAGTAATGCACAACAAGAACGTAGTTGATTTTCAGTTATACAGTGCATTCTATCTATGTAGGCTGTTTCTCTTTCTTGAAGAATTGGCAAAAGCAATTCGCTCAAAACTGAGCATCAAAAAAATAAACCAGCAGGCAAAGAGCTACTCCCCCGGGTTCAAGCTTGTAATTAGCTGGCTTGACAGACTTACTCAGAAAATAAAAACGTAGATGTTTTGTCGACCCGGCTTCGCCATGGTCGACCTACAAGTAGCCCAATTCATTAAGCTCGATAAATCGAGCAACTACAATCTTGGATTATCATCATTTGTTGGTTTAGATGTAGTGGTCGCGTTTATGCCACTTCAGTAACTTGCGTTTGATAAATCAAACCGCTACGGGTCTTTCGTCCACCAAGCTATCCTATGGGGTCGTCTGAACGCCGTGGTCGACACATAAGTCTAAATTGCCCTTCACTCTAACCCTCCCCGGTCCAAACACCCGCAAGAGAGAAGGCATCATATTCTATTCCACTCTTATGTGGTTCGAAAAAATCCACCCTTTCTTGCCCATGTATGCCTCCACGCGGTAAATGCCCCGCCCGTCAGCGGAATATTCCAAAGCATTTCCTTTTTTCTCTTTGACAATGCTCCCGTCACATAGAAGCCTTATATCGCATTTTTGAGGAGTGCGAACCAACAAGGAGGTTTTCCCTGGCGAGGAGATACCGTCACCAACACGGTATAGCTGGCCTTGGGCTTCCGCACAGAAGGAAAAGCCTCTGGCATCCCCCCAGCGGTAGTTGGAGATGAAGAGATTACACCCTCTTATGGCGTCCATCACCTGTCGTTTGGCGGTCTGACTCTCTGAAGATAGCGGCTCCTTCAAAACCAAATGCACCCTCAGGGATTGAAATTGAACCTTATAAGGAAAGATTAAAAAAGTAAAAGGACCCATTTTGTAAGGATGAGCGTGCACATCCACTCCGCTGATTCCACAAACTCTTCTCTGCTTGTTTAACTCGTCCCATATTTTCAAAATCCTCGGCGTGGGGCCGGTAAGATACCTTCTGGGGGAAACGAACATTTTGAGCAGGTTAAGTTTATTTATTCCCTCCATCCATTCGGACATCTGATTCCAGATTTCGATGCCGTCGAATCCTTCTGCGTCCCAGGCAGTCCACGGATAGGGGGGAAACTGAGGCAACACTCTGCTCTCATCCGGATGAGCAATGATTCCCAGACCGCCTTGCCTTTTTATCTCCCTGACGTACTCTTGTGGAGAGAGTTCTCCAGATAGAACCTGACCGACATTGAAAGCTAAATAGTGATTTATGTTGGTTTTGTCGTGTATCTCATATCCAATAAGAACAAAAGTTTTACCGTGCCAGCCCTCCAGTCCAAGATGCAGCGATCTTAAGGTCATGTGGTCGGAGAAAAGAAGAAAGTCCAGCCCCACCGTCTGCCCGATCTTGATTACCTCGGGAACGGACTTTGATCCATCCGAATCTGTGGTATGTATGTGGGAGACACCCACGTATTCATGCCAGGCCAACTCTTCTCCTGATGCAGATTTTTATGTCGGGTGTTCCGCCGTCGGCGGAAAACCCGACCTATCACTCTTTTCTGAATCTATCAGGAACCTTTACGAATATTATTAGACCCGTAATCATCATCAGCACCAGGGCCCCCAGGGCAAAGCGATACTGGATGGTCAAGATCACTCGATCGGTAAAGGTCACCCCCAGCTCTCCCAAAAAAGAAATCACTTTTTGGACTATCGCCGTATCGGCTTTGAAGTAGAGGATCACGAGACCCCAGACGATTGGCCCCAGTATGGCGGCAACTTTTCCGGATAATGAATATAATCCGAAAAACTGCCCCAGGACCTCCCTTGGCGCCAGGCTGGTCAGAAGCGGTCGAGAGGCAGTCCAGGTTGAACCTAAGAGAATTCCCACCAAAGAGCCCATGATCCAGAAGATGGTTTCATCGGCAATAAAGATCACAACCGACAGAGATAATATCCATCCGATTATCACAAAAAACAAGGTCTTTTTGGGGCCAATGAAATCGGTAACGTATCCGCACAGCAACGAGCCGATCACAGCAGAGGTGGTGGAAAGGATGAAGAACCATATTTTGACCGAATCGGGAAAACCCATCACCAGTTGAGCATAAACGGCCATGAAGATGGTCACCGTGGCAATGGCATCCGCTACAAAGAAATTGGCTATCAGAAACCTCAAGACTCCGGGATATTTCTGTGTGTTGGAAATCCCCTCCCACACCCTCAGAAAGGTTAGCTTGATCTTCAGTTTTTCCTTATCCAACCCTCCCTGCACTCTCTCCTTTACCCACAAGAACGTTGGAAGGCTGAACAAAAGAAAAAGCAAAGCGGTGGGAATGAACGCTTTCTGTCTTCCGCCGTGGTCGATGAAAGGCATCTTCATTCCAAAGAGACTTCCCTCCACGAAAGGCCTGACCAACAGTAAGCCCAGAATGGCCCCAACGTATCCCAAGGAGACACCCAAGCCTGAGACTTTTCCGATATTGTGTTTTGTGCTCACCTCCGGAAGAAGGGCATTGTAAAAGACCAGTCCTCCCTCGTAGCAGAAATTGGCCACGACAAAAAAAGCTAAGGCCAGGAGAATTTTCGCATTTGCGTCCACCACGGTGTTGCTGATCATTCCTATCAGGATGGTCGAGAAGATACAGCCCAGAGTCAAAGTAAGGAGAAAGGGCTTCCTCTTTCCTTTGGCATCGGAGATTGCCCCTAGAAGGGGCATGGTCACGGCCACCAGGAACATGGAGAGGGCATAGCTGACGCTATAGTAAATATCCTCCTTTTTGTTGTCCACAATGATCCATTGGGCGAAATACATGGTGACGATGTTCATGGAGAAGATGGTGTTGGCAAAGTCGTAAATTGCCCAGCTTGCCGTGGAGAGTCTGTTTTTTCCTGCAAAATTGTGCATTCGTGATTCACGTCATTGTCCACGGTCCACCGTCCACGGCAAAGCGGAATTACAGAACGGTGGACGGCCGTCTGCGGACAGTGGACAAGTATCTTATCTCGTCGCTATCCATACGCCTGTGGCAATGCCCAGAGCGTCCGCCACCAGATCCTTATAGCTGAATCTTCCATCCGATCTCTTCTCATCATATACCTCTTTTCCCAGACCCAAGCTGAAGGTTAAGCCGCAGGAAAAACATAAAGAGGACTTTTCACCATTATTGTAAAAGTCGTGATAGACTTCATAGGAAAGTCCAGATAGAAAGGCGCTCACTCCAAAATGTTCGAGCTTGTCCCAGGCCAGCCATCTGTCGGATATCCTCAAGCTGTCCGATTCATTATCCTCATTTAGCGGTGATGTTTCAGATCTATCTTCCGCGTGAGGAATTTGACATAGAAAAAGGAAAAGACACAAACAGCAAATGACAATGCTCTTGTTCGGATAAGTCATGTTCTTCCTTGTTACCTGAACTCTGTTAAAAGCGATGCGAAGTCCGTTACCATAA
>Ga0315549_1005608_pt1 | contig 10153 bp, 7 predicted proteins | sample SalMarSW160200MG_FD_203101 | JGI IMG/M metagenome (GOLD analysis project Ga0315549, IMG submission 203101) | Salt marsh sediment microbial communities from the Plum Island Ecosystem LTER, Massachusetts, United States - Salt Marsh Sediment SW1601-200 ... | reverse complement strand
TGCTTGTTGTCATAGCAATCATCGCCCTGTTGCTTTCCATTCTTATGCCGTCGCTTTCAAAGGCAAGGTCTGCCGCAAAGCGTATGGTATGTGCAAGCAACCTGAAGCAAATCAATTTGGCTATGCGCCTATACCTCGATAGCAACAACGATACATATCCATGCGCGCAGGACCCGGTCCCGGAAGACCCGAATATCTGGCTGTGGATGGGACGTGGCTGGCGAAGATTCGTCGAACCATATCTGGACGGAAGAATCGATGTAAATAATCCTTCGGTCTTATTTTGTCCTGAAGACCCTGCATCTGAAGAAAAATATGAATCCACCAGTTACGCATACTCGATGGCATTTTACCATAGCCCTGAACAGATAAGTCATATGACCGATCCTAGCTACACTTGTGGTACTGATGGCCCTTTCGTACAATCAATACCTCAACAAAGTCTGGATGTCACCAGGCCGTCCGGAAAGATTCTTATCGGGGAATGGAACAGCAATCACCTACGCGTGGTTGAAAAGGGATGGTACGGTTTTGGTGGCTGGTGGTGCTGGGAAGGAAGCCGCAATTTTCTTTTTGCTGACGGGCAAGTCCGCTATCTTGCCGCAGAAGAGATTCGACCTGCCCTGGACGGCTGGCCGAATCCTAACCTGACAATCGATGGCGTCAAAGGCATCGACTGGCCGCGTTAGAAATCCGGAAGGGGGTACAAAACAATCAAAAGAAATTATTTCTAACGTGGCTGGCCGCGTTAGATGAATTATTCATTTACCGATTCTGCTGTCAATTAGGAGATTCCCAATACATCAGCCATTGAATATAAGCCCGGTTTTTTCTCGACCAGCCATTTTGCCGCCAGTAATGCCCCGCGAGCGAAAGTATCTCTGCTGTGGGCGGTATGAGTCAGCGTGAGCGTCTCGCCTAATGTGCTGAAGATTATCGAATGAATACCGGTTATATCGCCGGCCCGAACGGCATGAATACCTATCCTGCCCTTCTGTCTAAGGGTATCTCTGCCGCTTCTGCCATACATTAGAGAGCCGGACCACTCTCTGCCGGTTGTGGATTGAATTTTTTCAGCCAGTTTCAAAGCCGTGCCGCTTGGAGCATCTTTTTTGAACCGGTGGTGCTGCTCGACTATTTCTATATCGTATTCTTCGCCGAGCATCTGGGCTACTTTACCGACAAGGTTAAATAGAACGTTCATCGCCACGCTCATATTGGGGGCATAGAGTATGGGGATTTTCCTGGAAGCGGTTTTGATTTTTCCATGCTGCTCGTCACTTAGACCGGTTGTACCTAATACCAAAGCAATATCATTTTCGAGGCAGTAATCAATGGTTCTAACCGCTGCTACAGGTATCGAGAAATCAATTGCAACATCCGCATCTGTCGGATAAGGATAGATGTGGGCCAGCTCAACATTTATTGGCTCTGCCGATGTTAAAACACTGGCGTCTTTGCCGATATCGGGATGGTCTTGCCTTTCCACTGCTCCAATAATATCAAAATCACCCGACTCTATAGCCAATGAAAGGATGCGTTTACCCATTCGACCGGCAGCGCCAATAACTACAAGTTTAGGTTTCATCTTATATCTCCCTCAATTTCTTAATTAGACTGCTGTTCAGAATATAACTGCCATAACGTTTATTTACAAGATTAAAATTTATTTGTTTGATAATTTTGACCGGATCATAGTAGAATTCTATAGATTTTATGTATTCCGTGAGAGAGTTCTAAAATTTAAAAAAGGAGGTTTATTATGCCGGAATTCGGTTCACCTTTTTCCGCACTTGCAAACGACAAAAAGCTCACAAAGTCCGAGTTGATTCGTGCCGTCAGATTTATGGTCGCTGCCGAGTATGAAGCCGTACAGCTTTACGTGCAGCTTGCCGAATCTACCGACGACAAGCTCGCTCAGGAAGTCCTGGTTGATATTGCTGATGAAGAGCGTGTCCACGCCGGTGAGTTCCTTCGGCTCTTAAAGCACCTCGCCCCGGACGAAGAAAAATTTTATGCTGAAGGTGCTGAAGAGGTAGAGGAAATGATAGAAAAGCTCAAAAAGAGCTAAATCTGTTCCCTATACTTTACTCGTAATCTCAGCGGCCTATTAGACCTCTAACCTGTGAGCAAGCGCAAGTTTTTCGCCAAAAATTATGGCAAATTTAATTTTTCTGCCAAAACTTGCATCGAGATATATTAATCGCTTACAGTCTATTAATGTTGTTCAGCATCGTGTGTTCTCATCTCAAAGGGTCTTTGTCGGTTTTGCTGTGACCTATAACACCGTCGTTTTATTAATAAGATAATATCAGGAAAAACAACACTATTGGACGTGCTCATAAAACGTCCTATAAGTCCATTCTTTTAACGCAAAAAGTTGTGTTAAAAGTTCTAACAACGCTACACGGTCCGTAAACAGCTAAGCAACATTCATCGCAGGGGCAATTCTGGTTATTTTTCTTCACTGAAATTTTGCAACAAGGTTTGAGTTTATCGGTTTTTAGTACCCAAGCAATTGTAACAGCCATAACTCTTTCATTCTTCTTATTATTTCCTTGACAAAGGTATGTGAAATTAGGTATAATAGCAAAAATAGATAATGCGTAGTGGCCGCACTTAACATGGAGGGTTTTACTGAAAGTAAATGCCAGATTCATTTTACGATGTTTTACTTTCACCTTGATTAAAGATTTCAAGCAGGAGGTAGCCATAAATAGTTTAGATGATAAAAGCAGAGGTTGTTAAAAGATTGAAAATTAAAAATATTGAATTTTAGTTCAAAGTTTTAAAGGGCTTTTGAGCTAAGTGTTGGAAAGGGGAAGATAATATGAGATGGCTTTTAATTACATGCATGATTATGGTTGTGTCGGTGTTTATGGTAAATCAGGCCCAGGGTGGGACGCTTGACAGGGGTGTTCATATCAGCTCATTTTTTGCTGGGTGGACTAATGGCGATTCCACGATTGCTCAGCTAAAGTACCAGATGGCTATCGATGCAAAAATAGGAATCACAGACAGGTATGTGACAGTAATGTATACATACAACTACAATTACAACTCCGGCGTATTCAATACCTTTGAAGTCGATGCAATGGGTGAAGCTAACGTTACCATTAACAATAATACTTATCCGGAATAATTAGGGTGGTTAATAATTAGGGGGTCAAATAATGAAAAAATTCCTAAGTAATTCAGTTTTATTGGCTTTGTTGGCCTTGTTTTCTTTGTTGGTGGTTGGTTGTGCCACAAGTCAAATGGTTTCCGGAAGACCTGCTCTAACCTTGGTCGAGCCGTCCACTCAACAGTTCTGCATAGATGAGATACCGGTTCCTGAATATGCCTTTGAAGGCAAAAACGAGCAGAGCAAAGCGCAAAGGGTTAATTTCGTTTGGCCGTGGTATGTAGCTATCGGTGGAAAGATAACAAATGAGAGCGGAGTTTTTGAAAGAGCTGCTGCCGGACAAATTGACCAGAGTACTGTTGTCGGTCTGGCAACGCGCAAGTACTTCTTGTGGAGCGCTCACAGGTCTAAAGCCCTTAGAGTTGCCTTGAGGGACCCGTATGATTGGAACGAGATTAGAAAGATTCTTATTGAGGTTGGGGGTGAAGGAAGTCTTTTGACAAAATTAACGGCCTTGTCGCCGGAAATGATTCAAAAACACGTCTGGGGAAACAATATCCCTCCGGAGTTTTTTATTACCGGCTCTTTAACTGAGGTGACGGTCGGCGAAGAAAGTACTGCCGGAGGTATCACTTTTGCAGGTATTGGAATATCGGCAAAGGTGGTGCAGACCAGCGTGTCCGGAAGTCTTGAGGTAACCGACCCTTATACCGGTGAGCTTCTTATTGCTGTAATGGGCCAAAACAGGGTTACTGCGCATCGCGTAGGAGCTGAGGGATTCAGGATTGTCTCATGGGATGGAAAGGAAGAATACCTCAATGCCGAATTTTCTACTGCCAGAGAGATGATTAAGCAGCAGGTGCAGGTTGAGCTTGTCGATTTCTTGTTCTACAAAGCGTTTCAAAAACTTATCGAGACCAAGCCGGAATACCTCACACAGAGACTGCATTACAGAGCGGGAAGAATTCAATACCTTGCAAAAGACCTTGCTAAGAAAATCGGACTTTCAGACATAAGCGAAGCAGCTCCGACCGGTGAAAGTGATGATGAATCTATGAATTCAATAAGTAAAATAGAGGTCATTGAAGAAGATGAGCATGTAAGCGAAACTGTCCAAACTCAGCAAACCGAGCCGGTAGCAAGTGAGTCCACATCTACAGAAGAGAAAATCGTCGGCAGCGATCTCGTAAACAATGATGAAGTAAAAAGCGATGAAATTGTGAATGAGCAGAAAGATGATAAGAAGGTAACCGATGAGCCTGCGAGCGAAGATGAGACAGGTGAGACTGTGCTGGCAAATGAAGATGAGCCTGCTGATGAAGGTGAGCTGAAAAGCTAAGAAATATAACCTATAGTAAGTATTGGAGGAGGACGTGCCTATGAATTAAATGGATATTTTTCGGGGGCAAGATGAATTTATGTACTATGAGTAAATATTATTAATTGTGTTTAAGTAACTTTGAACTTAAAAAAACTTTGTTGGGGGGATAAAGGGCGTTTAAAAATGAATAAGAAAATTATTATGTCAGGTTTGTTCGTACTTGTATTGACCGCAGGAATGGTGATTGCCGCTCCGATGGATGTCACAGTAACTGGAGATGTAGCATCCGGAGACCTACTGGTCGAAATAAGAGGGTTCAATCAAGCCGGAAATGGCGTCTTAGTAGGACAACAGGGTGCATATCATGAATTTCATGGTATTGGCGGTTTTAATGGAACTTTGACTTCGTCAGTTGGTTCGTATGGTGAGCTGTCGACAAATACAAACTTTGCATCTCAATCTGCTGCTAGTTTTAATCTCTATGGCTGGCAGGATTTTGAAGTTTCAGGCGGTAACCCCGGGTCGCGACTAAGAATAGGAGAGTTACAAGCTTCAGCGGCGGGCGACACTTACGCTGCAATGAAGGTTGACCTCATTGGTGCTATGTATATATTCAAGGACCGCGGTCCATATACTTACCCCACTGTCGGGACGCCTCCAGTTCCAAATCCAAATGCAAGCTGGACACTTAAGGCAGGTGGTGCAAATTACGATGTCTACCATAGCGCGCAAGTAACCAACAAGAATGACCCTACGGATATTATTGGAAGGACAGAAGTCGAACTTTACCAGCAGGGTGGTTCCAGCACAGATGAAGGTATGCTCGGAGTCAGCGCCGGGTGGGCATTCAAGACAACCCAGAGTGGAGCAAACTTTCCAGAATCTACCACAATGTACATAAGAGCAAATGGCGCCGGGAATTACTACCAGTCCGGTTATGGAAAGAACAATCTCACATACAATGGTGCGATTCTTGGTGGCCCTGCTTGGATGCAGACGACAGGTTCTTTCACCAGTGGATTCCAGTTTGATACCGCTTCAGCTTCCGGTAACTAAAACTGCAAGATACTTGAAGCAGAAACTGGTAAACCAAAAACAAAATTTTATTGTTTTTGTTAAGTCGATAAGTGACAGAACGTAAACTTGGTTTAGAGGTAACTTGAAGTATTCCGCAGGACCAGCGTTATCTTTATTTCGGATAGGCAAACGCTTGGGATTGTGATATGTTTTTGGGTTATCTGAATTCGGACGGCAGGAGATTCGAATTGAGAAGGAATATAATTGTAACTATTATTGCCTTTTTTGCGCTGATAATGGTCGGTTGTCCGGCGATGGCTGCCCCGGGTCCTCCTAATTTAGTTATCAATTTTGAGGTGACAAACCCGAATTTTACTATTACTTCGGAACTGGCCGGCACGGGCGGTGAGAACTCTACCGATGCCACCGTAGAATTTGGTCTGGTCGGAGCGGGGCAAACGTATGGGACGTTTGAGGGTCGCACGGACAGCCAGACAAGATGGACTTCCCTGTATGGACGTTTCTATGGCTCAGAGGGGAATTTCACTTCGACCTTTAGCGCGCAGGGATTTCGGACTAATAGCAGCGATTTGAGCTCCACTTTTTTTACGACCCAGGGCATCGATGCCACAGGCGTCGGCCAGCTGTACGTCTATGGCGAAGTCGGTGCCTGTTCTGTTACCGATACCTGGGCCTTGGGATTCTATCAGGAATTTAATACGACCGCCCAGTCGGTAACCGTCCTTGCTGAACATAAGTTTGAGCAGCGCGATGGTGGCGGCTCCGTAGTCGGTAATCCTGTAAACAATCAATTCACCGTAACGGGTGAGGGAGGTAGCAGCTTTATTGGCAGCGGCGAAGGCGGCAGCTACGATAATTCAGCCTTACCAGGATTCGGCACTGCTGCAAACAGCTTCTATCTTGAGGATGGCTCCGGTTCTATTAACACAAATATCATGATGTACACCGACCAGATTGTGGGCGGGACTTCCACGTGGTGTGATTATCCGGGATACCCGAATCCGTAAGATAATTTGTGATTTAGCTCAGCTTAAATATTTAAAAGCCGGAAACAGCGTTTTTGTGAAGATTTCGGGGATAAAAACCCGAAGGTGGGGAAACCCTTTTAAGCTGAATTATCCCCGCACACAAGGTAAATTCCTTCAACGATTCACGAGACACGGGCGACGAAAAAAGGGTGAGAGACGGGATTTGAACCCGCGACCCCCGGAACCACAATCCGGTGCTCTATCCAACTGAGCTACTCCCACCAATAAATCAGCAGCCCTATTGTATCCGCCCCGCCACTTTTGTCAATATAGAACGTTGTTTACACCGAAGACCCAGGACTTATTTAGCTTAAAAAAGGCCAACATAGTTGGCCTTTTAAATATCACCGAGCGACGGGGCACGAGCGACGAGCGACTACTTTGCTACCGCTGCTTGCGCCGCCGCCAATCTTGCAATCGGAACTCTAAACGGCGAGCAGCTTACGTAGTTCATACCGACCCTATGGCAGAAATCGATACTGGCCGGCTCACCTCCGTGTTCGCCGCAGATACCGACCTTTAGTTTCTTTCTGGTCTTTCTGCCTAATTTTGTACCCATCTCGACCAATTTTCCGACTCCCGTCTGGTCGAGCGACTGGAACGGGTCAACTGCATAGATACCCTTGCTGACGTACTCGCCCAGGAACTTACCCGCATCATCTCTTGAGAAGCCCATCGTCATCTGCGTAAGGTCATTCGTTCCGAAGCTGAAAAACTCCGCCTCCGTTGCAATCTCATCAGCCGTAAGCGCCGCCCTTGGCACTTCAATCATAGTCCCGACCATATATTTGATTTTGGCCTTTTTCTCTTTGAAGACCTTATTGATTTCATCGACAATTTCATCCTTGACCAGCTTCAATTCCGTAACCGCCCCGGTTAATGGAATCATAATCTCCGGCAGAACGATTTTACCTTTTTTCTTTACGTTCAAAGCCGCCTCGATAATCGCCCTTGCCTGCATCCTGCCGATTGCGGGATACGACACTGTCAGCCGGCACCCGCGATGTCCTAACATCGGGTTAAACTCGTGCAGCTGCTCGACCTTCTCTTTTACCACCGCCGGCTTGACTCCGAGCCGCCTTGCCATCTCTGCTTGGCTCTTCTCGTCCTGCGGCAGAAATTCATGTAACGGCGGGTCTAACAGCCGAATCGTCACCGGCAGCCCTGCCATCGCCTTGAATATCCCCTCGAAGTCGCTTCGCTGATAAGGCAGCAGCTTCTTCAGTGCCCCTTCGAACTGTTTTTTAGCGCTGGCATATTTCTTTTCAATTGCCTTTTTCTCTTTCGGTGTTTGTGCTGTACTCAGTTGTGCCAGCATATCTGCATAATCATCCGCTGCCAGAATCATCTGCCTCACAGGCCATATCCGCTCGCCTTCGAAGAACATATGTTCCGTCCTGCAGAGGCCTATTCCTTCGGCGCCAAATTCTCTCGCCCGTTTTGAGTCCTCCGGAGTATCTGCATTGGTGCGGACGCCTAATTTGCGGACCTCATCGCAAATCTTCATAAACTTTCCGAATTCTCCGCTCATTGTCGGCGCGACCGTTGCCAATTGTCCTGTCATAACTTCGCCGGTCGAGCCGTCTAAGCTTATCCAGTCTCCTTCTTTAATAGCTTTGCTATCGACACTGAGTTTTTTCGCTTTGTAATTGATATTCAGGTCGCTCACGCCTGCCACGCAGCATTTACCCATCCCCCGAGCAACTACTGCCGCATGGCTGGTCATACCACCTCGTGCCGTCAGGATACCTTCTGCCGCATCCATACCGCCGATATCTTCCGGGCTGGTCTCGATTCGTGTAAGGATGACTTTTTTACCTTTTTTCTTCCACGCCTCTGCCGTATCAGCCGTAAAGACAACCTGCCCGACCGCAGCCCCTGGCGATGCCGGCAGGCCCTTGGTTATGACGTTCCGCTTGGCCTTCGGGTCGAAGTGAGGATGCAGCAGCCGGTCTAATTGTTCCGGCATTACCCTTTTCACCGCCTCTTTTTTCGATATCAGCCCCTCCCGCACCATATCAACCGCAATCTTCACCGCCGCCTCCGCCGTCCGCTTACCTGTCCGCGTCTGCAATATATAAAGCCGTTTATTTTGAATCGTGAATTCCATGTCCTGGATATCTTTGTAGTGTTTTTCGAGTCGGGTCATAAGGGAGGTCAGTTCTCTGTAGGCCTTTGGCATCACTTTGGAGAGTTTTTTCAATTCGATGGGCGTTCTGATGCCGGCGACGACGTCTTCGCCCTGGGCGTTCATCAAAAATTCGCCGTAAAACTCCTTTTTGCCGGTGCTCGGATTGCGTGTAAAACAGACGCCCGTACCGCAATCCTCACCCATATTGCCGAACACCATCGCCTGTACGTTCACAGCGGTACCCAACAGGCCGGTGATTTTATTCAACTTTCGATAGGTGACCGCCCGGGGCGTGTTCCAGGAACGAAATACCGCATTAATGGCGTGAGTGAGCTGAGTTCGGCCATCCTGCGGAAACATTTTGCCGACGTGCTTTTTGTAAACTGCTTTGTACTTCTCGACGACCTCTTTAAGCTGGCCGGCATTTAGCTCGTTATCCAGCTTGACCTTAGCCTTTTTCTTGGCAGCGTCTATCACATGCTCGAAGTGCTCGTGGTCACAGCCCATAACCACATCGCCGAACATATCGATAAACCGGCGGTAAATATCGTATGCAAAACGGGGGTTCTTTGTCTTTTTGATAATGCCCTCAATCACTCCATCGTTTAATCCCAAGTTTAGCACCGTATCCATCATTCCGGGCATCGATACTGCTGCACCACTTCGCACGCTGACTAATAGCGGCCGGTTCGGGTCGCCGAGCTTGGCGTTCATTGCCTTTTCCAGCTTTGCCAGGTTCTTATCAACTTCCTGCGCAAGCCCTTTAGGCCATTTGCCTTTTGATTTGTAATATTGGCTGCAAATCTCTGTACTGATAGTAAAGCCCGGCGGGACCGGTACGCCGAGGTTCGTCATTTCTGCGAGGTTCGAACCCTTGCCGCCGAGGATCTCTCTCATCTTCGCATTACCCTCGGCCTTGCCCGAGCCGAAGAAGTACACCTGTTTCGTTGCCATCTTCAAAATTCTCCTTCTATGCTAAATTGCGTATTAAAAAAGTCTTAAAAACGTCGGATGATACTCCAAAACCTGATACATACATCCAATCAACAATCCCATAGGGGAAAAAGAAGAAGTAGTATAACGGCCTAAAACAGACTTGTCAACCTTTTTAGCCACAAAGACTCAAAGACGCGAATTTTAACCACTTGTCTCGGCGAAGACCCAAGCCGGAGACGGACGGAATTGTACAGACTTAATATGATATAGCTAAAAAATGTACAGAAAACCTTTTATTGTCTCCCTTTAATCATCCTCGTGAGGATTATGCACAGAAACAAACCTATATAATTTTACCTTTTTCACTTTAATTCTTCATCTTTTTCTAAAATACTTTATTTTTTTTAATAAAATCCCGATATCAGAAATATACATCCGATAAATTTGTTTTCCTTAGGAGAGAACGGAAATTACGTTATGGGAAATTATACTAGTAGTCTGTCACATCTAAATTACTGGGTAAAGTTTTTTCAATTTTACACGAGCGTCCGCAGTGCTGAATTGCCAATCCACCG
>Ga0315549_1005603_pt1 | contig 10162 bp, 8 predicted proteins | sample SalMarSW160200MG_FD_203101 | JGI IMG/M metagenome (GOLD analysis project Ga0315549, IMG submission 203101) | Salt marsh sediment microbial communities from the Plum Island Ecosystem LTER, Massachusetts, United States - Salt Marsh Sediment SW1601-200 ... | reverse complement strand
CAGTGGTATTAATCCAGCTGATTCACATTCTTCTATAAAAACTTGATGCTGCTGGTAGGAAAGTTCAAGACCCTTAAGACGTTGGTGCTCCTGTTTATATGGTCTTTTTATTGTTATCACATTACCTTCAGAATCAATTTTACCTTCTTCAAACTCTTTTCTAAAAGAAAGGTCATCAGCAAAAATAGTCTGAATTTTTCCATGAGTAGCTCCGCCTTCCGCAGCTTCCCAGATCATCTTTTTTAAAATGTCAAAGTCACCATTATGATTTTGACAAAATTCTGCAATAATCTTCATTCTTTTATCATAAATACATTACCACTGATATAATCCTTAATTATATTATTTTTTAATCCCTTTAATTCTAAAAACTCATTAATAGCCTTTGCAGCTCCTGGCCACTTTTCGACATCCATTGGTTTATTATATTCATCAAAAGCTATTATTCCTCCTAAATTTACTTTATCATAAAAATAATTTATTGAATTTTTATACGATAAATATAAATCAAGGTCAAGATGTAATAATGCAATTGGGCTTCCGTCATATAATGATAAACTTTCTGGTATAAAACCTTTAGCCAATATTATTTTCCTATCTATATCTGATTTAGAAATGCCGAATTCATTTAAAGTTTTGTATACGTATTTGATATCAAACATTTTATATTCATCCATAGAACTTTCATTAACTAAACTATCTTCATCAGTGAATTTAGGAAATCCTTCAAAAGAATCAAATCCCCAAACTAGCCTATTTTTTTTATCTAATAAAGATAACAAACACATTATTGATAAAGTTATTCCCTCTCCTACCCCGCACTCTATTATATTTCCTTCTATATTTTCTATAGCTTTAAAAAGGTTGTAGAAATACAAAGATCTTCTTAGAATTTTATCATCAAATAATTTTAAATTGGTTTTTTGTGAAGGTTTAATTTTGTTTTTATTGAATAACTTTAGGAATAATTCCTTTAGCTTTCTAAGCATTTTTAACCTCCCGACTTTTTATTTTAATTCTTTCCTTAAAGATTTAATAATATAATTGCAATGACCTGTCAAATTACTATCTTTTATTCTTACATACTCATTACTTAAATTATCGGAAATTATTTTTCCCATAGATGTATTAAAATTATACAGATATATTTCTCTAAAGTAATTTATTGCACCACTCTCGGTAGAATAATACTCCCCATCAAATGCAAATAAATCTTTTATTTCTAATTCAGCAGATAATAGAAACAAAACATTTATATCATTTGCATTGTTTATATAATAATCTAAATAAAATTCTTTCTTCCCTAATTTATTTAATATTATAATTTTTTTATTTTTACATGATAAATAATTTAAATTTAAATCTAAAAACTGTATTCTTCTTCTATTATAAAAATTCTCTTTAAATTTGAAATACACAGTATCTATTACTCTTTGGAATTGTGAACACTTCGGATAGTATAATATATTTTTCTTACTAATAATTAATTCTTCAAACAATTCCCTTATTAATAGTTCTGGATTATTTAACTCATCTATATTATTTGCCCTCCCTGTAAAAATTGAAAATTTGCCAGGATTTACATTACATAAATGACTTCTTTTAACTAAAAGAATATATTTATTATTTATAACTATAGAACCTCCACCAGAGACCCAAAAAAAAGTATTATCGCTTATTTTCCTATTGAAAATTTTATCATTAACAATAAACCTCCTATTATCAACATTTCTGAGATCAACAACTAAATTATTGTCTCCCACAAAAATAGTTTTATTCCTGATTAAATTGACTATTTTAAAATACTCAGTCAAAACTTACCTATTAGTCATATAGCCCATCGATGAATAAATGCAGTCTATATTTTTTTCAAGTTCTTCTTGATTAAAAATATTCCAACCATCAAATAATAGAAAAGGCTTATTAGTAAATTTAAGAGCTTTAAAAGTATTAAATTTGTTATTTTCATAATGATTGTTCATAACCAGAATTATATCAGTACCTTTAAAACCATTGTAGATATTTTCAACATAATTACATCCTAACTGTTCAATTTGTTGCTTATCAACTATAAAATCTTTAACAAATATATTATTCTTCTTTGGCAATAGGTTAATTAAGTCAACTGAAACTGAGTCCCTAATATCAGAGGTTTCAGGAATTCCCTTAAATGCTAATCCAATTATAAGTATTTTTACATTGTTTATTTTTTTCCCTGTTTTTTTACAAAATTTCTTAATTTTATTATAAACATACTGTGCCCCAAATGAATTTATCTTCCTGCCTGCATTACTTAGAATTGCTCCTTCATTGAATTCACTATGGGATAAAGAAAACAAGAATGGATCTTTTGATAAGCATGGACCACCAACACCAGGACTTGGTTTAGAGATAGGGTTTCTGATATAGCCATCATTTGCTGAATCTATAAGTTTAAATGCATTTATATTATATTTTTCACATATATAGGCTACCTCATTCGAAAAAGCGAATGACAAATCTCTGTATGAATTATTAACTAACTTTATTAATTCTGCTTCTTCCAAAGACTCGACATCTATTATAGTTTTTGTAATTTTATTAAATAATTTTGTAGTAAGTTCTATACTTTTCTCATCGAATCCTCCAATAATTTGAGGTAATGTTCTCAATTCTTCTATTGCTATTCCTTCTACTGTTCTTTCCGGAGCAAAAGATATATAAAAATCTTCTCCTGCCTTATACCCATTTGATCGTAAAATTGGCAGAACTTCATTTCTGGTTGTTCCAACAGGAACAGTCGACCTAAGTATTACCAGGTCACTTTTTTTAATCTTACTAGCTATGTCTTGGCTTACTTCACGAATTTGTGACAGATCTGCAATTCCATTAGCTCTATCAAATGGTGTTCCCACACAAATAATATATATATCAGCTTTATTATTATAAATATCTGAAGTAAATTGAATAGAATTCTCCTGAATGGTTGAGTTTAATAAAGAATCTAACCCATTTTCAAAAAAATGAGGCTTTCCCTTTTGTAAATTTTTTATAATATTGTTATCTTTATCTACACCGGTAACCTGTAAACCAGCATTTGATAAGACAACTGCCAGAGTTAATCCAATATATCCCATGCCATAAAGCATTATTTTTTTATTATCTATAGTGTCCTCAAAAATTTCAGAAAGCAACACAACATCATAAAAGCAACCCTTGTTATCAATTAATATAATTTTTGAATACTTCTTGTAAGGTTTATTTCTTTTTTCACATTGATCTAAAATGCTTTTAGCCATCTGATTTTTATCTATATCCTTGTTTACTGCCACGGGATTAAAATTTGCCACTTTTTCCACTTTATCATTGATACTAATTCCTTTTGAAATACCTCTCCGTATATCTCCGTCAGTTAATACACCTATAACTTTATTATTATCATCGACAACTACTGCCATTCCTGCAATAAACTTATTCTCATGACTTCCAGCCATTTTATTTATAGCATCTTTTATAAGAAAATCCTTTTTAATTACACCTTTAAACCTTTCCATTAATTAAACCCTCCAACTCATTAAAAGTATTGATTTCAAAAATATTAAAAATTGAACATTTTTTTAATGTTCTGTTAATTAAAATAAAATCAACTTCTGCATCCCTGCTTAATTTATAATCATACAAATCATCACCAATAAATAAAAATTTTTCACTCTTGTAACCAGTATCATTTTCTATAGATTTAAAATGGCTTTTACCCTTTGTAAAATTATTTTCCGTTCCAAATATACCCTTAATATTCTTTCTTAAATCTTTATCCAATTTTTTTGAAGTAAAAAAAATTAATTCCTCTTGGGGCATTGATGAAGAAATGAAAATATTCTTTTTATTTTTTACTAATAGATTTAAAAAGGAACTAGCATCCTTAAAAACTTCTGCCTTTAACAAATTAGTTTTATTTAATTGGGAAAAATTTTTATTAAAGTTTGAATATTTTATTATATTGTTATTAAAATCTACTTCCCTTAAAATATTTTCAAATAAAGTCTTTCGTGGTAGACCCGAGTATTTTTCATATAGAAATCTAATCCTGCTTCTAAACATACGATCATTAACTCCAGAACCAATTAGTTTAGTTAAAGTTTCTACGAAATTTTCAACCTTAATATCCATAGAATCAAATATCGTTCCATCCCAGTCAAAAATGAAGATTTCCTTATTTTTTAAATTTAAGTTCATGAATTAACTTCTTTAATAAATTTTTAATTCTTAAGAACTCTGCTACCTTCTTTAAAAAACTGTAAATCAAATTTTTTAAATATACAAATCCCTTTTTAATTTCAAAACAAAATGGGAATATCCTAACTAAAAAATATAGAAATGTGTTCTTATTATATAAAAAGTTATAATCAAACAATTTTAAAAGTAACTTGTTTACCTTCCAGATTTTCTCTTTATTTAGATTATTAAAATTATACTTATTTATGTATTCTTTAAAAGCCTGCCTGGAAGGCAGCCTTTTATTTAATTCCTTAAACATTACATCACCTAAGTTACAAAAGGAATTTGATTCAGCAAATCTATAAAGAGATGAACCGGGATATGGATACGCAAATCCAAAACTGAAGACTATTTTTGTATTTTTAATAAATTTTATTGTTTTTCTAATAGAATCGTAATTTTCTCCAGGCATATTTAATATAAAAGAACCACCAACGGCTATTGAGGTCTTTTTAAAATCATTTAAAATTTTATAATACCTCTCAACCGTAGTTTTTTTATTAAAACTTCTCAGCATTAAATTATCTGCTGATTCAAAACCGAATCCTAATATAATGCAGCCACTATCTTCAAGAAGTTTAATTGTTTCCCTATCATAATTAAAATCTGCCCTTGAAAGAGGTATATAAAATACTACTAATTCCCTATTAATTATTTCATTACAAAATTCTTTAACCCATTTTCTAGTAGATAATGTCAATGATTCCGTAAAATTAAAGGCATTGACATTATAAGCTTTCATCAAGTATTCAATATGATCAACTAAATATTGCGGAGAAAAATTTCTTCTCATTGAGTTCGCAGCCGCACAAAAATTGCATCTGCCGTAGCACCCTCTTCCTGAAGTAATTGATGCAAGCCTTAAATTTCTGTCTTCACTATATTTTTTTATTTTTCTTATTTGAGACTTTTTTAAAGGGAAATCATAATTTTCCGGCTTGACATCCAAAATATAGTATTCCATATTAAATAAATCATACGCAGGAAAGGGTAAATCATCTAAGTGCTTAGGAAACTCAAGGGATGGATTTTCAATATAATTACCTTTTTTATCCAAATAACTTACGCCAGGGATATCAATGATTGATTCATTATTAATAATAGCCTTTATGAAATCCGCAAGCATTAAATCAGCTTCTCCCCTAACAACATAATCTACTTTTGTATTTCTTAGTATATATTCAGGGGTATATTCTGCCCAGGCCCCTCCCGCTAATTGAACTACTTCGGGTAGTGCTTTTTTTACTCCAGCTGAAACTTCTTTGTTAAAAAAAGATGCCTGTATAAATCCCGTTATTCCTATTATCTTCGGTTTTTCTCTAATAACTCTTAATACAACTTCTTCGCTATTTAGTTTTTCTGCGCTTGCATCGATTACCGATACATTTATACCATTATTTCTTAAAATAGAAGAAAGTGTGGCTATTCCATGTGAAAAACCACTGTATCCAAAACCAAAAGGATTTAAAAATATAATGTCACATACCATATCTTTCATTTTAATCTATATAAAACGTTATTTTATCTTTACCGGTTCTTCCCAAAAATAAGGTAATTTTATAACACCTAAAAAAGAAAAAGACCAGTGGGGATTATTATAGCTTTCAGGATTTGCCTCAATGGTAAAGTGCATAGCATTTTTTATACCATCCTGCAAGTCAGGAGCATACATACCCAAACCGACATTATATTCTCCTGGCCTTAAATAATTGGGATCTATAATAATTTTTGTGTTGTATTTACCTGGTTTTAGCTCAAATTCAAAAATGTCCGAAAGTACTGAAAATACTTGCATTTCCAGCATATTCTTCACTCCAAAAGCAAGTTCGAGAAAATTTATTTGTTTAGTAACTCTAAAATCTAAAGAAAAAATAATTTTTTCTCCCTCTTTAAAAACACTTTTGGAGTTATTATCATTTCCTAAAATTTTTCCACCTATAAAAAATACCTTGGCATTTTTTAAATTTATTTTACTTTCGGGCCGTTCATAACTAGTGTAATCGTAATTACCATCTTTCAAATTTGAATTATCAGTCATACAGGTACTCAGATACATATTCACTACTTTATCAGTTTCGTCAAAGGCGACCATTTCACCATTATCTAACAAAATACATTTTTCGGTCAGACTACTTATTGCTGCCATATTATGACTTACAAATAAAACAGTTCTTCCCTCATTTCTTGACGCATACTCCATTCTACCCAAACACTTCTTTTGAAATTGTGCATCGCCTACCGATAAAACCTCATCTACTATTAAAATTTCCGGACTTAAATATGCTGCAACGGCAAAAGCTAATCTGACATACATCCCTGAAGAATATCTTTTAACCGGAGTATCAAGAAATTTCTCTACTTCTGCAAACTCGATAATACCCTTAAATTTAGCATTAATATCTTTTTTTGACATTCCTAAAACTGCACCATTTAAATAAATATTTTCTCTTCCTGTTAACTCAGGATGAAAACCTGTACCTACTTCCAATAAACTTGAGACCCTACCGCAAATTGTCGCTTTACCCTCTGTTGGTTCAGTAATTCTGCTCAAAATTTTTAAAAGAGTAGATTTACCAGCACCATTTTTACCTATTATACCTATTCTCTCACCATTTTTTACCGAAAATGAAATATTTCTCAAGGCCCAGAATTCTTCTTTTGCCGGTACGGCAACGTGATTATTTTTATAGCCTCCAAAAATCCTTAAAAAGAATTTTCTGGATTTGTTATATATTTCATCTCTTAAAGTATTGTAGTTACTTTGTTGATGTCTAATGATGTATTTTTTACCTATATTTTCAACCTTAACCGCCGTTTCCATAAAATCATATCCTATCGACAAATGTTCTTTCTGTCTTTCTAAAATACCATACTCCGATAAATAATATTGATATAACTATAACAATAGAAAAAATTACACTTAATACTAAATAATTACTCTGGGTTCCAAAAAAAGCCCACCTAAACCCATCTATTATACCTACCATAGGATTTAAAGAATATAAAATTTTCCATTTTTGAGGAATTACGTCACTGCTAAAACCCACAGGGGAAACATAAAGGCCAAATTGAACCATAAATGGAACAATATACTGGAAATCCCTATATTTAACATTTAGAGAAGAAATCAAAAAACCTGCACCGAGAGATAGCAAAATAGCAAGGATTAAAAATAACGGTATAGTGACAACCTTCCAATCTGGTACAAACCTATACCAAAACATTAAAATTATCAGTATCATAAAAGAAATTAAAAAATCTACAAAAGCAACAATTATAGAGCTTGCAGGAACTATCATTCTTGGGAAATATACTTTTGAAATCATGCCAGCATTACTAACAAGACTATTACTACCAGATTGTAAAGCACTAGCAAAAAATTGCCAGGGCAATAAAGCAACAAATACTAAAATTGGATAAGGGATGTTGTCCGAAGGCAGATTTGCAATTTTCCCAAAAATGATTGTAAATACTATCATGGTTAATACAGGTCTTATTATACTCCAGGCAACTCCAACTACTGTCTGTTTATACCTGACTAAAATATCCCTCCAGGATAAGAAAAAAAATAATTCCCTATATTTCCATAAATCAATAAAATATTGTTTCTCATACTTTCCGGGTTGAATTATAGTAGTATTTCTTTTAATCTCTTTCATATAATTTTTTAGATTAATATAATCTATTTCTTAAAAATTCGATATATTTTAAAAATTGCCTACTTCTTAAAAATCAACCACTTAAATTATAAAGATTTATTTTTTTAGGTCAATTACTTTTATCCGATTTGCATTACTTTAAGTTAATTTTAAAAATTGTTATGTAAGAACTTTTTAAGACTGTATTTGCAATTTATCCTGGAAATTAAACCCAACAGCTAAAGAAACCAATATTGAAACAGGTATCATAACTGTAGTAGCAGATAAGTAATTTTCAAAAAAAGAAATAGTCAAAATAATAAAAATACTACCAATTGCAGAAAGAAATACTTTTTTATTAAAATCATTTTTTAAATTTTCCGAATTATTATAATAATTCAATAATTTTACTAAACATAAAAACCAGAATAGCATGACAAGACTTAATCCTATTACCCCAGTCTCTGTAAGAAACTGTAGATAAGAATTGTGTACGTGTCCACTATTATAATAAAAATTATTTTTCATATAAAATACAATAAAACCAGGAAAACCCTTTAGTCTTCCCAGGTCAAATAAATTCCAATCTATACTAAATATATCGTTAAACCTGCCAAAACCCACCCCAAATAGTGGGCTCTGCGAAAATAGATACCATGCTTTTTCCCATATAAAAAATCTGATAACTGATGTACCCTCTCCAAATTGAAATATCTGAATAAATCTATGATATACTCCTGTAAAATAAATCACCGGGATTGATCCTAATATGAAGATTCCTATAGTAAGCAAGAATTTTTTTACTGATCTGTAACATAACCAGATAACAATTATAGAACCTGCAATAAAACCTAGATAATTAGCCCTGCTTTTTGTAAGAAATAATGCTGCTAAATTTATAATCAGCAACACTGCATACAATATTTTTAATCTCTTTTCTTTTTCTATCAGAAAAAAGACAAGTAAAAATATGCAAACCATAGCATATACTGAACCTGTAGCATTATGCGCAAAATTAAGGGCAAAGTAGACCTTCCCGACATCAGGTTCTGTGTATACCATCAATGACAAATTACTATGAAAGTACTCAATAATACCAAATATAGAGAATGCAGTAAAAATAATAAAAATAAACTGAAAATAATAATTTGCTAATTTCTTATAATTATAAGCCGGAAGCGCAAACACAAAAAAAAGAATATAGCAGAAAAAGAAATTACCATCAAACCTTAAAAACTGAAAAGACAGCAGGTTAGAAAAGCTTTGACCGGAAACAAAATAGCTTAAAATAAAATAAACGTAAATTATTATCAAAATTGCAATTAACTCAGAATGAGAGGAAGTTATAGATCTCTTTTTAATAAAGGAAATTAAACCAATCAATATAGAAATTAGAACTGATGAAATTAAGAAATATGGATATTTATTAACCAGTAAAAATAAAACAGGTGAAATAAGTAATATGTAAGAGATTTTTTTAATTATTAATATAAATCTTTCTTTCAAGCTGAGCATCTCATTTATATTGTATATTGTTTTATTGCTTATTAATTATATTGCCTTATTTTTATAGTCTCTATACTTGTAATTTATAAAATCCACTATTTTTTTCTTAAAAATATCTCTATCAAATCTTAATGCATTTTCTCTTATTTTATTTCTATCAAAGCTGCTTTCAATTTTTAGAAACCTTTTTACAGTCTCTATAAGAGCGTCTTTTGAGTTCTCACCAAAGAATAATCCTGTTTCTCCGTCTAAAACAGTTTCAAGCGCTCCACCATCAGCAAAAGCAATAACAGGTCTCCCATTTGCCTGGGCTTCAATAGGTGTTATCCCAAAATCTTCTTTGCCTGGAAATATGTATGCTCTACACTTACTATAGATTTCCTTTAAGCTTATATCATCAAGTCTTCCTAAAAACTCTATATTTTTTTTTTTTACCATACTCTCAAGAGTTTTTCTGTAGGGACCTGTTCCAACTATTTTTAAATTCAAACCCAAATCATTAAAAACATCAATCACAAGGTCGATATTCTTATAAGCATTAAGTCGTGACACTATTAAAAAATAATCTTCAGTTTTGCTTGCTATATTAAAATTTTTAACATTTACTGGAGGGTAGATTACCTCTGCTTTCCTTTTATAACAATTCCTTATTCTTTCTTTTATATAATTGGAAATGGCTACATAATAATCAACTCTGTCTATGGTTGCAATATCCCATTTTTTTAATTTTTTTATCGCCAATGGTAATATTTTTCGGGTTA
>Ga0315549_1005599_pt1 | contig 10166 bp, 7 predicted proteins | sample SalMarSW160200MG_FD_203101 | JGI IMG/M metagenome (GOLD analysis project Ga0315549, IMG submission 203101) | Salt marsh sediment microbial communities from the Plum Island Ecosystem LTER, Massachusetts, United States - Salt Marsh Sediment SW1601-200 ... | reverse complement strand
TTGAGGCTAAGGGCATGGGCGTTCCTATTAACGAAGGAGAGGCCGTTTTTCGCTGCAATTTGGTAGCTGTTCGAGACGGGAGGATGTGGAGTTATAGTAGCGGGCATATTAGCACCGGGGAGGCACGGGCCCTTATTACAAATTTGAATGAAAAGCTTGGCAGCGATGAAGTGCATTTCTACCCCGGTGTGAGCTATAGACATATATGTAAGATAAAAGGGAGGGAAGATACGCTCCTGGCTAGTTGTACTCCACCGCATGATATTCCTGACAAAGCTATCGATGACTTTCTCCCAAAAGGGCCCGGGAGCGACCTGTTAAGAGAGCTTATGGCACGCTCTGAACCTGTGCTTCGTGACCATCCCATAAATATAGAACGAAGAGCACGTGGCGATATTCCTGCTACTATGATTTGGCTTTTCTGGGGTAGTGGTAAAATACCTGATATGCCAGCTTTCAAAGAGGTCTATAGACTTGATGCTGCCATAACGTCCGGAGTCGATATTATGCGAGGCCTGGCTCGAATGATAGGTATACAGGTGCTGGATATTCCCGGTGTGACTGGCGATCTGAACAACGATTACGTGGCTCAGGTCATTGGCACCTTGGAAACGCTGGAGAAATATGATATGGTGGTTATCCATGTTGAAGCAACCGATGAGGCAGCCCACGCCGGCTTGGTTAAGGAAAAAATAGAGGCTATTCAGAGAGTAGATAAAGATATTGTTAGTCGGCTTCGCTCTTGGGATAAGGATGCTCTTCGAGTGCTAATCCTGCCTGACCATCCCACGCCGATCGAGATTCAAACCCATGTTTCTGACCCCGTCCCATTTATGCTCTGGGGGCCAGGATTCACAGCTAATGGGGCGAAGAGATTTACCGAATCAGAGGCTAAAGGCACAGGCGTTTTTATCAAGGAAGGATATGATATTATGGGTAGGTTGATAGAGTAAATAGAGGCGAAGAAATGGCACTGATAGTTCAGAAGTATGGTGGCAGCTCGGTGGCTGATGCCGAAAAGATTAAGAACGTAGCTCGCCGTGTCGTTAAAGCAAAAGACGAAGGAAATCAAGTGGTGGTTGTCGTTTCGGCTATGGGAGACACCACCAATAACCTGATTAAATTGGCTTACCAGGTTAATGAACAGCCAGGTGATCGGGAGCTCGATGTTCTTTTATCCACTGGGGAGATAGTTTCCAGCACCCTTTTAGCCCTGGCTTTGGAGAGTCTGGGGTACAAGGCAGTCAGCCTTACCGGCGCTCAGGCAGGCATCCAGACTGATTCTAGTTACAGTCGAGCTCGGATTCTCCGTGTCGACCCGAAACGAGTGGTCAGTGAGTTGGAAAAGGGAAATATTGCCATTGTGGCAGGATTTCAAGGTGTGACTCAAGAAATGGATATCACCACCTTGGGTCGTGGTGGTTCCGATACGACGGCAGTTGCTCTCGCTGCCAGCTTGAATGCCGAAATATGCCAGATATACACTGATGTCGAAGGTGTCTATACTGCCGACCCACACCTTATTCCCAGAGCCAGGAAATTAAAGGACATTGGCTATGAAGAGATGTTAGAACTGGCTAGCTATGGAGCCAGGGTAATGCATAACAGAGCAGTGGAATTGGGAGAGTTGTATAATGTGCCCATCTTGGTGGCTTCTAGCTTTAGTGACAGCCCGGGTACCATTATTTGTAAGGAGGCCTCTATGGAAGTAAAAAACAAGGCAAGGGGTATTGCCTATGATACCAATGTATCTAAAGTCACCGTCGTCGGTGTCCCCGACCATCCTGGTATTGCCGCAGCAATCTTCGAGCCCCTGGCTAGAGCAAATATAAGCGTAGATACCATTGTGCAAAATGCCAGCATTAATAATATTACCGACCTCACGTTTACGATAGCTCGAAATGATTTGATTAAGGCGATGTCCATCGTGGAGCCAGTGGTGAAATCCGTGGGGGGTAAGCAATGTGTCACCGATTCTACACTGGCCAAAGTTAGTATTGTAGGTACTGGCATGCAAAATACACCGGGCTATGCCGCCAGAATGTTTCGCGTTCTTCATGAACATGGCATTAACATCCAGTTAATCACAACTTCCGAGATAAGGATAACCTGTATTATCTCTGAGGATAAGGTTAAGGATGCTGTTCAAGCATTGCATCAAGCTTTTGAGCTGGAGAAGGAAACTTGACAATCTCGGCTTGACATCATAAGTTTTATAGAATAGTTAATTAGGCAATGGGTATAGCATCTTACCAGGAAGAAGAAGAAAAAGCTCAATTAAGACAGCAATTGAGCAAGGAAGCCATAGATTTAGCCCTTCAGGGTAGGTGGGAGGATGCCGAAGCGGTAAACAGGGACATAATTAAGAGATTTCCCACTGATGTCGAGGCTTATAATCGCCTTGGCAGAGCTTTGACAGAGTTAGGGGATTTTGACCGAGCTAAGAAAGCCTATTTTAAGACACTGAAGCTTGCCCCTGAGAATGCCATTGCTAAGAAAAATCTGGCCCGTTTAACTAGCTTGTCAGAGTCTATGGCGACTTTAAGTAGCAACCCTCAGGAAGCTTCGACCCGGAGAGCTCAAGCTCGAAGAGTTGCCCTTGACTTATTTATAACTGAGGTGGGGAAGGCTGGGGTTGTTAATCTCCATAATGTGGCTTCAGGTAAAGTTTTAGCTAAGGTGGGATTTGGCGACCAAGTGCACTTAGAAGCAAGAGGGCAACACCTGATTGTAGTGAGTGAAGATGGGGAATATTTGGGAGAGGTGGAGTCGAGACAGGGATTGCGCCTCATCCAACTAATGCAAGGTGGAAATAAATACGATGCGGCAATTCTCCATGTAGAAGAAGACAAGGTGCAAGTGATAATTAAAGAGGTTTATCAACATCCCAGCCAAGCGGGACGTCCTTCCTTTCTTGTTAAAGCTACAGAACACCTGCGTACGCGTATTAAAGAAAGCCTTATCAGGCGAGGAATCATTACTGAAGAAAGTGAGGACTCGCTTGATCTTGGGTATTTTGAGGAGGAAGAATATTCTGATCCCGAAGAGGAATCTGTGCCCGAAGGTTTCACCGTCGTTGGTGAAGATGGTGAGAGAGAAACGGAGATCTGATGGAAGCCGTAAGAGTAAAGCCTGTTGATATCGAAGAGGAGATGAAAAGCTCCTACCTGGACTACGCCATGAGTGTCATCGTCTCGCGAGCCCTGCCTGATGTGCGTGATGGCTTGAAGCCAGTGCAGCGACGTGTTTTGTACGCTATGGATGGCCTGGGGTTACGACACAACAGTCCATATAAAAAGAGTGCCCGCATTGTTGGTGAAGTCTTGGGAAAGTATCACCCGCATGGAGATGCCCCGGTATATGAAGCTATGGTACGCATGGCTCAGAATTTTTCTCTGAGATATCCCTTAGTTGATGGGCAGGGTAATTTTGGCAGCATTGACAATGACCCGCCAGCGGCAATGAGGTACACCGAAGCTCGCCTTTCCGAAATTGCCGAGGAAATGTTAGTTGACATCGAAAAAAATACCGTCAATTTTGTTCCCAACTTCGATGGCTCTCTCCAGGAACCCTCTGTCTTGCCCGCCAGGTTGCCTAACTTGTTAGTCGGTGGTTCCTCAGGCATAGCTGTAGGGATGACAACCAATATCCCCCCGCATAACTTAGGCGAGATATGTGATGCCATTGTCTATCTGATTGATAATCCCCAAGCTACTGTGGAGGAACTGATGGAGCTGGTCAAAGGCCCCGATTTTCCCACTGCCGGGATAATTTGGGGGAAGGAGGGTATAGACAACGCTTATACTACAGGGCAAGGAAAAATTATACTTCGGGCTAAAGCCAACGAACTGACTAGCAAGGGGGGCAAGAGACAAATAGTTGTTACTGAACTTCCATATCAGGTAAATAAAGCAGCTTTGGTAGAGAGGATAGCCGAGCTGGTTAAGGTGAAGAGAATTTCGGGAATAGCCGAGGTGCGTGATGAATCGGATAGGGAAGGCATGCGCATTGTCATCGAACTCAGAAAGGAAGCACAACCTCGACAGTTACTTAATAACTTATACAAGTATACCGCGATGCAATCTGCCTTTTTTATCAATATGGTTGCTTTGGTTAACGGACAACCTAAAGTAATTAACCTTAAAGAGGCGCTAACTGCTTACACTGACTTTCGTTTTCAGGTCATTACCAGGAGGTCTAAGTTTGAACTTGATAAGGCAAAGGATAGGGCTCATATCCTCGAGGGCTTCAGAATTGCCCTAAATAATCTGGAGCAGGTGATTAAGATTATTCGACAGTCCCAAACTGTAGAGTCCGCTCGTGCCAATCTAATGGCAGCTTTTACTCTGTCACAGATTCAAGCTCAAGCTATACTTGATATGCCGCTTCGTAGATTGGCTAAGCTAGAGCAAGACAAAATAACTGAGGAATATGCCGCTGTGATAAAGAATATTTCCTATCTTGAGGATTTGTTGGCTAACCCTCGGAAAGTGCTATCCCTAGTTGCACAAGACGCAGAGGAGCTTAAATCCAAGTATGGTGATGGCCGGCGAACCGTAGTGGAAGCAGAGGAAATTGAAGAATTTCGTACTGAAGACCTTGTTCCTCATGAAGCAATGGTAGTTACCTTGACTCATAGGGGATTCATTAAGAGGATTCCTGCCAGCACTTATCGGCTGCAACACCGTGGCGGAAAAGGCATCATGGGAATGGTGACCCGGGGTGGCGACACAGTGAACCACATCTTGGTAGCCGACACCCACGATAATCTCCTTTTCTTTACCAGCGCTGGCAAGGTCTACTGTCTTAAGTGCTACGAAGTTCCTCCAGATTCCTCCCGCATGGCCAAGGGGATAGCCCTAGTTAATCTATTACCTATTGCATTGGAAGACGAAGTAACAGTGCTATTAGCCATAGCAAGATTCCCTTCAGACAAGTTCTTATTAATGGCTACCAGGGGCGGCGTGATAAAAAAGACTACCCTAGACAAGTTTGCTTCGATAAGGAGGAATGGCATTATTGCCATGGGGCTCAGAAATGAAGATAAACTGATATCATCCGGTGTAGTTGCTGACGAAGATGAGGTCATCTTGGTGAGTCGAAATGGGCAGGCTATTAGATTTAAGGTCAAAGGCCTGAGGACTGCTTCTCGAACTAGTGGCGGTGTTCGCGGCATTCGTCTCGTTGACGATTATGTTGTTGGTATGGGCATTGTCCTTCCCGATACTTACGTACTCACAGTTACCGAAAAGGGGTTTGGTAAGCTAACCCCGATAAAAAATTATCCTGTTCACAATAGGGGAAGCAAGGGAGTGAGGACTTACAGGGTTGGCCCCAAAACGGGTAATCTCGCTGTGTCCAAGCTTGTTTCCCTGCAAGGCTCCTTGGTGATGTTATCAGCTAGGGGCAACGTGGTAAACATTCCTATGGAACAGGTCCCAATTCAGGGCAGGCATGGCCGGGGAGCTAGGCTGATGGGCTTAGCCGAAGGTGATAGCGTGGTTTCGGCTACCTGGGTTTTTCGGCACGATGAAATTCTGTGAACAGAATCTCCCCGTCGCTTTTTGTCATTCTGAGTTTGACGAAGAATCTAGCCCATGCGCTAACGCCCAGAGTGGCAAAAAGCATCGAAGGGCTATTGACAATTTATAATATATGATATAAATCTAACACAAGGAGGTGAATATGTTCTGCTCTAAATGTGGTACGAAAAATCCCGAGAGGGCCAAGTTTTGCTCCAAGTGTGGTGCTGAGCTTGGTGCCCCGGCGAAGCCATCTGAAGTGGAAGCTACGCCCGAAGCTGAGAGTAGCACAGGTCTGTCAGCCAATGTTGCCGGACTTCTTTGCTACGTGGCTGCGTGGATAACTGGAATAGTTTTCGTAGTCTTGGAGAAAAAGAGCACCTTCGTTAAATTCCATGCCTGGCAATCTATTATGACTTTTGGCGTATTAACCGTGGCCCAGCTTGTCTTGGGTTGGATTCCCTATGCTGGCTGGATCCTGTCGATACTCATTGGAATCTTGATGTTTGTCTTGTGGATTATCCTTATTATCCAAGCAGGAAGCGGCAAGATGTGGAAGGTGCCCTGGGCAGGTAACTGGGCTGAGAAGCAAATCAGCAAGTAAAGGTTTTAAGGACTCGGTGCTCCAAGCCTGATAAATCAGGCAACAAGGGCGAGCTCTTTCGCATCGTCGCTGTCGAGTTCTGTCTGGGGGAAACCCTGTTTTTCCACGCCATTGTACTATAGGCAGCCGCTGCGTGCGCTATAAAAATTGATTGTTACCCTAATTTGGCGTAAAAAGCTCCTTTGGAGATTGGGTGGAGGGGTGTATAATAAGAGCGTATGGGTTCTGAGGTTTTTTACCGCAAGTGGCGGCCACAAACCCTAAGCGAGGTGCTGGGACAAGAGCCTGTAACTCAGACTCTTCGTCATGCTGTGGAGGGTGGGAAGATAGCTCATGCTTATCTTTTTTGTGGTCCACGAGGTACAGGTAAAACCAGCACGGCGCGCATCTTAGCCAAAGCGGTTAACTGCCCTAATCAAGCAGGTGGCGAGCCGTGCAATGCCTGCGACATGTGTCGTTCAATCACTGAGGGCAGGGCTTTAGATGTAATAGAGATAGATGCCGCCAGTAATCGTGGCATTGACGAAATCCGCAGCCTGAGGGAAAAGGCAAACTACGCGCCCAGCCTTGCTCGCTATAAGGTATATATTATAGACGAAGTTCACATGCTTACCGAGGCGGCTTGCAATGCCTTGTTGAAGACATTGGAGGAGCCGCCCGGGCATGTAATCTTTGTTTTAGCTACCACGGAAGCGCACAAGGTGATAGCCACCATAGTATCAAGATGCCAGCGGTTTAATTTCCATCGCCTGCGGCAAACCGAGATAATAGATAAACTCAAGCTAATATGCGAGAGGGAAGGAATTCAAATCGAGCCTGGTGCCTTAGAGCTTATTGCTCGTGCTGCTACCGGGAGCCTTCGAGATGCTGAGAATATTTTACAACAGATGATTGCTTACTATGGCAACCAAATTGAACTGGACCAGGTTCAAGCGGAGCTTGGTCTTAGCTGGGATTCTCGGGTTAGACAATTAGCACGATGTGTTGTCAGTAGGGATGTGGCTGGTGGACTGAGAGTCATAAATAGCCTCGATAGCGATGGTGTTGACCTTCGCCAGTTTAATATGGGCTTGGTAGAATACCTTCGAGGATTATTGCTATCCAAATCTCGGTGCGAAGAAGCTCTGGATGTTACCAGTGAAGACTTAACCGAGATGGGAAGCCTTGCGACCAACGCTACTCTGGATTATCTGCTTAAGACAATTAAGTCATTCTCTAGCATAGATTTTCGAAGTGATAATTACTCTGCTTTGCCATTAGAATTGGCTTTAGTGGATTGTGCTTTGTCTCAACCCACAAGACAAGAGAAGCTAACTACAACTAAACCTGCTGAGGCAGCGGATTCCACTGAGATAACTGAGTCATTAGAGAAAGCTGAGATTTCTTTGGCACTGGATCCCAACAGAGATGGGACTGAGGTTCCAAGCGAGGTTCCTGCATCACTTGATAGTTTTGAGGTCCCAGACAGAGAGATTTCTCAGGATATTGATTACCTACGTAACCGCTGGAGGGAATTCATTAAATCTTTGCGAGGGGAAGGTTCCAGTGGCAATTTGGATGCTTTTTTGCGTAGCGCCTGCGATCCCGTAGCTCTTGAGGATGATACACTGGTGTTAGGTTTCTATTATTCCTTCCATAAGGAGAAAATTGAAGACGCCAAATATCGACATCTGGTGGAGAAAAAACTTCAGGAGATCTTTGGTCGGCCGTATAAGATACGGTGTATTTTAGTTGATTCTAAAAGGGAAGTTACATCCCAGACAAGGACGCAGAACCCGGTAATTAAGGCTGCTCTGGAAATGGGAGCCAAGATCAGTGAGGAGGAGTTGTAACGAAAGGAGGCAGATGGATAAATCAATATTGCGTCAAGCTCAGCAACTTCAGGCACAGTTGGCTAAAGCTCAAGAGGAATTGGGCAGTATTACCGTGGAAGCTACCAGCGGGGGTGGTGCAGTCAAAGTGGTGATTGATGGACACCAGAAGGTTCACTCCGTGGAGATATCCCCAGAGGTGATAGAGGCTGGAGATATTGAGTTACTGCAAGATTTGGTCATGACTGCTGTTAACGAGGCTATTACCAACTCGCAGGAGCTCGTTAGTAAGCGCCTCAGCAGTTTGACCGGTGGTCTCAATATACCGGGGTTATTTTAGGCAAAAGTTTGGAACTGCGTCACTCTATGCCACTTTGGGCAAAGCGAAGAACCTAAAAGGGTTTTGGAGATTCTCTGCTGCGTTCAGAATGACAATTAGGCAAAGTGTCAGGAAAAATGAGATTTGTCGCTGAGCCTATAGCTAGATTAATTGAGGAATTAAATAAGCTGCCTGGAATCGGACCAAAAAGTGCTCAAAGGCTGGCTTACCATCTCCTGCGCAGCCCTGATGAGGAAGCTAAGGCTTTAGCCGAGGCCATTTTAACACTGAAGGAAAAAATAAAGCTTTGTTCGCTTTGTTTTAACAACACTGATTGTGACCCTTGCCGCATTTGTCAAGATAAAGAGCGTGACCATTCTCAAATTTGCGTTGTGGAGAAACCTTCAGATATCTTCCCTTTGGAGCAGACAGGGAAATATAACGGTGTTTATCATGTGCTTCATGGAACTATCAGCCCGACACAGGGTGTCGGGCCTGAAGAGCTAAGGGTAAAGGAGCTTCTGGCCCGTCTTAAAGATGGCTCAGTAACCGAAGTGATTGTGGCAACCAATCCCAATGTAGAGAGCGAAACTATGGCTATGTATCTGCAACGGATTATCATGCCTCTGGGCATTCGCGTCACCCGCCTGGCTCGCGGCTTGCCCTTTGGTGCTGAGCTGGAATATGCTGATGACCTAACCCTGGGGCAAGCGCTGGAAAACAGACGAGAATTCTGACAAGGTGTACATAGCTACACTTCGAAGATAAAACTGAAATTCTGTAACACCTAACCTATCTCAAAAACCTGAAGGGTTTTTTGGCTTATCAGCTTGCTAACATCGGTTGGTATGAGAGCCAGTGCACGGCCTCTATCACCCAATTTATGGACTTTTTTACCGAATGCGGATGAAATCATGGGAAAATCTCGGAGAATCAGAAAAACCTATTGACAATTCCTACAATAATAGCGGTATAATAGTCTAAATCCATAAGAATAGTTTGCGTAAGAAATATATTTAAAACTAATATCAAGGTGGGTGGTCAAGTGTGTGCGTCAGAGAGTTGCGGAAGTTCCCACGATGCTGAGCTCAGCACATGTAGAAATGTGAACTGGGCTCTTTTTTCATGCTTAAGCTCTGCTGAAGGATGAGGATTGCGGGGAAATTGAACTGCTGTAAAGGAGGCTACGTATGAAAATAATACTTGGTTCGAGGATACGCGGTTACGCGAAAAGACTTAGCATCTTTTTAATTACAGTAGCCTTAGTTATGGGGCTGGCAGGCTGTGATGGTGGTTGTGGTGCTCCTTCTCTTTATCAATACGTCCTCAACATCTTCAGTACCATAGGCGGCGGAACTACCCCCGGTGGTGAGGTGACTTTTACCTATGACGAAGGAACGGTGGTCACCCTTGTGGCGACTCCAAATGCTGGCTACCGATTTGTCAACTGGACCGGCGATGTAGACACCATCGCCGATTCTTATGCTGCCGAGACCACCATCACTATGAACGACGACTATTCCGTCACAGCCAACTTTGTGGCGGTATACGAACTCAACATCTCCAGTACCGGAGGTGGCGAGGTAACCATCCCCAGTGAGGGAACTCTTACCTATGACAAGGGAACAGCAGTCGACCTGGTGGCCGAGGCTGAGGAAGGCTACCACTTTGTCAACTGGACTGGAGATGTGGATACCATCGCCAATGTTAACGCCGCCACGACCACCATCACCATGAACGGCGACTATGAGATCAACGCCAACTTTATAGCGATCCCGATTGTCCAGTACGACCTGACCATCTCCAGCACAGTAGGAGGGTCAGTAACCACCCCTGGAGAGGGGGCTTTTCCATATGACGAGGGAACTGTGGTCGACCTGGTGGCCGAGGCTGAGGAGGGCTACCACTTT
>Ga0315549_1005593_pt1 | contig 10175 bp, 6 predicted proteins | sample SalMarSW160200MG_FD_203101 | JGI IMG/M metagenome (GOLD analysis project Ga0315549, IMG submission 203101) | Salt marsh sediment microbial communities from the Plum Island Ecosystem LTER, Massachusetts, United States - Salt Marsh Sediment SW1601-200 ... | reverse complement strand
CTGGCGCTCTTGTTACTGGGATGCCTACCGGTTTTGTACGGCGCCTTCCGATGTCAGACTCTCACAGAGCGAATAAAGAAGTTGGCCTGGTCGCTTGCGATTCCCGTGGCCGTAGTCGGTCTTTCGGGTATCAACATCCATGCCCGCATCGATCCGCACCACGAGGCCGAAGACATTCTGCCGGCATCCATGATGCAACAGGGCAAGCTGCCGTTTCTGGATTTCGAGATCTCCCACTCGCTGATCACGGACTGTTTGCCCAACTGGCTGGCGTTTTCGATCGCCGAGCCTTCGGTGCACACTGAAAGGCAAATGCTCGGCTTCGTCGCCAGCCCCCTGCGGGGCTTGCTCGTCTGGCTGGTTCTGTCTGCGTTGTTCGACAGCGGTTTGGCGATAGTCTTATGGATCTTTGCCGCCCTGGGCGGCGCGACACAGGTCGTGGCAGCCAACGACGCCTTCAGGCTGGATCTGGCTCTGACAGTGGTTCTCTTTTTCTTGCGCTTTGATATCAGCGGCAAGCGCGTCTACGCCTACCTGGCCGCGGCGGCGGCAGCCGTCGGCGCCGTGCTGTCCCCGGAGTTGGGAATACCGTTCGCCGCCGGGGCGCTTTTGGTGATGGCTTTACAGATAGATCGCTCGTGGAGCAAGAAGGCCGCGCTTGTTTTCTTTACAACGCTTGCGGCGCTTTTTGGGATCTTGTTCGCCGCTGGAATGCTTGCGGGGTTTGTAGATTGGATCTTGGGCCTGCGTTCCATGGCACTGGAACTGATAGCGCGCTGGCCCGCCCAGGACGTGCTGGAGCGACACCTCCTGGTTCACCTGGGAGTGTTGGCCTTCGCCGTGGTGACACTGATCAGAGCCGGGCCGCGTTCGGACAGGGTGCGCCTGCTGGTGCTATTGCTTGTGGCCGGGGCGGGCGTCACCTTTTCTTTGATGGCCGACGAGCCGCTGCGGCTCGAGCGGACGATCATCGTGGATCTATTGCTGCTGGGTTCGGCGTTGGTTGTCTGCCGGGCCGGGCGTTCTCCGGTGACGCTTGCGTTGCTTGCGCTTCTGGTCTTGACCGGGGCCGGGCTGAGTCGTCAGCCGGCCAATTGGCTGGCAGGCCGGGAGCCTCCCGCCGGGTGGCAGGCGGCCGGTGAGATAGAACGCATCGGGCCGCTTAACATGCCGCCGGAAGATCTCGAGACCTGGCGCGAGTTGGTAGCCTTCGGCAAGCAAGGCGCCTACTTCAACGCCTCGAACAGCTTGTTGGATCTGTTTGTGACCGCAAACCCGTTGCCGGTCGAATTCGTCCCCATGCACCTGGCCTACCGCCCGCGAGAGCAAGCCAGGGTGGTCGAGAAGCTGGCTGAACTGTCTCCAGAAAGAATCGTCTTCAGGACGATGCGGGATCCGGCCTTCTGGCAGGTTACGCCCTATACATTGATCTTCAACAGGCTGGATGCCTACATTCTTCTCAACTACTCATTCGCCCAAGAAATAGGTCCCTACCAGATAGTCAGGCGGGCCGACCCGCGCCTGGCGCGCACCTACAACAACCTTTTGGCACCCGGTGCGCGCCGAACGTTGGACTACGGCCGGGCTCCATTGTACCTGGCCAAGCTGAGGGGAGAGGGCCTTGCCGAGCTGTGCGCTGGCCTGCAAGAGCCTGTATTCTTCGAGCTAATCGCGCAAGGGGCGGGCGAGGTCGAGCTGCGGATCGCGCCCAGGAAAGAAGGCAGTCAGCCTGTTCCGTTGAGCGTAAAATTCAAACTGGCCCAAGACGGCGCAAGGCACACCTACCGACTGCCGCTATGGAACCTGTGCACGCCGGGTGAGGCCACCTACGAAGACACCTTCAGCTTCGATCTCTCGCCGGAGACAGGGATTACAATAGAAAGGAGCGTCCTGCGCTCCTGCGCCGAATTCTTGGGTCAGGGAATCAGGGTGCGCGTCGGCCTGAAGCCGATGTCCTTGCAACTGCTCTGGTTGCAGGGGCGCACGGCGCGCTCGGCGTTGCGGCAGTACGAGGCGAAGTTGCCCAGTCCTCCCCCGCGGTAGATCCGTTGGTCGGCGCTGCAGTCCAGCGGTCCCAGCGGATCGACGGCCGGTATGCCGTCGACCGTGTATAGATTCCGGCAATCCAGCACCCACTCCCAGACGTTGCCGCTTGTGTCATACAAGCCCCAGGTGTTCTCGCCCTTCTGACTGACCGGGTGGGTGCCGATGGTGATGTCCACCCCGCCGCAGGTTGCCGGAATGGCGCCCGGGTAAGAGGCAGCCGAGTTGCCCAGGTACCAGCCGAGCAAGTCGAGGTTCGGGTCCAGGGGACTGCAGTCGGGCTGGGTGATCGAGCCGTTGGAAAAAGCGTTGACGGATCCCGCCCGGGCGGCGTACTCCCACTCGGCCTCGGTCGGCAGCCGGAAGCCGGGACAGTCGCCGGGCACGGGGTAATCGTGGGAGAGCGTGCAATCGAGGTTCTGACCGCTGCCGCTACAGACGAAACAGGACGCCAGCCCGGCACCGATAGACAACCGGTTGCAAAAAAGAGCCGCTTCGTGCCAGCTCACTTGTTCCACCGGGCAATTCGATCCGCAGGATATGAAGAACGACGGGTTGTTCCCCATGACCAACTCGAAGTCCGCCTGGGTTACCTCGGTGGAGGCGATCATTATATCCCGCGAAAGAGAGACGTCGTGCGGAGTCTCGTCCAGGCTGTCTTGCGGGTTGCCCGTGTAAACATCGCGCCCGGGTTCATCGACCGGGCTGCCCATGACGAAGCTACCCGACGGGATGCCCATGAAAGCCAATGACAGTCCCACGCAACTTCCATCGAGTGCGCATGCCTGGTTGCCGGTACAGGCGCCGCAGGGCTGGCCGCAAACCGGGTCCGGTCCGCAACTGACCCCGGAGCAGTCGGGTTGGCAATCGAGACAAGCGCCGTCTTTGCAGCCGAAGGGACACTCGATCGACTCGTGGGGATAGTTGCATTCTCCCGCGAGGCAGTTGCCCTCGGAGTTGTAGACCCACAGGGTTGTTTCGTTTTCGCAGCGATCCGGCTCCGGCTGGTCGCAGGTGATCGCGGTGCCCCGGCACGTGCTCTCGTTGATGCATAGATCATCACGGGTGCACAGATCTCCATCGTTGCAGTAGGGCGTGCCCTTGGTCCAGGCGGGGCGCCCGGCGTAGAGGGCGCATTGGTAGACCCCGTCGTCGCAGGTGACCTGTTCGCACATGTTGTCGCCGCTGCAAGCCTGGGAGGGACAGACGTTCCCGGCTTGGTCACACTTGCCGTCGATGCACATGAGTGTGCCCGCACAGTCGGTGTCCAGTTGACAAGGATCTCCCTGCCGGCCGTTACCGAGAACGGATTCACCGCAAGCGGACACTGCAAGTGTCAGGGTGATCAGCGTAGCGGCAAGAACGATGGAGCGCATGGATCAATTGTAGAAGCCGGGGAGGATCCGATCAATCTTTCGTGGATGGAGCCATTAGGCACGATTATGTTACACTGGGCGGCGGGATAGATTTCGGGGGTTCGCTGAATGCGAAAGTCAGAATCAAAGAAAGACGGCAGAATAGCCGGGATGTCGGCGGTTATTATCGTAGTTGCCTGTGTCTTGCCGGCGGGTTGTCCATCCGGGTCGATGTGCAAGGCGGCCGAGCCGCCCGACGAGGCCGCTCAGGCCAGGCGCCGGAAGGCCCTGCTGAAAAATCTGGACAAGGAGATCACCGACAATAGGGTGCTCGCCGCCATGGCCGCCGTTCCGCGGCATCGCTTCATCCCCGCTGACTATTTGAACCAGGCCTACCGGAATCATCCCCTGCCGATCGGCCAGGAGCAGACGATTTCCCAGCCGTACATCGTGGCCTACATGACCCAGGCTTTGAAACTTTCGGGCAATGAGAAAATTCTAGAAGTAGGGACCGGCTCGGGCTACCAGGCCGCGGTGGCGGCCCGCTTGGCCGCCGTGGTCTATTCGATCGAGATACTACCCGAACTCTCGGCCCGGGCCGGCCGGGTGCTTGCCGATCTAGGAATCAAGAACGTCCATCTCAAAGTAGGCGACGGCTTTGACGGCTGGGCCGAACATGCGCCCTACGACGGAATAATAGTAACCGCCGCGCCCGAGCAAATTCCCTCACCATTGGTCTCCCAGTTAAAAGAAGGCGGCCGGCTGGTGATCCCGCTCGGCGCCGACTGGAACCAGAACCTCAAGACCTACATCAAGCGCCGAGGCAAACTGGTAAAGATAGACAGCCTTCCGGTTCGCTTCGTACCGATGACCGGCAAGGCCCAGCGGCGCTAGGGGTCTTCAGAAGGCCTGCTGATAGCTGATGGTCACCCAGTCGATTACGTTGTCGTTGAAATCCTTGCCTAAGGGGATGCCGAAGTCCAACCTTACGGCCTGGCGGTCGAACTGCGGGAAGAGGCCGCGGATGCCCAGGCCGAGGCTCTGGTGATAGATGAAGTCGTCTTCTGTTCCGTAACCGTAGGCGTCACCGCCGTCGTAGAAGAGAACCACGCCCCAGTGCAGCGTCCAGAGTACTATCGGTACCGAACGAAACTCTACGTTGACGTTGAACAGCCGCTCGCCCGATCTGAAGCCCGAGGTGAAACCTCTTAGCGTGTTGTCGCCGCCCAGGGATAAGAGGGTGTTTTGCACGCTGTACTGGCTGTAGACGTAGTCGAACCTTGTAAGCAGGCGGCCCAAGCCGAGGATGATCGGGGAGACGTTCTCTATGTAAAACTCGGCCCGGCGATCCACCCAGTCGGTGCCCGTCGCCTGCGCTTCGGCATCAAGGTGACCCGGCCAGTAACGGGCAGCGATATTTGCGCTCAGCGCAAGGATGTCTTGGCTGCCCAGCAAGAACCGGTAGCCCAACGTCAGGCTCAAGCCCACTGATTGTTGCGCGAAGCCGAAGGCCGGGTTGGCCCAGCTTGCCTCGGCCGTAAGTTGCGGGCCCAGGCGGAAATCCTCGGTTAGTCCGTAGGTCTGGATGTTCGAAAGACGCGCGTAGCTGGCCTCGTAAAAAACCAGCCTTGCCAATATCTCTCCTGCCTTGTCGTCGTGCGGCAAGACGTCTTCGACAAATGCCTCTCGAATTTCGGCCGGCACCTCGGGGAAATCTTCGGGCAGGCTGTTCGTTTTCGATCTCAGCTTGTAGCCGAATACCAGGTTTGTCTTGAAATGCGTTCCGAACGAGCGCACCGCAAGCGCCTGGGCCGCGAAAGAGCTGTAGTTCCACTTCCAGTCCAGGCAATGCTTGATGCCGTTCAATAAATAACACTGTTGCAATGGTTGGGCGCCCCGGTAAAGTCGCAATATTCCGAGGTCGAAGTTCGCGCCTACCGAAAAACCCCACTTCGACTCCAACGAGAACAACGGCAGGCCGAAGACCAGGCTGCCGAAGCCTCCCTCGGTTTCGTTCTTTACATGATTGATGCGCAGGTTGAGACTCTCCCTGGCGGTCAGACGGGTGCCGAACAGGCGCGGGACGCTGTAGATCTCCCCCAATGAGTACGTGTCGCGGCCGATGAACGTGTAGAGACTGAGTTGCTGGTTGTGGCCCAGGAAATTCTGTTCGGTCGGCATCAGCGAGAGATAGTTGAATACCTTGCCGACCATGCTGAACTTGGAGTTGAGCCGCAGGCTCCAGAGATCCTTGGTGATGACGACGATTATCACCTTGCCGGGTTCGGTCCCGCGGGCGCAGACTATGCGCACCGTCGAAAAGAGCATCGGCAACAAGCGTAGGTTGCGGGCGCTCTCGCGAATCAGCGCCTCGTCGTAACGCCCTCCTTCCTTGAAAAGCAGTTCCTGGCGGACGATGTGCTCGCGGGTGGTGACGTGAAAGATATTCAGAAAATCGGGCCAGGGATCGCTTGGCTCGATTACCGGTTGGCGCACGATGTGCACACGCTCTATGATTTTGCCCTGCGGGTGCTCGTCGAGTTCCAGCTCTAGCGCCGAAAGCGAGCGGGCGATCAGATCGCGTTCATAGGCTTCACGATCGAGGATGTTTTTTGCGGCAGGACAGGGAGAACAGAGAAGGGCCACTACGATGAACACAAGCGATATTCCGCTTGCGCCGGCAATGCCCCGCAAACGAATTGTGCCACCAAGCGGGGCTAGCGCCCGGGGCGGAGAGTTGACTGCTCGCGCTGCAGTCGTTCAAGCTCTTCCTTGTGAGTGACGCTGTAACGGGCCCACGGGCGCGCCTTCAGGCGGGCATAACCGATGGGCTCCATGGTCCCCTCGCACAGGCCGAACTCCTTTATCTCGAACTTCTTCAGCGCCCGCTCGACTTCACGAAGCAGCTTGACCTCCTTGTCCAGGATGCGCAGCTGCACGTCCTGGTGCTGCCCGGTGGAAGCCTGTTCCAGTTCCTCGATGATCTCGCTTGGGTCCACCCCGGCATCGCGATCGAGACGGTTCGCGATCGACAGCCTGAGTTCACGGCGTTTGTCCGTCAATACCTTATTCATTTCCTTGACCTGACTTGCCGTCAGACCGTTGATGGTACCTTTTCGTGCTGCCATACAAGCTCTCCTTTGTTGCCGGGATACTCTCCCAAACATTCTCAGAACATATGATCATAATCGAACTTCCGCATATCGCAAAGCACTTTTTTCGGCTCAGCGAGCCGGGACCGGCCAGCCGGCCGGGACGATTCGTATTCCAACTCGCCATAGTCTCTTGATCTATCTGCTGATTGCCGCACCACAATATTTTGTGTTGACAAGCGATTCCACCCCCAATATATTGTGGCATCCTTGATGGTGAAATATCAGATGTTTCCGGACGCTAGGGCCTGTTTTCTAGAAGTTTTCGAGGAGTCGCATCATGCAAGTCAGTACCGAGATTCATACCTCGCTCATAAACCGGCCGGTGTCCAGGAGTCCCGAGGCCGTCGTCAACCGTGACGGCGATCGGGTTGACTTCGCCGCCGAGCGCATACAGGCGGCGATTGAAAAGGCCGGCACGGCGACCGGCGAGTTCGACGCGCAAGAAGCATCACTGCTGACCGCCCAGGTGGTCAAGGTTCTTTGCTACCGGCATTCGGACGGACCGCCGCAGATCGAGAACATCCAGGACATCGTCGAGCAAGTGCTGATCTCATCGAACCACCTGGCCACCGCTCGGGCCTATATCGCCTATCGCGACCAGCACGCTAGACTCAGGGATCAGCGGCGCACTTTAGTGGACGTGCGCCAGACCATAGACGAGTACCTCGATCACCAGGACTGGCGCATCAACGCCAACGCCAACCAGGGCTACTCGCTGGGCGGGCTGATCATGAACATCTCGGGCAAGATGGTGGCCAACTACTGGCTCGGCCACGTCTACCCGCCGGAGGTCGGCCGGGCGCACCGGGAAGGCGATTTTCACATTCACGATCTCGACATGCTCTCGGGTTACTGCGCCGGCTGGTCGCTGCGCACCCTCCTGCAGGAGGGGTTCAACGGCGTGCCCAACAAGGTAGAGGCCGGCCCGCCGCGGCACCTCTCCAGCGCCGTCGGGCAGATGGTCAACTTTCTGGGCACATTGCAAAACGAATGGGCCGGCGCCCAGGCCTTCAGCTCGTTCGACACCTATCTGGCGCCCTTCGTGCGCAAGGACTCCCTCTCGTATGATCAGGTCAGGCAGAACGTCCAGGAGTTCATCTACAACCTCAACGTGCCCTCGCGCTGGGGAACCCAGACCCCCTTCACCAACGTGACCTTCGACTGGGTGTGCCCCGACGATCTTCGCGACCAGCAGCCGCTCATCGGTGGCCGGGAGATGCCGTTTCGCTACGGAGATCTGCAGGCCGAGATGGATCTGATCAACCGCGCTTATATCGACGTCATGGGCGCGGGCGACGCGCGCGGCAGGGTATTCACTTTTCCCATCCCGACATACAACATCACGCCGGACTTTGACTGGGATCATCCCAACTGCCAGCCGTTGTTCGAGTTGACCGCCAAGTACGGTTTGCCCTATTTTCAGAACTTCCTCAATTCGGATCTGAAGCCGAACATGGTGCGCTCGATGTGCTGCCGCCTGCAGCTCGACCTGCGCGAGCTTCTGAAAAGAGGCAACGGACTTTTCGGCTCGGCCGAGCAGACCGGATCGATCGGTGTGGTCACCATCAACTGCGCCCGGCTTGGCTACCTTTACTCCGGCGATCGCTTAGGGCTTTTCGAGCAACTCGATCGCCTGCTCGAACTTGCCAAGACCAGCCTGGAAATCAAGCGCAAGATCATACAGCGCCAGATCGACGCCGGCCTGTTGCCTTACACGAAGCGCTACCTGGGCACGCTGCGCAGCCATTTTTCAACCATCGGGGTCAACGGGATCAACGAGTGCGTGCGTAACTTCTCGTCGGACTTGTACGACATATCCGATCCCGAGGGGCAGCGTTTCGCGGCCGAGATTCTCGATCACATCCGTGAGCGACTGGTCGCCTTCCAGGAAGAGACCGGTCACATGTACAATCTCGAAGCCAGCCCGGCCGAGGGCGCCACCTACCGGCTGGCCCGCGAAGACCGCAAGCGCTTCAATGGAATACGTCAGGCCGGTACGGAAGAGGCTTGTTACTACACCAACTCCTCACAACTTCCGGCCGGCGCGACCGACGATCCCTTCGAGGCGCTCGGGCTACAGGAAGAGCTGCAGCGCAAGTACACCGGGGGCACGGTCTTCCATTTTTTCCTGGGAGAGAGAATTCCCGATGGCGCGGTCTGCAAGCGGCTGGTGCGCCGCGTGCTCGAGCGCTTCCGCATTCCCTACCTGACGATTACTCCGACATTTTCCGTTTGCCCGTCCCACGGCTATTTGGCAGGTGAGCAGCCGGTTTGCCCGACCTGCGGCGCGGAGTGCGAGGTGTGGACGCGCGTGATGGGCTACCACCGGCCGGTCTCGGGATTCAACCGCGGCAAGCAGGCCGAGTACACAGAGCGCAAGTGCTTCGACATCGGAGACGGCCAGTGAGCCGGCGCGGGATTCCAGTGGGCGGTTTCGCCCCCCTGTCGACCCTTGACTGGCCGGGAATGCTCTCGACGGTTCTTTTCTTGCGCGGTTGCCCCTGGCGCTGTCCCTACTGTCATAATCCCGAGTTGCAACAGATCACCGGGCAGACTCACGCCTGGCGGGACGTTCTTGCATTCCTCGACGAGCGCCGCGGGTTCTTGGACGGCGTGGTGTTCAGCGGTGGCGAGCCCACCATGCACTCCGGCCTCCCGGAAGCGCTCAGGGAAATTCGAGCCATGGGGTTCAAAACCGCGCTGCACACGGGCGGTGCCTACCCGGCGCGACTGAAAGAGATTCTCTCAGGGCGGTTGGTCGACTGGGTGGGCTTCGACGTCAAGGCGCCCTTCGAAGACTACGCCACCGTGACGGGACAGGAAGAATCCGGCGCCCGAGCCCGCCTGTCACTCAATCTCCTGGTGTCTTCCGGGATCCCCTACGAGTTGCGCACGACGGTCTACCCGCCGCTGCTGTCCGGTTGCAGCATCAATCATCTTGCCGCCGATATCGATAAACTCGGCGGCGGCAACCTCGTTTTACAACACTGCCGCGACAACGAAAACCAGCCGTTTGCGCACTCGCCCGATCTGGCAAGCCTGGCCGCCGACCTGACGCCACGGCTGGGAAGAGTAAAAGTCCGCTGAACCCCAACTTGTGTGTTGCCTTGACCGTGGATCGGGATCCGTGATTTATTTCTGTTCCCGTTGGCGAGGGAATCAAGGGGGTAAAATGTGTGACCAACCAAGAGTTTTGCATAACAAGCTGTTTCTGGTGATCGTGGCCTGGTTGAGTGCCTATATTGCACAGGATGCCAATGCGGGCCCTCAGGGAGAAGAAGAAAGAGCGCCGGGCAAAGAGACGGGCGAGATGTTCATGCCCGGACAGATCATCGAGAGCGTCGACACAGCCACCATCCGGGTTATGTGCCAGGGAGCGGGTCGGGACACTCCCTCTGCCGTATTACGCGCACGGCAGGGATGCATCGATTGGTTCGTCCGCACCCAGATGGTCTTATCACCCGATGAGCTCAAAGCCTACCTGGGTGTCCGTGACAAAATTTTCAAGGATCTTAATAGATACATCGAGATGGCTGGAGCGGCCCGAAAGGGAAGCGGAAAGGGACTGGTGGCGCGGACGCGGCTGGACGCAAGCCGTGTAAAAGTGCATTGCATCGTCGAT
>Ga0315549_1005589_pt1 | contig 10184 bp, 8 predicted proteins | sample SalMarSW160200MG_FD_203101 | JGI IMG/M metagenome (GOLD analysis project Ga0315549, IMG submission 203101) | Salt marsh sediment microbial communities from the Plum Island Ecosystem LTER, Massachusetts, United States - Salt Marsh Sediment SW1601-200 ... | reverse complement strand
ATAACATTTACAGAAAATCCATTTTCCAAAGAACTCTTTGAAGGTTTGTAAGTTCCTTTTCCAGAACCAGAAGAAGTTGTATCGTCTGTTGTGGAAGACGGAATTTCTTCAGGAGTTGCATGACAACTTCCAGAATACCAATATCTTCCATCATACTCACAATTAAATTGACTATTTGATTGCAAGGTAATATTATAAACTTTCTCAGCAGGAACTCCATAAAAAGATTCTCTTATTACAGGTTGTGCATAACAATCTAAATCCGCAACACACAAAGTTAAATTAACCCCACTCACAAGAGCATTTGAATTATAATCCAAAACAACATAATTTGAATTAAATGAAACATTAGAAATATTCTCACTTGAAATTCCCAAAGAACTAATATTAATTCCCTGAGGAATTGTTGAATTCGTATCATTCCAATAAGAAACTTCTAAATCAGATTTACTAAAATCCATTATTAATCTTGAAGAATTATATACATAAACATTTTCCAATATTGGAGGGGATGCAAAAAGACTTCCTAAAAAATTAAGCATTGCCCGATTATTTCGTTTTTCAAAAATAACTTTTCCAATTCCAGAAGGATGAACCCCATCATCATCCCCTGTTTTAATATCATACATAACACTCCCTCTGTAAATTCCAGTGAGAGTATACCATGCAGACTGGATAGCCCTCATAACCTCTCCAGAACTTGGAGTAATTGGGGTGCTTAAAACTTGTCCCACAACAAAATTCTCTCCAAAAGGAAAAGAAACATTTCCAAAAAATATCTGACTATAATTTTCCAATGCAGAATAATAATAACTAAAAGATTCATCTTCATCCGCTTCTCCCTGGTACCAATAATGCGCTCTTACTTTCATATCTCCTCCTGTGACTTCATTAAGGGTTACAAAGTTTAAAGGAAGACAGGTATTAGTAATATAATCTATAGTTCTTCCTCCAACAGCAAAATTATGAACTATTACAGGAACGCTTTGATTTATAGACCAAAGATGTGCCAACTCTGCCCACCGGTTACTTGTTTCCATAAGAGAAGAATAATAATCTGAAGTTGAACAGGAATTTGCTTCTGTATCAGTTGTTTTATAGACTCCATAAAGGGATTTTGTTACAGCATAACCCCCATTATTTGTGTTAACAGCATTACTTTGTCCATGAACAATTAAAACATCACCCACACCAAATTCTCTAATTTCTGCAAGAGTTACATTCCCGTATTCAAATTGAAAAATATAATCTCCTTGTTTCAAAAAAATAGTTTCATTGAATTGATTATTCCCATCTAATTCAATTTCCAAGACTCCAGAACTATTTCCTAAATAAGTCATATTAAAAGAAGTTATATTCTCACCAGAGTAATTTCCAAAAATATTTAATTTGCCAATTCCAGATTGATTTCTTTGAATTACCATTTTTGGCAAGGGAAAAGAAAGATTAATCGAATAATTTGATACTTCAGCAGTTAAATTTTGTCTTGAAACAAAAGACCCATCATAAGAAAATGCAGAAATCTCTAAAGTTAAATTATCTCCCACTGACAAATTTCCACTATCAAATGATTTTGTTCCTGTATAAGACAAAGAATCAACATAATTTAAAGCTCTTTGTATTTGCATGGGAAAGGAATTTGTAGAAATTTCATTATCATAAACAACGACTGGTGGGTATGTCCCTTTCAAATAAGGAAATACAACTTGTTCCAAATCTCTATCTATCGCAACTATAGACCATCCGTAATCCGCATCATTTCTTGGATCCAATGACCAGAACATATTTGGATCGCTTGTTTCTCTATAATATTGATAATTCAAAAGCTCTTTTGAATAACTTATGTTATCCAATTGTTGTGAAAGATTAGTTTTATTATAAGTATAAATTTTATCTAATGTAAAATCTAATACTAATAATTTATTATCATTTTGGAAACCATAAATTATCTTTTCAGTAGTCCCCCAAGAAGAAGCCATATCAACAGTCTGAGTTTTTGTATCTGTATCTAAGTCATATTCATAAAAAGTATCTAAATCAACAACATACAATTTCCTTGTTTCATTATCAAAATAACCATAAGACATTAAAGTTGTAGAAAAAGATTCTATAAGTTGTGAGGTATTGGAAGCATTAATCAATCTTGCATTATTACGAGAACCTAAAAATAAATAATCTTCAAAAATTTCTAAATCATGACCTCCAGCAACAAACAAAGCTCCACTTGTTGTTGTGGAATTTAAAATATTTGAACTATAATCTGTCGTATTTATAGCAAAAATCGAATTTGTCCCATCATAGCAAGCAAGATAAACTAAACCTTCATAATAGACAGAATCTCTACAATTTTCTCCGTTTGTTTCATTAAGAAGATAAATTAATTTTCCGTCAATAGTCGTTATTCTAGCCTGAGAAGTTCCTGGAGAAGAAAGATCACTTCCTGACCAAATCATATAATTCTCATCAAAAATTGTGACTTTTAATTCAGGTCTGTCATCTTCAGGATTATAAATTGTGTTTCTTAAAACTTCTCCATCTATATAAGAATCCTGTTGAACCAATTCTCCATTTTTATACCATTTAGTTTTTAACAAATATTGATTATTCTCAGAGTCAGTAATATTTACAAAAGCTTTACCATTAAAAGAACTTCCTATTTGAGAAGGAAAATCAATAGAATTTATAGTAACTGTAGCAGAAACAAAAAAACCCAAACCAAATAAAAACATTCCAAAAAATAAAATTCCAAACACCACCCTCTTTTTCATAATATTTAAAATAAAATGGCATTAATAAATTTTATCTCCGTGAAATATAGAGGAAAAAAGATTCATCAATAATAAAAAATACCCTCTAAAAATAAATTAAGATAAATAGAGGGTAAATTTAAATATAAAGAAAATCATGTTTTATTATGGTTTACATATATAAAAAGAAATCTAAAGGAAAAGAATATTATTATCTGAGAAAATCAATTAAAGAAGAGGGCAAAATAATTCCAAAAGATCTCTGCTATTTGGGAAAGGATTTTTCAAAAATAAATCTAAATGAATTAGAGAAAAAGTTTCCACAGGAAATCAAAAAATCAAAAAACAAATTAAAGAAGTTCATAGAATTCAATTATTATTTGAACAAAATTATGGATAAAGAAATCAAAGAAAATAAATTTTTCAATAAAAAACAATTATCCGAGATAAATTATATTTTAATTCATTACAAAAAATTTAATCTCAAAAATAAAAAGATAATTTCAAAGAAATTTGAAATACAATTTATAATTGAAAACAATTCAATAGAAAATAGCGAATTAACATATTTTAACATAGAACTGGAAATGAAAAAAATTAGTAGATTTCTCGAGAAAAAAACCCCATTAAGAAAAAAGCCATTAATTCAGATATACATAATCATAAATACAAAAAAAATTTTAGATTTTCTTAAAAAAGAAAAACCCACAATAAATTTAAGATTAGTAAGTGAAATTCATGATTTACTTTTAAAAACTATGCACAAAACAAAAGGATTTAGATTCTCAGAAATAAAAATTATAAGAAATTCTTTCAATCCTTCATCCGTAAAAAAAATAAAACCTGAATTAAAGAAATTAATTTCGTGGTACAAAAAAAATAAAACCAAGATTCATCCTCTCGCATTATCAATTTTATTTCACCACAAATTTGAAAAAATCCACCCTTTTTTGTATGGAAATGGGGCCGTAGGAAGAATACTCTTAAATTATATGCTTTCACAGTTAGATTATCCGCCTGTAATAATTCCTTCAAAGAAAAGAAAAGAATATTTTAGTTCAATGAACAAAGCATACCCTTGTCTAAAAAACGATTTACTAAACACAGATATGAAATATTACAAGCCTTTAATTGATTTTATGCATAAACAATTTGTTAAAACATATTGGGATAACTTTGTTGTTTAAAACAAACCTTTCCGAAAAACACCTTCATTCTTAATCACAAATCCCATTTCCTTTTCAGGCAAACTTCTGTGCTTCAATAAAACTGCTTTTCTTTTTCCGGAATTATTTTTCAATTCAATTATGCATTTGCTCCAATATTTAAATAAATCTCCTCCAACAAGATTTGTTTTTCTTTCTGTTTGTTTTTTCATTTCATCATCTGAAACAAATTCAGAATAAACCTGATTTGTAATTAAAACAGGAATATTTTTCTTTCGCGAAATCTCAGCCAAAGCTCTCATCTGTCTTGCAACTTCACGATTTATCTCTTTAATTTTTTCATCTTCTCCTGACTTGACAGCATCACCTAATTCCAAACGATACAACATCGCCATTCCATCAATAACAACCACCCCAATATTTTGTTCTTTCTTCAACAATCCCAATAACTTAATAAAATCCTTTTTCTGCTCTTCAAAACTCACTGGTTTCAATATTAAAATATTCTCTAAAATTCCATCAAGATTCTCCCCTCCAACAATTTGCTTTACTCTATCAGAACTAAAACCTCCTTCAGTGTCAATAAAAATAACCTTGTTTCCTTTTTTCGCCTGACTGCATGCTGCTAAAATTACAAAATTCGTTTTTCCAGAACCAGGACTTCCTGCAATCATCGTGATAATGTCCCTTTCATAACCTCCATACAACCACTTGTTCAAATCAAAACTGCCTGTTGAAATTTTATTTCCCGTCATAAAAGTATTTGCAAAATAGAATTAATAAGGATTATTGTTCAAAAAGTCAACCGACATTTCAATTAGGATTTTTAGTTTAACTTGTTCAATAAAAATTGCTTTGGTATTTGGGCGGGAGGGCGGGAATAACATCTACAAAGCAATTTTTAAAATTATTAATTTTTCCAAAAAACCTATTTCATCTTTTCAAAATCTTTTTCAACTTTATCCAAATCTTTTACAACAGCAGAAACTGCATCTTTCAAAGATTTCTTAGCATTCTTGCCTTCAATTTTCAAAATAGGATTTTTTGTCGGATGATCACGTTTCCAAGCAACAAAATTAACATTAGAATCTTTATTCAAATAAACCCGCAAAATCTCTGCAATTGTCAAACTGTCAATTTCAACTTCAATTGAATCCTTGTTATTTTTCAAAATCTTAACTTCCATAATAAGAATTCATTAAATTAGTTTAAAAAGTTTGTGATTCGCCTTCACCAAAATCCTCATAATGGATTTCAACTTCTTCATCTTCAAAATCTTTTTTCTTTCCAAACTGCCACCACTTTTTCTTTTTTTCTTTCAGTTCTTTCAAATCAGAAATCGTCAAATTCTTTGTCATTTCCTCGTCAAATTCTCCTTGCTGTTCAAATTTTTCAAGAAGTTCTTTTTTTATTTTATCATTTTCAGTAATTCCTTGCTTTGCATTTTCAAAACTTTTCTTTGAAATCCTGATTCCTAAAAACTGCTCAATCTTTCTCACAAAAAAATCACTTCCTACAGGAATAACTCCTCTCTCAGCCATTGCAACTGCTGACTCCGGCTCCTGAATTTCATCTGCAAATTGTTTTTGTGAAATCTTTTTTGACCTTCTTGCTCTCATAATCACCCAATGAAAATTATCAATCAAATCCTCATTTCTAGGCGATTTCTTCATCTTGCTCTCAAAATTTTTATTAACAAGTTTTCTCAAAGAAACATCATTCAAAGAACCGGAAGTTTTCCCAAATTCTGAAATTCTTTTTTTATGCTCTTCAGGATTTTTCAAACCAGCTGCCTGCGACAACCTGTCATAAACTGACTTCCGATTATAAATTCCTTCAAACTGATAATCTTCTGGTTTTTTAAAAACCGGCATATCATCTCTAAAACACCCAGGACAAACCATCACAACACCTTTTTTAGAAATCACCTGCTTCATTTTATTCTCAGGAAACTCATTCTCACAAATCGCACAATATACCATAAAAAAATAATAAACTTTCTCTTTTTTAAGATTTGTATTCTAGAGGATATTAATCTGAAAGAGAAGAAATTCTATAAACTTCTGTAATTCCCCAATCCTCATCACAAGAAAAAACCATTTCCAAATTATTTCTCAGATCTTCCCTAAACAAAACATTCTCTTCCAAATAAAGAGGTTTATCATAATCTGTATATAAAATATAATTATTTTTCCCAAACTCAAGTTTACTTAAATTCCAAGGATTTGGATAAAATCTTGTTTCTTTTTCAGTATAAGAATAAACTATAGGCGATTCATCTGTATAGACCACAGAATTTCCTTCTAAAGAAGAAATATAATCTAATCCTTCAGAAAAACAATAACTGGTTCCTGTAATTTCTTCCTGATAAAAATCAGTAAAAGTTGGAATAAAAGAAATCAAAAAAACTCCAGCAAAAATCAAAATCAGAAATTTATTTTTCAGTTTAACTTGTTCCAGAAAATATCCTGAAAGCAAACACAAAGGAGCAATAATTGGAAGCAAAAACCTTCCCTCTTTATGTGAAACTAAAGATGCAACAATAAAGAAAAAGAAAAACCAAATCAAAAGCAAATAAATTCTTTTGTTATAAAACTTTTTTTCCTTACAAAAATAAAAAAGAGAAAAAACAAAAATCAAGCCAACTCCGGAAAAAATCGTCAAAGGTTTAATATAAAAAAACAAAGATTGTGCTCCGCCCCAAAAACCAGAACCCATAACTCCGTGAATAAAAGCGCCAAGAGGATTAGAATAATAATTTATTCCATAAATAAACCAAGGAATTAAAATTATAAAAAATGCAAGAATTGCAAACCATAAATATTTATCTTTTAAAATCTTCAAATTCTTATCTCTTACCAAAAAATAAATTAAAAAAACAGGAAAAATCCACATCATAGTATATCTTGATAACAAAGACAAAGCAAGAAAAATACCAAAGAAGATTTTAGATTTATTATCGCCTTCTTCAAAACCTTTCCAAAAAAACAAGAAACTCAGCAAAAGAAAAAACAAACCATAAACTCCTGTTGAAACTCTAGCACCCCATAAAAGATTTATTGGAATAATTGAAAATAAAATTGCAGAATACCAACCAGTTTTAGCATTAAAAATCTTCTTTCCTAAAAAATAAACCAAAACAGAACTGAATGCAGACACAAGAGGAATAAATAATTTTACCAAATTTGAAATTCCCATCTTATAAAACAAAGACAAAGTGTAAGAAAGAAAGGGAGCACGAAAACCAATGTTTGGCCACGAATAAGGAAAATTTCCAAAAGGAATATAATCACTCCAATAAGCGCCATTTAAACTATAATTAAAAAAATTTGAAGACAAATCCCTCGCCAGACTGAGGTAGACCGTTTCGTCCCAACATCTGACTTTAATAAAAATTAAAAATAAAATTCTCAAAATAAAAGCAAACAAAAATAAAAGAATTAAATTTCTTGTTTCTTTTTTCATTTTCTAAAAGTTCAAAATCTACGTCAATAAAATTAAAAACTTCAAGTTTATAAATGATTAGAAATTTAATAAAATATGAATTTATTTAAAAAAAGTGTAATCAAAAAAATATTTTTGTTTTGTTTTGCAGGAGGGATAGCAACTTTAATTGATTTGTCTTTTTTTAATTTATTTTTTATTTTCTCTTCAATGTTTGTTTTATCCAGAATAGCAGGCATATTAATTTCAATGGGTTTTAATTTTACTTTTAACAGAAATATAACTTTCAAAGTAAAAAATAGAAAAGTGCATCATCAAATAATAAAATTCTTGATTTTATATGGAATATCAATGAGTTTAAACATATTAGTTGGGAAATTAATTTTATCTTTATTAAATGAATCTCTTTTATCTGCAAATATTGCTGCAATTTCAGGAATAGTAGTTTCAACAATTACAAATTTTTTTGGACTAATGTTTTGGGTTTTTAAAAAATAAATTTATATTTGATCACTTTAAAAAAAGATTTTATTCCGTCTAAATTACTAATATGAGAACCTTCATCATCTTGCCAAAAGAGGGGGGACTCCTTTATCTTATATCTTTGTTTTTTGCATAAATCCAATAAATTAATATCAAAAATCCACCCTTTTTCAGTGCAATTCTGAGATAAAAATTTTGCAACGTTTTTTTTAAAGATTTTTGCCCCGCATTGAGTATCCTTATATTGCCAATGAAAAATAAGTTTAACAAACATATAAAATATAAAACTACTTAATCTTTTTCCGAGTTTTCTCTTAGGCATTATTTTTGCGCCTTCAATCCTCCTTGATCCAATAATACCATCATTATCCTCCAAATTTAGAAATAATTTAAAGAATTCTTCAGGGGAAGTGCTTTCATCAGCATCCACAAAACCAATAAAATTTCCTTTGGCTAAATCAAACCCTTTCATAACAGCTCCACCTTTCCCAGAATATTTCTTTATTTCAAAAAACTTGGCTTCTCTTTTATTTTCACAAAAATTATTAACTATTTCAGGGGTGTGATCTGAACAATTATTGGGTATGATAATAATCTCAAAATTTTTTCCTAATTTTTTGCTAAAAAAAGAATAATAATTTTCCAAAACAGGAAGGATTCTTTTTTCTTCATTATAAGCGGGAATTATAATAGACAATTTCATTATAAATTATTAAAATATGATACTTAAAAAGATTTATGCATAAATAATTCAAAAATAAATTTCTACATCTTCTACATTATTAAGTTCATAAGTAATATCTTTATTGTCAATAATCAAAACAGGATAATCTGTTACATCAAATTTTTCTATTGCAGAATTCAAAGAAACCAAATCAGAATCCACAGCAATCGGAATCAGCAAAATCTCAGAACCATATTCCTGTTTCAAATCAAAAAGTATTTTAGACCAAACACCCTGCACTGCTTTCTGCGTCAAATCCTCTGGCTGATATTCATACAAATAAATAACAGTATGAAAACTTCTTCCGCATTTTTCAGTTGTTTTCATTTCATTTATCCACAACAAAGTTCTAAGTAAATCATATTTCTTGTGCTCTAAAATCATTCCTTCAGTAATCTTACCAGAATCCTCATACTTTTCCAGCAAAATCGCTTCATCATAAATCCTGTCTGCAAATTCAAAATTCGCTTTAACCAATTCCTCACATCCTGCACCTTCAACATCAATTAAATTATTTGAAGCAAAAACATCCATTATTGAAACTTCAGAAGAAGAATAATACTGACGAATCTGCTCAACCTTTCCTGACTCAAAACTCACTCCAATCAAAACTCCAAAAAAGAAAATAACAACAGTTAGCAAAAGCGCTTCCCAAAAAACTCTCTTCCTGTTTTCCAAAAACTTTACCATGTGTTTTTTCCTCTCAAAAATTTATAACCCGAGATTATTAAAATTATCGGATAAGCTAAAAGATAACACAGCATATAAAAACCTACTGTAAAGAAATTTTCCCTCTTATAAGCCTTTCCTTCAGCCATATTCAGCAATGCAACAATCGTATACCACAAACTCATGAAAAATACTGTAAGCCCAAGAAAAATCAAAACATTCGGCGTCAGATTAACATCACTAAATCTCAAAATCGCTGTCTGTGCTTCAACTGAAAGTTTTGCAGAAAGAAAGTTCAAAATCATTCTTCTGGAAAATCTATAAGCCAAAACCAATAATCCAAAAATGCCAATAACCCACGACAAAACAAAAAAAGGCAAAATAAAATTTCCAAGCATTCCTTTTTTGAACCATGCCTTTTTATATTTTCCAATTGTCTGCAAACCTCCAATATTCCAACGATTTCTTTGATTAACCCAATCCTTAATTTTCGACGGAGCAATTGTATAAGAACGCGCAGGAACAGCCATTTTAATTTTATAACCTTCTGCCTGCAAATGCCATGTAATCTCAATGTCCTCTGTCAGATTCTTTTCATCAAAACCGCTAATTTCATCAAATGCACTTTTTCTAAACAAACCCAAAGGTCCTGGAGTTACATAAATTGAATCAACAAATTCCAAAAGTTTCCTTGAGAATTTTATAACTTTGTATTCTATTGACTGCAATTTTTCAATAAACTTTTCCCGATTATGAACCAAAACCGACGACGTAACTGAACCAACTTTCTTGTCATTAAAAAATCCAACCATTTTATCAATTGAACCTTTTTCAATATAAGAATCACCATCACTAAAACCAATTAATTCTGTGTCTGCAAACTTCGCCCCAAAATTCTTTGAACCCGCAGCATTCCCTGTATTCTTCGGTGTCTGAACAGCCATAACCAAA
>Ga0315549_1005584_pt1 | contig 10190 bp, 6 predicted proteins | sample SalMarSW160200MG_FD_203101 | JGI IMG/M metagenome (GOLD analysis project Ga0315549, IMG submission 203101) | Salt marsh sediment microbial communities from the Plum Island Ecosystem LTER, Massachusetts, United States - Salt Marsh Sediment SW1601-200 ... | reverse complement strand
TAGTAGGTATGGGAGGAGCGGGTTTCCCGACAAGCGTCAAAATCGAACCCAACCCCCGCCTGCCAAAGCATACCATGATAATCAATGGCTGTGAGTGTGAGCCATATATCACCTGTGACTACAGAATTATGCTCGAATGGACGCACCAGCTCATCACGGGAATAAAGCTCGCACAAAAGGCCTCCGCCTGCGACAAAGTATATATCGGTATCGAGGACAACAAGCCCGAAGCAATAAAGGTCTTAAATGAAACTCTGCAAAACACTCCGGCCTGCAAAGACATTGAGGTAGTTACCGTCAAGACAAAATATCCTCAGGGCGGCGAACGCCAGCTCATAAAAGCCGTCTTAAATCGCTTTGTCCCAACCGGGGGAATACCTCCAACAATCGGCCTGATTGTCCTCAACGTTGCAACGGTCGCCGCTATCGCGGACGCAGTGGTGTGCGGCTCGCCCCTTACCCACCGCGTCGTTACAGTTACCGGTGAAGCCATCGCAAATCCGGGCAATTACTACGTGGCGGTCGGCACTCCCATTAGCGAACTTATAGATTTCTGCGGCGGCGTAACGCAAAAAAGCGCCAAAGTCGTGGTAGGCGGCCCGATGATGGGCATCGCTATTGCCGATTTGTCCATACCCGTCACAAAAACCACAAACGCCGTTACCGTCCTGACAAAAGAGCAAATCGGCAGGGCAAAATTCGCCCGCCGACAGACCGCCTGCATACATTGCGGAAGATGCCTGCAGGTCTGCCCAGAACGGCTAAATCCCACAAAAATTTCACACGCCGTTAAGAAAAATCGCCTCGATATCGCACAGGACTACTTCATAACGGCCTGCACCGAATGCGGCTGCTGCAGTTATATCTGCCCGGCGAATATCGAGCTTACCGGCTATATCAGAACAGGGAAAATATACCTCGCAAGACAGAAAAAACTTATTCCGCAATAAACTGAGAACATAAATGCTGAGCAAACTGACAGTATCGTGTGCACCTCATATCGGCGGGCCTTTCTCAACCCGCCGGGTGATGGTCGATGTCATAATTGCTCTTGCTCCGGCGATGCTCGCGGCCTGTTACTTCTTCCACGCCTACGCACTAATACTGCTGCCAACCTGTGTCCTGTCGTGCGTTATTACTGAATACCTCTGCAACCTGCTCCGCAGAAATGAAAAACCGCTCGAATCTCTTGGCGATTTCAGCGCCGTCATTACCGGCATAATCCTTGCGATGTCCCTGCCGCCAGCAATACCATTCTGGGCCGTGATTATCGGCAGTGCCGTCTCAATCGCCATCGGCAAAATGGTCTTCGGCGGCCTCGGCTCCAACATATTCAATCCCGCTATGGTCGGCCGCGCCTTCCTCACCGCGTCTTTCGGAATGCTTATGACAACCTGGACCGTCCCTGCTACTATTGATAAGACTATGCCGCAGGTTTCGGCCGCTTCGCCCGACGCAATCACACAGGCCACGCCCCTCGGCCACAGCAAGCAGGCAATAAAACAAGCCAAAGCCCCCGACAAAACCGCCGCCAGTCAGGCCCAGCTCGTAAATTCGCAGCTAAAAAACTTATTTGTCGGCTCAACCAGCGGCTGCCTCGGCGAAACCAGCAAGCTCGCCCTGCTGCTGGGAGGAATCTATCTTCTTATCAGACAGGTCATTAACTGGCGAATACCCTTTGCGGTCCTGCTATCCGCCTTTGTCTTCGCCTCAATTCCCTGGCTTATTAACCCCTCCCGCTATATTTCGCCGATTGCTCACCTTACAACCGGCGGCATACTGCTCTGCGCATTCTTTATCGCCACCGACCCCGTCACCGCGCCGCTGACCGGCAAAGGCGCCTGGATTTTCGGCGCCGGCGTCGGCGCCATTACAATTCTCATCAGAGTTGTCGGCGAATACCCCGAAGGCGTTATGTACGCCGTGCTGCTTATGAACTCCGTCACTCCTCTGATTGACCGTCTCTGCAAGCTCACGCCTGTAGGAGGCAAGCCCAATGTCTAAGATAAAATACTTCATAAAGCAGTCATGGCTTCTCATCGCGTCGTCACTGTTCTTCGGCCTTATCCTCGCAGTCGCGAACGCCGCCTGGGCGCCAATAATGGAAGCCAACAAAATCAAAAAACTTGACGGCCTTATGGCCGTGCTGCTTCCCGAAGCGAAAAAATTCCAGCTCGATGAGCAAATCCGGCTTGAATCCCCTTCCGGGCAAACCCGGACAATAGACCTTTACAAAGCCATCTCCGACACCGGACAAAACATAGGATGGGCCTTCAATGCCTCCGGCTTCGGCTTCGCGGACAAAATCGAGCTTGTCGTCGCCGTCGACACCGACTTCAAAAAAATCGCAGGATACGAGGTCCTATCGAGCAACGAAACACCTGGATTCGGCGACCAGATTAAACTCCCGTGGTATCTCAGCCAGTTCGCCGGCGCTTCGGTCGGGCAGCTGCAGCTCGAAAGGACCGGCAACCACGATAAAATCGACGACCAAATCATCGCGATTACCGGCGCCACCATTTCCAGCCAGGCCGTAGTAAACATTATAAACAATACACTGCTGCCGCTAAAAACTCAGATGCAGCAGAAGGGACTGCTCACCGGTGGAAACTGAAATAAAACCGACAAAATCCGTCTATACACAAACGCTCACGGCGGGACTGTGGCGGGAAAACCCGACCTTTCGCCTCCTGCTCGGGATGTGCCCGACGCTGGCCGTCACCGCGGCCCTTAAACCCGCACTGACTATGAGCGTCGCCGTTATCTTTGTGCTGGTCTGCAGCAATCTCGTCATCAGCTTCATCCGCCGGCAGTTAAAGCCACATCTTAGAATACTGATGTTCACGCTGACAATCGCAACGTTCGTCACTATAGCGGATTTGTTCCTCAAGGCGTATTATCCAACGATGAGCGAAGAACTCGGCCCGTATGTCCCTCTCATCATCGTCAACTGCATCATTATGTGCCGCGCCGAGGCCTGCGCAAGTAAAAACGGACTCGTCATCAGCTTCCTCGATGCAATCAGCATGGGCGCCGGCTTCACAGTCTCGCTCTGCGTCCTCGGCGTCATAAGAGAAATCCTTTCAACCGGCGCCGTCTGGGAAATCCCCGTTATGCCGAAATCCTTCGTTCCCTGGACCGCGCTAAGAATGCCCGTCGGCGCCTTCATCACCCTCGGGCTGCTCATTGCCCTTATGAACCTGATAAGCAAAAGGAAAACCGCCACCGCTGCGTAGCGGGATATTCGGAATATGTGATATACGAGGAAGAAAAAATGGACCTGTTCACAACTTTATTGCTGGCATTTATATCCGTCGTCCTGATAAATAATTTGGTCTTTACCAAGTTCCTCGGCATCTGCCCCTACCTCGGCGTATCAGGCAGAATCGATATGGCGTTCGGAATGGGCCTGGCCGTCACTTTCGTCATAACGCTTTCCGGGACACTTACTTTCATCCTCGACCACTTTATCCTCGTTCCGCTGCACCTCGAAGTCACACGTTACGTCGGTTACATCCTTGTAATCGCCGGGGCGGTCCAGCTCGTCGAAATGTATCTTAGAAAATTTTTCCCCGCCCTGTATGACAGCTTCGGAATTTTCCTGCCCCTAATCACAACCAACTGTGCGATTCTCGGCTTGTGCCTGTTCCTCAACATCTGGGGCATTGACAACGTCCTCGAAGCCGCCGTTGTCAGCTTCGGCGCAGGAATCGGCTTTACAATGGCGATATGTATAATGGCCGGCATTCGCGAAGACCTCGAGCTTGCCGACGTTCCCGAAGCCCTAAAAGGTGCTCCCATCACTCTTATAACCGCCGGCCTGCTCGCACTGGCTTTTATGGGTTTCGCAGGAATGGTTAAGTAGCCGTCGCTCGTGCCCCGTCACTCGATAAAAACGAGCCATCGGGGCCGAGTCACGAGTCACGGGATTGAACATTGAGTATGATTTACGGGTATTTGAAAATATGATTCTTGCAAATATTACCCAATTGTGGTCCGCCGCCTGGCCCGCAGGCCTGATAATGTTCACCCTTGCGGTTGTTTTCGCAATTGCCCTTTTGATTGCATCCGAAAAGCTCAAGGTCACCGTCGACCCGAAAGTCGACCAGGTCCATCAAATCCTTCCTCACCTTGACTGCGGCGCATGCGGTTTCGCCAACTGCTCGCAATATGCAAAGGCAGTCATCGCAAATCCCGAGCTGATAGGTCGCTGCGCACCCGGCGGACAAAAAGTAGCCGCGGCGATAGGAAACGTTTTGAACCTTCAGGTCAGCGATGCCGGCCCCGCCAAAAAGCCAATCGTCCACTGCCGTGCTCGCACCGAAGACAAGACCTTCTACGCCGTTTATCAGGGCATCCAGACCTGCACCTCAGCCAACGCTCTTGCCAGCGTTCAGGCCTGCAAATTCGGCTGCCTGGGCTTCGGCGACTGCGTCCGCGCCTGCAAATTCGACGCACTGCACATCATCGACGGCCTCGCCGTTGTCGATTACACCAAATGCACCGGCTGCGCCGCCTGCTCTAAGGCCTGCCCGCTAAATCTCATCGAAATGGTCCCCTTCAACGACGAGAATATGATGGCCGTCGCCTGCAGCAGCAGAGAAAAGGGCAAGGTAACACGCTCGATGTGCGCTGTTGGCTGCATCGCCTGCGGAATCTGCGCAAAGCAAACTGATTTGTTCAAGGTCGCCGACAATCTCGCCCGCCTCGATTACATAAACTATAAACCCTCCGAGCAGACCGAAACCGCCCTGGCCAAATGCCCCACGGGCGTCATAGTCTATCGAGGACCAACCGCCCCACCGCCCCGCAAGCCAAAACAAAAACCCGCCGCAAACGCAGCGACATAACACAATTCAACAGCCAGCGGCTTATCATAGACCTTGCAGAAGACGATAATCTTCAATACAATCGTGTATAGTTAAAAATCTTGCCAACGTAGCTCAATGGTAGAGCTCCGGTTTTGTAAACCGGGGGTTGTCGGTTCGAATCCGACCGTTGGCTGTCATCACTTCCTTTTGCCCAGGTTTGCTAACATCGGATATTCCTTTTTACCGGACTATCTAAAGGGAGCGTACCTATTTGCTGATTTGAAAAAATCAACTTTAATCCTGGAGCTTGGCGCCGTATAATATTTCTGTTGTCCCTAAGGATGGGGGCGGGAGTCAGAGGAAAAATACCGCTTTCTCAGTTTATCTCAATTCGTCTCTGGCAGGTGCCGGCAAGGGCGCTGTCGCCGCGTGACGTATTTGTGGAAGGGGTGCTCCCGAAGCACCTGATAGGAGAAAACAAGTATGCATGAGAGAAAAATTTCCAAGGTTTTGCTCCTGGTTGCGGTTGTCGCGTTTTGTTGGGGATATTCAGTTAAGGCCGGGCCCGGTCCTACGATTGAGAGCAGCTCTATAGCTACATCAACGGGGGACCAGTCAGGTGGTATTACCAGCGGCGTCGATTTTAACTCCCCGCCCGTTACAACACTCAATATAAATAACCTTTCCGGCGCCATTGCGCCTGCTGCCGGCAGGACGGGCATCTATTTTCTCAACACCAGCGGTTCGAGCGTGGGTATCAACAGCGGAGATAGTCAGGCCAGTGTCACTATAACTACACAGGGTAATAACGCTTCGGGTATTGTGGCAATAAGCGAGGGTGCACCCGCGGGCGTCACATGGCTTTCAGGGCTTGGAGTTTTGGCCCCCTCCGGGCCGTCCGGAAGCGGCGGTCCTGTGCAGGTGACAAGCTACAGCGATATCACGACAAGCGGCGACAACGCTTACGGCATTTACGCTCACAACAGGATAGGCGTTTACAATCCTTTTACGATTATTTCACTGTCGAACTTTTCTATGGATGATATTACAACCTCTCTCGTATCAGTTGACGGAGAAGCAGGTAATATCGGCCAGGAAGTCGCGGGAGACAACGGCGGCTTTTTCATCCTTAATACCGACGGGACATACGATTTCAACTCCACCGGCATAGCAGAGGTCCTTCAGCCGGACGAATCCATTGTGACAAGGGTAAATTATCAGGTTCAGATTACACATACGCCGGGCCTGCTGTTTCCTCTATTGCCCTATGAATATGGCAGCCAGGTTTCAGATGGCTCCATTGCACTTAGAGTCACCAAGAATGATGATGGTTCGCTTGATATTATTCCCGAAATTTATTTCGAGCAGTTTGACTCCTATAACTATATTACTGATGACCAGCCACCTTCGCTTTGGCCGAACCTGCAGGAGTACGTTGACGGGTTGTCGGCCGATATGGGAATCGCCGGTTCCGGTGACAGCATCATAGTGACAAATAATGGAACTATCACAACCAGCGGCGTATCTTCTCACGGTATCTTTACTCAGACCGCCGGCGGCCAGGGCTACCATGGCAGAAACGGCTCATTCTGGGATTCAGGCAGGATTCCAACACAAGGCGGCCCCGGCTCAAATGGCGGGGCAGTTGCGGTAATAAATAACGGGAAAATCACAACCAATGGTGATTCTTCCGGAGGAATCGTTGTATACAGCACGGGCGGCGTGGGTGGCCACGGTGGCAATGGCAGCGAGTGGCGATATGGCCGCCGGGGCGGCACGGGAGGCACAGGCGGCGAAATCACAGTCGCAGAGAACGGGAAAATACATACAACAGGCGATTATTCGAGCGGTATTCTTGCGATTAGCCAGGGCGGTGTCGGCGGCACAGGCGGAAGCGGCTCGGGCGCTATGGGCGGCGGCGGCGGCGGTTTCGGTGGAATGGGCGGCACAGTCAATGTTGTGGGAAACGTGAGTATTACTACCGAGGGCGACAAAGCACACGGCATATGGGCAAAAAGTGTCGGTGGAAGCGCTGGCCCCGGTGGCAGTGGTGGCTGGCTGTTCGGCTCGCCTGGTAGCGGCGGAGTGGGCTCCAACGGAGGTAACGTCTTAATCTCGAGTGGCGGCGTGATAACCACGCTTGGTAATGACTCATACGGGATGTATGGCCAGAGCGTGGGTGGTTTCGGCGGCAGTGGCGCGACAAGCTTCGGCTTGTTCTGGTCTTTTGGCGGTGACGGTGGCAGTGCCGGCAGCGGAGGAGAAGTGTCACTTGTCAACTTGGACTATGGTTCAATCTTAACCTATGGCGAACAGGCTCACGCTATGTTTGCCCAGAGTATCGGTGGTGGGGGTGGAAGCGGCGGAGGCGAGTTCGGCTTGTTTGCAAGTTTGGGTGGAGATGGCGGAGCTGGTGGTCATGGCAGTACCGTCCAGGTCACAAATGAAGGCATTATTCAAACATCCGGGTATCGTTCCCGCGGCATTTACGCTCAAAGTATCGGCGGAGGCGGCGGCGACGGTGGCGGCTCCACGGGGCTTGTTGCTATCGGCGGCAGCGGCAGCGGAACCAGTAACGGCGGGACCGTATATGTTACTAACACTGGAATTATCGCCACGGCCGGACAAAACTCACACGCCATCTTTGCTGAAAGTATCGGCGGAGGCGGTGGCGACGGCGGTGATTCGGGAGGAATGATCTCCATCGGCGGCTCAGGCGGCGACGGAGGTAATGGTGACACGGTTGAGGTATTCAACAGCGGACAACTCGTAACACTCGAAGATGATTCAAGCGCAATTTTTGCCCAGAGCATCGGCGGAGGAGGAGGTAACGGTGGTGACAGTGTGAGTATCGGGGTGTCATATGCAACTGTGGCGATTGGCGGTCGAGGCGGCGATGGCGGATACAGCGGCAAAGTTGACATTATTAATAGCAGTGACGGCGATATCATCACAGCAGGAGACCGTTCGTTCGGGATGTTTGCTCAGAGCGTAGGCGGAGGCGGAGGCAACGGCGGATTTGCCGTGTCTGTTGCAGCCCCTTCAAGCATAGTCAACCTGGCTATCGGCGGTCAGGCCGGTGGCGGGGGAGACAGTAACGAAGTTGAAATGCATCACGAAGGAAGCATCACAACCTTAGGCGACAGTGCACATGGAATAATTGCCCAGAGCATCGGCGGTGGCGGCGGCACAGGCGGATTCGCCGTCTCCGGCGGTCTTGGAGGCGGTGTCAGTCTTCAAATGGCTATGGGGGGAAAAGGCGGTTTGGGTGGCATGGGCAACGTGGTAAACGTCGGCACAGAACTCGACCCTCTTCAAGGCCAGATAACCACTTTCGGCGACCGCTCTTACGGCATTTTGGCCCAGAGTATCGGCGGCGGCGGTGGTGACGGCGGATTCAGCATCGCTGGCAGCGCTCTGTCCGGCACAGGGATAAATCTTGCAATCGGAGGCGGCGGCGGTGGCGGCGGAAAGGGTGGCGCCGTGAACGTAGACAGTCTCAGTCACATCTCTACGAAAGGTGATGATGCACATGCTATCGTTGCCCAGAGTATCGGCGGCGGCGGTGGTAATGGTGGATTCAGCTTAGCGGCCAGTTATGGTGGCGGCACGGGCCTGAATTTTAGCTTCGGTGGCAGTGGGGGTACAGGTAATGAAGGTGGCGCTGTCAGCGTCGGTTCGCAGCTCAATCCCCTACAGGGCAATATCACTACATCCGGCGACCGGGCCTTCGGCGTCATGGCACAAAGTATCGGCGGCGGTGGCGGTTCCGGAGGTTCCAGTATCACAGGTCAGTTGCTTGGCGGTCAAACCATCGCATTCAGTTTCGGGGGCGACGGAGGTATGGGTGGCCTGGGAGGTACGGTCGATATTGACAGCTCCAGCAACATCTTCACACAAGGCCAGATGAGTCATGGTATCCTGGCACAGAGCATCGGCGGCGGCGGTGGAAATGGCGGATTCAGCCTCGGTGCTGCCGTTACAGCCTTTGGCGGACTGAACTTCAGCATGGGTGGCGATGGCGGAAATGGCAACAGCGGAGGTGCAGTCGATGTGAACAACAGCGGCACCATTGAAACCATCAACGAGTACTCGCATGGAATTATAGCTCAAAGTATCGGTGGCGGTGGAGGAACGGGCGGCACAAGCGGCTCAGTTATGGTCAACTTCAGCAGTTTAATCCCAATACCACCCGAGATTCCCATCACAGGCAGTGCGAATTTTGCAGTCAGTATTGGTGGTGATGGTGGCATTGGCGGCCAGGCAGGCAGCGTCAACGTTAATAATGCCGAAAAGATTGGCACATACGAGGATTTCTCTGTCGGTATCTTTGCCCAGAGCATCGGCGGTGGCGGGGGAGATGGCGGAAAGAGCATTGCTGCAACAGCCAATATCTCACTTCCTGAAGACCCGAGTGGAGGGGGGTCTAAACCGCAGATGGAAGTTCAGGTCGATTTTGCTCTGGCTATTGGGGGTGACGGTGGTAATGGTAATTCAGGCAGTAGCGTTGATGTTGTCAATGGTGGCGTAATTGACACCTTTGGAGACAGTTCACACGGCATATTTGCCCAAAGTGTCGGCGGAGGCGGCGGCAGGGGTGGAGATGCTCGGTCAATGACCCTTAGCATCGACCCATCCAACTGGAGTCCATTGGATCCACCTCCCTCACCAACTAGTATCAGTCAGGCCTTGAATATCTCCATCGGAGGTAATGCGGGCAGCGGCAATAACGGTGGAATTGTAACAGTGAATAACGAAGGTACCACGATTACTCGCGGCGCTGATGCTTACGGTATCTTCGCCCAGAGTATTGGCGGAGGTGGCGGTGAAGGAGGCGGCGGTTACCACGGCCTTGATTGGGAAGACCTCGGTGTACCTGAAGATATCGCTCCATTTCTGGATCTTGCTCCCATTGAGGACAGCAGCAATATTCAGATTGTGGTAGGAGGACAGGGAGGCAGTAGTGGTAACGGTAGCGACGTTAATGTCGCCAACGCGGGCGACATTATCACACTGGGAGACGGCTCTATCGCTGTTTTGGCACAAAGCATAGGTGCTGGCGGTGGTACCGGCGGTGTTGGCGCTCAGGGCTCAGGAACTGTAGGCATCGGCGGCAGCGGTGGTGCTGCGGGTGACGGCGGTAATATTGACGTCGACATCAGCGGCAATATCGATACTGTCGGAGTAGCCGCTCATGGTATTTTTGCGCAGAGCATAGGCGGTGGTGGCGGAATAGCCGGCAACATTGATGGAGGCATTGATGGTTTTGGAATAGATCTAACCTTCGGAGTCGGACAAAACGGCGGAAACGCCGGTGACGGCGGCGATGTTACTGTTACCAGTTCAGGCAACATCACCACAAGGGGCACCGGTTCGAAT
>Ga0315549_1005582_pt1 | contig 10192 bp, 9 predicted proteins | sample SalMarSW160200MG_FD_203101 | JGI IMG/M metagenome (GOLD analysis project Ga0315549, IMG submission 203101) | Salt marsh sediment microbial communities from the Plum Island Ecosystem LTER, Massachusetts, United States - Salt Marsh Sediment SW1601-200 ... | reverse complement strand
CACATATCGATGGTAGGGATGATCTTCCGCAATAGCATCCTTGATCAGCAAGAATGAGTTTTTAATACCCCCCAAAGGATTATTGATTTCGTGGGCAATCTGCGCAGCTAATTGACCTTTGGCAGCTATCTTCTCGCTTGCTCGAAGCATTTCCTCTGTTCGTTTCTGCTCGGTGACATCATAAAGTACTCCATGCAATGAAAGCAAATTGCCTTTGTCATCTTTTTCCCAGCTATAGCGATCTTCAACCCATCTTATTGCGTTATCCTTCCTAACGATGCGATACTCAAGTACAGCACCTTCATGTTTTTCTCTTGCCTCCATGAACTTAGCAATAATTTCTTTTTTATCCTCCGGATGAATTGTGTTTTCCCACAGATTCGGGTTTCTAAGCCATTCGTCTCGATTATACCCATATACTTTTTCGATAGCATTGTTAACGTATGTTGCTTGAAGCGTATCTACATCTGCCCGATAGACTACTTCCTTCAATTTTTCACTCAAAACATGATATTTCCGCTCACTTTTTCGTAGTGCCTCTTTTGTTATTTCAGGTTGTGTACTTTTGATAACGTTCCACTTGCCTTGCCGCCTAATAAGAGCGGAGCCATGGTTGCTGACTACATCTATGATTTCAGATGTTCTACATTTATCAATACAATAGCTGCAAATGGCAATCATTCTATATTTGCCTATTGTTTTATTAACTTGCTCTTCATATTTGGTTAAAGCTGCCCAATCTTTCCTTTTGAACCAGCTCCCATCACCTGCTATTCTCATGCCTTCAAAACCTGCAACTAAGGCTTGATTTAGCTTCTCAAGCCATGCATTAAGAACTCTTTGCGGATCAAAAAAATCATCTCTAAGATACCATTGGCTATGTGAAACAATTTGGATATGTCTGCCTTGGGGATACTGGTCAAAATCTGGCATTGCACCTCTTAAAGCGTCTTTAGCCTCTTTCTCATTAAGAGGCATCGAAGTGATCCACATACAGAATTCATTATTCTCAAGCCCTGTCCTGAAGTAGGGCACTAAAATATCTATTAAATCTTTCTTGGTTTCGTAAAAAAGACAGATATGCGTGCCCCAAGGGACATTCCAGGATATGTCAGCCTTTGTTCCTTTTCCTGGTTGTTTAGCTTCCTTGCTTTGCAGCATCCTACACGATTCTGATAATTTACAGCAATATCAGGTGTTCTTTTACAATCTCTTTGGTGTGCTTAGTCTTGTACCACATAGACCTTAAGGATGTAAAAAACTCGAGTTCAGCCTGCTAAATTTCCCTAAGGTTGTCGCTTAGGTTGATTGTGCCTTTGGCTTATCCGCTGCCGTAAGACATCCTGTGGACCGCGGCGGACCACAAAGCAACCCGCACCCACTTTTGCGGGACCGTTCTAATTTGTAATATCGGCCTATGTCCTATAAATCTTTATTTTTTAGGCTTTTTATGGTCTGTCATAGAAACATGCTACTTGAATGTGTGGGCATTTCTCTTGTATTTTTTAAATTTTTAGTAACCGTTCACAGGGGCAAATCGGCGTTTTTATGTCATTGCGAGGCCTTTAGGCCGACCTGTCGTGAGCTTGTCGAACCTAAGCAATCTCCAATTTTCGCAACAGAGAGATTGCCGCGCTCGGCTCTCCTATGGAGTCCTTACGGACTACCTCGCTCCCTAAGGGGCATAGCTCGCAATGACCTGAAATGGCCAAAAACTCAACATATTAGGCCGTGAACGGTTACAATTTTTAACCCCTTTTACCTTTTTGTAAGATGCTAATTGCTCCTATCGAATTCTCTGCTGCTATTTGCAGCTATGGAAAGTAAGCAAAGGGTATGATCCCTTCCAGTTTTTGTTCAATTGGCCAGGGCTGAAGTGAAATAAACCGAAAAATAACTCGCTATTTTGCTATCGAGACAATCCACTACAAGGTTTTGAATATAGCTTGCCATTTAGGCATGGGAAAGTCTAAAAAACCGGCCGCTTTTTGCGGAAATTTTTCGGCAGTCTGCTTTAAATCCCAAAACAGTTCTGGAATCAGTTCGAGACCGGTTTGAAAACAGTTCATAAGTTCTTATATTGAAAAAATTAAATGCTTATTGATAAGAGGTTAGAAATCTACCGACCTTGCTCCCAAAGCAGCATCTCGAAGAGTAAAGAACTTTGAGAAAAATTGATAGAACCGTTTTATAAATGTTTTCGCCGTGGTATAAACAGAAGTAACAAGTGGGTCACTAAGTAGGTCAGGGGCTGTTTAGAACCAGCTACGATGGGCGGATTCAAAACCAGCCACTTTGACCCACATGATCGGAAGATTGCTAACTGCGAGAAAGGTTAATGTGACCAAGCCATCTTAGAACTCACCAAGGTCATCAAACAGAGTATATTGACAATGACTGTGAAAACTAAAAACATTTGTTGATTTTCATTGTTGGAATAGTTGACAATTCAAGTTAGAAGTTGTTATATTTGAGGCACTTAAGAATTTTGCGCCCGTAGCTCAGCCGGATAGAGCAACGGATTTCTAATCCGTACGCCGCCTTTGTAAATGTTTTTGAACAAGTGATTTATACTTGTAAAATAAAGACTTATGGCGCTGGCCGAAAACCAGCCGAGCGCCAGACGTGCATGTTTGGCGCGCACTTTGGCGCGCGCTAAGACTCTTAGTATGGCAAGATCGATCCATACTTTTAAGACCACGGTCTTCCAGCAAGCCATGACTTATTAAAGATTTCGTTTTTAGCTGTGGATAATAGAGGATGTAGTAGAAATTGCCGAAGGTCTTGCACTACCTTTGATAACTCTGCTGTATCTTTGAGTTCATTGCGTTTGAGAAATGCCTTCCATTGTGTTATTTTATCGTTATTATAAATAATCTCGTCTGTTAAAGCTGATGGAGCATCGTTCCGTATTGCTGTCCTGTGCCGATTGAACGTTGCCTTTATGGCTCTGACTAAGCTGCTTTTGATAAATCTTGAACAGTCTGTAGATGCAACCGCAAAGGATGAGCCTTCTGCCAGCTCAATGCCTTCACACCCCGACTATCGCTATGTGCAAATTCTCCACCGTCCCAGAGTAATAATTGTGTATGGCCTAACGCTTCAAATGGCCCCAAAAACACTCTATCAAATTCAATTTTGGAGCAGTGGGTGTTTGCGGAGTCTTTGTATGACCTTACGTTCGGCTTGTGTAAGCGGGTGTACGAAGAATGGTTTTTTTACCCCCCTGATTGTTAGTAATCTCCTCATATTACTGTCCTTAACCATTCTTGCGGCAAAAACTCATCAAACTGTTCAAAAATTACTCCACCCAGCTTAGGAGTGCAACATAGTCGGCTTCAGGTTGCAGCCCCACGAACCGCCTTATCTCTTTGTCGTTCTTGATAATCAGAACCGTTGGGATTGCCCTTACACCGTATCGCTGTGCTACCGTGGGAACCCATCAACATCTACCTTGCACACGGTGAACCTGCTGCTGTACCTATCGGAAAGAGAGGATATGGTTGGAGCCAGAACTCTGCAGGGAGGGCACCGGTTGGAGAATAAACCCACATTATTCAACTTTCAACACTTCCTTTATTGCTTTTTTCAGTGTTTTTTTTGGTAAGGCCCCTATTGCCATTTGCGGTTTATCATTCAGCGGTACAAAAAGCATGCTGGGGATGCTCTGAATGCCGAAAGCGGCCGCTAATTCCTGCTGAGCTTGTGTGTCTATTCTGTAAATATTGAGCTTACCTTGGTATTCTTGAGCAAGCTCTTGTAAAATAGGTTCTACCATTTTGCACGGTGCACACCAATCGGCATAAAAGTCAATGATGCAGGGCAGTTTGCCTTCAAACTTCCATTCTTTATTTTGCTCATAGTTAAAAACTTTTTGCAAAAAGCTGTCTTTCGTTAAGGATTCCACAAGACCACTCCTGTTTTCTTTAAGCACCGTTGCATTCGAATCCGATTCGCTGTCTATGTGAACAGCGTCCGAACGTTCTGGGCTGACTTTCGGTATTTTGGTTTTCTCCTTCGCTGGTGCAGATTTCTCCTGTGGTGGCGTGGGCCTCTGTTTCGATAGCGCCGATAATACCGACGCCAACAAGAGCCCCGCCAACGCTCCGTAGATTGCGCCGCGGTATGGATTTGCTATCAGTGGACCACTGCCGGAGTAACCCTTACCGAAATAACCAAGCGCAGCGCCGATTGACCCTCCGATCACCACACCCCAAAAAAACCTGGTAATCATAATTTAATCCTTTCCTGTAGCCTGTCCTTCAGTAGGACCTGCCGGATAACCTCTGGTCAATTGCGCCGCTGATCTTATTCGATATCAGGATAACTGAATTTGGCCGATTATGCAAATTCTTCCGGCAGGATTTCTTGTCTAAGCCAAATTGCTACAATGGTCGCGAAGACTATTTTTTTGTGGTACAAGTAAACTATGTCGGAAAAGGAACAAAGTAAAGTTCGAAGCGTTATTTCGGATTCGATAAGTGAAGGTGTTTTCACTGTTGATGTGAATTGGCAGATAAACATTATAACAACAGGAGAAAAACTTGCATAGACGTTTGCGGGCTTTGATATCGCAATAATCGAACTTGCTCGTTGCCATAACGTATTGGTCGGTATAGAACTGAGCATTTACGTGGTTATCCCAAGTTGCTAAAGCCGGTAAAGTCAAAGGTAAGTGAGCAAAGATGTCTGTTTTGCTGAAAAGATGGTTAAGAGCTTCCAGAGCGGCTTGCTTGCGGTTGGTCTGATATATCTGGTAGTGACATTTACCATGCCTCTATGCCACAGCTGCAGCCTTGGTGAAGCACACAGGCAAACCTGCAATTGTGGCGATGGCTGTCATTATTCTTGCTGTAAAATCAGTTCCTGCGAGCAACTTAGTGTTTCTTCAAAACATACTGAACGCAAGGCTGGCAGTCGTTCTAATCATGGCCCGTGTATGGCATGTATGTATTCGGTTACTTCCGACCTGCAACGCAGCGCCCAGTTTGAGCATACTGTGTTGGTTACTCAAAACGGCGTGGAAATTCTGACCTTGCCTGAACAACAATCACAGCCGTTCTTGGGCCAAAACAACAAGAACCGTATATGAGAAGAGGATTATGCGAGACCAAAAGGTGTGCTGTAAAAATGATAAAAGGGAAAAAATCGGTTGCTTTAGTAAATTACAAAATATGCAACCCAAATGAATGTAATCCTGACGTAGGTGCTTGTGCTGCAGTAGAGGCATGCTCAAAGGGTGTTATGGAACAAATAGATGGTGCGTTTGAGGCGCCAATAGTAGATCAAGATATGTGTTTAGGATGCGGGGATTGTGTTGGGGCTTGCCCTTTAGAGGCTATTCAAATAAAACATGATTTTTAGGAGTTAGCAATGGCAAAAATAATCGTTTCCACCGGAAGAGGAGGAACCGGAAAGACTACATTTGTGGCATTGTCTGCCAGATATCTGGAATCTCCCTTTCTTCTTATTGACCTTGACCCTGACCAAAATTTGGCAGATATGCTCGGTATAAATTTAGATAATGAACCGGTAATGACTGTCTCAGATGTGCTTCGCAGCATCATACAGAAGAGAAAAAACAGCACCGAGTTTAATTCAATACCTCTGCATAGCCAAATGGAATATTTGCTTCAAAGCGATTGCCTATATGAAGGAAGGAATTTTGATTTACTTACTTTGGGTACTAAATTGATTCCGGGCTGCTATTGCGTCCCGGACGATTTGCTCAAACAAAATATTCCAAGGCTGGCCAAAAATTATAAGAATGTAGTAATCGATTCACCGGCAGGTGTAGAACACCTAAATAGAAAGGTAACGTCGAACATAAACGAGCTTTTTATTTTTTTAGACCCCTCAATGAAATCGATAAAACATATAAAGAGAGTAGAAGATATAACTAAAAGTGTTGAGATCCATTATGAGCATCTTTATATAGTAGGCAATTATGAGTTTGACCAGGCAACGGAGGACTGTTTGCGCAAAGTTAACCGAAATTATATAGGGAAGGTAGGATACGATAAAGAACTGAGAGAATATAACTTAAATGGTAAATCGCTATTAGAGCTTCACGATGGTTCGCCAGCTTGTTTATCTATTAGAGAAATAATGGAAAAGAGCAGCTTATTAAAGATAAAAACAAAGTAAGAAGAGAAAAATGCAAAATTATTTAATCAAACCTATTGGAGTAGTAAGGAGTGATTACAGAGAAGCTTCTTTAACCTTTCAAGAACAGGACCTCGAACTTGATGAAGAAATCTTAACTAGAACAAGAACAAATAAAGGGAATATATCTGAGCTTATTATTAATGAAGAATATAAAGATTGCTTGGATGGAATAGAAGATTTTTCCCATATTATGGTATTATATTGGTCACATCGTATAAATGATGAAGAACGATACATTACCAAAGTTCACCCAGCAGGGAAAAAAGAGTATCCTTTAGTTGGGGTATTTGCCACTCGCTCTCCAGTTCGGCCTAACCCTATTTGCGCAACAACAGTAGAGCTTTTAGAAAGAAGAGAGAATGTACTAAAAGTAAAGAGCTTAGATGCTATTGATGGAAGCCCAATAATTGATATAAAGGTTCACAGTCCTTCTTATGATAGCCCTTCCAATGTAAAACAGGCTGATTGGATGGAAGAATTAATAAAATACTTTAGAGAGAAGTTAAAGTAAGATTCAGAGGTTAAACAAATGTACGCAAAAGAGCGACTGCAGAAGCATGCTGAAGAAATCCTGAAAGGAATAGGGATTCAAGAAAGCCAAAGAGTTTTGGATTGTTGTTGCGGCTCAGGTACTTATACAATAGCTGCTGCGCAGCTGGTTGGAGAAAGAGGTTTAGTGTACGCGATAGATACGAATAGTGAAAAGCTGAAGGATTTGAGGCAAAGAATTAACTCAAGCAAACTGCAGAATATAGAAATAATAGAAGAAGATGTAGAATCAAGAATTCCTTTGCAGGACAGCTCTGTTGACATTGTTCTTCTCTATGATATTTTTTGGTATTTTAGACCAGCCGAGAATAAATTAGCAGCTTTATTAAGAGAAGTTTATAGAGCTGCCAAACCAAATGCTTTAATCTCTGTTTACCCAGCCCACTTGGATTTATATGAGTTAAAAAACTTCAAAAATGAAATGGAGAATAAAGGTTTCAGCTTAGAAAGTGAATATTCCAAGCAGCTTGTTCACGAGGGCAGAATAGAAAAAGGCAAGTTATTAAATTTCAAGAAAACAAATAATCAAGTTAAAAAATTAGAAGAGCAAATAGCTGATTTAAAAGCCCGACTTCCCGCCCATTCAGTATCGCCGTCAATGATTGATAGATTAGAAAAGCTTGAAGAAAAACTTGAAAGAGCTAAAAGAAGTAGAAATTCTAAATGGGAAAAGCGTTTTGGGCAGGGGTCTAAACAAGAGGAATTAATATGAAATTACTAATAACCTATGCAAATAAATTTGCTTATAAAACAAGCTTGAAGAGCCTTGAATCTGCACCTGACATAGCCGAACAAAAGATAATTGAAAATGCTGTTGTTGGCTTTATTCATGTAGAAGAAAAAGATGAATTGAATCTTTCTAATGTTGAAACTAAACTGATTAAAAATCTTAAGTGGGCAGCCAGAAAAAACAATACAGAAAGAATAGTACTGCACTCCTTTACACATTTATCTGAAAACAAAGCTTCATCAGAAATTACAAGGCAATTACTCGATAACTCTGAGCAGAGATTGAAGAAGGCAGATTACGAGGTCTATCAAACACCGTTCGGTTATTTCCTTGATCTGGATGTTAAGGCACCTGGATACCCATTAGCCAGATTATTTAAAGACATATAATTGATATTTTCATACAGGCAAAAGCAACAAAAATGATGAGTTTTAAAATGATTGAAGTCAAAAAGAAAAATGAGCAGCAATTTCTGGTAACTATAGAAGAAAGAGGCAGCACAACGGGACACGAGGTTACTTTGGGTGATGCCTATTACCAAAATTTAACTGACGGCAAAATAACTCGAGAAGAATTTATAAAAAAATCATTTGAGTTTTTGCTGGAAAGGGAACCCAAAGAATCGATACTTTCTGAATTTAATCTAAGGGTCATCAAAAATTATTTTCCAGAGTTTGAGGAAGAATTAAAAAAATAAAGAATAGATGATATCGCAAGATATTAAAAACAAATTAAATCAAGCAATCGAATTAATAAAAAATTCATCACATACTACAGCGTTTACGGGCGCGGGAATATCTGTAGAGAGCGGAATACCGCCTTTTCGCGGTAAAAATGGGCTGTGGAGCAAAATAGATACTGTCTTCTTGGATACCAGTTACTTCTACAAATATCCCGAGAAATCCTGGAAGCTTATTAAAGATATTTTTTACGACTCTTTTGCTAAAGCGAAACCAAATGATGCACACTATGCCCTTGCTGAATTGGAAGACAAAGGATTGCTGGATGTTATCATAACTCAAAATATTGATGATTTACATCAAAAAGCAGGCAGTAAAAAAGTTATTGAATTTCATGGCACATGCCGAAGACTGGTATGCACAAATTGCGGAAGGCAGTTTGCGGCAGCTGAAGAATTATTGAGCATTCTGCCCCCTAAATGCGAAAACTGTTCAGGTATATTGAAACCTGATTTCGTTTTTTTCGGCGAACCGATTTCTCAAGCAGCAAGAACACACTCATTCAATGAAGCTGAAATTGCAGATGTTTTTATCTTGATAGGAACTACAGGTGAAATACAACCTGCTTCTATGATACCAGTAGTTGCCAAAAATAATGGTGCCAAAATAATTGAAATAAACACGGAAGATTCTAATTATACCAACAGCATAACTGATGTATTTCTTAAAGGCAAAGCTGCTGAAATAATGGTAAATTTACTGGATATTGTAATGTAAGATGAAGAAGCTGAAATAAATATGGATGGGTATGTTCGATGAGGCACTTGTTACGATATGTATCCATAGGAAGCTGTGGGCAAAATCATGAAACAGGAGTCAGCTTGTGCGTTATAAACTGTTGATTTTTACCTGCTATGGCGGATGTGCAACAGGCGTTGCTGCATCCAAGGCCTGCATCAAAATATGGGAGCAAAACCCGGATGATGTAAAGATTGGATGTCTTCCTGCGGTTATAGTACCGTGGAAATTTAATGAGATTATGAAGAACTCGGAGAAACGCATCCTGATAGATGCCTGCGCTATTCAATGCGGCAGGAAGCTCTTCGAGAGGCAGGGAATGTCCGTGGATAGTTACATTGAGTTAACCTCGACTCTCAGAATTGAAAAGGAAAAGAGGCTGCCTTTAGAGGATTTAGAAGAGAAAGTCTATAAAACTATCCAGAGGCAAGTAGACATGCTTTTAGGCAAGATCTATTAAGGCATTTTATTCCGATTGCTGCTTTTCATCGTGGCGTTGGGAGTTTAGAAGGCTGCATCGTAAGTTTTCCTTCAGAAGTTGTAAGCCCGCCGGAAACGCTTTGGCTGTACGCGGTAAATCAATCGCTTTCACAGACAATACCGTCCACTTATGGCAGGGATGTTTTTCAGCGAAGCAAAGACGAGCGGGGTTTGAAGACGGTTCGGACAATGAGGCCGCCATTTGTCTGTGGGTCAATATGCATACGGACCGCCCTCCGTTAGGCAGCGGCGAGGTGGCAAGAGGCTTTTTCGGCTGCCCATTCTTACCTGTCCGCCGACACAAGCAGTATAGCCCCTGGAGATTCTGCAAATAAGCATACCAAGACAGAGCAGGGCCGACTACCCTCAAGACTTACAAAAAGGGGCCTCAACTGGTTGCAGGATGAGAAAAATTTGATATAATCTTGATTGCTGAAAAAGTCTGAATAAAATAGCAATCTTTAATCAGAGATCGCTGGGGTATTTTAGTGGTTTTCAAAGGACTTCTGGAGGTAAAAGCAGTGATCGAATGGATAAAAGACCATAAGTATCTTGGGCAGGTGCAGGAAAAACATAAGGAGTTTTTGATTTTGGTATTTTATGCGAATTTCTCTTCTGCCTCAAAGCGTGCTCTGGCTGAAATTGAACAATTCAGCAAGGAAAATAAAGAGATGCCTGTCTATATTATTGATGTAGAAAAAGCAAAAGGAGTACATAAACAATTTTCAGTTGAAAGTGTGCCCACAGTTTTGGCATTGGAGAAAGATAAAGTAATCCGCCGGATTGA
>Ga0315549_1005580_pt1 | contig 10195 bp, 10 predicted proteins | sample SalMarSW160200MG_FD_203101 | JGI IMG/M metagenome (GOLD analysis project Ga0315549, IMG submission 203101) | Salt marsh sediment microbial communities from the Plum Island Ecosystem LTER, Massachusetts, United States - Salt Marsh Sediment SW1601-200 ... | reverse complement strand
TTTGCCCTTGCCCACTAAGAAGCCTTAGTAGACTATATTTCTTGTAATCATTAATATCTCCAAAGTACTGATTTTTCATATTCGTCCTTTCAAAGCAACAATGCTATGGCCAAATATGCCGTACTACCCGGCATATCCGTTCTCCATTAACCTTGTTGCCAATGCACTCGTCAACTGAGACTACAAAATCCGATAAATTCGGTACCCCGTTGTCAACAGCCAATTCCTTGATTCCTGTCTTAGCGGGGCAACTGCTAAAAGGTGCAAACGATTTTGGTCCCCGTTTTCTCCTACTGTAAAGGCTGCCCGTGTTCTGTTCCGAAACATACGCTTTGTCGGAATATTGTTGTAACAACTGTCTTGTATTTATCGTAAGTACCCACTGAGGCTTACCTCTGTATTGCCAAGCACAAATCATTTTGACCAATTCATCCCTAGAAATCCAGAAGAACACCTTTCCGTTAAGAAACTCAAACCATTCCTGTCTACTGACTTCTTCTAAGAGATCGTCTAGGTATATTTCCTCTGCAGGCCAATCTTTCATCGGGACTTGGTCTCTAACGTATATAATTCCTAGATCGGGGTGCCTAATTGGTTTCTTAGTTTCACGAAGTTGCGACTCGATCGCGAACCGCTCCCTATCTGCGTACCCGCACAAATCTAATAGAGTAGATGTGCTAAGTAAGCCCAACTTTTGAATATTAGGCCAACTACCCTTTTCAGACATGTGATACAGTTTCTCACACCGATTTGTGCGAATAAGTTCGTCAATATTCATCGCTCGACTACCATGATCGTCGATCTATAATACTGCGATCATTAAAGCCGGTTGATATCAATGAAACCGGAGCTCCTGACACACGTTCCACTTCTTGAATAAATCTTATTGTTTCTTCTGTTAGTTGTTCAAAACGTTTAGCATTGACGTTTTTTCTACATATATAATCTGTAAACGTTAGTGCAATATCAGTCACTCCATTTAGAAGTGAAGCACGGTGGAGTTGGCCCCACTCAAATTCACCAATACGGCGGGGTCTGTTTGTAGTAGTAGTCCTCTCCTTTTTTCGGAGCGTACTTTCGCTATATCCAGATCTCCGTGCGATCTCTTTCCAACTGATTTCACGAAGAGGACCTGAGGTCTTCCTCTTTGGGTTTCCCACCCTAATTGGATAGGTACGGCATACCATGACGACTTTACGTACTCTAGTATAAGGAATCCCTGATTCGGCGAGACAACCTAAAGCAGTAGTATCCCTCGAGGTTACATAAGGGTAGTCACCATGATAAAGACTTAGTCCTGTACCTTGAGTGCCCTCTAGAAGGATTTTTTGGTTCTTAGAAATTACATTTTCGATTACTTCTAAAGAATTTGCTAGATAAGGTTTGAGTTCAGGGATATTTCTTGCAAGTAGGGTATTCTCGTTTTCTCTTCCCATAATACGTCTTGCTGTCGCTGCTCCCACGCCTTGACCAGTAGACCCGATGTTCTCCACAAGTCTCGATTCTGCCTTAATATCTTCATCAGTTATTACCATTGCATTTCTGTCAATACGGAGCCTTTCGGCATCCACGTCGCATTCAGCGATTTCTTCTAACAGCTTTTCCACACGTATGATAGCTCCAGGTCCTATCAATAGTCTTACATTACTCTTTCTGGTTCCAGATGGTAGTTGGTGAAAAGAAAAAGGCTTTGGTCGTTCAAAAACTTTATGGCCAGCGTTTGGCCCTCCTACTCTAACTAGAAGGTCGTATTCTGTTGACAGGTACGCAGCTACTTGGCCTTTGCCCTCGCTACCATATTGTCCACCAACAATAACATCGACAAAGCCCCTACCTCTTCCAGCACGGATTTTTAAGTGACTCATTGTTCTTACTAAAACATCTTGCTCGGTACACCTTTTAGTATCGATTACGATGTCAGCGATTATTGCCAAGTCACCAACATTTTTTTCGGTAGGATCCTCCCTCACCTCAGCATATTGGAAGTCTTTCTCTTTTTGGAGCTTCCTACGTTTATTAAACCTCCGTTCAAGTTCGTTCAAAGGCGCGGTTAGATGAACATGAATAACCTTTGAACCATAAGCATCACGAATTGCGTCAATTTGCTGCGGAATTCTAACGGAGTCTATAATTACTTCATTATCTTCATTATTTTGGGCTAAGAGTTCTCCCAACCCTGCTAATACCCATCTTCCACGAGTTTTTATATCGAGTCGCTCACCTAGATCTTGCAATACCTTCCTATCGCTTTTTAAGTTATCTCGTACTTGTCTCTTTAGTATCTCATTGGTTTTCAAAACTACTATCTGGCCACTCTCTGCAAGACCTCTGGCCAAAGTGGATTTTCCAGAAGAAATAGGCCCGGATAATAGAATTATCCTATTCAACACCAGACTTATCTCCTATTTTCTTCCAACGGTCTGATACGTATAAAGCCTTAACAAGCCCTGTGTTTCTGCCGGTTCATCACCAGGAAGCGTGTATATGGTTACGTCAATACCACTCCTAACAAGTATTTCATCGATTAGTTCCAAGATGTAACCCCAATTGCCGCCAGCATATCCTGTTCCGATACGTGGCATATGAACACTAAAACCTTTTGCTAACGATATCTCTCTGAGTTGAAATAGACATTTCCTTAATGCTGCATACCTAATTCGTGGTTTAGCAGATTCTCCATATCCATGCTGGGCTATCATATGAAATATACTCAATTCATCCGAGACGGGAGACATATGGGTATTCCCTAGAGCGAATTTACCAGTGTTTAACGATACCCACTCTCTAAAGTCCTTTTGCACTGCTGGGTATTTATTTCTAACAGCTCGGGCAAAGCCTGCACCCCAATTGGCAGTTTTATCATTTACTATTTGAGCTATTATTTTTCTCCCAGTGCCTCTCGGCTCCAACGCATCCCCACGTAAGGACATGATACCTAAAGCTCTAACTCCTTTACCATTTTCACGGCGAGCTATTCCGACTACTCGTGGGTAGTGTTTCCCCGGATAGGGTGGTATCCCAACGCATTCCAAATAAAGTTCACGAATCTTGCCGATACCCCGTTGATGACCTTTTGCCGTGTAGCCAACCGCGGTGCATTGGGACAGTATTGTATCGTGAACCTGAGAACCTCTAGGAATTTCGATTGTACTAGTGCGAGAAGGGATGTCATAATCAAAACGGTATATTGGTTTACTCTCGTCATCAGTAATGCGTGCGGTTGCGAAAATGGTGCACGGTTCGAGCGTGACCTTCGCAAGCCTTATGGAAATGGCCTCAGTAGATACATCGAACTCTTTCTGAAGTTGCAATAGGTTGTCTATAGTGACGGGAGTCTGTGGATCAATCTCATTCCCGACGGGCATTAGAAATTCCGCTGCCCCAATATTACATAGAAGCTCTAATTGCCAATCATCATTCCTTATCGCAGTACGCCCCCTGTTCCTGACACTCTCGATGCAGTCTGGGAATATAGTGTGTGCTATTTCATGAGCAATAGAGAATCGTAATCTTCCACGTGGACGACTAGGGTTGAATTCTATTTGCATTCGTCGAGCACTGGTGGGCACAATTCGAGCGTCTAGTACATCTTCGCGAGGAATGGTTGGAATTTCAAGGAAATCAGCTAGTTTGAATGGGTCAAAAGGGGGGCCTTGCCAACCGGCCTGTACTGCTCTAAGAACCTCTTCCCTAGCTTTCCTGGTAATTAAATCAATCGGGTCAAGCTTACCAGCGAACTGTAATACACTGGGATTTGTCCAATATTCTGTTTTGTGGTCAGCCACATTACCCTCCATTGTCTAATAGAGTATCAAGGCAATTATCATCTTAAGGTAGTGTTTTATCATGCTGCTGACTTTTTATTACTATTGTCCTCTCTTCTGTATCTAGGAATACTTCCACACGATCACCTGATCGAATGCCAAGAGTGTTTAAGAGATTAGCGTCGAGCTTTATGTGGTTTGATTTGTAAATCGTGGCAGCTCCATATGATGCTAATTTCAAAGGCGTAGATGTCTTATTTTTGTTACTTTTCCTCGTCATTTTTGTGGTAAAACCTTCACTATTTTGCAACGATATTATCACCTAAAATGAAACGTGTCAATAGGTATATTTATGATAAATGACATTATTCTGATATCTATCACAATGTGGATCGACCTCGCGTCTAATCCATTTTAGACGCATAAGCATTGCACTTTTTGACGATTTGTTCACCGTCTATTAAAAAGGTCCGCCAGATTTCACGCCTGACATCCACGTCTATTCGACCAGAACAAAAAAAGGAACCTTTTTATCAGAGTCACAACTAGCTATTTTGTTACAGGCTTCCCCTAATGTATTATAATCTTAAAGAATTACCCTATTAACTGCACGGACGGGGAGCTGTTTCAACAAGTGAGGCATCAAATAGGCTGTGGGAGGCAATTATGACTCGACATCTCAAAATAGATCCTAAGGGGGCGGATGCCGTCTTACGAAAATTTGGTAGTCTAAAAAGGGGAAGGCTAACAAAAGAACAAAAAGAGCGTTCAAATGAATTGGAGCACTTATTAAACCTGAAGCCTGTATTCGATTTTTATCCAGATTTCAAATCTTATGCTAATAACGAACATCTTAGATTACAGGCATTGGAAGAATATTGCCAAGACTTTTGGTTAGAAACACTACGATGTTATATTGATGGTTCTTTCCCTGCTTCTATAGCTATGGCTTCTTTTACGATGGAAGCGTCTCTTAAACATAGACTTATCAATAGGTTACCTAATACTTCTGCTCGTCGTGATATGAAAGCTTTGATTGATTATTGCCAAAGCAGAAAAGTAAAAATCTTACCTGCGGATAAGGAAAATTCCATAAATAAAGCTGCACAGAGTGTCGTAGATGCGAGAGACAATATTATACATGCTAACTTCCCAATATACGAACCTGAAAAAGTTATCTACTCAGAAGGAACAGAACATAATAGAATTGGGACAGATAGCATAATTTTTATTGAACATTTTAAGAATTTAGCAAAGGATACGATATTCAATACAAAGCAAGTTGTTGATTATCTCCAGAATCTACAATTAGAAGCATTGGTTTAGTCTAATATATGGAAATAGGCTACCGGAAAGGAGTGTTACATGGCAATTTCAAAGCTGGTGGAAGAAGCAGTTAGGGAAAAGTCTAAGCGTATGATAAGTAATTCAGAATGGGTAAAATATGGGCAAACTTTTGAAGGGGACAAGGCTTTTCTCGCTGGGGCAATAGATGCGATGATTTTTGACGTGGGAGCAGTATTAAACCCTAGGGATATTCCTAGCCACGAAGAGAGAAAAGCGTTGATTTTGAGCATTATCAGGTAGGGCAATAATTTAACATTCTGAGTAATTGTGACAGAACGGACTTACGTTTCATACGGGTGACAGACTAAAGCTTCTGCAAATCTCTGAAGGTAGCGCTATTATAAGACTCCCTCACCTACAGGTGTATTTGGCGTTTATTGCTCGATGCTGCTGTATTCGGTTGGATGTAGGGCTGAAGCTGCCGATAGCAGACTTTTGGTATAACTTTGTTTCGGCGCCGCTATGATTTCATTTGAGAGGCCCTCTTCGATAATCTTCCCATCGAGCATTACCGCTATCCTGTCACTCACCTTTCTGGCAGCAGCTACATCGTGGGTAATGTAAAGCATGCTTAGTCCTCGTTGTTCCTGTAAATTGAGCAACAACTTTAGTATCTTGGCTTGTACACTCGCATCCAAGAAAGCAGTGGGCTCGTCAGCGATAAGTAAAGCCGGGTCTAGCACTAGCGCTCGAGCTATGGCTACGCGCTGCATTTCACCGCCACTCAAGTGATGAGGATACTTGTTTAGGAAGTCCCCAGTCTGGGGCAGCTCCACTTCGCCCAAGACCTGTATTGCTTTGTTCTCCCTCTCCTCCTTAGTTCCCACTCCTTGAATATCAAGTGGCTCCATCACCGCTTCCATTACTGACAGGCGATGACTCAGGGATTCCCCAGGATTCTGGAATACCATCTGTACCCTCTTATAGAAGTCCTTCCCCCGATTATCAACCTTGGCATCCTCAAGGTACACGCCACCCTCGTTAGGTTGGTGAAGACCCATAATCGTTTTTGCCAGTGTCGTCTTTCCTGACCCAGTCTGCCCCACCAGTGCTAAGGTTTCCCCCGCCTCGATATGCAGATTGACTGAGTCAACGGCTTTGAGTGAGCCGAAGGACTTAGTTAAATTCCTGGTTGACAACAAGGTGATAATGCCACCTCTGTGGCAGGCAATCTGGCGCCCTTCATTCCACACAAGCTGTGGCGTCTTGGTCTGGCAAATGTCTATTGCCTGCGTACAGCGGGAATGGAATGGGCAACCACTGGCGGGGCGAGTCATCCGGCCCTTAATACCCTGGAGGTCCTTGACCATGGTCATATTAGGATAGGCTCGGATTAAAGCCCTGGTGTATGGATGTCTGGGCCGGGAGAGCACCTCTTGGGTTGGCCCCAGTTCGATAATTTTACCACCATAAAGCACAGCCATCCGGTCGGCCAGCTTACTGGCAGTATCCAGATCGTGGGTTGCTACCAGCTTGGTACAGTGTTTGTCTATTTCTTTAAGCAAGTTCCCTACTCCAGCTCTAGTGGCAGCATCAAGTGAAGAAAGCGGTTCGTCTAATATCAGTAATTCGGGGTCATTGGTCAGTGCCATAGCTAATAGGACTCTCTGTTGCTCACCACCGCTAAGCTGGTGAGGATAGGCAGAAAAGCGATTTTGCGGAAAGCCGAAATATCTCAGTAATTCGGCGGCTCTGTCTCGAGCTTCCCCCCTGCTTTTCAGCCCATGCTCTATCATAGGCTCCATAGTTTGATCCAGGACAGTATAGACAGGGTTCAGCACATTGTTAGCATTCTGGAAAGCCATGGCAATCTGGCTCCACCTTATCTGCTGCATCTCGCTGTCAGTAAGTAAGAGCAGATCTTTACCGTTAAAGCGGATGCTTCCTCGAACGGTGCCCTCTACCAAACGCATGATGCTCAGGCCAAGGGTGGTTTTCCCAGTACCTGACTCACCAACGATAGCCAAAGTTTCTCCTGACTCTAATTCCAGGTCTATCCCATTTAGGACCACATCCTGGCCATAACTGACTCTCAGATCCTTTATCTCAAGCAATTTCAACACCTCTCAATCTGGGCTCAATAACCGGTTCGGCAGCATGGCCGACGAAGGTCAGGCCAATTATAGTTAGGGATAAGGCTACTCCAGTAGGAACCAGCCACCACTGCCAGACATTCAGGTAGCTGAAGCTGAGAGCATCACGCATCATCATGCCCCAACTAACTACAGTCGGATCACTTATTCCCAGGAAAGCAAGCCCAGCCTCCATAAAGACAGCTCTCCTAACACCGTAGATGAAATCAACAAGCAGTATAGGCCCAAGGTCAGGTACAACATGGCGCCAAGCAATATAGAAGCGACTAGCCCCGAATGATTTAGCTGCGGTCACGTTTCCTCTCTCTTTTAATGAAAGTGCTTGGGCCCGCATGATTCTGGCTCCACCCTGCCAACTCAGTAGTGATAAGAGGAGTATAAGAGTTAGAATACTCGGCCTAATGTAGGCTGATATCAGGATAACGACAATCACCATTGGAATCACGATGAAGGCATCGACTATTCTCATCAATACCTTTTCATAAAACCCGCCGACTAAGGCTGCCGAGACCCCGAATATAGTACCCAGTAGCGTGGAGAGAATGCCTACGCCGAATCCAACCAGTAGAGAAGTCCTAGCACCAAAGACCAGACGGCTCCAGATATCCTGACCCACATGGTTTGTGCCCAGCCAATGGCTTAAGGACGGAGGAAGCAGGGATGCGGTTGACTGCTGGTAGGGATTATAAGGAGCTATGACGGGAGCCAGGAGAGCCATGGCTACCATTAGTAACAGAATAAAGAGTCCGGTCTTACCAGGACCACTTTCTTTTATCTCCTTTTTTAAATCAATATGCATAGCTCACTCTCGGGTCTAGCTTTGGGTAAGAAAGGTCAATAAGAAAGTTGGCAACCAGTACAGATATAGCTACCATCAAAAACACTCCTTGAATGATCGGGTAGTCGCGAGCTAACAGAGCCTCGTAGGTGAGGTAACCCACGCCGGGGTAAGCGAATACCAGCTCAACAAAGAGAGCTCCGGTAACTACCCTCCCTGTCCAGATACCTGTCTGGGTAACCACCGGCAGCATGGAGTTTCTGCCAGCATGCCGATATTTGAGTACCCGCTGAGATAATCCCTTGGCCCTGGCGGTAAGCATGTACGGCTCTTTTAGTACCGTAATCATGGTATTTCGAGTGAGCAGATAGCTACCGGCCAGATGAGCCAGCGTCAGGGCAGCTACGGGCAGGAATAGATGCCTCAATACATCAAATAGCAAGGCTAATCCTGATAGCCCCGAGTAGGGAGTTAGCGCCCCGGCCAAGGGGAAGATTCCCCATGTCACCCCAAAAGCGATAAGCAGTAACATGCCCAGAAAGAAGTCAGGAAAGCCGTTTAGACTCATCAGCCCGGCTAACATGGCACGATCAGTTTTGGAACCACGGCGCCACCCTGATTCAATACCTAGAATTATTCCCAGCATCGTGGAAAGTACCAGTGAAGTACCTACCAGAAGCAAAGTCCACGGTAAGCGTCCAAGAATTACTGACAGGACGGACGCATTAAAATAGTAAGAGTGACCCAGTTGGCCCTGAAACAGTGCCAGAAAGTAGGCACCGAACTGTTGCCATAGCGGTTGGTCGAGAGCAAAGCGTTCTACGAGTTGAGCCTTGAGCTGCGGTGTCATGGCAATCAGTGCTTCATCACCGTAGATAGCCGTGAGCGGGTCACCAGGCATCATTCTGGGCAGTAAGAAATTGAGCAACAGAATGAATACGAAGGCTATAGCATAAGTGATAAAGTTCCGCTTGCTGAGCATTTCGTTACGGTCTCCCTGAGATTACCAGGTTTCTTTGCTGTCACCACCTGTAATCGAACCTTTGGCGGATTCCCTTTCTATTCTTAGCATCCAGTCAGCTTCTTCCACGTCATCACGTGCATAGTAACTTGAGTGGTAAGGTTTGATATCTACTATGGGGCTGCCATCAAGCGCATCCAGTCCTTCTACCTTAAGCACATTCTCTATACGTTCTAGCAGTTGCACTACTGTGGCACAAATGGTATTAGGCCGTGCCGGGCTGCAAGTAGCGAAAATACCTACCAGTGGTAGTTCCTTTCTCCCCATGGGATGAGTCTTGATGAGGGAGCGTCCTTCAGGGGGAACACGATGCGCCCAATAGAGTACTAGAAGATGTGAGAAGTCTTCTAGGCCATCAAGGATACCAGCTAGGCTGCTATCGATTACAAGCTCAGATATTACCTCTCGGCTATCGCCTACCCCCGCCTTTCGCGGCTGCCACTCTAGATCGCCAGACTCAGCCACCAGACTTGGCTCCTTCAATGGGCTTCTCACTACCCCTACTGCTCTAAGCTGCATAGGAGGAGCAGCTTCATGTCTTGCCTCTTTCCCAATCAATCTATTTCTCCTTTCCCTAAAAGAGCAGCTACTTCTTTCTGGATGGTTTTGTAGACCTTATCCTCAAGGTCTTTTGAAGATAGCTGCTTTACCTTTTTGATACGGAGCAGTGAGGTAAGCTCGATATAGCGGTCCACCGTCATCCCCTCCCTCTTGATCAGCTTGGCGCCGCACTGGACACCACAGGCATCAATCAGGATTCGTTTATCTGATTTTCCCGTAATTTCCTTAAGCTTCCACGGTACTATTACCGCGGGAAGGCATCCTATCTTGACATCGTCCGGGTTTTCCTCCCATATCCTGATGCAAGCTCTAGAAGCAGCGACGCCTGTGGCACACCCGCCATAGCAGTTGAAAATTAATAGTTTATAGTGCTCCGCTTTTACACTTTCTGATTTCACGTGTTTATTATCTCCTAATGTACTATCCTTCCTACTCTACTGCTCCACGAAAGACATTCTGTTCAGAGGAATGGGTATGCCGCTGGCCATACCATCCATAGTATAAAATAGGTTGACAGTGCCATCGTGGGCCCAGTACCACTTGGGATAGTAGAGGGTCAGCGCTGGCAAATCCTGAGCATAAACCTCCTGAACCTGAAATACCAGCTCTTTCCTTTTTCCAGCATCCATCT
>Ga0315549_1005579_pt1 | contig 10196 bp, 1 predicted proteins | sample SalMarSW160200MG_FD_203101 | JGI IMG/M metagenome (GOLD analysis project Ga0315549, IMG submission 203101) | Salt marsh sediment microbial communities from the Plum Island Ecosystem LTER, Massachusetts, United States - Salt Marsh Sediment SW1601-200 ... | reverse complement strand
CGCAATTAAAGCGCCCCCTGGGCGTCAGCGCAGGGGGCTTGATCGCTGGATTTCTACTTACTTCCGCACTACTTCCGCGTGATCGATGACGAGATCGCCGTTGTAGTCGTCGATCGTCAACATGATCCGCGGCTGCACCACGCGGTAGTTGCTGAACGCATACTCAACAATGTAGCGGTAGTCGTCCTCGGCACCGTCGCCGTCAAAGTCGCCTTGCTTCACATCGCGCGGAGCGACGATCCGCACACGCGCATCGATCAACACGTTCGAATCGATGTCGATCGCCACGGAGTTCGCGATGCCGCAACACAGAGTGGGTTCCAACCACAGGCGATCATCGATCTCTTGATCGAAATCAAGATCGATCTTGCAGTATGCGGTCGGATAGTCCTCAGGGTCGTTGGGATGCGTTCCGGCAACGATCTCGTCATCGTCGGAGAAGCCGTCTCCATCCGTGTCGATTGGCTGTATCTGCACATCCGGCAGAAGCGGAATCAGCTCCGAGTTACACGGATTCTCATCCAACCCATCGATGAACCCGTCGGAGTCAGAATCCCGATTCGTCGGGTCGAGCATCGGCACGAAGCGGACGAAGAAGTCGACCGGGTCCTCATCGAATAGGCCGTCGCCGTCGTTGTCGAGTAGATCAATCGGATCTTCATCAATTAGCGCATCGCCATCGTTATCGAGCTGCGTGTACGTGACCGCGACGCAGACCCAATACACCTCCTCCCCGTCATAGAGCCGATCGTTGTCGGTATCATGGTCGAGTGGATTGGTCGGGTTGAACGTCAATTCGATCGGCTCCTCGGTCCAGTCTTCGTCGACCTTCCCGTCGAGGTCGTTATCGATGCCGTCTTTCGGATCCTCGTCAAAAGCGCCGTCCCCGTCCTGGTCAATCGGAAGCGGGTCGAAGTGCTCAGCAAGCGGTTGGCGTTGGTTGCGCTCCTCCCAGTCGGTCAGTCCGTCGTGGTCGGTGTCATCGTCGCAGGGATTCGTCTCGGTGGGGTAGGGAATCGGCGGACCGGGGAGCGGGTCCTGATGATCAAACTCGCTCGGCAGGAAGTCGAAGTTCCCGTCGTGGTTGCGGTCCTCGTATCCATCCGATAGACCGTCATCGTCAGAATCCGGATCGAGCGGGTCCAGGCAACCACAGACGCTCTTCACGTTGTTGGCTTCAGGGTAGACTACCTTGATCGCCCGCCCAAAGATGTCTGTGGGTGGAATCATCTGCTGGCGGGTGGTGGAGAAGCTCAGTCGCTCTATCCCGTCCGCAAGTGCGTCGCCGTCGGTGTCGTATTGATTCGGATCCGTTTCGACTCCAATGTCCCAGTCGCCCCAACCATCTTCGTCCTCGCCGATCCCGAGAGGATTCGGATGATCGCCGATGCCATCCGGGCTTCCAAGACGGGTTAGCGGTGTCGCGCAGAGGTCACCTCCGGGAGTCGAGCAGGACTTGCAGATCGGATTGACGACAACCCTTGCGTCTAGCGAAACCTCTGTCATCCAGGGCGTTCGCGTTCCTCCGTCGCACAGACCGTCGCCGTCGGTGTCGGCGTTGACAGGGTTCGTTGGATTCGTTCCGAACACTTCGGCCGAGTCCAGCAGCCCGTCATCATCGGTGTCCGGATCGAACGGATCAGTTGAGATCGCTCCTCCTCCTCCACCGCCCGTCACCTCGCTCCAGTCGTTGCGCCCGTCATCGTCGGTGTCCCAGTCGTTGGGGTTTGTGCCGATCGCGATCTCTTCGCCGTCGTTCAGGCCGTCGCCGTCTGAGTCGGAATCGCAGACATCCCGGACGTCATCATCTTGCTGTTCTCCATGGCCCGAAGTGGGGACAATGCGAACAACGCCAGGGGGCAAAGGGACATCAGCTGGTATGAGATCGATGAAGTCTTCGTAGTGAGTATACGAGTACTGGCTTCCGTCACTCGTGATCACGCCCGCAGGTGTAATGGTAACAACGGCTCCGTCCTGGATACTGTCATTATCGGAGTCGTCGTCGTTGACGTACGGACAGTGCTCATCACGGGAACCCGCCGGGGCGGCGCCGGCTGCCGTGCTCAACCCGCTCCCATAACGCACAGCGTTGGCGTCGTAGTACTCCTGCGGATCGAACAGGTGATCGTCGTCAGTGTTGATGTCCAACGGATCGCTCACTTGGTCGAACGTTCTACGCGGATGGTCCGCATCGCCCGAGCTGTTGCTGATCGCGACTAGCTCGTCTGAGTCCATCAGCGTATCGTTGTCCGTGTCCTGGTCGAGCGGCGCCGTGCCGGTGATGTTGACCTCCTCGTAGTCGGAGAGACCATCATCATCGGAGTCGACGTCCAGGGCCGGAACCGTCGCGGTTGTCGTGAGGCCGGGGGCTGGAGTGAAGCTGTACGGCCCGATTCCCGTTCCAGGTACGGTTCCCGGAATCGGCGCCGCGGGTGTGTATCCGGCAGGAACCGCCGTTGACCCGGTCGGCAGTTGGGTTGAGCATGCCTGGAATAGGACCGCGGTAAACGTCTCTCCCGGCCCCGGCCGTCCCGAGATGGGCTCGCCGCCGATCAGACCAACCTCCTCCCCGTCGAGCAACCCATCATCGTCGGTGTCCGGATCGCAGAGGTTCGTCTCCCAGTAGGGGGCCCCTTTCTTGTTCGGGAACCCCGGTGTGCTCCCAATGCCGCCGGTGTTCATGCCGTCCCAATTCACGCCATACGTTCCGTCCTTGTTGGCGTCCTCGACGCCATCCTGAAGACCATCGTCGTCGGAGTCGTCGTCGTTGACGTACGGGCAGATGTTGTCCGGCGTTCCGCCGGGTATTCGCGTGATCCCAAGTCCGGTCCCTTCAAAGGCGGTGCCTTTGTACTCCATGTCGTCCGGCAGGTAATCGTCATCGGTGTCCGGATCGAGCGGGTCGGATTCTTGCTGGAACGTGCGAATTGGGAATCCAACAGGCGTTGTTCCCTGACTCGTGGCGATCAGCTCGTTGGCGTCGGAAATGTTGTCGTTATCGGTGTCCGAGTCGAGCGGGTCGGTTCCCGTGATGTTCACCTCTTCATAGTCCGACAGACCGTCGTTGTCCGAGTCGTCATCGAGCGCGGGGATTGTCGGCCCCGCCGTAGTGGACACCGCCTGTAGGTAATGCGGAGATGTCGCCTCAACCGGAAGCCCACCGAACAGGGCGACTTCTTCGCCGTCGGTGAGCCCGTCGTCGTCGGTGTCCGGATCACAGAGGTTCGTTTCCCCAATCGGGTTTTGCGTCGAGCTGTGGGCCATGGTGAGCGAGTCCCACTGACCGTCGCGATCGGCGTCTTCGATCCCGTCCTGCAGACCGTCGTCGTCGGAGTCATCGTCGTTGACGTACGGGCAAGTCTCGTCAGGAGCTCCTGGATTAGAGCTTGCCGTAGAATTCCGTGTCACTCCGGTCCCTGGGTATTCGATGTTGTCGGGCAGCGCATCGTCATCCGTATCGGGATCGAGCGGGTCGCTCTCCTGATAGAACGAACGGTTCGGGAAAGCACCTCCAGTGACGATCAGCTCCTCTGCGTCACTTATGCCGTCTCCGTCGCTGTCCCAATTGAGTGGATCGGTCCCAGTAACGACCTGCTCTTCATAATCGGAGAGGCCGTCGTCGTCGGAATCGTCATCAAGCGCAGGCGTGGTGATCGTTCCCAGCGTGCTGTGCACATCAATGCCTCCGCGGCCGAACAGCGCCTCCTCTTCTCCGTCCAGAAGCCCGTCTCCGTCGGTATCGGCAAAGCACAGGTGCGTCTCACCGCTACCGGTGGTGCCAGTACCTCCGATTTGCGTATAGTCCCACACAGCGTCCCCATTCGTAGACTCGTTCCCGTCCTGGATGCCGTCGCCGTCAGAGTCGTCATCATTGGCGTAGGGGTTGTACGCCCCCGTGATCAAGGTAGGCACAACACCAGTCCCGTATTCGATATAGTCGGAGAGCCCGTCGCCGTCGGTGTCCTGAGCGAGCGGGTCCGTGTGGTCCCGGATATCCGCGAGGCCCCATGTGCCTACCTCATCGCCGTCGCTCAGCGTGTCACAGTCCGTGTCCCCGACGCAGAAGCTGGTGTTGTACAGACCAGCCTCATCGCCATCTGACAGACCATCGTCGTCGCTGTCCGAGTCGTTCGGATTCGGGCGCCGGCTGCCGCCGTAGTAGCCTCCGGCTTCGGAGATCTCGTCGTAGTCGCCCAACCCATCGCCGTCGGTGTCCGTCATTGTGCTGTTCGTCCCGGTAACGGCCTCAACCACATCCGGGAGTCCGTCACCATCGAGATCGGTCGTCATCGCCATCCTCGCAATCTCCAGGGCGATGCCCGACCCCGCGAGAATAGCGCTAGCAATGTCACTAATCGGAATCGTAACACCAGTAATCGCGAAAACTCCACCCCCTACAATCAGATCAGGGAGAAAATCAGCGCCGATAGCGAGTGTTTCCAGACCCAACTGCACCGCAGCCAGAGTGGTATCGGCTGTGTTGAGGGCAAGGATTACAGCATCGATGTCGATTCCACCGCTTCCGCACCCGGCGTCGCAGGCGCTGGCATCGCCCGGGGTTGGAGCCGGATCGAACTGGTCCGATCGATCGACATTCTCTGAGGCCGTCGACGGAAGATGGATATAGTCAGTTGGATCGAACCGCATAGCTACGTTGACGAGAATAGCATTCGCATCCGCAGTGAAATCATCGCAGCTAGGGAATTCAGCGGGACCAACGCCGCTGCACTTCGTTACATTTGTAGCGCCTAGCAGGACGAAGTCGCCTGTGAGATACTGAGGAGCGCCAGCGTTCCCGGGATCCTCTTTCGTTGTCGCGTCACACTCAATGCCGTCGCCTGTGCTGACACATCCGGACAGGGTAGTGACGGTCGGCCGCCTCTTGATCCCTTGACCGAAGGCGCCGGCGCTGTCGGCATGGATGCCGTCTGTGGCGGTATAGTCAGCTTGAATGGTGTCAAATCCGGCCAAGTCCTCGATGGCGGTGCACACGTAATTGAAGGTCCACTGGGATTCACTGCTGCTCAGTGTTGTTGGCCCGGACAGGCCAGATGCCGCGCTTTCGCTAGGTGACGATAGGTCGGTCGTGGGGGGATCACTGACATCACCACCGGGCGCGGTGGCCGTTCCCACCCCCGCGATGTCTTCCACGGTGATGGTACAGCCAGTCTTTGTCTCGTAAACGAGAAGCGCCTCCATCGAACAGACGACCCTTGTCTGCGTCGGGCGAAGGTTCACGATCAACTGGCTGGCCGCCGACTTGCCAGTGTGCACCGACAAGTCAGAGTAGGTTGCCGTGATCGTTGTTGTACCGGCGTCCCCTGCACCGGGAGTATAGGTCACCGTGCAATCGCCACTACCATCTAGGGTGTAGGGACCAGCGGGTGAGAAGACGCCGCTCTTGCCGTCATCGTCAAATGAGACCTCACCGGTCGGAACGGACGCCGTTCCCTCGGTTGTGTCGTCCTCGACATGGATGGAGATCGTCACCGGCTGGAAGATATACGCCGTGGTGGGCGCGAGGCTCATCTGTATATCGGCCGCACGCTTGACGACGTCCTGGTCGAACGTGTCATCGCTCGGGTCGTAGGTGCCGTCGCCAGCGTAGTCAGCCCGGATGACGTGTTGCGGCACATCGCCGGCGCTGACGGTGTAGGTGACGGTCGCCTGGCCGGCAGCGTCGAGCGCAAGGCTGGTGGGGCTGAGGGTTCCGCCCGAAGACGGGGTGCGCGTGAAGTAGACCGTCCCGGTGGTGACCGGTAATCCATTATCGACCCTCGTCACGGTCGCGGTGCAATAGGTGTGGTCACCTACCACCAAGGGCGTTTCCGAACACATCAGTGTCATCAAGGTCGGTATCCCTGCCGCAACCACGGTGAAGCCGTCCGGTCCGTCGCTGCTTGTCGCGTAGGAACCGTTCCCTACATACGTTGCTTGGATCTTGTACCCCACAGTCAAGCCGCTCGACAGGTAAGTGGGCGTATACGGGAATGAACCAACACCAGCGCTATCTACTGTACCATAGTTTGTCTCAGTCACCGGTGTATCAGGAGTAGGATCAACTTCATCGATCGTGTAGGTCACAGTCCATGTGACAAGGTTGGCGGTTCCGTTGAAGCTCGGTGCCCCCGCGACGCCACTCGTGTCGCTCACTTGCACGATGAAGGTGAACGGCTGATCCACTGGGATATCCCCAGCGGGGCCGGTGATCATCGTCGTGGTTGATCGCTTGCTCACGGTGAATGTGTTTGTGCCGTCAGGATGACTTGCAGCGTAGGACGAGTTGCCAACGTACTCCGCCTTGATCTCGAAGTCGTCCGAAGCCAGAGAAGCCACGGGAGGCGAGTAAGTGATCGTTCCCTGGCCGATTAAGTCGACAGTTCCGTAAAGAGTTTCAACTGGGCCGCTTGGCGGCGTCACCGTCCACGTAATGAGATTTGCGCTTCCGTCGAAACTGGGTGATGTGCCGGTACCTGCTTGGCCATCCGTGACCTGCACGTTGAACGTGAGCGTCTGGTTCACCACGCCGTCGTTGTCATCCGGAAGGACCGCCGTACTGGTCGTCCGCTTGTTCACAGTGAAGTCGTGGTCGCCGTCGGACGCGCTCGCTAGGTAGTAGGTATTCCCTTCGTAGTGCGCGGTGATCGTAAAGTCGTCTGATGCCGTAGACACCACAGACGGCGTGTACGTAATCGTACCCACACCCGCTGAATCTACGGTCCCATAAAGTGTGGCGTTCTCGGGTCCAGAGACCGTCCACGTGACGTCACCACTGAAGCCCGGAGGTGTTCCACCAGCGCTGCTCGTGTCGTTTACCTGGACCTTGAACGTAAGCGATTGGTTCACATACCATGGTGTACCTGGGGTGCTAGAATCTACGGTGACTGTTGTGCTTGTCGTTCGCTTGTCCACGATGAACGTCTTCAGATTGTCGGGATCGCTCTCTGCGTAGTCGACGTTTCCCTCGTAGTTCGCACTGATTGAGAAACTTCCAGTGGCCGATGGCGTGTACGTTATGGTGCCTAGGCCATTGGCGTCCACCGTGCACACATCCGAGCCCGCAGTCCCATCGCCAAAAGTTCCGCTTCCGGTGCTGCTCCAGGTGGCTGTAGCTGTTCCGTCGAAGCTCGGCGGCGTTCCACCCGCGCCGCTGTCGTCGCTCACCTGCACGGTGAATGTGAGCACTTGATTCACACAACCGGACGTGGGACCTCCGACCGTCGTGCTGGTCGTCCGCTTGTTCACTGCCAAGTCGTGCGATACGTCCGAGTCACTTGCAGCGTAATAGTCATTCCCCTCGTAGTGCGCGGTGATCGTGGGGTTCCCTATCTCGGATGGCGTGTAGGTTATGGTGCCTTGGCCACTGGAGTCCACATTGCACACACCTCCACCACTGAAGGTGCCGCTTCCAGTGCTGCTCCAGGTGACGGTAGCGCTTCCGTTGAAGCTGGGCGAGGTTCCACCCGCGCCGCTGGTGTCGTTCACCTGCACGGTGAATGTGAGCACCTGGTTCACGTGACCAGAGAATGGCCCGGCGACCGTCGTGCCCGTCGTCCGCTTGTTGACGGTGACGGTGTCTGAGTCGCCGGTGCTTCCATCGTAGAAACCGTTCCCCGCGTACACCGCAGTGATCACGCAGTTTCCTACGGCAGATGGAGTGTATGTTATGCTGCCTTGGCCTGTAGAATCGACAGTGCAACTACCTCCACCACTGAAGGTGCCGCTTCCGGTGCTGCTCCAGGTGACTGTGGCGCTCCCGTCAAAGCTTGGCGAGGTGCCACCGGCGCCACTGGTGTCGTTCACCTGAACAGTGAATGTGAGCACCTGATTCACACAACCGGAAGTCGGTCCACCGACCGTCGTGCTCGTCGCCCGCTTGCTTACGGTGACTTTGTGTGAGTTGTCAGAGGTGCTCCCAAGGTAGAAATCGTTCCCTGCGTACTGCGCAGTGATCTCGCAGTCCACCACCGTGGCAGATGGAGTGTACGTTATGGTGCCTTGGCCAGTGGAGTCCACCGTGCATACACCTCCACCACTGAAGGTGCCACTTCCGGTGCTGCTCCAGGTAACGGTAGCGCTTCCGTTGAAGCTGGGCGACGTTCCCCCGGCACTGCTGGTGTCGTTCACCTGTACGGTGAATGTGAGTGTCTGGTTCACTACTCCGGCAGTATCCCCTGTGACCGTTGTGCTTGTCGTCCGCTTATTCACGACAAACGCTTTCGAGCCGTCGGACGCGCTCGCTAGGTAGGCCGCGTTTCCGTTATAGTGCGCGGTGATCGTGTAGTCGGTGGCGACAGCGGGGGGAGTATAGGTGATTGTCCCTTGACCGTTGGAGCCTACGGTACCGTAGAGTATGTCAGAGACTCCAGTGGCAGCCACAGTCCACGTCACAAGGTTGGCGCTGCCGTTGAAGCTCGGGACACCGTCGCCGACAACGCTGGTGTCGGTGACCTGCACATTGAACGTTAGGGTTTGGTTCACGTACCCGGACGCAGGCCCACTGACCGGCGTGTCATCCGTACTGGTCGATCGCTTGTTTACGGTCTGCGTCACAGAGGCGGACGTGCTGGGGTCGTAGTCGTAGCCGAGATCGCCTCCGTATTCGGCCGTAATCGTGTGATCGCCGACGGAAAGCGTCGCCACGTCAAAGGTCACGGTGGTCGTCCCCTCGACGGCCAGATCCTTGGCACCGAGGCTCGTGAACCCTTCTTTCAGCGTCACCGTTCCCGATGGAGTCTGTACGCCGGAGACCGATACAGTGAATACCACGTTCTCTCCGTAGACGGATGTGCTAGGAGAGTTGGAATCTATGGTAGTTGTCGTCGGGGTGGCAAATCCCATCAACCCGATCGAAACACACACCAGCAAAGCAACTAGCAAAGCCCATCCTTTGGGCCTACGGAGTAGAGATGAGTGCATGCTTGACCTCACTTTATGTCGTCCGTTTATCTTCATTGCTTGTGTCATCTCCCCCTCCTAAAACACCACGCCGGCAGTAACCGCGGCGCGGGTTAGTCCGTATCGTCCGAATGTCGCTTGTACCGTCACTACCGCTGGACTCAGCCGGAAGGTAAGCGTGCTTCCCAGGCTGGCAAAACCAAACTTCTCCGCGCGGTTAGCAAACGCCACGCTCGTCCCCGCCGAGAAGATCCCTTGCGACAGAGACAAGCGCATCGATAGTCCCGTCATTCCTCTCTCCAGCCCCGAAGCCGTAAGTCCGAACGACCCGGTCATCGCCCCCATGTTGAGCCCTGTGCTGAAGCTAAACGACATCGATGTGAGCGTCATCGTGTCCAGTGCAAAAGCCAGCCGGAACGGCTCCATGCTGATCGAGAGCGTTACCCCGCCGAACTTGGGGGGGAAGGGGGCAAGGGTCACCGAGCCGCCGATGCCCACATTATTCCACAGCTTGCCGGAGAGGTTGATCGTCGTGCTGAATGCCGTCGATCCTTCTGTCTGTGTAGGCGTCTTTGTGAACGTGAAGCTCGTGCCGAGCATCACCGACTGCAGGCTCGTACCGTAAAGGTTGATATCGGCCAGTTTGATACCGCTGATGCCGAATCGGGCAAAAAAGTTATCCGGCACAACGCTGCCGGTGGCGGAGTAGCCCTTGATGCTCTTCCCCGATTGGGATGCATTCACACCGATGCTCGCACTCACCGATACACCCATCTGCGCACGCCAGCTTGCGGAGACCAAGCTTCCAACGGCAAAGCTCTGAGACTGCACGGGGTAATACAAGGGCGTGTAGGGGGATCCGGGAGTCCTAGTTGTGTAGGAAGACCCTGGGTTGGGAAAGTTGGTGTCTTCCAGCATTGCGAGGGTTGTTATGTTGAATCCGGATATGGAGGTTGAAAGAGTTACACGCGCCTTGACGAACATGATGTCCCCAGGCGGGATAATCACCGAGTTTGGGAGGTTGTTCACATCGGTGACTGCCTCAAACGGCACGGCAAACCACATTTCGGGGACAATGTCCAGCTTGTCGAACGTAATCTCGTAGAAGGGCAGCTCGCCAAGGCTTATCGGCGCCTTGATAACACAGTGCTCCGGCCCAGCCGTGTTTACCACTGCATCTATGTTCAAGTCAGCGAAACCAAAGTCAACGTCCAGGATGAGGTTCGACGCGATGGCAAACTCCAGCATGACAAATTCGCTCGGCGTATCCAGCTTGATCTCGCCCGTCAACGTCGTCG
>Ga0315549_1005576_pt1 | contig 10203 bp, 9 predicted proteins | sample SalMarSW160200MG_FD_203101 | JGI IMG/M metagenome (GOLD analysis project Ga0315549, IMG submission 203101) | Salt marsh sediment microbial communities from the Plum Island Ecosystem LTER, Massachusetts, United States - Salt Marsh Sediment SW1601-200 ... | reverse complement strand
TGATTTCGTTTCTATTCACCTCAATCATAATTTTGTCCCCGTGAAAACTGAGACGATTCTGTTTTAACTCTTCAGTGTCTATTATACTTTACGACTTGGAGCTCCTATTCTTCAAAGTTTCAAGATACGTCGCCAAACCCTCAATGTCTTTGACGTCTCGTCCGACCAGACCTAAAAGCATTCTCCAGAAGAGAAGATTAGGAGTTATTTTCATCCCTTCTAGGCAACGAGCCAAGCGGCGAGTCCATTCTTTGCCACGTCTATCAAAGTCAAACAGAAGGATGACTTCGCGTCTTTCCCTTTGTTCTATTTCGCTGAGAACGTCAAGGAAGGATTTTCCTGAAGTTTTTGCCAAGATTATGTCGCCAGTTATGCCCAGCCTATGGAGGGCTTGAGTGTCGTTTCTTCCTTCTACAACTATTGGAGTGCCTTTGGCGCATTGTTCTTTCAGTCTTTCTAAGAGTTTGAGGATTTTTTCTAGCCTTTTCTCTGTTTTTGTTGACAACTCTTCTACCTAGTTACTTCTATCTTCAACATTTTTTCTAGCGTCTGCGGATGTCTCCGGAAATGTTCTCGGACAGGTTTCAGAATTTCGACAAGAGATTCAGTGACGCCATTCTTCAGGTCTAGGGGATGAAGCTTGCCTTTGATGTAGGCGCTCTCTATCTCCTCGAAGCTTTCGAAGGTTTCAGGACCGCCATATTTGGATGGTCGCGGTATCTCAAGGCTTTCTTTTTCGAAGAAAATCACTTTTTTCGCCAATTCGAGTATGGGATTTCCTTTCACTACTTTGGGAGGACAGTAGGCATTTTTTATTTTTGCAGCGATTTCTTCGGAAGTGTCATGAACGAGTATGCTGCTTTGGGGGATACTTTTGGACATTTTGGAGCTGATCTCCACGTTCAAGTCTGCGTTTTCGTCAAACGTTTTTTCTGTGGTCTCGGGTCCTTGGAGTCCAATAAGCAGAGGAGTATGAATACATGAAGGCTTTTTCCACTTGAGCTTTTCCGCTGCATCTCTTGCCAGCATATGGGCTTTCCTCTGATCGATACCAGAACAGGCTACGTCGAGATCCATCTGGAAAATGTCTGCCGCTTGCATGCACGGATAGAATACCCACGCTGTTTCGATGTCGGTCATGCTTGTTTCGCGACCCATAACTGGCAGGGCACGCCATGTTCTCTTCACTGAGACGCTTTTGGCTATTCGGATGACTTTTTCCCAGTATTCAACTTTGTCTGTTATGTCTGATGCCCAGCGGAACTCCACTTTGTCTGGTGTTAATCCTAGGGCTGTGAAGATTTGTTTCAGGTATTCTCCGCATGTGCGGATGTTCTCCATGTCTCCGCCCAGTTTGTTGTTTATCCATGAGTGCCAGTCGGCTAGGAAGATTGTGAACTTGAAGCCGGCGTTTACCATGTCTCTGATTTTGGATGAGCAGACTAGTCCTATGCCGATGTGTAATAGTCCAGAGCATTCGAAGCCCCAGTAGGCTTTGGGGCTAGCTTCTGTTTCTAGTAGGGTGTGGATTTCTTGAGGAGTCACAACCTCTGCCGTGTTTCTCGTTGTGAGTTCGATTCTTTTTTGCAGGTCCAAGTGAGTTGCCCTCTTATCTTCTCATTTCATGCTATTAACTTAAAAAGTTCTTGTTGCAGGCGCCTCAGTGTTCAAAAAAAAGCTCACGTTAACTGGTTTACTATGTGTCTTCGTCATCAAAAACGAACAGGTCGTCTATTGTTGTCTTCAGAGCCTTGGCAACCTCATGCGCCAGTTTCAGGGAAGGATTATACTTCCCCTTCTCCATGTAAAGTATGGTTTCTCTTCTTACTCCAACCTTCTTTGCCAAGTCCTCTTGTGTAAGGTCATGTCTTGCTCTTAGTTCTTTGATTCTTGTCCGCATTAAAAGTCGCCTTTTCTGTTGAAGTACCACCGCAACACAAGAAATGATACACTGAACACAAGGATAGATGCGTTTAGAGCAGGCATTGCATCAAGGTCAGGAAATGCGAAGAATTCCTTGCCGACAAGGAGCGTTAGCAGAACTGCGATCATGAAGTACAAGCCGATATACATGGAATAGAATGCTGCTTTTCCGTTGATTCTTTGGGTTCTCTCGTCTGCTCGTGGAAAACCTGATTTCCGTTCCCGATGAGTTTTCCAAATTGCGATGACGCCGATGATTACGCCTAGGGAAGCTATGAGAACCATTATGACTGGCCACAGGAAATCGCCCATTATCTTACTTTTCCTCCGTCTTTCCTGAAAATGATGTTTTGTTGGCGGTGGTTATTATGCCGATTCCAGTTATGCCTATAATCGTTGCGATGCCTGTATGATTCACTCCTACGATTGGTTCTCCAAAAGCCATCAAAAAGGCGCCTGTCAAACATGTTGCTATTCCTAATATGCGGATTATATTTTTCCAGTTTTTCATTGTTTTTCATCCGTTGTTTATTTATCACATTTTATTATATATTTCTAACTTCATGTTAGATATAGCTAACATCAGATATTTAAGAATATTGGTGATTAGTTCTCGCGTTATCACCACAACCAGTTTGGCACAAGAATTGCTTTAGATTTTTCGCTTCGAACCTCGGCAACCCCAACAACTTTGAATCCATTTTTGGCGAATTTAAAGTTTTAATAAGCGATATGCAATACAAAAAACAAGAATCAGGGGATCTCCAAAATGGAGAAAACATCCAAATTAACACAATTAAAAATAATCCTTATTCTATTACCTCTCTTCATTCTTGTTTTCACAATTACTAAAATTTCATCAATTCCATTTTGGTTCACCTATCTGGATGTTGCAAAATCTATCCAGTCTATCCATCCCAGACATATTTATTATGCACTTAAATTTATCCTGATTTTAACCTCGATAATTTTATTTTTAGTTTTTTTCCATCAACATATTCCTCACCAGATTAGTTTACAAACAAGTTTACAAACAATTTCCAAGTTAAGAACAAGAAGATTACAAAAATTAATCATTACAAGTTCAATCATTTGTTCAGTAATCGTCCTTATGCTACCATTTGGTTTCTTACTTCGAGTGTCACAGGTTGAAATAGATGAGTTCATCATGAAAAACAAAGGTGCTGAATTAGAAAGCTTCGAATTTACCCTTCCAATCTTTCTTGAAAAAAATATCGGCGTATCTTGGAATCGAACAGAAGATTATTTCGAAATTGACCAAGAGGTTTTCAATAGTCCTATTGATTGTCAAATAATTAACTTAATGGGAATCACTCGTGCAGACATAATAATCTATCAAGGTTGGGGTTCCTGTGGTCAAACTGCGATAGTAATCGAACAAATATTACATGAATTTGGATATGAATCTCGGAGAGCAAGGTTCATCAAAAGAGACCATGCATGGGCAGAAGTGAAAAACGGTGAGGGAAAATGGCAAATTGTTGATCCCTATATCGGTTTTTTTGTAAATATTGAAGATTTGGGATTTGACCCACAATTTCAAAATGCCTCTGGAGTAATAGTTGAGTTTAGAAATGGAACTGTTGTTGACATGAGCGAAGAGCATGGGTATAGATAGTTTTCCTCGATTGTTCTGGATAGTCAAGGAGTAGGAACAAGAATCGCCCAAACAAAAATAAAAAACACGTAAGTATCGCGGGCTTTGTGTCCCACGCAACTAACTCTCACCCTCACAGACGGAGCTAAAGCGCTCTTCTCAGATGAGCTCTCTCAAACGTGGGTTGGTTTTTGCCCGCGCCCACCGTGTCCCATGCCTGGGTAAACCCTCCGTCAACGGTAGATGAAAGTCACCAGCCTCTGTCGGGTCCGTCTGCATGAGCCCATTAAGGTTCCGGCGGGATTATGCTCCAGTCCACTATCATCGCAACATAATAAACGCACAGCAAAGAACATTAAGCTTTTCTATTCAAAAAATGAGCTTTCACTTGGTTGCATCTATAATTTTTTGGAGGTCTATTTCGAAGGCGCCTGTCGGGTTTTCCAGTTCAAAGTTGTTAAGGACTTCTGGGTGAATTTCCCCCACAACGCCAAGCTCCATATTACCTAATGATACTGTGGCTGCTCTGCCCGCTAAGAAACTTGGATGGTTTGTCTCTTTCACTGTCCAGTTTTTCAATCCAAGGTTCATCAGCAAAGATTCAAGAATGGATTTTATTTCAGTGAAGTTGGCTGTTGGATGGGAGGAAACTGCGGCTGCATGTATTCTTCGTTCTGTGTATGTTTCAGAGTTGTCATCGAGTTTGATTACGTCGGAGACTTCAAACATTCGCTGAGGAAAAACGTGGTGTTTACTGTCTGCCAAGTTCTTCATTAGGCTAGGCAACAAATCGTTCCGTATTATCGAATATTCTGTGGAAACAGGGTTCGCCAAAGTCACAAGCCCCTCAGCTTTTCGCCGCATCTTCTGGTAGTGATTAACCTCGTTAGCGAGAACAAAATTCAAGGCTTCCACAAAACCTAAACCAACCATTATCTGCCTAACGTCCGCAGCTACTTCACTGACCCAATGTTGCTTGCCTGTAGTCACCGTCGCCGGAGTTGTGGGCGTCAAATTATAATAGCCGTAACCGATGGCGACCTCTTCAACCAAATCAATTTCATGCAGTATGTCAGTTCGGTAGGCGGGAATCGTAACATCCAAAACTCCAGTTTCAACCTTTTTTGCGTCAAGCCTAGACTTCTGCAGAGCCTCTATTGTTTGTGCTTCCGAAAAGTTAAGACCCAAACGTTCGTTGGAATAATCCACGCGTAAGTTCATCTTTTGAGGAGTAAGGTCTGGAGTAACCAAAACTTGGTCAGGATATTCAACAGGAACACTTTCTATGCTGCCGCCCATGTCTGCTAAGGCAGTGACGAGAACGTTCAGGCTTCTTGAGATGGCGTTCAGTTCGGTGCCGGTAACGTCGATGAAAAGATTCCGCGTATCCTCACCAACACGAGTCAATTCGCCGTTGATTATGGGCGGAAAAGAGAGAACGTCTCCATTTCGGTCCACAATTAATGGGTACCTTGAAGCCCAGTCCACTTCACTTTTGTATGCCATGCCTTTCTCATGTTTTTCCAAGACTTCCTGTGGAGTCATCTCTTCTGTCTTGTCTAACGGAACAAACTTGAATTCATTGGGAGCACATGTAACATACGAGAAGGGAGGTTCAACAGCATCCAAATTGTGCACACCAATGGAAGCCTTTTTTCGGTCTCTGCCCACCATCCAGTGGAGAGCCTCCTGCATCTCCATAAGCTCTCTGATGGCTTCATAGTCGATGTTTAAGTCTCGAACAACAGCAGAAACAACGTATGGGCGAACCTCAGCCACACTCTTGTCCACCGTCAATACGATATTTCCCTGTTTAACCGTAAATTTGGGCATGCCAGTTTCCCAGTCCATGAGTCCACGAAAGGCTCTAGCCACTCCACTGTAGCTGCAAAAATCCACACGATTCGGATTGTACTCGATCTTCACGTAATCTGAGCCGACCTCTTCTGTGTCAGTTCCCAGCCACGGAAGCCATTTAGCCATCTCTTTCACGGTAACGTTTCGTCCAACATAAGAAGAGAAACGGTCTCTTTCCAAGGTTATCGTTGGCATACTGGCGTCCTCCTTATCCAACCTAAATCATTCTTGTATAGAACCCGTATATCTTCAATGCCGAGCTTAAGAAGAATCAACCGCTCCAAGCCTCCACCCCAAGCCAAAACAGGATGCTTTACCCCAAAAGGAGCCAAAACCTCTGGGCGGAAAATACCCATTCCACACAGTTCAACCCAAGTTTTCAGTTCTGGAACGTAAACTGTGGACTGCATGGAAGGCTCTGTATAGGGGAAGTAGCTAGGCCAAAACTGCACCTTTTCCAGCCCAAGTTTATGGTAAAACTCTGTCAGAGTTCCCATGAGGTCCCGCAGGGTCACCTTCTTGTCCATGATTATTCCTTCGATCTGATGGAACTCGGCTAGGTGCTTGTAGTCCAGCTTCTCGTTGCGGTACACCCTGTCCACGGAGAAGACCTTAACTGGCGGCTCCTTATGTTCAAACAGGTAATGGATAGTTTCAGCAGTTGTATGGGTCCTAAGCAAAAGTCTCTTTGCCTCTTCTGGACTCCAAGAGTATTCCCAGCCCCTTGAACCGGTCTTCCAGCCGTTCTCATGTGTGCTTGCAACCGCCTTCACAGTCTCTTTGTCTGGAAGTTTGCCCTTTTTTGGTTTGGACAGATAGAAGGTGTCCACAACGTCTCTGGCTGGATGATCCTGAGGCTGGAAGAGTGCGTCAAAGTTCCAGAATGCCGTCTGAACTATGGAGCCTCGAATCTCCGTGAAGCCCATCTCCAAGAAAATTTCTCTGATATGCTGAATTATCTGTTGAACCGGATGAATTTTTCCGAGAAAGACTTCAGGACCAGGAGCTTTTACATTGAACCTTCTAAGTTTTATCTTTCGCCAGTTTCCTGTTCTGATAAGCTCTGGCGTTAGCTGACTGACTTCCCCGACAACTTCAATCCCCTTCTTAACCAGATTCCATCCGTTATCCGTTAATTCTAGTTCTCTCAGAGTCTTCTCTTCGATTTCTAGGAGTTTCCGCCCTTTCAGAACAGAAACAGTCTTCTGCATTTCCTGACCCAACTCCTCAACAATCAACTGTTCCTTTTCAGATAATAGACGCAGAAGTTTTTCATCTTCTCCAAGCTGCGGCTCCTTCAATGATTTCAGGGTACCTTTTTCTATGATCACCCAGCCCTTTCGGTTAAGCCAACCCAAAGCCACGGACAGAAACTTCTTTTCTAAGCCTGCTTCTTCAACAGCAGATTTAACCGTGGATTCGCCGCCAAGCTTGATCAGCGAGTTGAGGAGGCGTCTCTCTGGGAGCCCTATTTCTGCATAACTTTTTCCTTCTTCGCTTAACGAGATCAAGGTTTGTTTTCTTTCATATGTTCTAGTTAGTTTGTTTTCGGTGAGGGCGAGGGCGGCTCGCATAACTGCTGCGTGAGCTAAACCGCTAGTTTTGACTATCTGATCAACTGGGGCTCTTCCTTTCAGCTTTTCTAGGGCAAGCAAGGTTTTCTGTTCATTTTCCCTAAGTTCAGGCACCTGTTTCTCCTCCTTGGCACTCTAGGTTGCAATATGAAATTGTGAACTTTGTTTAGCTTTATGATAAGAAGGCTTTAAAGGTTTCAATTTCACATCCCAAAACTGATCAAAAGCAGAGGTTTAAATCGATAGATAAGAAACTGGTAGGGCAAATTTCATTGTTACAAATGGAAAATATAGATTGTGGGACTGTAAATTATATAAAGTTTCATTTTACATGTGGTTACATATAATAGCAGAAACTTGTTTTAAAAAGAAACGATAATGGCGAGGTATATGCGTGAAAATACAAAAGATTGAGGTAAAAAACTATCGCTCTTTGAAGAATATAATCATTTATCCCTGGGACATCTTAGCATTGGTTGGTCGAAACAATAGCGGCAAATCTAACGTGATTAAAGCGCTTGAACTGTTTTTTGGAGGTACAACCCGGCTGGTGAATGAAGAATGCTTTTATAGTCACCAAACTGGCGAACCTATTACGATATTTCTTACCTTCGAACAGTTAAGTAGTTGGGAAAAAGAGAAGTTTGGACCTTGGATGGATGGAGATAGGTTGGTTGTGGGTAGAGAAGTGGTTTGCAAGGGTGCCGGTTCGTATTCTATGAATAATCTGGCTATTATAAAAGTTCCAGAACCGGAATGGCTTCAAGAAAACGCAATATGTGGTGAGAAAATAACTGAGTGGTGGTCCAAGAAAGCTGAATTACGAATAAATGACTTAGATTTTGGAGTCGAACTTGGCACTTCAAAGCCTACAGTTAAAAAATGGAAAGAAGTCACGGAAAAATTTTTGGATGAACACCGTGATGAGATACCTTGGAAAGAAGAGGTTCGTATGAATCCTAGAGGTTATCCCGGAGTTTTAAAAGGAGCACTACCTGAATTCATCTATGTTCCTGCAGTTAGGGATATTGCAGAGGAAACAAAAGTTGCAAAGACAAACCCTTTCGGGCAACTCATAAACTCTGTACTTGAAAAAATATCTGAAAAACAAAAAGATATTATCTCCAAACAATTAAAGGAAATAGAAAAACGATTGAATCGTAGTGGTAAAGGAGAACGAATTGCAGAGATAAAGGAGGTAGAAACCCTCCTAAACAAACTGATGTCAGAAATTATGGACTGCGATATTGAGCTTGAAATGGCTATGCCTCCCTTACGAAGTGTTTTTGGAGGAGCCAAGATTTATGCGAATGATGGAATTCGAACTACTATTGAAACAAAGGGTCACGGTATGCAACGCTCAATGATTTTCACAATCTTGCGTGCCTACGCAGAAATAGCACGTGTTCGAAAGGCCGGAGAAAAAGCAGCAGAGAGAACCACAATCTTTGCAATTGAGGAACCCGAACTTTATCTACACCCTCAATCAAACCGAACCTTAATGTCAGTCTTTCGAGAAATAGCTAATGGGACGGACCAAGTTGTCTACAGTACCCATTCAAGTTTATTTGTTGATATTAGCTATTTTGATCAAATTTGTATTATGCGCCGAGAGAAAAAGGGAGAAAGGTACGAAAGCTATCCTACCCAACTCTTAATGTCAGCGATAATTGATGACCTTAAAGCCAGAAAAAACGTTGATGCTGCTGAAGAAGGTATAAGAGAACTGTATTCCCATGCTTTTAACCCGATTATCAATGAAGGTTTCTTCGCGGATAAAGTAGTAATAGTGGAAGGCCCCTCAGAGCAGTATGCACTACCCATTTATGGCGATGCCCTTGGATATAATTTTAATCGAAATAATGTCTCTGTTGTCCACTCAGAGGGTAAAGGGCAAATGGATCGTTTGCTACGAGTATTCAATGGTTTCGAGATTCCTACATATCTATGGTTTGACGGAGACAAAAACAGTGATAAAAAAGAGAATAAAGAGAAAACATTAGAACTTCTGGAATTACTTGGTGCTCCAATTGATAAAATTGAAAATGTTGAAACAAAAGTGGCGGATAAATATGCCGTTATGGAATACAATTTTGAGGAAGTTCTGAAAGCAGAAATAACCGATTACGAAAAACTCGTCCAACAAGCAACGGAAGAACATGGTCTTACGGGTAAACCATTGAAGCATAGATTCATCGCTAAAACACTTAAAGGAAGAGCTGAAAAGGGAGCTGCAGACGAAATAATTCCACAAACAATAACAAAGATTGTTAGAAAGATTGAAAAGTTATCTTATGCTGGCAGCATCCTTCAAAAGTTAGAAAAATGAATTAAAATTAAGCTATTGAATTTTTAATAATATGGACCACCTACCACAGAAAGTGCTCACATATTATTTAATGCCTTCAACTTAGTTTACATTTAATATTTCCCGTGCTTTGTCAACAAGTTTCTCTCGTTTTCTCTGATGTTCCTCAACAAACTTCAGAATAATCTTTTTTGTCCGAGCCTTATGCTCTCCACATAAGAGGCTTCCGCATTTGCAGCATTTGTAAACTTCCGCTACATCATTGTCGTCTTCAACGAAATGGCACATCTCAATCTCGTATATGGGGCAGATCTCCGGAACTCCCCCCAATTTCTTCTGTTCTTCTACAGTCGCTCTTCCGCCAGTGAAGGCATTCGAAATCTTCTTGCCTATACTTTTGGGGTTCTCGTTCAGGGTGAAGTAGCTCATGGGGTTTCTTTTGGACATCTTCGGAGAACCATCCAGTCCTTTCAGAATCTTGTGGTAAGTAGATGAGGGAGGAACAAACTTGAATTTGCGGCGAAACTTGTTAGCTAAATCTCGGGTAAAACGAAGGTGGGCATCTTGGTCTACCCCTACAGGAACCACAGTCGGTTTGGGTCCCCCAAAATCTTTGAGTTGAGGCATAAGTATGTCTCCCGCCTGCACAAGGGCTGAAAGATAGAGACCAATGTGCCGTTCACCGTAGATGGCTTTCATCGTAGCTAAAGTCACGCCAGCCCCGAAATGAATCGCCAAGTCTCGAACTCGTTGCTCTTTATACTGCCTGTAAATGTGACCCTTTTTTGGGTCGAAACCTAACGCCAGCAGGTCTGCAACGTTGCCAACAGCGATTTTTTCGGTCTCTTCAAAGGGCAGTCTGTTGTCTTCGTAAGCCTCTATATCTGCGATGGCGTAGAAGGCTTGGGCTCCCTGCTGCTGAA
>Ga0315549_1005568_pt1 | contig 10211 bp, 5 predicted proteins | sample SalMarSW160200MG_FD_203101 | JGI IMG/M metagenome (GOLD analysis project Ga0315549, IMG submission 203101) | Salt marsh sediment microbial communities from the Plum Island Ecosystem LTER, Massachusetts, United States - Salt Marsh Sediment SW1601-200 ... | reverse complement strand
ATGTGTACTATAGCCGAGGGGATCATCTGCACCAAGATGGCCGCCAGCGCACCGTAACGCTCCTCCAATCCAAAGAGCATAAAACCGCGAAACAGGAACTCCCAGCCGAGGTAGTAAATCAGGTAAAACACCTCCACGACCAGAAACAGGGAGGGGCATCCCATGGCACTCCCGGCAAGCGGATATTCCTCCCGCAGCGCCGGATCGAGCGACCCGACATAAGCTGCCAACAGAAACACAGGCAACGCGATAACAACGAACCCAAGCCCCCACCTGGCATCGCCCACCCGGAATCCAAACTCGCGCAGGTTGCTTCTGAACGCTACCTTCACGATGGCAACGGGAACCACAAACATCAAGAGAAACGCCGTCAAGTATTCGTATATCGCGCCGCAAAGGTCCTGATTCCACTCGCCCTGAACCTGGCTGAAGAGCTGATCGAAACAGGGTCGCTTCCCGCAGTATACCCATAGCATAAGGACGACGGGAACAACCAGTAGAATGAGATCGGATTTGGGATGCCACTGCCTAAAGAGCGACCTATCTCTCACGTTTTTGCCCTCCCGTTCTTTTGGTGATTACCCTGTTACTGTATAATGGACAAAACAGCGCCGATGAGATAAGATGGACAGAGATGACCCAATCACCTGTCTATCATCCCATCGGCACTGGCCTGGGAATTGAGGACCATGATTACCCTGCGCCGCGAGCGCCAGATGTGGACCGTCCCCCAGGCTTGCCAGGCCGCACCGTCCAAAGCGTGTTGCGCCACGAGCGCCATAACAGGGCAACGGTAACCTGGTCCGTCGATGGGCCTCCAATCATCGTGCAAGGAGGTCCAAATGCAAGGGGTGTGACTAAAATTGGCTGATTTCAAGCCGTTCAACTTGCTCAAGCCAGTCTGTGTTCATCGGCGTGCCATACAGGCGTTGGTGGCGCTGGACGCGACGGAACGCGTGGAAGTCATCCCAGTCGCCATTCTCATTCACAGCCCGCAAAGCCAGCAGCGCTCCAGCACCTGAAAGCGTCCAGCGCATGCCCGACAGTTCCATACGATCTTTGACGAGATGACGACAAGTACCCTCAATCACACCAGTACCGATAGGCCACCCTCGGCGCAAGTACTCGGCATAGTCCATATAGGGCTGATTGCGCCGGAGGTAATTGGCCACTCCGCGCAAGGCCTTGGCGGCCTGACTGCTCCGCTGGAGCGTGGCGGCCTTGTCTTCCAACCGCTGGATGACTTGATCGCTGCGACTCGACAAGATGTCGAGCATTTGCGCCTCGACCCATTCAGCGCGATGTGGGTCTGTCTCACCATAGATCGCAGTTCCGGCCTTCCAGAGATGTTCATCGACGTGGATGATGTCCAGAATCAGCGTAAAGCCTGGCAGCTTGGCCAACACGTGTCTTTGCAAAGGCTCTGCTCCATCCGTGAGTGCCACCCGCTCACGGATGTGCTCTCCCTCCCGACGCCTCACCCACGACGCCAGGCGTTTGATGGCTTGCTCTTTGCCCCTCATACTGGCAAAGACCTGCTTGTGTTGAGGAGCAGGACGCCCAGGAGGAGGGTCGCCTTTCTTGAACAAAGCGTTGATCACGTCCTGAGGCGTGCGGCAGTAGGGCTCAATTGTGTATACAGCGGTAGCAATGGCCTCCTTTTTCCGCGTTTTCTTGTCCCCTTTGCCCCGTCGGGGCTTCAAATCCGCCGTCTCACGCCGCACCATCGGTACTCCTTTGCCGTCCGCCTGAGCAACCAAGATAGGCCCTTCTTCCACGCCGGGGACCGGTGCTTTCTGGGCGTAGTACGCTTTCACCGTCTGGCTATGCTCTGCCACAGATGTCTCCAAAGCCAACTCGGACAAGTTCAACCCCAGCAAGCGCGCTACAGTTCGAAGCCCCTTGCTGTAGGCCCCTTCGACCCCAAGCAGTTCCGCGCTTTCCATCAGCAAGTCGGAGTAACAACGCTCTGGCAAGCTCAGGGCTTCATCCAAAGGACATTGCCCGCCTTGTCCCTGGGCGTAGAAGCAAGCTCGTTCAAACGTCAGTTTGCCAAAGATCGAGAAGTAGCCCCTTGGCTGCTGCGAGTGATACGGCAGCATTGTCCCATCACTTCTCAGCAAGGGCGCATGCGACTCCGCTTCCACCCGCGCCATCACAAACAACTGCAACAACCTGTATCCCAGGCGCAGAACTTGACGAAACAGGCTTCGTTCCATTTGATCTATCGTCGCGGAGTGCGCCTCCGGGCTCGTCACCAACGCCAGCAACCGCTCGAAATCTGCCCGCAATTGGTGTATCATTTGAGTGGAGTTGGAAGACATGGTGCACCTCCAAAAGATGACGGTTTTGCTCAAAACAATCATCCCAGAAAGTCGCCATTCTTTCAACTCTTTGCGTGCTGTCCATGAGCGATCAGCCGATTTTAGTCACACCCGATTCCTTTCAGTGTAAGCTCGGTGTTATGATACTCCATCTCCACCCGGTGCGCAAATCATCTGCCATCTCAGGGATAGAACGCGGTGGTGTGTAGAAGGCACCTGACAAGCCATTTTCGCCGCAAGCGGCGTACAACCTGTGGGAGGTCGGCAAACCGTCGGGTAGCCAGCAAATTCGAGCCCTTTGCCTGTCATGGGGAGAGGTCGCCCGATCCTGTCAAGTCAAATGATAATCGCACCGAACGGGCATGGTTCCCTCAAAAGATAATCACACCAAGAGGCACTTGTTCCGTCAAATGATAATGACACCGGGATGTCCATCTCCTTTCTTTGATTTTGCGTCTCGGGCGACAGGCCACCTAGCCGCAGTCGCCGTAGGGCTATGAAGGCTAGTCTTCTTTGTGAATAGTCGTGCGATTAAATGCAATGTTTAGCAGTTCGTCATCTCCTTTCGGCTGGTTCTTGGCCAGTGTCAGGTGTACGTTCTCGGTGATACCGGGAACAGCGCCAGGTAGCTTGAAAATGGTCTCGATGGTATCGTAGATCTGTTGTCGCAAGCGGCGGGGATTGATAGAATCACGGAGCGCTTCCAGTTGCTGGCGGTGCTCTGGCAAGATAGCGGCGGTCTCACAGAGACGGTCGAAGGGGGTACGCGCGTAGTCGTAGTGACGTTTCACCCGCACGGTTCTACCATCTTCGCGGATCACCTCTTTCTCGACCAGGTGCATCACAGGTTGGAAGAGGTTGTTGTAGAGCCACAGTTCATCATAGAGTTCGTTGCATGCTAGGACTTGCACAACGGAGTCAATACGGTCGTAGCCCACGTAGGCCCGTACGAGGGAGGAATTCTTCTGTTCGACTCGGGGATTGTCGTTCTTGTGGTAAGGGCGACTGCGGGAAAGCGTTACACCTTGAACAATCTCTCCCCAGAAGCGTAGCATGTGGTGATTCAGGAATTCACCCCCATTGTCAGGGTGAATCTGACGCACGGGGAAGGGCAAGCGGGCCAGGAAGCAAAGAAACGCGTCTTCCATGACGAGGTAACTGCGGCCCAGCACAGCCCGGCGTTCGCTCCAGCCAGTGGCCACGTCGATCATTTGCAGTGTGTACGCATACTCGCCTGAGGCTGTAGGGCCACAATGATGAACCGTGTCTGTCTCAAAGTGCCCAGGCTCCGCTATGCTCCATGGCAAGCGTAGCATAGGGATGTTCTGGAGCAGCTTGTTTCTAGGTCGGGGCTTTTTGCGAGGAAGCCGAGGCTGATCTTGTCGAATCAGGTCCAGACGCCGTTCAACAGTGGAGACACTGACCTGTTCCAGTTGTGCCAGCAGTTCTGGCGTCGTCTCCAACTCGTGATGAGCCTCCAGATGTTGGGCCATCCAAACCAAGTTCGGTGTCAGCCGTTCGGCGCAGATGCAGTCCAAGCTCTCGTAGATGACGCGCAATGTGTCGTCAAACGGCACGTTGTATCTCTTTCCTCGCTCCTTGTTGCGAGGCTTTCGTCTCAGACTACCCTTCATCAGGTGGATCAAGGTCTTGCGTTCCAGGCCAGTGACAGCTACCATCTCATTCAAGAGCTGCCCTTTCTCTTTTCGCCCGGCCTTCCGGTATCGAGGTCTTACCAAGCGTAGATACTTCCGTCTTTCATCTATGTTCATCTTTTCATTGTTGGACATCATTTCCTCCGGTTGGATTATCATTTGAGGGAATGATACCACGTTAGTGCGATTATCATTTGAGGGAACGAACTGCCTTCGGTGCGATTATACGTGAGGGAATACGGTGGTTGGCAAGTTTCTCCCTATTATGTTAAAATAACTGCGTGCATAGTGCATCGCGTGAGGTGAACGGCGTGGGAGATGCAAGTACCCCTAAAATCCCCATAAGGTCCCCTGAGAAAAGCATGCCCCTGCGCGGCTGGATCGTCGTAGTAGCGCTCGTCATGGCGACGGCTCTTTTGATTTGCGCTGCCTTTCTGGCCTGGCGTGCGGCGCGTGCGCCTTTCCTCGGCTTTTTCACCGAACCGACGTACATCGTTCTCGGCGGGTTGCCTGGATCAGGTGGAGTTAAGGGCAGCGACGTTACTAAGTGCCTTCTCGCATTCGATGGCCAGCCGCTGGAGAGCACGACGGCACTGATACAAGCGTTGGAGCAAAAGGCCCTCGGCGACGAAGTGGAACTGGTGGTGGAAGGACAAGATGTGGACATCTCGCTGCCCCGGGTCACGGTGACGCTGGCCGCCCTTCCGGTCGAGGACTTGACCAACTACTTTATCCTGCCCTACGCCATTGCGGTGATTTACCTGGGGCTTGGGGTGTGGGTTTTCCTGATGCGACGGGGCGAAGCGGGTGGGCGGGCGTTTGCCATGTTGTGCGCCCTGGTTGCGCTGAGCCTGGGGTTGATTTTTGATCTTTACACCACCCATCAGTTCCCGCGTACGTGGGTCGCTGCGCTCTCCCTGGTCGGCAGCGTCGCCCTCCATCTGGCACTGGTGTTCCCCCAGCGTGTGCGCTTCCTCGACCGTGCGTACGTGCTTCGCTACCTGGCCTACCTGCCGGGTATAGCCATCGCCGCTATCAACCAATTTACGATTTTGGATTTTGACAACCCCACGGCTTACTTTGCCACTTTCCGCTTTGCCTTCGTCTTTACGAGTTTTGGCATTTTCGCCATGCTGGCGGTGATGGTATATCGTGGGTTTTTGTCAAAATCGCCCATTGTCAAGTCACAGGCGCGCGTTATTCTGCTTGGGACCCTGCTGGCCTTTGGCCCATTGGTGATTTGGCTCCTGTTCTTTGGAGCCGATCCGTCTGTGACGCCTCTCGTGATGCCCTGGATGGTTTTGTTCCCCTTGTCCATAGCTTACGCCATTCTCCGCTATCGCTTGTTCGATATCAGCCAGGTGGTCAGCCGGGGCATCGCTTATGCGATATTGAGCGCCGCGGTGGTCGGATTGTACTCTCTCGCTACCCTTTTGATAAGGCTTTTATTTGGTGAGACACTCGAGGCCAGCCATCCTCTCGTCCTGGGCTTTATCTTGCTGATAGCGTTAGCCTTGAACCCGGCGTGGATGCGTGTGCAGCGCACAGTGGATCGCGTCCTCATGCGCAGCGCTCTCGACAATCGGCAGACCGCGCGTCTCTTTGTCGGTCGTCTGGCCGGGACGTCGGGGTTGTCGTCGCTTTTGCAGACTCTGGATGAAACGCTGGAGTCAGGATGGCAGTTGCAGTTTGCCGGTCTGTTCTTGTTGGATGAAAAGCAGATGCAGTACGTCCCTCACGCCATCGGGAGCAGGCCGTTTCCATCCGTGGTCTTTGCGAAGGATAGCCCGGTGGTCTATCAGATGCTCCACCTGGGCGAAAGCGTCTATCTCTATCGAGACCGCCCCCTGCCACCCCATATGGTGCCTGAGCGCGAGGCTCTCGAAGCCCTGCGGCCCGCCCTATTGATTCCGGTGCCGGGTCACGGTTGGCTGGCGCTTGGCCCCAAGCGCGATGGGACACTTTTCTCTACAGACGATCTATCTACCCTGGAGTCGGTTGGTTCCAACGTGGCGGTGGGCTTGGAGAAGGCCCGTCTCTTCAGCGATCTGGAGCAGCGGATGACGGAGGTGGACGTGCTGCGTTGGGTCGCGCAGGCGGTCAATTTTACGATGGACGTGGACGACTTGATGGAGTTGATCTATGCGCAGATCAGCCGCGTGCTCGACACCACCAATTTCTACATCGCGCTGCACAACCCCGAGAAAGAGACTCTCTCATTTGCCTTCTACGTCGAAGACGGAGAGCGGCTGTATCCCGATGACGAGTGGCCGGCGGGGATGGGTTTGACGGGCGAGATCATACGCACGGGTCGGTCTATCGTGACGAAGGACTATACGCAGGAATGCCTGCGCTATGGAGTCCCAACCGGAGGGCGGCCGGGGCGTGCCTGGATGGGCGTGCCGCTCAACGCCGGCGACCAGGTGATCGGCGTGATGAACGTCTCCAGCTTTGATCCCTCTGTGGTCTATGGTGAAGAGCATCTCAAGATATTCTCCGCCATCGCCGACCAGGCGGCCGCGATTTTGGACAAGGCCCGTCTCTATGGCGAGATGGAAGAGCGCGCGCGGCAGTTGGCCGTCCTCAACGAGGTCGGCAGCGTCATTACCTCTACCTTGGATTTGCCATCTGTTCTAGACCTGATTATGGAAAAGGCGGTCGAACTGCTCCAGGCCGAGGCCGGGTCGCTGGTGATGGTGGACGAGATCACCGACGAGCTGGTCTTCGAGGTGACCGCAGGGCCGGGCTCTGCCGACCTGGTGGGCGTGCGCCTGCCCCCTGGCACCGGCGTGGTCGGCACGGTGGTTGAGGAAGGCCGGCCGGTGGTCATCAAGGACGCGCAGTCCGACGATCGTTGGTACCAGGACCTGGATGCCGATTTCGTGACGTGCTCCATCATCGCCGTGCCTATAATCAGCCGTGGGCGCGTCATCGGCGTGCTCGAGCTGCTCAACCGCCGCGATAGGGTGCCGTTCGACGAGGAGGACGAACAACTGCTGATGGCGTTTGCCGCCGATGCCGCCGTCTCTATCGAAAACGCCCGCCTGTTCACGCAGACCGACCAGGCGCTCGCCACTCGTGTGGAGGAGCTCTCGACCATGCAACTCATTGACCGGGAGCTCAACACCTCGCTCGATTACCGCCGGGTGATGGATATCACCTTGGACTGGGCGGTGCGTGTCAGCGGGGCGGACGTGGGCCTCGTGGCCGCCGTCGTGGAATTGGAGGATGGCACGCGGGGCCTGCGCTTCCTGGCCAATCGGGGGTATCCAGGGGACATCGTCGATGCCTATGAGGAAACACCCTGGCCGCTGGAGCGGGGCATTATCGGGCGCGTGGTGCGGGCCGGCGAGCCCGAGTTGGTTGTGGACGTGCAAAGCGATCCCGACTACGTGGCGGTTGCGCCGGGGATGACCGTCCAGTTGACGGTGCCCATCCAGCTTGAGGAACGCATCATCGGCGTCGTTAGCCTGGAGTGCTCAAAGGCCGGCTATGTCGAGGAAGCTGTCGAGTTCGTCGTCCGTCTGGCCGACCACGCGGCTATTGCTATGGAAAACGCTCGCCTCTTCGAGCGGGTGCGTCGCGCCAACGATGCCAAGACCGAGTTCGTCTCTTTCGTCTCCCACGAGCTGAAGCAGCCGATGACGTCGATGAAGGGTTACACGGACCTGCTGATGAAAGGCGTGGCCGGCGAGCTGAGCGAGACGCAGTACGGTTTGCTTGAGACGATACGTTCGAACGTGGATCGCATGAATTTGCTGGTCAGCGAGCTGCTGGATATCTCACGCATTGAGAGTGGGCGCATACGGCTCGAGTTCGGTGATGTGTCTGTGGATAAACTAGTCAGGGATGCGTTGCGGACCATTCGGGGACAGCTTGAGGACAAACAGCAGAAATTGGCGGTAGAGATCGTGCCTGATCTGCCGCTCGTGCGCGGAGATAGAGGCCGGCTGATGCAGGTCTTGACGAACCTGGTGAGCAACGCCCACAAGTACACGCCGGAAGGCGGGGGCATCACAGTTCGGGCCCAGATTTGGTTGGATGGTCAAAGCGGCGAGGGTGAGGAAGCGTTTGTATTGTGTTCGGTGGCCGATACCGGCATAGGGATGTCTGAGGAAGATCAGCAGCATCTTTTCAAGACAAAGTATTTCCGCGCCAGCGATCCCGCCGTGCGCAGCGTCCCCGGCACCGGGCTGGGTCTCGTCATCACCAAGAGCCTGGTCGAGCTGCACGGCGGCGAGATTTGGGTCGAGAGTGAGCTGGGGAAGGGGAGTACGTTCTCGTTTACGGTCCCAGTGGTTGGGACAGAGTAGGGACAGGCAAGCCTAACGAGCATCTGAGAGTGGACGAATTTGCTCTTTGGCTTGCCTTGTGCCTGCTATGGTTCCTGGAAGCGGGCCTCCAGTTGTTCCAGCAGTTCCGCTGCCTCGACCAGCTTGTCCAGCGGGTTCTCCTTGCCGACAAAATACCGGTAGTCGCAAGGCATCACGTCAAGCGTGCGTACTAGGTCTGCGTGCCGGTCTCGCACCGCCCCATCGCTGATGCCGTAGAAATTCGCGATCTCTTGTCGCGTCACCGGCCGTAGGTTGACCTTGCGCACCGTGTAGTCGAGAGCCGCTGCCCACGTTTCCGGCTTGCGCATGATTAGGTTGTTGCGTCCAAGTGCGATACGGTACTCCAGCCACATCTGGATGGCGGCGCCGATCAGCTCGAGGCGAGTTCCTGCTGCAGCCATCTTGTCGGTGAGCAGTGTTTCTACATTGTCCATGCCGCTGGCAAAGAGTTGCTGGAATCGCTCAGCCAATGGAGAATCGGGTTCTAGCCGCATAAACTCGGCCAGCGCCTTCAAAGCCCGGTCAAAGTTGCCACTACGAGCCAGCGCCCGTGCCATGTGGAGCAGGTAGTCCGGCTCTTCAGGGACGAGTTCGGAGGCTTTCTCGAAACATTGGGTGGCATGGTCGATGTTCCATTCCTCGTAAGCTTGAAGACCCTCCTGCTCCTGTTCTTCTGCCTTGCGATTTTTGGCTGCTCTTTTTCGCTTCTTTGCCATCTCGCCTCCTCTTTTCCTGCCATCCATTATAGCACGGTCGTCGTAGATGAGCAAAATTAGCAGCGTGATCGCTGCCTTTTGTAAATCCTCCGCCCGTGCTATAATCTTGGCAATTGTACACGCCGGGCCACAGGCCGGGCTGAGCTGTGGAACCCGTCGATTGGAGGTGCTGATGAGGAAACCGGGCTGGCGTTTGGGGTGTTGCCTGTTAACCGTGATTGCTCTGTCGTTCCTGCTCTGCGGCTGCGAGTGTGGCGGCCCCGGAGCGCTTTTTGAGGACGACTTTGAGGACCCAAGCAGTGGCTGGGGCGCGGATCAGCGCGACGGGTTTGACCGTGGCTATGACGAAGGCGTGTATTTCTTCGATCTGCGCGCCTCCAATTGGCTGGCCTGGGCTTCTCCCGGCAGGAATTTCGATGACGTGAGCGTCGAGGTGGACGCTCGGGTGGCCTCCGGGGCTCAGGATGGCCATTACGGCGTGCTTTGCCGGTACAAGGATGCCGATAACTTTTACTACCTTGCCGTCAGCGCGGATGGTTACTATGCCATCTTCCTGCGCGCCGAAGGCGATATAAAGGTTCTCACCGGCGGCGGCCGCGGGATGGTGTCTTCTCCCCACGTCAAGATGGGCGGTCAGGTCAACCGCGTGGTGGGGGTGTGCGAGGGAGACGAGCTCAGTCTTTACGTCAATGACCAGTGGCTGGCCACCGTCACCGATGACACGCACGCGCAGGGCGACGTGGGGATCGGCGCTGGCAGTGGGCCGAGTGGAGGCACGCGCATCGTGTTCGATGATTTCAGCGTTGCCGTGCCTTAGCGTCGAAACAGGCGCGACGCCGGGTTTGGAGAGGGACGGATGAGGAGAGGTGTAAGGGGACTGCTCGTTGCTCTAGCCGTCCTGGTGATTGCCATAGGCATCGTCGCAGTGCTGGCTACGCGTTGGTATTCCTCGGTCGTTCCTCCGAGGCCCTCTCCCACACCCATGCCGAAGGCGAATCTCCCCTGGAGTGACGATTTCTCCGACCCGGCCAGCGGCTGGCAGACCGAGATGGATGCCGGCGCAGAGGTCGGGTATCATGGGGGTGTGATGCGCATCATGGTCCAGGAGCCCAACCTCCTGGCCTGGGCTTTTGGCGGTCACGAGTTCTCCGATTTCCGTCTGACCGTCGATGCGACCCAGGT
>Ga0315549_1005565_pt1 | contig 10220 bp, 9 predicted proteins | sample SalMarSW160200MG_FD_203101 | JGI IMG/M metagenome (GOLD analysis project Ga0315549, IMG submission 203101) | Salt marsh sediment microbial communities from the Plum Island Ecosystem LTER, Massachusetts, United States - Salt Marsh Sediment SW1601-200 ... | reverse complement strand
CGGCACCATAATAAACCCACCGCCGACACCGATAACACCTGATAGCACGCCGACGAAGAAGCCAATAGCCAATATAATCCAGAGGGACATAGTCACCCCCGACCTGGCGAAACGCAGCATCGGGGGCATATTAATACTTTGAAACTTCTGCGATAAAAATGTTGCTCTCATATCCAAGGGCAGTTTTTCTTTTCGGGCAAGCATCTTATCAAGCTTCCTTTTTCTCATGATGCTTTCCGACAGCGTGTAGATACCCACTACAAGTAGCATACATATAGAAATAGACAGTACAGCTGTATCAGCCAGACCGATATCTCTGGCCCGGTTGAGGATTCTTACCCCCACTTCCACCCCCCCAATGGCAGCCACCAGGAGCAACAGTCCCAGTTTCACATCGACATTGCCCATTTTCCCGTGTCTGATGGTGCCTATAAGGGAGTTGCCCAGCACCCAAGCCAGACTGGTGCCAACGGCAAAGTTAGCCGGGAAGCCAAGCACAATCAGCGCCGGCGTTATGACGAAGGCGCCGCCGACACCGGTAAAGCCACTTAGAATTCCGGCACCAAGACCGATTAGGACAAGCAGGAACAGGTTAACGTCGACGCCCGGCATCATGGGGAAGGTTATCATTACCCCTTACCTCTCGGCTTCATCGTCAGAATGTTTTGTCTGGCGGATTTCAAAACCTATCAGGTCGGTTATCCTATCCATCAGAAGGCCCAAGCTAATGCCCAGCGCCAGCATCAATCCCAGGTTATAAAGCACGGTAATGTAGCTTCTGCCGGTCTCTAACCGTTCAAACATCTCAAGGTGCATCCCGTTGAGGTGCCACTGGACGGCATGCCAGATTATCAACCCGCAGACGATAGAAAGAGCTGCTATGGAGATAGCCGCCGTTCTTCTCTTACCCACTTTGTATCCTCTTCCCTATTCGGCTGACATTGCTTAAGGTTACATGTACCCCAGCTTGCGCAGCCTATCCATCATCTGTTCCTTATCCTGCCTTCTCCCCGCCCTTTCCACAGTGTGTTCCAGGTCCTGCTCCCAGGCAGGGACTCCCGGTGCGGCAATCTGGCTGGTTGTCTTGGCACCCAGCGAGCGGTATCCCTGCTCATAGAGCACACAGTAAGGAATCTTGTTTATCATAGTGTTGTCCCAGATGTCCCTTTCGCTAAAGTGCAGTATCGGCTTAATGCGGACGTGCTCCGGTATTAAATGGGCGGCTTCCTTCTTCTCGAAATAATCATCCTGAGTCCTGGCGGTTTGCTCATCCCTCCGCAGACCCTGGAAGACGGCCTTCACATTGTGTCTTTCAATGTACAGATTGAACATAACCGTCTTCATCAGATGGTTACCGGTATAGGATTCGGCTTCAAACGGAAAGGAATCTGCTTCAAAACCGATGCGCTTAAGCTCGGCCTGGTTGCGCTCATTTAAGTCTTTTACTTTCACTATCCCACCCAGTTTGCCGCCAGCGGCTTTAACTACGTCATCGTTGCGGCACCACTCCAGGTCGAGCTTCCACTCCTTCGCCCACTTATTCATAAAATCATGGATTTCCTCAAATGAGTCGTATTCATCTATGGTCATCACCTTGGGCAGCTTGATGTTATCCTCCAGGCACACCTGGCGGATAATCCACAGGGTGGTGGTGCTGTCCTTCCCCCCTGTCCAGGTAATCGTCATCTCATCGGGGGTGAACCTGCTGAACGTATCGCGGACAACCTCCTTTGATTTCGCCACTAATTCAGCACACCTCTTCACTTTGTTTTGTTCAGTCACTTTTGCTCTCCTCTCAGGTTATCCTTTAGCCATCTTCTGACTCTAGGTTTCAACTTGATTTTTAGCTCTTCTGCTTCAGGTGAGGTACCAATTATATTATTGAGTTCCTTCGGGTCTGCCTTAAGGTTATACATTTCCCAACTATCAAGGTTTGCCCGGTATATTACTTTGAGGTCTTGCTGGCGGTAGAAGTAAGTGTCCTTTTCTATATCCCCACCCCGCTGGCTTCGCTGGTCAATAGCTTCGCCAAAGCACCCCTTTTCCGGGTAGTCCTCCAGGGGGAGGAGGGAACAGCCCTGAAAATTCGCTACCGGCTCAAGCCCGAAAAGGCGGACTATCGTCGGCGGGATATCAATATTGCTGGTCAGTTTCTGGCAGACCTCGCCTTTATCTCTGGCCGGGTCATAGATAAGCAGGGGCGTGTCTACCAGCTCAGAATACATCTTGTCGTCATGGGAAAGCCCGCCGTGCTCGCCAAACTCATCGCCATGGTCGCTGGTAATAATAATTACTGAGTTCGGCAAGAGGTCTAATTTCTCCAAGATAGCAAAGAATTCCTTAACGTAACCATCTACTTCCCGGACATGAGCGTCGTAGAGTTTCTTTAGCAGTTTTACCGTCCCTTTGTTAGAGGCACCCCTCTTGAGCAGTACCTCGCTAAACAGGCGGAACATCTCATCATGGGTGATGTTAATCGAGGGGTCTACCAGGTCAATATATTTTCTTTCTGGCAGGTAGGGTTCGTGAATGTCCATGTAGTGCAGCCAGAGGAAAAAGGGCAGGTTATCCCCCTGCCGATGCGAGGTCAGCCAGCTGGCTACCTTGTTGTTAATTACGTCACCCTTTATATAGGGTATCTGCTCGCTGACCTCTTCTTCCATGGAGTCGTAGAAGACATCCCACCCCCGGTTCCAGCCAAGATAGTCACAAAGATATGGATTTGAATGGAAGGCGGCGGTTACAATCCCAGCCCGCTTGAGTGGTTCAGAAATCAGGGTTCGGTTAGGTGAGAGCCCCTTTGGTTTTCCGTATTCCAGATAGTATGATGAGGTGAGTAGCCCGGGGAATGAAGCCTGAGTGTATGGTCCACTGGCTTGTGCTCTGGTGAACTTGAGGCAGTTATCCTGCAACGAGTCAATAAACGGAGTTAGCCCGCCCTGGCTACCGTAGCATCCCAAGACATCCTTTCTTAGTGCATCTATAGTCAGCAAAATAACATTCTTCATCTGATACTCGTAACTTCACTTTGATAATACTCAACCAGAATATCGATCACTTCTTCCCTGCTGAACTGCTCAGGTGGCCTCTCCCCTTTGGCAAGCATTTCACGAAGACGCGTCCCACTAATCAGGAGATGGTCGTCATCAGGGTGAGGACAGGTCTTAGGAGAAGCCATCGAGCCACACCTGTTACACCAGAAAGCCCAGTCCAGCTTCAAAGGCTGTATCTGTAAATCCCCAGGTCGTAGCTGGTCAAAAATCATCTGCGCGTCAAAGGGGCCGTAGTAGCTGCCGACACCGGCATGGTCTCGCCCCACGATTAGATGGCTGCAGCCAAAGTTCTGACGAATAATAGCATGTAGTATCGCCTCCCGTGGCCCGGCATACCGCATCTCCATGGGATAGACCCTCAATACTACTCTGCCCTTAGGATAATACTTATCTAGAAGCACTCTGTAGCACTCCATCCGCACCTCAGCGGGAATATCGCCAGTCTTTAGTTTACCCACAATAGGATGGATAAGAAGACCATCGCAGACTTCTAAGGCGATCTTTGTCAAATACTCATGAGAGCGGTGCATGGGATTTCGGGTTTGAAACGCCACTATGGTTTTCCAGCCTTTTTCAGCAAATAGGGCTCTTGTCTCGGAAGGTCGGGCAAATTCAGGGAACTTCTCCGGGTAGCTGCCCTCGCTGAAGACCTTTACCTGTCCACTTAGGTAAACTTCACCCTGCCGGTATAAGCCAGCGACCCCCGGGTGATTGGGGTCATCGGTACCAAAGACTTGAACTGCTTCCACCTTCTTGTCATAAGAGTATTTCTCTTCAATCAGCATGCTGGCCATAACCTCAGCATCGCTGGAATTGACCAGAGCGACTATGTCACCTTCCTTGATACTGTCAGCCTCTTCTTTAGAGACAGGGAGGGTAATGGGAATAGGCCAGAGTAAACCGCTTCTTAGACGCATATCTTTGACTACTCTGTGATAATCCTTTTGCCCCATAAAGCCCTGTAGGGGGCTAAAAGCTCCCGTTGCCAGCATAATCAGATCGGATACTTCTCTTGAGCCCAGGCTTACCCGGTGTAATGCCCTAGCCTCGCTAAGAGCTTCCTCTCGTTCATCATCACCGACTAGTAGGGGTAACAACCTCCCCCCATGTGGAGGAACTAAACCAGACACAAAATTCTCCTCTCCCAACCATTAATTTAATAGCCCAAGCTGCTAAGGCGTTTCTCTAGAGACTGCATCTCGTCAGCTGGCTTTTTACGTAGCGTTAACTCAAATCTATTCGGGTCAAGGATTCTACCTTTAAGACCCGGATAGTCAGGCGCGTAGCGGTAGGCTCGGAAGACTGCGTTAGTCCAGCCAAGTAATGAGGGTGGCTTGGTCTCGTAGTAAAACGGGCTAACATATTCCCAGACCAATTCTTTGTCTGGGGTAACTTCAAAAAACCTCCCTGTTGTCCCCTCACAGATGAGAGTGTTCCCATTTGGTAAGCGCTGGCAGCCAGATATGTTAGAAGCATAGAAGTGCAACGGTGATTCATCCCTAAATTCCCACACAATCTTATCACTTTTTGGATCGACCTCCAGTACGCGAGAAAAACCTATCATACCGTAGGGAATACTGGGGCTACTGGGTCGATGTGAGCCATTGTCAAAGACCAGGATGTTACCGTTCTCCAGCATATTGGGGTCGTGTGGATGTGCCAGCTCATCCTTACCCCACCGCCATTTGAAGTCGCCGCTAGCCTTATCAATAATAACAATTTCGTTAAGGGTAAGCAGCGCGGTGAGGACGTTACCGTCGGGGAGGACAAAGCAGGAATTGGTGTGAGTCCACTCAGCCCGGTAGCACAGGGGGCAAATGGCATCAGCTTCAGGGTCTAAGTGCTCATAACTTAACCACTCCCATACAACCTTGCCTTCGGGTGTAATCTCACGGAAGGAGTCAGCCCACATGACCCCTTCCCGCTCAGTTCCAAGAACGCCACCCCTAACTTTAGCTGTAATGTCATCCGGTGTTGCTACCCACCCCAGGACCATGGTATTGCCATTGGGCAGACGACAAAAATCGTGATGCATGTACCGGTCTTCATACTCCCATACCACATTACCATTCCAGTCTACTTCAACCAGTTTGCCTCCCATGCCCCCGAAGTCAGGAAGCGGGGAATCAGGGAGCTTCCCAGCATAGAGCAAGTGACCGTTGGGTAAGAGTTCTCCATAGAGCGCCGGTTCAAGGCCCATATCCCAGTGGTGAACAAATCGACCGCGCATGTCTATCAACCATACCCCTGAGCCCTTCGTTGGTGCGAACAGGGTATAGCCGTTAAATGCTTTAGATGGCACATAGCACGTTACCGATTGTAAGCTTGTGCGGGTAATACTCATCTTATCCTCCCCCCATTTTGGTAGAAAAATTTTGAACGCTGCATCCTTATTTTATCTAATTTATTGCCATCCAGCCAAGCCTTCTCGTCATTAGCTATCTTTGCCAGTTCAACTGCATCCTTTAGTTTGCTAACGGTCTCCGTAGGTAGAGTAGTAGTTAGCACCTGCATAAGGTCTATGGCGAAAACATCAATCATCATTTTGAAAACCTCTGGACTGCTTGGTTCAGATTGCAATTGCGGTAACTTTCCCTAGTCTTCGCCTCAATATTAGGATTACGGCTATAATAAGTAAAGCAAGGGGGACTCCAATGAGAGTCGTGTTCAGGTCTGGGAAAGCAATGAGAAACCCGGCTAAACCGAGGAGCAGACGCACTAACCAGCTTATCTTGCCTACTTTCCAGAGATAACCCTCCAAGCCTGCCGCAATGAGAGCTATTCCCAATAGGCATTGGATAAAAAGCCAAAGTGTTTCTAATAAACTCGCGTCTTGCAGGACCAAGGCTGGGTTAAATACAAAGAAAAACGGGATGAAGTACAGGACTATCCCAAGGCGCATGGCGCGAAAAGCAGTCTTCATAGCGTTAGCTCCGGCTATAGTTGCAGCAAGAAAGGCAGCAAGAGCAACAGGAGGTGTTATCAGCGAGAGCATTGCATAATACGCAATAAACAAATGAACACTTAATTCGTTTAGATTGCCTGCTACTATAACAGATGGTGCTAGAGTGACGGCGAGGAAGATATAGGCAGGAGCTAATAATCCAATCATCCCAAGTACATAGCAGGCTATCGCTCCCATAACAAGAACTAAAATTATGCTCTCCCCACCGAGAGATACGACCGCCGCGGTGAGGGCAGCGGAGACTCCTGTCGAAGTGAGCCCGACTATTATAAAGCCTATAGGAAACACAATAGCCATCGTTTGGGCTACTAACTTTCCTATCACAGTGATGGTTTTAACGATTCTTTTAGGAGTCATCCTGGTTTCTCTGTTGATAAAGGAGAGGAGGATCATTAACGCTGAGGCGTAGAATGGTGCCTGAGCTTCCCATCTCATGTAAGCCAGCCCCCACACCAGAAATGCCAAAACGAACAGAAATGGCCAACCTTCCCTGAGCGTTTGCCTGATGCTGGGAATATCTTCTTGAGGAAGCCCAGAAAGCCCCGCCCTGGCTGCATAAAGATCAACCTGCAACAAGAGCCCCCAATAATAAAGGATAGCTGGTATAGCAGCAGCGACCATAATAACAACATACTCCATACCTAAAACCACGCACATAATAAAAGCCACTGCCCCCATCACTGGTGGCATGAGCACCCCACCTGTTGATGCGCAGGCCTCAATCGCCCCAGCGTAGTGGCTGGGATACCCCAGTCGCTTCATCATTGGGATAGTAAAGGAACCTGTAGATGCTACGTTTGACAAAGCACTCCCACTCAAGCTTCCGAAGAATCCGCTAGCAACCACTGCCACCTTCGCCGGTCCTCCCCTAAACTTGCCAAGAATAGCCGTAGCCAACTTCATGAAGAAGTTCCCTGCCCCTGAGGCTACCAGAACCCCGGCAAAAATGAGGAAACCAATAATGAGGTCACCCATTACGCGTGACGGCAATCCAATGATCCCCTCACTACCAAAGACATGGAGCCCTACCGTCTCAAAAATAGAAAAGCTCCGCCCCCACAATATCCCAGGCATGTGCTCAGCAATTAAAGGATAAAGGCCTACTACCAGAGCTATGACAAGGTAAATTTTGCCGCCCATTCTTCTAGCGCCCTCTAGAACCGCAAGGCTCAGAATACAGGCTAAAAGGAAATTGCCCAGGGATGGAGGAACCCAGCCTGCTATCATTATCTCCCAACTGTTCAAAAAGAAGTAGAAAGATATTCCAAAGACCAGGATAATAGCCACCAAGTCAAACCATGGGACTCCTCTGTCCTTCTTCCGTGCCGGGAGTATTAGAAAGGCACAGGAGAGATAGAGGGCAAAGAGGAGGTAGTAGTAGCCATAATCAAGTAAAGTGTGCCCCATAATGGAAAGATGGAAAATACGGAACACAGCAAGCCCTACCCCTACACTACTTAGGACGATGAAAAGAACCTTTAGCAATGTGGGTATACTTTCATACCTGGTAGTTTCAGCTATATCTGCTTTTTGCATTTACGCGCCATCCGCTACGGACCAGCAAAGTCCAAATACGAGGGGCGACCGAGGATATGGCCATCACCCCAGGCCGCCCCTATTCCGCAAGAAATCCTAACTCGCTCTCAACCAGTCAAAAGGCGGTCTTAATATTCGAACGCACCATACAGGGGGAGACCCAGGTCTTTCTTATAATTCTCCCACAGGTCTACCCACTCGCTGTTTTCGGGGTCTACTTCTATTCCCTGCGCATCCGCTTGGGCTATAGCAATCTCATAAGCTTCGATGTACTTTTCCTGCCACACCAGATTTGCTTGATGCCGGTCTTCCATGGTTGGAGTCCACCGCCCAACTTCTTTAAGGTATTGTACGACCCCCTCATGAACTGGAATCAAAGCCGTATTCTCAAGAAACCAACACTGTTTATCAATATTCATGTCGGGAGCTGCATCGTGCTTATCCTTATAAGCATCAAACCTCTCATCGAACCATTTAGCCAGATTGTATATTAGTTCCGTCTCAATATCCTGTGAACAAATATACATGAAGGGCACAAGTATTCCGGTAACGCCATGGGCTGAAGCAACCCCGAGGGTCAGCGTTCCAAATCCGCCAGCAGGGTACAGCTTTTTGAATCTTAGCGCCCCCTCTGGGTCTTCCGCTGCCGGAAATTCCAACCAGCGCAATCCATGCGGATTCGCCTCCGCCTCATAGGTCACAGAAGACGTGGTGGAAGCAAAAGTAAGGTCATATCTCCCGTCCGCCACGCCTCTTATAGTCTCGGCATAGCTAGCTACAGGAATAACGTTAGCGTCCTCCCTATCAATCTGCGCCCAGGCAAGCAGGCCTGAAACTGCAGCAATAGGACCGGGGGCAGTCCACCCGGCGATCTTGGTCTCTGGTGTTATATCGTAGACAGTTTCTATATCCGAATCCCCCCTGACGAAAAAGCCATTGTTGGCGGCCTGCATAATCCAAACATATCTAAACGGGTAAGGACCAAGGTTTTTCACTGCCTCTTTGCCTTGCGCACCTAGGATGGGAGCCACAATCGCATCGGAGAAGTTCGTCAGGTCAGTTGTGCCTTCTCTTAGCCACCTGTCTCTCACCTGCGTATTGTCCTCAGGGAGGGCTCTTACCTTCATTCCGGTCTCTTTTTCCATTACTGTCCCCCATGCCACGGTGAGCGCATAGCCCCAGCTTCCCAGGCCAAACGTTGAGATTACAAAACTACGTGGCCACTCCCAGGCTGGCGGCGCCGTTGTTGTTGGCGGCGTCGTTGTTGGCGGCGGCGTTGTTGGCGGCGGCGTTGTTGAGCAGGCAGCAAACAGGGGCAGTGCCACCAATACTAATATTAGACAGACGCTACCAATTAGTATTAAGGACCTTTTGTTTTTCATGGATAAAACCTCCTACAAGATTTTAGTCTGCTGGATATTTAGTTCCACCTCATCTGTCACCTCCTTCCACTGTATCTATTAAGTCTTTTTCACTAATCTCAACCAATTTGCATCTTCTCTAAGACCAAATCCACCAGGGAAATAGCTCAGCTATAAAACAGTGGCTGACCATTCACCAAGCTGGTTTTTCCTTACAAAAAACAAACCCCCCTCTGGCATTTACCAGGTAGTAAGCATGTCACAACTAAAATAATACTCTTATAGCTAAGAGTCCTCAGTATGGTAACAAAACCCCTCCACATCCACAATCAATCAAGGACATGATTTTGGAGGAATAGAGACCTTATCTTGCCCTGTTCAACATAGCATCTCTACCTGGAATATAAGACTAACCAATGCCTAACGTTAACCAAAGTGATGCCGTAAACTCACAGATAAAACGAGGCAGGGTTGGGGGGTTAAAGTAGGTTTTTGAACACAGGCTATGGTATGATCAAGCCCTCACGGATAGCGTAGCGCACCAACTGAGTGCGATCATGAACCTTGAGCTTTTTCATCAAATTGAGGCGATGAGTCTGAACGGTGTGAACGCTAATGCTAAGCAACTTAGCGATTTCCTTATTTGTTTTCCCCTCAGCAACTAAGCAGAGGACATCAAGCTCCCTGACGCTGAGACGCTCGTGATCGTCCTCCTTCTCTCCTGCCTTGATTTGCTCTAGGTATCCATTCAACACCTTCTTGGCAACAGAAGGATAGAGATAGGCATTACCCTGAGACACAGCTTGGATCGCAGAGACAAGTTCCCTAGCAGCGGCTCTCTTTAGAATGTATCCCGAGGCTCCGGAGCGTAGCATCTCAATGATATACTGCTCAGTCTCATACATGGTCAAGATTAGAACTTTTACTGAAGGATTTCCCCTTTTTATCTTCTGTGTTGCCTGCAGACCGTTCAAATTGGGCATAGCGATATCCATCAACACAACGTCTGGCCGAAGCTGAACAGCTTTGCGAACAGCCTCAATACCATTCTCCGCCTCCCCGACTATCTCAATACCTCCAGCTGCCTTCAAGAGACTCCGGAGGCTCTCGCGAAATAAAGTATGGTCATCAACAATGAGCACTCGAATATTAGCCACTAATATGCTCCCCAATCATAGGAGCTTACCGGGATCTCAACCCTTAGCCGGGTTCCAGACCCTGGAGATGAGTCTATCTTTAGAGTCCCCCCGCAGAGCTCTGCCCTTTCCATCATTCCGAGAAGACCCAAACTACGGTTACTGCCGG
>Ga0315549_1005561_pt1 | contig 10228 bp, 9 predicted proteins | sample SalMarSW160200MG_FD_203101 | JGI IMG/M metagenome (GOLD analysis project Ga0315549, IMG submission 203101) | Salt marsh sediment microbial communities from the Plum Island Ecosystem LTER, Massachusetts, United States - Salt Marsh Sediment SW1601-200 ... | reverse complement strand
AAATCAGAACAAAAAACAAAAAGAAATGTTCCAGGTATTTGACAATTAATAAAACCTTATAAGGAGTTAGTGAGTAATAGTCCAACCGCAATAAGTAGTAGCAGATACCTGCGAAAATGGCGACAAACAGCGCTTTCCAGTTGCCCAATGTAAACCTGTGCTTATAGATACCGCGGATGATGATGCATAAAAAAAGAAAAATTACATAAAAATCAAACAGGCCTATACTGTCATCTCCTACATAAACAAGCGGAAAATGGAAAAGAGCAATAAGAACAGTAAGAGCAATTAAAACAGTGGCGGTAAAGTTTTTAAAGTCGCTTCGCGTAAACGGCAAATACATAATTTATGCTACTATCTCCCCATACCTTTGTATGTGAAACCAAGCTCCCTTGCCCGTTCCCTGTTGAGTAAATTACGCGTGTCCAGAATAATATTTCCTTTCATAGTTAATTTTGCTTTTTCCAGATCCAGATTGCGGTATTCATTCCACTCCGTACAGATTATAAGCGCGTCGGCTTTTTGTAAAGCCTCATACTCATCACGGCAAAATTTGAGGTCAGGAAACAAGCGGCTAAAGTTCTGCATCGCAACGGGATCATGAGCACTAATGCGGCAGCCCTCCTTAAGCAGTCCGGTTACAATTGTAATGGCCGGTGATTCCCGCACATCATCGGTCTCCGCCTTAAACGCTAATCCTAAAACTGCGATAGTTTTGTCTTTAAGCTCTCCGAGCATCAGTGCTAATTTCTTAATCATCAACTGCTTTTGCGCCTCATTCGCATGAATAACCTCTCTCACCAGACTCATATCTACATCGTGCTTCTCTCCCATGGTAACAAGCGCCTTTATATCCTTGGGAAAACAGCTTCCGCCGAAACCCGGACCAGGATGTAAAAATTTAGAACTGATTCTGCCGTCCATTCCCATGGCCTTGGCAATATCATGTATGTCAGCGCCCACGGCATCGGCCAGGTTTGCCATCTGATTGATAAAGGTGATTTTATTTGCCAAAAAGGCATTACTGCAATATTTTATAAGCTCTGCGGTTTCCAGATTACACCATACACACGGTGTCTGGATCAAATAGAGAGACCGGTAAATATCCTCCATAACAGCTCTTGCCCGCTCGGATTCGACACCCAAAATGATTCTATCCGGATGAAAAAAATCCTGGATCGCTTTACCCTCACGCAAGAACTCGGGATTGGATACAACGTCAACGTCACAGCCGTTTGTTTTAAACAGCTTAAAAACCGTTCTGTTTGTACCTACGGGTACGGTCGATTTTATCACTACTACCTTATATCCGCTGATATTCTGCTTAATTTCCTCTACGACGCGCATCAATTGGCTTAGATCGGCGCTTCCGTCCTGGTTTGGGGGAGTGCCTACCGAGATAAACACTACTTCCGAAGCTTGAACCGCATCTGCAATACCTGTACTGAACTTCAATCTGCCTGAGTTTAGGTTCTTCTGCAAATAATCTCTTAACCCGGTTTCAAAAATATGGGGTTGGCCGTTGTTAAGTTTATCAACTACTGTTTGGGCAATATCAACTCCTATTACGGTATGTCCGAAATCCGCCAGTCCCACGGCAGATATCAGTCCCACATAGCCCGTGCCTATTACCGTGATTTTTTTTGCCATTATTAACTCCGATATCTTAGTTTCTATTTAAAAGGAACAGTTTTACATAACACCCTGCAAAAAAATCTTTTGCAAAAATTCCGCGTTCTTCAATGTTTTTTCCGTCTCTTTATCCGGGATATAGCTCTCCGCATAGAGATAAAAAATATCACCTTTATAATCATCCGCATTTTTTACATAAGTCATTTTAAATTTATGGCAGCAGTGTTCTATAATAAAATCCAGGTCACTTTTACCGACAAGAATAATACCCTGGTAGCCGCGCTGCTTTATCTCCTCGATTAATCCGTATATTGCCTCTTTATAATATACCACGTTCTTTATAGTACGCTTGATATAGCGATAACTGCGGCGCATAATCGCATCCACACCGTCGGTGGATACCGCATACATAATTTTACGATTATTTATTTTTTTAATTTTCAACCATCCTTTTTTTGCCAGACGTTTAATGATAGCATTGGTCATTCCCAGCGACACTCCGATAATGCGAGCCAGATCACGCTGTCTTACCTGAGAGTTTTTATGGATAGTTTGTAATAATTCTAATTCTTTTTCCTGAGCTTCCATAGAGTACCTGTTTAAAAAAAGGTGAGATTTTTTTATATTCAATTGGCTATTTCGGTATAGGGCAATCAGCAGATATACCATAACACAGAAAGAGATAAATAACCTTAAACCATGTAAGATGCAGCCGAAACATGCTCTCTTATCTTTGCTTAAGTATGTCGATGACAATTGTTCATCTATCGAACAATATAGCACATATTTTATTAATGTCAAGGTAGATACAGCACTTAATCCGGATAAAAACAGTGCTTATTGTATATATCATTTTTCTATGAAAGTGCTAAAAATCTGTTTTGTGAAATCGAAAACTCCATTGATCTTGCCTATAAACTGTGTTACATTGTTTTTATCTTGAACATTATATCGTTCAAAAAGTATACTATTAATACAAACGCTAAAAATACTAAAAGGACATTCTTTATATGGATCACTATAAGCAGTCACATTTGAAACAGCTGGAAGCGGAAACTATTTTCATTATGCGCGAAGTGGCTGCCGAATTTAAAAAACCGGTCATGCTATACTCTGTGGGAAAAGATTCTTCGGTAATGCTTCGTTTGGCACAGAAGGCCTTTTATCCCGGCAAACTCCCTTTCCCGCTCATGCATATCGACACGGGTTATAAATTTCCCGAGATGTATGAGTTCCGTGATAAATATGTGAAAGAAATCGGCGCTACCCTTATTGTGGAACGCAATGAAGAGTGGATTCAACAAAAAGCACATCCTTCCTCTTTAGGTAATGATAAATGCTGCTACTATTTAAAAACCATGGGTCTGTTAAATGCTCTAAAAAAACACGGATTCGATGCCGCTTTCGGCGGCGCCCGGCGTGAAGAAGAAAAATCCCGTGCCAAAGAACGTATTTTTTCCGTTAGAGATGCACACGGCCAGTGGGATCCCAGGAATCAACGGCCCGAACTCTGGCAGCTATACAATACAATAATTGATCGGGGAGAAACAATGCGGGTTTTCCCTCTGAGTAATTGGACGGAGGTGGATATCTGGGAATATATAAAAATGGAGCAGATACCCGTGGTGCCTCTCTATTTTTCACAGAAGCGCAAAGTAATAATCCTCGATAATGTCATCATCCCCTTCTACTCCGCTGAAATCGTTGATCCCGAAAACAAATTTGATATGAAAAACAGCCAGGTTGAAACTATCATGTGCCGCTTCCGCACACTGGGCTGCATACCCTGTACCGGGGCTGTTGCTTCAGAAGCCAAAACCATCGATGATATTATACAAGAAGTAAAGCAGGCCAAAAAATCAGAAAGAGAAAACAGACTGATAGATCTGACAAGCGATTCGGCTATGGAACAGAAAAAAAAAGAGGGATACTTCTAAATGGAAAAGAGTCTACTTCGCTTTGTGACATCGGGCAGTGTGGATGACGGTAAATCCACATTGATCGGCAGGCTTTTATATGAAACAAACTGCATTTTTGAAGATCAGTATGAAGCTGTTAAAAGAACTTCCAAACGCACAGGTAAAAAAGAAGTGGATCTTTCCCTGCTGCTAGACGGATTATCAGCAGAACGGGAACAAAAAATAACAATTGATGTGGCCTACCACTACTTTTCTACTCCAAAACGTAAATTTATAATTGCCGATTCACCGGGGCATGAGCAGTACACACGCAATATGGTCACCGGCGCATCCAATTCCCAGTTGGCCATTATCTTAATCGACGCACGCAACGGAATCCTCACCCAATCCAAACGCCACGGTTTTTTGATCTCCCTGTTACAGATTCCGCATTTAATTGTTGCGGTAAACAAAATGGATCTGGTGAATTACTCGCAGCATGTTTTTGAAAAGATTACGGATGAATATCTGACTTTCTCAGAAAAACTCGATATCCACGACATTACCTTTATCCCCATATCGGCTTTAAAGGGAGATAACGTAGTGAGCTTGAGCTCCAATATGAAATGGTATGACGGCAAACCCCTCTTACACATACTGGAAGATGTACATATAACCGCCGATAAAAATTTAATCGATTTCCGGTTTCCGGTGCAATATGTACTAAGACCTCATCAGGATTTCAGAGGTTATGCCGGTACTATTATCTCCGGTACGATCAGCCCTGAAGAAGAGGTATTAATTTTGCCTTCGGGTAAGACATCCGTTATAAAATCAATTGTGTCATACGATAAAAAAGTTAAAGAAGCCTATGCCGGGCAGGCGGTCGTGCTTACACTTAAGGGTAATATTGATGTAAGCCGCGGTGATATGATAGTTCGTAAAAACAATCTGCCCCATATCAATGATTTTTTTGATGCCATGCTGTGCTGGATGGCAGAAATTCCGCTCTCGCAGTCCAAACACTATCTGTTAAAACATACAACCCAGACAGTAAAGGTTTATATAAAAAAAATTCACTATAAAATAAACATCGATACCTTGCACCGCCAAAAAACTACAGACCTCGCACTCAATGAGATCGGCAGGGTTGAGATTAAGACTGCAAAACCGCTTTTTTTTGATGCTTATAACGCAAATCACGGTACCGGATCTTTTATACTTATTGATCCGCTCTCTAATCACACCGCCGCGGCAGGTATGATCCGAGAGATTCCTCATACGGTTTCGGAATTGAAACGCAGTATGCCGCTGGCCATCTCACATCATGCTAAAAATCTCAGCTGGGAGGAGGGTAATATCCCACTCTCTATTTGGGAAAAGCATAACGGCCATAAGGCGGGCGTTATCTGGCTAACCGGGCTTTCCGCTTCCGGTAAATCCACACTTGCCAAGCTTTTAGTCAAGGAGCTTTTCGAGCGCGGCTGCCAGGCGATGTATCTTGACGGCGACAATGTCCGCCAGGGTTTAAGCAGCGATTTGGGATTTTTCCCAGCAGAAAGAACGGAAAATATCAGGCGAATTGCGGAGACCGCCAAGCTTTTTTTCTCTCAAGGAAATATCGTAATCTGTGCCTTTATCTCACCCTTTCAAAAAGACAGAGATTTTGTTCGCTCATTGGTGCCTAAAGGGAGATTTATTGAAATATTTATAAAATGTGATATTAAGATGTGCAGACAAAGAGATCTCAAGGGTTTATATAAAAAGGCTTATGCCGGAGAAATTGCAGATTTTACCGGAGTATCTTCTCCCTATGAAACACCTGCAAAACCCGAACTGGTGCTGGAAACAGACGTAAAAGAAATTCAGGAGAACCTTTCGCTTATACTCAAATATCTTGTTACAAAACATTTTATTGAATAAGTACTATTCAGCGATACTCATTTGTTAAAATGAGAATTGCTTAAGTACTATTGGTTTACTCTTTCCAGATACTCCTTGGTCTCGGTATTAATAAGAATTTTATCTCCCTTCTTAATAAACAACGGCACTTTTACCTGCAGTCCTGTTTCGGTTGTAATTGGTTTCTGCGCACCTGAAACCGTGTCGCCTTTGATGGCATGCTCCGCTTCGATGACTTCAAACACCATCTTATAAGGCAAAGATATTTCTATAGGTGTGTTCTCCCAGATAACAAGCTGATACTCTTCTCCTTCTTTTAAAAAGTACTGTTTGTCTTCCGCGCTTGCCGTGGGTACCACAATCTGCTCATAGGTCTCCGTGTCCATAAAATGAAATCCACTGTCATCAGCATAAAGAAATTGAAAACTCTTGTTATTCACTTCAATATCTTCCAGAGTCTCCTGGTTTTTATTTACCTGTTTAAGCACCTGTCCTGTTTTAAGATTTTTCAATTTCAGCCGCACAAAAGCCGAACCTTTACCCGGATTTACGAATTCTCTCTCAACGACTTGGTAGGGATCTCCCTTTATTAATAAGAACATACCCTTGGCTATTGAACCTGCTTTGATCATAAATTTATTTTCTCCTTATTATATCGTGCTCTTCGTGGTTACCTAACTATATCATGTAGAGGGGAAAATATCACCCCTTCAATATGAGTTATTTCATACAATATCATGAGCAATCTGTCCATACCCAATGCAACTCCCGAACAAGGGGGAAAATGTGAAAAAAAATCCAATAATCCCCAATCTATATCATGATTCACGATACTTTGCTTTTTTCTTTGTATTTCACCTTTATAGAATTCTAAGATATTTTCCGGATCCGTCTCTTCCGTAAAACAGTTGGCAATTTCGATTCCCGCTATATAAAGTTCCCACCTCTCAGCGTATGCTGTGCCCGGTTTTTGTTTGGCCAACGTAGGTATCCGCCGCGGATAATCATAAAGAAAAAGCGGTTTGCTTTTAGGCAGGTTTGGTTCAATATGGCTTAAAAAGAGTTTATGAAAAAGCTGTTCCCAACTGTCATCAGACGAGACCTTTATATCATGTTTTAAACAGCTTTGTTTTAGGTGATTATAATCATCAAGTTCACCTAACGTGATACCCAATATATTATTAAAGATCTTATTCATGGAAATTCTTGGAAAGGGTGTTTTTAAATTAATTCGTTCACCGCCGATTGAAATGAGTGTATTTATCTTCATGTAGTCACAAATAAAAGAAAACAACTCTTCTGTGAGCTCCATGGAATCTTGGTAATCGGCGTGCACGGTATACCATTCAAGCATGGAAAATTCCGGATTATGAATCCTGCTTAATTGTTCGCTATTGCGAAAGCATTTACAGATCTGGAAAATATGCTGCCCGCTATCCGCAATAATCCGTTTCATCCATAATTCAGGCGATGGAATTAAATAAAGCGGTAACGCGACTGATTCCTGTTTTATGAGATCAGTTTTAAACACTTCAATTGCAGCTTCGGGAATGAGAAAAGGCGAAAGCAGCGGAGTATCAACTTCCAAATAGTCTTTGGAATAAAAGAAATTCCTTACTGCCTGGTAAAGCCGGGAGCGTTCATTAAAGAGGTGTGCGGCTGTATTCATGTTGTGAATATAACATAATAAAATGAGTCTATACAGCGGCCCCTTTAAAAAATAATTATATCCTCTTGATAACCTATCTACTAGTAGATAGGTTATTCATGTGAATGTGAAAGATCGCGCAACAAGGAAACGCATCCTCGATATTGCAGAAAAGCTTATCCTCACACGAGGTTATAACGGATTCAGCTATCAGGATATTTCCGAAACAATCGGTATCCGTAAAGCAAGTATTCACTATCATTATCCCTTAAAAGAAAACCTTGTTGAACGATATACACGAAAACAAATTGTACTTTTTAAGATGTGGAGCAGACAGGAATGTTCATAGAACGGCACTGATAATCATTACTACTCTTTCCGGAATGCTCAAAATGCTCCGCATACACAAAAACCCGAATGAGATGAAAGGGGTAATTCAAGAACTTATTTCCTTTCTCTTAGTAAAGAAAAATAATCAGGGAGAATAACAGTATGATAGCTTCAAAAGCACGCATTAGCGCCTTCGGTGCCTATGTTCCGGAAAAGCGATTAACAGATCACGATTTAGAAAAAATGGTGGATACCAGTGATGAATGGATAATCCAGCGCACAGGGATAAGAGACCGCTATATTTCCACAAAAAAAGAATTTTCAAGCGGATATGGCTACCAAAGCCATCGAAAATCTTGTTACAAGCTCAGGAAGACAAATCCAGGATGTTGATTACATTATTGTGACGACCTTTACACCCAACTTTTACACTCCCAGCTGTGCCGCATTAGTACAACGAACACTGGAATTACCCAAGCATGTGGGAGTGCTTGATATAAACGCTGCCTGTGCCGGTTTTGTGCAGGGGCTGTTTATCGCCAATTCATTTATAACTTCCGGGCTGGCTAAAAAATTGCTTGTAATCGGTGCGGAAGTGATTTCAAAAGTAGTCGATTACACAGACAGAAACACATGCGTACTTTTCGGAGACGGTGCATGCGCAGTACTTGTAGAGAGAAGTGAGCTTGAACCCGGATTTCTGGCCAGCTATTACGGCTCCGACTGTAACGGTAGTGAAAAACTTTTCTGCAGCGGACTTGCCACAAGCATGAATGGCTCTCAGTTACACAAGCACAAATATATATGGCAGGAGGGCCGCGCGGTATATAATTTCGCTATAAAAACAGTACCCCATGGCATGCGTCAATTACTTAAAAAGGCCAAGCTTTCTATTAATGACATTGACTGGTTTGTACCCCATAGTGCTAATATGAGAATGATTCAATTTCGAAAAAACCTTAACAAGTATAGCTGAATTTGGAAACACGTCTTCCGCTACTATTCCACTCGCAATCTGGCTGGCGAAAAAAAACAACAAAATTAAAAAGGGCGACATATTTGCGCTTTACGGTTTCAGCGGGGGCCTAAATCACGCGGGCATTATATTCCGCTTGTAATTCTTTAATTAGACAAAAATCATTGAAAGCAGGAAATTCAAAACTGTACCTACAATTAAAAAGGTAACAATCATAATAGCGTTTGCTTTAAGCATGTATTTCGCACCGATTTCTTTGAGCAAAAGCATAAACGTCGCCATGCACGGAAAATAGATAGTCAGAATTACCCTGGCCACTAAAACCTGCTTAAAGGACAATCCCAGGGGTACAAGCATACCCACAGCCACATCTTTGCGCAATATCCCTACAATAAGAGCTCCTACCGTTTCACGCGGGAGCCCGAAAAGCGCAGTCAGGACGGGTGATGCCATATCACCTAAAAAATAGATTATTCCGGACATATAGAGAAGATTTACCACAACAATACCTAAAAACACAAAGGGCAATGCCTCTTTTAGAAAATGAACTACTCGCATCCAGATCTTTTTTAACAATGCTTTAAAGTAAGGAAACCTATATGGCGGTATTTCGATGAATATCTCCAGGCTTTCCCCTTTTATTCCTTTTTTTAAAATCATGCCAAGACCCAGCCAGATAACAGCCAATGTGAAAAAATATATGGTAAACCCCGCCGGGCCAGTTCTGCCCAGCATACTGATAATAACTGCCAGCTGGCCCCAACAGGGGATGGCAATTGCCATAAGAGTAGCACTGATAAAGCGCGCCTTTTTACTTTCCATGTTTCGCAACGCCAACACACCCGGAACATTACAGCCCATGGCTAAGAGCATAGGAATGAATCCCATGCCGTGAAGTCCCACAATAAGTCGGCCGATTAAAAGATTATGCAGTACCGATTCGCTTCCTAAAATCCCTGAAAAGTTATGTAAAAGCGGGCGCAGGAGAAGCTCGAATACAGGATCCATAATAAATGCCTTCATGGATTCTCCTACCCACCAAATAAGCATAAAGGTTAAAAATAATACAACCCCTCTAAAGGGATCCCCGGGAACGGTTTGATAGTAGCTTCGCCAATCAGTTCACCGACTGTATGGTGTTTGTGTTCGAGCACCTGAACCTCCGCTACTATCTTTCCGATTTCATTCCAGCGATTCTTTAATGGATACTTAATCGGACTCACTTTGGCGGAAGGGATTATTTCCACTAATTTTTTTACTCCTTCACCGCTTACTGCAGTTGCAGGCAGTACAGGTATGCCGCATAAACACTGCAATTTTGTACTATTAATATGAATGCCCTTATGAGCAGTTTCATCCCAAAAATTGAGTACCATTATCATGGGAATGCGTTTGCTCAATAACTGTAGTGAAAGATTTAAATTTCTTTCCAAATTTGTTGCATCTACAACATTTATTATTATATCGCCTTGGGCCAACATTTTAACCGCCACTTCTTCAGCCTTGGAGTTGGGCTTTAAAGAATATGTTCCCGGAACATCTATGACTTCCCAACGCTCATCTAAGATTTTTAGATATCCCCGCGTGTACTCAACCGTAGACCCCGTGTAGTTTGCGGCCACTACGTGTACCCCTGTTAAGCGCACAAACAAGGCACTCTTTCCCACATTGGGATTACCCATAAGCAAAAGCTTTTTCATTCAATACTACCCCAGTTTCCGCACCTATAAAGAGGGAAAAAACAATTAACCAGTTAACATTTGTCTAGTATTAATCGGTAAACAGCTATGATATCCTCCCGTATTATGGGAGGTAAACAATGGAACAATATGAAAGCAAAAT
>Ga0315549_1005549_pt1 | contig 10242 bp, 11 predicted proteins | sample SalMarSW160200MG_FD_203101 | JGI IMG/M metagenome (GOLD analysis project Ga0315549, IMG submission 203101) | Salt marsh sediment microbial communities from the Plum Island Ecosystem LTER, Massachusetts, United States - Salt Marsh Sediment SW1601-200 ... | reverse complement strand
CTTCGGTCGCCGGCGAATTGAGGAAGAGCCAGCGGGCGGTGGTGAACCTGAGCCAGCGCCTGCTTAAAAAAAGGACCGGGGAGCTGGAGCAGGCTTCCGTCGAGATAGCCAAGCTGGAAGAGGAGAAGAACCGGTTCCTGCGCTTTCTGGGGATTGCCGCCCATGACCTGAAAGCCCCGCTTACCGCCATTCAGGGCTTCTTATGGATAATGCTGGGCGGCTATTCCGGCGATATAACCGATAAACAGAGAAACATGCTGGAGAGGAGTACCTTCCGGATTAAGGAGCTATTAAATTTAATCAGCGACCTTCTGGACATTCCCCGTATTGAGACCGGGCAGATTGTCGAGGAGATGAAGCAGGTTTCCTTGAGCAAGGTAATCAAGGCTTCTATCGGCGACCTGCGCGAGACAGCTAAGGAAAAGAAGCTGAAGCTGGGGGTGGAACTGCCCCCGGCTCTGCCCAAGATTTACGGCTCGGCTCCCCGGCTCCAGCAGGCGGTGACCAATCTGGTGAGTAACGCCATCAACTATACCCCCGAAGGCTCGGTGACCATCCGGGTAAGCGAGGGGAAGAATGAGATGCAGGTTGAGGTTATGGATACCGGCATCGGCATACCGGCCGATGACCTGCCCCGCCTCTTTGAGGACTTTTTCCGAGCCGGTAATGTCGAGACCAAGGGGACGGGTCTGGGGCTTTCTATAACCAGGAGGATTGTGGAGGCTCACGGGGGGAAGATATGGGTGGAGAGCCCCTGCCCGGAAACGGGTAAGGGAAGCCGGTTTACCTTTACCCTGCCCAGGAAAGCTGAAAACAAACGGAGGTGATGGTGATGAAATCAGGAACGAACCTGGAGAAGGTCCTGGAAAGCGGAAAATTTGCCGTCACCGCTGAGGCGGGGCCGCCTAAAGGGACCAGTCCCGCGGTGATGCTTAAAAAAGGGGAGCTGCTACGCAACTGCTGCGACGCCGCTAATGTGACCGATAATCAGACCGCCATTGTGAGGATGTCCAGCCTGGCGGGGAGCGTGCTCCTAAAGCAGCAGGTGGTTGACCCGGTGATGCAGATAGTCTGCCGGGACCGCAACCGGCTGGCCATTCAAAGCGATGTGCTGGGGGCCATAGCCCTGGGGGTGGGTAATTTCTTGTGCCTTTCCGGCGACCACCAGAAGTTCGGCAACCACCCCACCGCCAAGAGCGTCTTTGACATCGATTCCATTCAGCTGATTCAGGCGCTTAAAAAAATGCGGGACGAGAAGAAGTTTCTCTGCGACGAGGATATATCCGGGGAGGTGCCGATGTACATCGGGGCGGCGGCTAACCCCTATGCCGACCCCTTTGAGTTCCGGGTGACGCGGTTAGCCAAGAAGGTCAAAGCCGGAGCCGACTTTATCCAGACCCAGGCGGTCTATGATGTTGCCAAGTTCGCCAGGTGGATGGAGATGGCTGTCGACCGGGGGCTGGACAGGAAGACCCATATCTTGGCGGGGGTGATACCCATCAGGTCGGCCGGTATGGCGCGCTACATGAGGGACTATGTTTCCGGGGTGAGCGTCCCCGATGAGGTAGTTGCCCGTATGGAGCAGGCGGCTAACGCTAAAGAGGAGGGGGCGACCATAGCCGTCGAGCTTATCGAGCAGATGAAGGAAATACCGGGGGTTCACGGTGTCCATATCATGGCTGTGGGCTGGGAGGATATCGTTTCCGAGATAGCTGAACGGGCTGGATTATTGCCCAGACCTATATTATAATGGCAAAGGAGGAGACATGCCGCACAAGATACTGGTAGTTGATGACGACCCTGACATCCTTGAGGCGATAGGCATGATTTTGGAATCTCAGGGCTATAAGGTGGTCACCGCCCGGGACGGGGTGGAGGGGCTGGCTACCCTCAAGGCGGAGAAGCCCGAACTGATGATTCTTGATCTCCTGATGCCTAAGATGGATGGGTTTGCGGTATGCAAGGAGCTTCAGGACCCCAGGTGGGCCAGGTATAAGGATATACCTATCCTGATTTTGACCTCGGTTAGAGAGGAAGCCAGCCGCCGCCGCTATGAGCTGGAGACCGGGCTTGAGCTTGATGTGGATGATTACGTGGAGAAGCCGGTATCCCCCGATACCCTGCTGGAGAGGGTAGGGAGGCTTATTAAGCGGCGGGGAAGTTCTTAGAAGGGGTGATTCGGATGGAAAAGAGAGCCAAAATACTGCTCGTTGACGACGATGCCGATTTCGTCGAGTCAACCAGGACTGTCCTGGAGAGCAAGCCCTATGACGTAATCGTGGCTAAAGACGGGGAGGAGGGGTTGCGTAAGGCTAAAGAAAACAGGCCCGACCTTATCATCCTTGATGTGATAATGCCGGTTAAAGACGGTTTTACCGCTGCTGAGCAGCTTAAGAAGGACCCCCAACTGAGCCGGATCCCGACCCTGATGCTGACGGCTTTCGCCGAAAAGCATGCCGAAGCTTCTATACCGGTGAGCCGGGGCTTCACCCTGGAAGCGGAAGACTATATCGAAAAGCCGGTCACTCCTGAGGAGCTGTTAGCCAGGGTGGATAAGCAGCTCAAGAAATTCGGCTTTTAATGGCTATGGGCTCGTAGCTCAGCGGTAGAGCGGTCGGCTCATAACCGATTGGTCGCAGGTTCGAACCCTGCCGAGCCCAGTTTTTTTAGGCGGTAGAATTTTGGGGTTATTTAGGAGGCCTAAAAGCCTCCTTTTTTATTACCCGTAAATTAGTTTACATAATATTATGGGGGTAATAAAAGAGCTAAGTATATTGTATAATGGGGTAGAAATAGAGGGAGTCAGGCATTGTACTGGGTTATATTCGGGATTGGTGCAGCCCTGGGGCTTTTCGGGCTTATCCGGGTATTCCGCTATCTGGTCTGGATGAGGCTGACCTGGATGAGTGACGGGGCGCGGGGAGCTATCCATTACGCCGTGCACGATTTTGAGGAGGGACGGTGGCGGTGGTAGACGGCAAGAAGTGCAAGATTGACGAGAGAGCCCAAACGCTGCAAACGGGCATGCAGAAAAGAGTGGGGCATTTCCAGAAAGCGGCCCGGTGGCTGTGGCCCCAGCGCGGTGGGGATATTGCCAGCTGGGTGTCGTTACCCCTTGAGGATGCTATTAGATGCGTCGCCAGGGACGCCAAGAAGGTGGGCAAGAAAGCATCGAACCTGGAGGATTTCCAGAAGACCATGAACGAGTTCATGGAGAGATATGAAGAGTTTGCCCGACACTTCCGGGATATGGCCACCATAGAAGTTGTCTGGGCAACGGCGTCGTTTGCACTGGGTGCGCTGACAGTAAGTTTGTTTACTCTTTGGCTGCAACTGGCTTAATGCCGGAATTATTATTCGGTAGGGGATTTGGGGAAAAGGGTGGTTTAGCCTCCTTGAGACTATGTGCTCGACATAACAATTATAGTGCGACGCAAAGTGGGCTGAGAGGGGTGGGAGAAAAGGGAAGGGAAAAATACTAATGAGAAAGGACGGAAGATTTAATATCATCGACAATTGTTAAAAGTTTTTGTGCACTAGCGTGTATTTCACCAACCTTTATTAATGCTACTTTGTTTTGATCTTTGCCTTGATAATTAAAAAGCAAATATTTATTTAACTCGCTAATTTTAGTTAATACTTCATCTAATGCTGGGCCTAGATTGGGCCAGATTTTTCCAGCTTGCCTCTTTATAGATTTGCCGTTTGTTTCAAGGGCCTTTAGGGCAGCTGTCCAATGTACAACAGAAAGTATTCTAATCGCATCCTGGGTTTTGCCTTTTTGTATCTCGAGACGGAAGTTTGTCATATCATTTGCCCATACATGAACGTTATCTAATATTTTTATTAACCTCTCTTGTCTTAAGAACCTAATTTGTTCGTTTAGAAATTCTGTTTGGTTACTTAATAGTTGTTTTTGTTCACTGCTAATCTTTATTGTCCGGAAGGCAGCGTATGCTAATATAAGTGTAGCTAATGCCGCAACAGCTGTGAAAAGAGTGGTAACGTTTTCTTGGAAATTTTCAGTAATGGCTAAAAAATCGGATCTGAACAAATCAGGTTTATAAAGTACTATTGCAGTGAATATGATGAACAATAGAAATAATACAATGATTATTAATATAAGAGTTTGAAGGCTAAAGAACGCCCTTAAATCTTTTATTTCCATACCCCCATTATAACACAATTTTGCCCGTAAATATTATGTAAAGTTACTACCTACTTATTTGCAGGGGTGTTTAAGAGGGTGCGGAGCACCCTCTTTTTAAAAAAACTCTCCCCCTCCCTTTCTAAGGGAGGGGGATTAAGGGGGTGGGTTCCCTAAAATCCCTTAAAATAAAGCCCTATTCGGACACGGGGGGCCAGGGGCGCGTGAACTTCACCTTGCTGAACTTCCACTCTCCGCCTATCCTGACGTATTCGAACTCGTGTTTGCCCTGGAGCCATCTCATCGGTTTTTCATGAGGGAAGAGATACAATATCCAGTAGCTGCTGGCCCTGTCGCCGGCAACAGATATAACCGGCTGGCATGCCAGATGCCCGGGTGTTATCTCCAGCTTGTCAAAGTCCTCATAGACAAGCTCCCTGATTTCCTTCTTGCCCTGGCGGAATCCGTGCTGCCCGATATCGGCAACACTGTCTTCGGCGAAACAGTCCAGTAAATCATCCCAGGCGCGGCTGGAAAGGCTGAAGATATATTTTCTATGCAGCTTCTCTATCGCCTCTATGTCCTCCAGGACCCTGATTCTTTTTTGCAGTTCCTCTAAAGACATCAGTCTGAGCTCCTGGTGATTGTTTCAAGAGCTGGCCAGGGGCGAGTGTACTTCAGGTAGCTGAATTTCCACTTCCCGTCCACCTTTATGTACTTGCAGTCATACCTGCCCTGAAACCACTCTGCCTCTGGGCCGGGTAAGAAGAGATAAAGAATCCAGTGGCCCTCCGCTGTTTCTCCATCAACGTTGATTACAGGTTGCGTGACCAGATGCCCGTGGGTCGGCAGTATCTTGCCGTTGAACTCGTTGAATAGCTCCTTAATTTCCTTCTTGCCCCGGCGCGGTCCGTGCGTCCAGATATCAGCAACACCGTCATCGGCAAAGCAGTACAGCATATCTTCCCACTGCTGGCTGGCGAGTGCATAGACATACTCTCTATGCAATTTTTTGATTGCCTCTATGTCCTCCAGAACCCCGACTCTTTTTTCCAGTTCCTCTAAAGACATTGAAATCTCCTAAAAAGTTTTTTTGGTGTTTCTATTATGACGGATACCCCATGTCCTGACAAGGGTAAAAAAATAGCCAAAATCAGGGGGGATAAAATGGGGGTTGATTGCGCCGCGTGTCTACCAAGGTATCAAAACCTTCAGGAAAATTTTTAGGGGGCTAGATTTTGATTTGAGAGCGTCATTTTTGGACAGGCTGTTTTGAGGGGTTTAGCACCCCGCCGACCAGCTCCAAAAGCCTGCCCAGACCCCAACCCCGCACCGCCGACACCAAAACCGTGTCCTCATCAGCCGGGGCCCGGGCGGAAAGGTATTTTAGCGCTTTCTCTTCGTCCCAACTCTGGTCATCCGGCAGCAACAGGTCGATTTTGTTCAGCGCCGTAATCCGGGGCTTGTCCTGAAGTTCCAGGTCGGCCAGAATATCCTCCACCACCTGGCACTGCTCCGCCGCATTACGGGAGGTCAAATCGACGACATGTAACAGCAGGCTTGCCTCGGTCAATTCCTCCAGGGTTGCCTTGAAGGCGGTGATGATGGTGGGGGGCAGCTTGCGGATAAAGCCGACGGTATCGGTCAGCAGCACCCCACTTTTATCGGGGAGGGTTAACCTTCGGGTGGTGGGGTCTAGAGTGGCGAAGAGCTTATCTTCGACAAAGACATCGGCGTGACTTAAAGCGTTGAGCAGGGTGCTCTTGCCGGCGTTGGTATAACCGACCAGGGCAACTATGGGTATGCCGGTCTTCTGGCGCTGCTGGCGGTAAAGCTGGCGGTGCTTTCTTATATCGTCAATCTGGTTTTTGAGGCGGTGTATCTTTTTCTGGAGAAGGCGTTTATCGGTTTCGAGCTGGGTTTCGCCGGGGCCCCTGGTGCCGATGCCGCCCCCCAGCCTTTCCAGGTGGCTCCACTGCCCGGCCAGGCGCGGCAGAAGATACTGGTGCTGAGCCAGCTCTACCTGCAGCTGCCCCTCGCGGGTGTGTGCCCTTTTGGCAAAGATATCCAGAATCAGAGCCGCCCGGTCGATTACCTTTACCTGGAGGGCGTCTTCCAGGTTCCTCTGCTGGAGCGGCGAAAGCTCGTCGTCAAAGATTACCACGCTGTAGTCGGCGCCGGCTTTAAGCGCTATTAGTTCTTCCAGCTTACCTTTGCCAACATAGTGCGTTTTGGAAGCCCGGGGCAGGCGCTGTATTACTTTGCCGACCACATCGGCTCCGGCCGTAGCCGCCAGCTGAGCCAGCTCGTCCAGTGAGTCTTCCGCCGGCCATCTATCGGCACTGCCTTTAGCGCCTATGGCTACCAGCAGTGCCCTCTCCCGCGAAGGGCGGGTAACAATTGCGCCTCTAATGATAGTCCTCTTTTATTATGTAAACTATAAGTATGCCTTCAGTCTTCTCTTAGGGTCGCGCCAGGCTGATATCCGGGAAAGCCCCTTGACCACGGCGGCATCGGGGACGGTTAAAGATACCCTGATGTAGTTCTCGCCCTGCTTGCCGTAGCCTATCCCGGGGGTGACCACCACCCCGACCTTTTCCAGCAGGTCGTTGGCAAAGTTCACCGAGTTAAAGTCCGGGGGGGTTTTTGCCCATACATAAAGGGTTGCCTTTGGGGGCTTGGCTTCAAGACCGATATTATTGAGCACCTCGATAATCAGGTCACGGCGTTTCTGGTAGATGGCGTTGTGCTCCGGTATGCAGGCCTGTGGGCCGGTTAAAGCCTCGATGGCGGCATACTGGATAGCCTGGGGAATGCCTGAATCTATGTTTGACTTAATCCGTTTAAGGGCATCGATGACTTCAGCGTTGCCCACCACCATGCCTATCCGCCAGCCGGTCATATTATAGGTCTTGGACAGGGAGTGAAACTCAACCCCTACCTCTTTAGCCCCGTCGGCCTGCATAAAGCTGACCGGCTGATAGCCGTCAAAGGCGACCTCGGAATAGGGCCCGTCATGGCAGATAACGAAGTCATTCTGCCGGGCCAGTTTGACCGCCTTATTGAAGAAGTCGAGGTCAGCCACGGCGCCGGTGGGGTTATTGGGGTAGCTTAGCCAGAGCAGCTTTGCACCTTTGAGGGCGTATTCCGGTACGGCGCCGAAATCGGGCAGGAAGTCGTTTTCTTCGGTGAGGGGCAGGTAGTAGGGGCTGCCGCCGGCCAGCATGGTGCTTACCGCGTAAACGGGGTAAGCCGGGTCGGGCACCAGGGCGATGTCCCGGTAATCAATCAGGCAGAGGGAGATGTGGGCAATGCCTTCCTTGGAGCCGATGAGGGGCAGCACCTCTGTTTCCGGGTCCAGGGTAACCCCGAAGCGTTTCTGGTACCAGTCGGCTATTGCCTGGCGCAACTGGGGCAAGCCTTCGGTTTCCGGGTAGCGGTGGTTGGCCGGCTCTTTAGCCGCCTGGCAGAGCTTCTCTATGATATGGGGCGGCGTGGGGATATCGGGGTCACCGATAGCGAAGCTGACCACGTCTTCGCCCTTGGCCTTTTTTTCGGCAATCTTTTTACTGATTTCGGCAAAAAGATAAGGGGGTAAATGTTCAACCCTTCTTGACATTTTCATCTGACCATTCTCCATTAAATACTATTTCAGCCGGACCGCTGAGGAATACCTCCCCTGCCCCGTTCCAGTCCACACCGAGTATGCCTCCCGGTAATTTTATGTCAACTTTATTATCAATATGGCCGTGCAGCCGGGCAGCCACGGCTATGGCACAAGCGCCACTGCCGCAGGCCAGCGTCTCCCCGGCTCCCCGCTCCCAGACCCGGGCTTCTATTTTATGGCGGCTGACCACCCGGGCGACTTCGAAGTTTATCCGGCTGGGGAATACGGGCAGGTTTTCCACCTTGGGTCCCAGCCGGGATAAGGGAAATTCGGATATCGGGTGCTGCCATAAGTAGACGGCGTGCGGGTTGCCCATCGATACCAGGTTCAGTAGCAGGCTGGTATTTTCTATCGTTACCGGATAGCCCAGCATCTTTTTTATGTCAACTAACTCCCCGCCCGGCTCGATTACCATCGGGATATCGCCGGCAGCGAATTTAGGCTCTCCCATGCTGACCTCAATGTTGGCTATCCTGCCCCCTGCCCCCTCCAGCTTTACCTTCCTGATGCCGGCTATTGTTTCCACCGTCATCTGGCTTTTGGCTTTGTTAAACAGCCCCTTTTCCAGAACGTACTTGACCAGGCACCTTAAGCCGTTACCGCAGGCTTCGGCCTCGGAGCCGTCCGGGTCAAACATGCGCATTTTGAAGTCGGCCTTATTTGAAGGTAAAACCAGCAACAGGCCGTCGGCGCCGATGCCGAAGTGGCGGTCGCACATGGCTATCGCCAGTCGTGACCAGTCGCGCTTGGATTCGTCAACCTCCAAGAGCACGAAATCATTTCCGGAACCCTGCACCTTGGTGAAGTTCACATTTGCTCCTGATAGTCCTTTTTAAGCCGGGTCAGGATTTTAGCCTCTTTGTCCTTCTGTATATCGAACCACCCTATTCTAACATCTTTTAGCCTAAACCAGCTATACTGGTGGCGAGCCAGGCGGTGGCTCTCGAACTTGGTCTGCCGGACGGCATCCGCCAGGGTCAGCTCGCCTTTGAGATACATGGCAATTTGCTTATAGCCGATACCGGACATTGCCGGCAGACCGGCATCATAGCCCCGTTCTATTAGCTGCTTGACCTCGTCTGCCAGTCCCCGCTTTATCATCTCGTCTACCCGCAGGTCGATGCGGCGGTATAATTCTGGTCTGTCTGCGGTTAAGCCGATTATCACGGTATTAAACAGCGGCGCTTTTTTGCCCCGCAGTTGGGAGATGGGTGCTTCGGCGTTGCGGTGGACTTCAAGCGCCCTTATGGTGCGGCGCACGTTGCGGGGGTCAATCTTCTGCGCCGCCACCGGGTCAAGTTGTGCCAGCTCCCGGTAAAGCTCATCCCCACCCTCCCCTGCCGCTTTTTCTTCCAGGCGGCGCCTGAATTCCGGGTCGGGGGCTACCGCCGGTATCTGCCAGCCTTCCAGCACCGACCATATGTACAGCCCGCTGCCGCCGACTAAAAGCGCCAGCTTTTGGCGTTTATTGATGTCTTTGATGGCTTTATAGGCAAGCTGCTGGTATTGCGCCAGGCTGAAGTCCTCATCGGGGTTGACGATGTCAATGAGGTGGTGGGGTACTGATGCCTGCTCCCGGGGGGAGGGTTTGTCCGTGCCGATATCCATATAGCGGTAGACCTGCCGGCTATCGGCGCTGACTATCTCCCCGTCAAGGGCTTTAGCCAGACTGAGAGCCAGCCGGCTCTTACCCACGCCGGTGGGGCCGACTACCGCCAGCAGACGGTTCATTTTCCCCGCTTAAAGCTGGAAGTTTGCTCTACTATGCTCAAGAATTCTTTTGCCTTAAGGCTGGCTCCGCCGACCAGGGCGCCGTCTATCTCCGGCTGGTTGATGAACTCGGAGATATTGGTAGCAGTGACACTGCCCCCGTAGAGGATGCGCACCGCCTGGGCAGTTTCTTTGCCGTGTTGCGTTAAGATATGCCGGCGGATAAAGCCGATGGTCCGGTTTGCCTGCTCGCCGGTAGCTGCCAGGCCGGTGCCGATAGCCCAGATTGGCTCGTAGGCCAGAGTTAAGCCGCCGGGGTGATATGCCTGGCTGGAAGTTAAGCTAAGTTGTTTGGCTAAGACCTCTTCGGTCCTGCCCGCCTCGTTTTCCTTAAGGGTTTCGCCGACACATAGAATGGGCTTCAACCCGGCTTTAAACGCCGCTCTTACCTTTTTATCCGCCGTTTCTACCGTCTCGTTGAAATATTGCCTCCGTTCGGAGTGGCCGATAATGACCATCTGGCAAAGCTCGGCCAGCATCAGCGGCGAAATCTCCCCGGTAAAAGCCCCCTTTTCCTCAAAGTACAGGTTTTGCGCCCCCAGCTTTATCGAGCTTCCCGCCAGTATCTCTTTTACCGCAGCCAGAGAGACGAAGGGCGGGCATATTACCTTATCCACGTTATCTATTTTGTCCAGTCCCGGGCGCATCTCTTTGACCA
>Ga0315549_1005548_pt1 | contig 10244 bp, 15 predicted proteins | sample SalMarSW160200MG_FD_203101 | JGI IMG/M metagenome (GOLD analysis project Ga0315549, IMG submission 203101) | Salt marsh sediment microbial communities from the Plum Island Ecosystem LTER, Massachusetts, United States - Salt Marsh Sediment SW1601-200 ... | reverse complement strand
ATGCGGAAGGCGTACAGCTTCTCTTCCAGCGCCGTGGCGCGGGAGAACACCTTGGAAAGCTCGTCCTCGTCCTCCATCTCCAGCGCCATCTGATGGAGAACGGCTATATCCTCCATCTCTTCCTGCAACTCGTCATGGCGAGAGAGCAGGGACTTGTTCCGCTCCAGGCGGCGGCTGACATCTGTGGCCTGTTCCCGCTTCTCCCAGAAGCCAGGCGCAGCCATCTGTCGCTCTAGTTCGGCAATCTCTTCTTCGATCGCAGTCCGGTCAAAGGTGATCACCTATCCTTGCGAGCATCTCACGCATCCTTGCAAGTCTTTCTTCGTCCATCTGTCCCCCTCGCGATCTTCAACACTGAGGCCTCCCATGTTGGAGAGACCATTACCCTCTTTATAATCGGCTTCTCCTCGTTCCACAAGTGCACGGCGAAGAGCAAACCATGATTCTTTCTTGGCAAGCTGCCAATCACACGCTACTATCCGGTGACAAGGACGCGTGTAGAGGAGGCGAAGCATGAGCGAGGAGAAGATCCGAAGAGAGGAGTTCGCCATCAGCGGTGAGAAGCTGGTCTCTACGGTCAAGGAGCTGGTACGGCAAGGGAACATCCGCCGTGTCACCATCAAGAACAAGGAAGGAAAGACCCTGATCGAGATTCCACTAACATTCGGCGTGGTCGGAGTGCTCTTCCTGCCGACTCTGGCCGCCATCGGCGCAATCGCAGCACTTGTGACCGAGTGCACGATCGTTGTGGAGAAAGTGGAGAAGGACGAGAAAGGCGAGGAGTAAAACATACGAGACACACTTGACAAAGCCGAGGCGAGATGCTTTCCTTAGAGAGGCTTAAGAAAGGGATCAAGTAGAATCTGGGAACCCTTTCATACAATACAGGAGGTGCACGATGTGCAGTTATTTCGCGATACTGGCGGCGATACCTGGTTTCTTTTTGAGCTCTTTCTTTCTCATGCTCTTCTCCAGGGTTATCGGCCCCCACTTCAATCAGCAACCGTTGGACTACACGATGGCGATGTTGATCACCATCGCCCTGTGGGTGACCGTGGCGCCACTGGTGACGGCACGGCGTCGGAGAAGCTCTAAGGATTAGCCCGGTTGGCTTAGGAAGAGCGGTCTATTACCGGGGAGCAGGATAGGAACAGAGACCTTGTGTCCCGCCCCCGGTGATGACGTCCGGCCGCAACCTCGTTTAGGTCTCTCGCAACCGCCATTGAGGTACACCGCTGGCTAGGACCGGGATTTGCCATTGTAAAGCCATATGTGAAAGCGATTGGGAAGGAGCACGGACTGCTTTCGGACTTCGCAAAGCCAACCCCAGAGGTAAAGCGGGTAATTCAGCGAGCCATTCTTTCCTAGTTTCCCAATGGCTCCAAAGGGCTGTGGATCAGCGGTTGGACCAAAGTCAGACTTGTCTATACTCAGTCCTTCCAGGTTACCCACACCTGTCTGCAGCAGGTAGGCCGAATAGCGAAGAAGCCTTTTGGGAAAATTGCTTCCGAACGAGCTAATTATGCCGTTCATCGAGAGAAAGGAGACTCAACATGGATGAGGAGAAGATCCGAAAGGAGGAGTTCGCCATCAGCGGCGAGAAGCTGGTCTCCACGGTCAAGGAACTAGTGCGGCAAGGGAACATCCGTCGCGTCACCATCAAGAACAAGGAAGGAAAGACCCTGATTGAGATCCCACTGACATTTGGCGTGGTGGGCGCGCTCTTCTTGCCCACCCTGGCCGCCATCGGTGCCATTGCAGCACTCGTGACCGAGTGCACCATCGTCGTGGAGAAGGTAGAGGAATCGGATGAACCATCTCAGAAATAGTCTAAGGGCAAGCTCTGAAGATTCCCCATTTGATCTCATCCTAACAGGAGAAGCGGGGAGTTCATCTCCCGGGCTGGGGCAACCTACCGAAGTTGGTATAGAAAGCAAGCAATCTGCTGCAGTCCAGCTCCCCACATGTACAGTATACAAATGACATGATCGGCGCGAGTGGGCCTGTCGCATTGGCATTCTGTTGCGCGGCACCTCTCCCTTGTGTATTGTCGAAGCAGAGCCGCTGAAAAGACCATATATTCAGGGTTGTCATCCCTGCCACCGCGCGCTACTATCACGCAAGAAGGCTGATGGATCGCGGTTGGATCATCGAGGAAGGGCATGGACATGAAGGAATTTCCCAGGGCACTTGCGACGGTTGTTGGAACCGTCCTTGGTAACTACTACTATAATCACCGCACGATTGAGACGCTGTTCTACGAGTGTGGCGCGTCCGGGGAAGTGCCTGAAGGCAACTGCCAGGAGAAGATCACTCGGTGGCTGCTGCGTGAGGCATCACAGGACCCATCAAAGGCGTTTGAGACACTCGGCAAGGTTCTTGAGGAGTTCATGGATGGCGACATCAGCCGCAATCTGTGGGACAGGAAGAAAAAAAAGAAGGAACGGATCAACCGAATCCTTCAACAGCACGGGCTTGAATACCGACAAGGTGGGCGCATCTTCGGTGCTACTGTAAGCCATCCTTCGAGAGGTCTGGACGATGTTCTTCGCGAGCGAAACCTTCCAGAAGTGAACGCAGAATTCGAACGGGCCATAGCTGCCATAAACTCAGATCCGCCCGCAGCGGTGACTGCAGCGTGTTCGATTCTCGAGTCGCTTTGCAAGGTGTACATTCAAGACGAAGGCTTGCCAATCCCCTCAAAGCAGACGGCAATACCTCTCTGGGCTGCAGTCAGCAAACACCTTGGCCTGTCACCATCTACGGTGGAAGAAGAGGATCTGAAAAGGATCCTTTCCGGACTTACTTCCGTTGTTGACGGCATCGGAGGGTTCAGGACCCACGCAAGCAGTGCGCATGGCCATGGCAGGAAGAGCTATCGCATTGCCCCAAGGCATGCCAGATTCGTGGTGCATGCAGCACACACACTGGTCGCTTTCGTCATCGAGACTTGGGATGATAGAAGAGAAGGGGAATGATTTGAGAACCAACGCAAGGCGATTCCCGGAAGGCACGCGATGGTCTCATAAACTGCCCTGTTTTGAGAGGTAGTTATGTGGTTAGAAGAACCGCTAGTCATTAATGACTGGTTACGCATCCAAGCTTGCCACGAGAAGTCGGTAAAAGGGTAGATTTCCAAGCGTTGCCAGCAATTAGCAAGTAAGTGAATGACAGGAGATCTAACATGGTGAAGAACTGCTCGCAGTGTGGTCGTAGGATTAGGTTCTCGGAGCCGTGGGAAATGATTGAGGGCGATGTCTTCTGCCAAGACTGCGCCGAGAAGTATCGCGTCAGGCAGGAAGAGGAGACAGGAAGGCACCGCGATCGGATTATTGAAGCCGTGCGAATGGAATTGGCAAGGAAGACACCAATCGACTGCGATCCAAAATACGCCGCCAAGCTTGAAGCCTTGAGAGATCTGGTGAACGAGGGTACGCTGACTACTTCGGAATTCGATGCTCTGAAGTTAACGTTATTACAGCATTGGAGCCAAAGTGGACCACACAATCCACAACACGGGCGCTTTGCTGGAATGTACGAGCAGGCGAAGGAGCTGATTTCACGATGTCTGGTTGCGCCAGCAACTGCGCAGTACCCTCCTCTCGATTTTACCATGATCATCTTTGTCGACTGTGAGAACAACCAGTTCGTTATCAACACATATGTGGACAGTCAGGCGCGTAGTTCCGCACTGCTCCGGTCGCAATTCCGAGCCAAGTTCGATTTGGAGACCGATAAGTGTCTTGGGCTCTCAGTCTTCCAGGATGTAAACCCTCCAATGCAGAAGATGGAGTGGGGGCCATATGTCCTTGAGTGAATTGAAGGAGCATGGTAGGGTTAGACCTTCATTTCTAGGATTTCACCGTCTCATGAAAGCGCTTTGCGATCATACTGATGCCCTGATGCTGGAGTACAAGAACCCTACGAAGCTCCCAGGTCTTTGAGTGTATAGTGATGAACTCGTACAGCCTGATAAATCCGCTCGTTGAGGGCTGTCTTGCCGACTTGACGTGGTCCGGTTACGACTTGGATGAAGCGACGTGGCTTCTCGAGTCGCTGTGCGAGAACTTTGCCCTTGGGCGTGTAGGATGGCAACGCGACATTACTCAACATAGTGAGTAATTCCACTCAAGGTCTTGAGTAAAGACAACTTGACGACAGTCATCCCCATTGCTAACCGCAACTATACCATGCAAATCAGGATTGCCACGCGCTTCTGGAGATATTTTCAAATTCCGGAAACGCCAAGAATGAAGATGTGATCCCATGACCTGGTGAATTGGTTACTTGCGGCAATGAAAGACCCCGAAATGCGTTGACAGCCCTCGCTAACGATGTCCCATCCCAGTCATTGGACGGCAGGTGGTTTCCCCGTCCAGTGGTGAAGTGCTCCTGGGATCTCCCGCTCCGGCATTTCGGCTAGACGGAATACGTGTTCAAGCATCTCCTCGGCCGTTCGCACGGCATCAAGGGCCTCGGTGGGTTGGAGATCGTCAAAGACTGACGTATCTGCCAGCCCCACGAATCGTACGTTTCCAACGCTGTGTGTTTCATAAGAGGACACGAAGTGCATCAGCTCATTTCGCTTTATCCGCAGACTATTGAATGCTGCAGCAGGGCCTTTCTGCCATTGCAAGCTCTTTCCCAGTATCTTGGGCGGCCAGTTACAAAGCTTAGCATACAGACTCATGGGGCCCCTGGATCTGTCTGGATCAAGGTCTTGCAAAAGCATCTTCCTCTCTTTCCCTTTCCCAGGCTTGTTGACTAAGATGCGGAAGTAGACGTTAACAAACACCTCCACTGCAGCAACCGCCATTGAGAGGCACGCGACAACCTCTTCACGTTGCTCTCTAGATTCCCTGACGATCTGGGCTCGCGCGGCTGATCGTCGAGCGCAAGCGAAGTACACCGAGATCATTCGGTTCGGCGATGATATCGTTGAGTGCTTCAAGATCAACACCTCCATCAATTAGGATTCCCCGTAGGGTTTGTGTTTCCACCATTGGCCTCATGCAGTAACGGGATACCTCCTAGGAATTTAGGGATTACCATCATCCTCTCAACTGAAACACGCTCGCAATGACACTAGCATCACACCACGCACGAAAGCAAGGTCTGTCCCGATGCCCTATTCTATAAAGGCTAGCGCTGAATTGCAGGACTTAACCCTACTGCCCAGTCGATCGATCGAACACAGGGCACGTTGCATTTCTTGTCAGAAAATCCGCGCTGCCTTATTCAACAAGATCCGCAGCTTGTCGCGTTCTTCGTTAAACGTAGACCAATCAGCGTAAACCTCAACCCTTACGCCAGGCATCCCCTCTTCCTTGTACTGTTCGGGAGAACTCAATGCTTCCTCAAGTGCTCGAATTACTGATTCTATCAGGTCGGAGTACGTATCGAGAGCTGTGGCACAGACCCACTTCAATTGTGAGAATGTGTTCTTGTATAGCCGTGTTCTCCGATCCTGCACGGTCGAAGCTTCTAGTGGGTCAGCCCACTGAACGTCTGATTGCAACCGCAACAATGTCCTCAGGTATTGGCTGATTGACTCGAAGCCACTTCTAAGCTCTCTCAGGTTGCCTTGGTGCTTATCGGAGAAAAGACGTTCAAGTTGGTCGTTCAAGACTGAGCGAACATCTTCCAGTTCTTCGAGACTTTGGCAGAGGAATCTCACCGGCTCTTCAATACCCTCGCAGCACACGGATGTTGAGCTAGGAAGCTGCCTGCCTATTGCGTTTCGTTGATGCCCAATTAGCTGCTTAAGCTCTCTGAACTTGGCTAGTGCAAATCGGCCCCGCTCAAGAGACGATGAAGACAAAGAGGTTTCGCGCCCGCTCTCAACCTCAAGACGCGCTCCACTGGAGAAGCGCTCCTCATCAACGTCAGACTCGCGGTTCTTGTTCTTCTCAATCCATCGCAGAAGACGATGGCGATCAATTAACTCTATTGGCTTTTCGTCACACCATGCAGCAGCTCGCGGTGTGAACTCGCTCGTTATTACTATGTACCCCTTGCTCGCGTGCATATGGAGCATTGTTCCGTATAAATCCCTTGCCACAGGCTCACCGACATTGGCTTTCCACTTCTTGCATTGAACGACTGCTGAGGAACTGCCCTTCCGCATAATGATATCAATGCCTTGATCACTACTCCTTCTTGTTACCCTTGCCTCCCAGCCATCTTTGCGAAAGAGTTCTGCAACAAATAGCTCAAACTCGTATGCTGACAGTGTTCCAATTTCTCTGTTTAAATTGATCTTAGTTTGAGCTTCTCGGATCTCCCTGCCTTCTTTCTGGGCCTTTGCAATCTTTCTTTCTTCCTCTTTGGCCGCTCGTCTCCTCTCTCGCTCTGTCTCTCTCGCTGCTTTCTTCCACTCTTTTCCCAATTCCCTGACGAATCGGACGGCAAGCTGCTCAAAGAAGCCCATTTCTTTTCTCCTTCTTCCTCCCAACACCATACACTTCCCTACTATACCATAGGAAGGTAACACTGCGCAAGGCGACAGTCATAGGGTACGAACCCACATTGCCCAGTCACTTTACGGGCGCCGGGGCCTTGTCTTTTGACTTCTCGTGAGACACTTCACCGATCTGCCACAAGGTACTCACACTGGTAGGGCATACAGGTTTGAGCCGAAAGGAACGGGTTGATCACCGGTATAGAGAACAATCCCGCGCAGGAAGCAAGAGAGCCAAGTTTCGGTCGCACACACCTTAATCTGCAGCGAAGGCATCTACAGCTGCTAACGGTTGACTCTTGTCTCAATATGATTATCATGATAGTATGATAAGGAGGAACTCAATGTCGATCGTAAAAATCATGCAGAGACGACAAGTGGTCATCCCCAAGGAGCTGTTTGATAGTCTACAGTTGAATGTTGGTGACTACCTCGAAGTCAAGCTCAACAACGGGAAACTAGAGTATGTTCCCAAGGAGCTCGTCGATCGTGATGAATGGTATGCTTCCCCACAAGGAAGGAAAGCGATCGCAACAGCACTAAGGGAAATCAAGACGGGAAAGGGCAAGGAATTTGCCACCGTCGAAGAATTGACAGCTGACCTTGACTCCTGACAAGATTCGCTTCATCCGTTCTACGCAGTTCAAGAGGAGCTACAAGAAGGCCCCTCCTGTTATTCAGGCGCGGACAAAGAAGGCGCTTCGGCTCCTCGCGCAAGATGAACGCCATCCGTTTCTACATGCAAAGATAGTCAACCCGGAAAAACGCATTTGGCAAGCGAGAGTCAATGGCGGCTGGCGGTTCTACTTTCAAGTCAATGTAGGCATCTGTTCGCTCCTTGATCTGATTAAACATCCCAAGTAGAAAATATCCTCGCCCTCCCGGGACGGGGCACTCAAATGCCATCTCTCGTAGAAATATTCAGCTATCTTCGTCGTATGATAGCTTAGGAAGTTGCCTGAGCGCTGCTACGAAGCGCTTGCGGTCGAAGTTTTCGTTTTGCTTGAGAACGTTGTAGATTTCGTGGACAACGACTGTGCCGATCAATTCCACGGCTTCCTCCCTTGAGAAGCCCTCTTTGATCAACCGTCTCAATGTCTGTCGCGTTTCTGGCGGATCGTTGTCGCGGATCTGGTTCTCAGCGACCTTCAGTATTATCCTCCGGCGCCTTTCTTTGGATTCGTTCATAGACCCTTTAAATCGCTTCGCATTTGACGCACAGGTCTCCGTTTTGCTTCATTCCTCTCTTCTGGTCCTTCGAATACTATCGAGACCTTCTTCGCGCTCCGACTGATCGGATGGTAGTGCAGACCAAGACCGTTTTGCAATGGACCAAAGGTGAAACGTCGAGGGGAAGATCCCTACGCATGCCACAGGCTGACTGCACAGAGCAACTGAACCGAGCAAAACCAACGGGATGACCCACAGTGGGATCGCCATCGATTGCTTCAGGCTATCCGCAGGATCTGCTTCAACCGGTCCATTTGGTCTACAGCAAGTATGAGTTTGTTGCGTTCGACGGCAGCGTAGGACGACTCCACGTTGATCCCTTCATCTCCAAGGCGCTGCAAGAGCGTAGCGAGCTCGCCGGGGTGGTTTGGTATGTCGATCACCACGGCTTCCTTCTCCGTAAAGTCTGCACCCAGGTTTTGCAACACCTCGCGGGCTTCGCTTGGATTCTCAGTTACAAGACGGATTGTCCCTTCGATTCCAGCCGTGCCTTCGATGTTCACTCTCGCCTCGCCGAGCGCTGCTGCAACCTTCGCAAGCGCTCCAGGCTGGTTCTCCACCGTAAACCGAAATTCCTTCATAGCTACTCACCTCCTGGATCATTATAGGTGGGCAATGGTGCCCATGCGAATTTCTTAGACGACTACGCCACCCGCCAAAACTGAACAGACACCGTCTTTACTATCTAATTCTCATCTCCCGTGAGTGGGGAGCATGCCGCAGGGGCGTCGAGGTCAGATGTTAGCTTTTACCTTTTCTTGAAGTAGCTCACTGCTCCGCCAAAGCGCACTTACCGGCAGGGCATACAGATTTGAGCCGAAAGGAACGGGTTGATCGCCGGTATAGAGAACGATCCCACGCAGAAAGCGGTCACCCAACAAGTCACTGAGGTACTTCAACCCCTTGAAGTCGCTGCTTTTGACCGTTGATGAGGCTTTCACCTCAATCCCCACGACCTTACCGGCAGGGTTCTCCAGCACTATGTCCACTTCCTGCCCCTTTCGCGTGCGAAAGTGGAAGAACTGGGGCTGAATCTTGCTCCAGGTGGCTTGCTTTCTTAGCTCCATGATGACGAAGTTCTCCAGCAGGGGCCCAAAGGTATTGGGATCGGATTTGATCCGCTCTTCGTTTAACCCTGTTAGGTGGGCCAGCAAGCCGGTATCATTCAGAGCTACCTTTCGTGAACGGATGAGCCTCTTGCCAAGGTTGGACGACCAAGCAGGAAGTGGCTGGAATAAGAAAGTCATTTTGAACAACGCTATGTAACGCTTCGCTGTACTCTGTGGTAGGCCAAGGCTATTCGAGAGCTCCGTGTAATTCATCAGCGAGCCAGCGCGCGCTGCCAACAGGGAAAGCAGGCGGGGCATCATGGTTAGGTGCTCTATGTTTGCCAGATCTCGAACCTCGCGTTGGACAATGGTGGTAACATACGAGCGGAACCAGGCACTGCGCCTGCTCACAGATGATTTTCCTACTACTTCAGGGTAACCACCGGTTAGTACACGTTTGATAAGCTCGTCTCTACTGAGATTACTAGCGGCAAATTGCGACAGTTTGCTAGCGAATATTCGATTTACGAAATCTTCCCTTTGCTTCTCTAGCTCACCTTGCGAAAAGGGCGAAAGAGTCAGGATTTCCATTCTGCCAGCGAGCGATTCCGATAGCTTAGGCAGGAGCAAAGGATTCGCCGAGCCAGTGAGCAAGAAGCTGCCGGGTACGCGGTTGCGATCGACTGCAACCTTGATGGCTAAGAACAGCTCGGGAGCTCGTTGCACCTCATCGAGGACCACAGAACCATCAAAACCAGCCAAGAAACCCGTGGGATCACTGCGTGCAGCGGAAAGCACTGCGGCATCATCGAGGGTGATATAGCGTGCCGGATGCGCTTCTTTTGCCAACCATTGCATTAATGTGCTCTTGCCCGTCTGCCTGGCACCGTTAAGCAAGACAACGGGAGTATCCGACAGTGCTTCCAGGACAGCTGGTGTGATACTCCGTGGGATCATGAGAAGATTATAGCAACCGACAGGGTGCATTTCAACCACTCAGTGGTGGATTAGCCCCCACTCAGTGGTTAATTAGCACCAGAGAAAGAAACTCTGGCCAGTGACGGTAGCCTCTAAGCAAGGAATTGTGCCTCACTCCTTCTTCGCGGTGTGCTTCTCTTGTAAGAGTTATTGACCAGCCACCTGTTTTGCCTATAATACTTTCATGGGAAGAGCGTACAAGAACCGGGACTCACAGAAGAGGCTCAGCCGAAAAGGTGCTGGTGAGCGGATGTCGCTTGCTCCGGAGGAGCTTGTGCGTGATGGGTGGATGTGGGATAGGACGCCAGTGACCCTCCGCTCCGTTCAGCCCGAAGATGCACCGGCGTTATGCGCCATGTTTCGTGCCTGTAGCCCAAAGAGCCTTTATCTTCGTTTTGATCGCCGGTTGAACGAGATCTCCCTCGATCAAGCTGTTCAACTATGCTCTGTTGATCACAAGAATGAAATAGGCATCGTGGCTGAGATCAAGGAGGCTGGATCTCATAAACTCATTGGGTTAGGACAGC
>Ga0315549_1005546_pt1 | contig 10245 bp, 13 predicted proteins | sample SalMarSW160200MG_FD_203101 | JGI IMG/M metagenome (GOLD analysis project Ga0315549, IMG submission 203101) | Salt marsh sediment microbial communities from the Plum Island Ecosystem LTER, Massachusetts, United States - Salt Marsh Sediment SW1601-200 ... | reverse complement strand
ACCAAAGCAAGTCCCATTAAAGCAATCACAAAAACAGGCAGCTTTTTTCCGAAAACATTAACTTTCTTTTTCATAAGTTTTCTCATTTCTATTTGTTTAAACCTCCTTTCATCTGTATATAATTATCCCTAAAAGGATAATGAATATTCTTAGAAATATTAAAGCATTCACTTTCAATCATGCCAAATTATAGGGATTTACCCTTAAAAAGATTGTTATCTTCAGAAGTATATGTTTTGTTATTACTTGGGGTGGATGAAAGAGATAAAATAGTTAGATTTTTAAATTGGAAATGATTTTGTTAGATATGAATAAAAAATGCTCTTTTATGTATGACGATTTTTCTGACAGACTTATGATTTCTTGCAAAAAAGATTCTGATGTAATCGTTGGAAGTATAAGAGTCCTAAATTTAAATATTGATTTTACTTCAAATAATAAAATTGCCAATGTTGAATTGAGGAAAGCATCTGATTATATAGAATCCCTTGGCTTGAATCCCAGGATACTGAATAACTTAACTGACGCACAACTTATGTTTAAACAATGCCGGGACGGATATCTTATTTATTTTATTTTACAGGGAATGAATAAAACAGAAAGGATTCCTTATAATATACAATCAAGAAAAGTTCCAGTCTTGAATTAATTCTTTAATATGGTTTTTTTAATAAATGACAAAAAGGAAATTGACAGTATAATTTCTAAAAAAATAAAGGGAAGGAAACTAATCTTTACAGATTATTATAAATTTGGGATTTTGAAAAAAGGGATAGAACACAAGAGAGTTTTAGAAATATTTTATCAATTTAAAAAAGTATTCGAGATAGAGAAAGAAATATTAAAATATGGGGATGTTGGTTATGAATTATTTTATAAATTAAGTGGGAATAGATGTTTTTCTATAGCTACTTGCCCAAAAGATAAAAAAGTTCTAATAATACATGCAATTGAATATAAAAGAAGTCTGGAAAAAAGATTTAAGAAATAATAACTAATCGCTTTTCTGTGTTTCCAGCTTTGTCTGTTGCTTTGATTAATATTATTGTCGTCGAGAAGATAATTTTTTGTTATTGTTTAATTCCAATGAAGCTGTTTATTGCTGTTGAAAAACAAGATTTGTCATTATTAAGAATTAATGAAATAGAAAAAAATTCACAAAAAAATATCAAAAGATAAAATAGTGTAGGAGGAAGATACCGAAGTATCAACAACAACCGAAGTTATTGCCCTCCTACAAAAATAAGACAATATCAAGGTATTTAAATTTTACGGTTGCTGGTTTAACTGGAAATGATTTGATGTTCAAGGATTAATCTTATGATAAAAAATTAGTAATTGCAAAAATAAAAATAGGTGTAGGAGGAAGATACCGAAGCACCAACAACAACCGAAGTTATTGCCCTCCTACAAATTTTCATAGACTTTTGGTTATATAAACCTTTCGTTATGCGGGGGATAACTCGACCTCGCACGAGTTATTAATAACAAACAAGAGTCTCTACCACGAAATCGCTCGGGATTTGATGTTCAAATCCTCATAGAATAAATGCTGTCTGAAGATAGCATATGCGGGGGACAGGATTTGAACCTGCGCAAGCACTAAGCTACAGCCTTTCTAACACAGGGTGTTGGAAACCCGGAAAATCAGAAGATTTTCTATGTCTTAAGGGCTGCTCGTTTGACCGCTCCGACACCCCCGCATGTTCGTAGTAAAGAGAAAGAGTATTTAAAGATTTTCAGTTTATAAAATTTGCAAGAAAAAATTGCATCGCTTCGCTCATTTGAAAATAAACAATAAATAAAACACCAGCGTTAATTTATTTTAACTACTCGGAATTTAGTGAGTATAACTACTAAAATTTAATCCCATGCAAAGCCTCAGGCAGGATTTGAACCTGCGACCTATATCTTACGAGGATATTGCTCTGCCACTGAGCTACTGAGGCATGGATATTAAATAGAATCCAATTAATAAAATTTTGGTTGGTAAAATTATAACATTAAATTTAATAATGAAAAATTATTTTCCCCGCAGTTCCTGATAAACACTGTCTGCCGCAATAGCCCCCTCTCCGCAGGCTGTAATAATCTGCTTCAGGGAATTGTTTGTAATATCTCCTGCTGCAAGCACACCCTTAACATTCGTATTTTGTTTTTTATCAACTGCAATATATTTCTCTTCCATTTCCAGCCCCAGTTTTTCAGCAAGTTCAACATTAGGCACACTTCCTATTTCAATAAATAATCCGTCCATGTCAATAACCTTTTCATTATTAATTTCTACTTTTTCCAGTTTATCTTTTCCGATTAATTTTGTGACATTTGAATTAAAAAGATTAATTATATTTTTCTTTTTAATTTTCTTGACCCAGCTTGGCTCTGCTTTTGAAAATTTATCTTTCCTGTAAATTATGTAAACTTTTTTAGCAAAATCTGAAAGAAGCAATGCGGCACTTAATGCAGCGTTTCCTCCTCCGACGATTCCCACAGTTTTTTCTTTATAAAATCCTGCATCGCATGTCGCGCAGTAGCTTATTCCCCTCCCGATAAATTCTTTTTCATTTTCCAGCTGAAGCCTTCTTCTTTCACAGCCAATTGCTAAAATTATTTTCTTGGCAGAATATTCTTTTTTGTTGGCAACAACTTTAAACTCTTTGCCTTTTATTATGTCATCAACTTCTTCCTGTTTTATTTCAATTCCCAAACTCTTGACATGACCCATCATCTTCATCATTAATTCCACCCCGCCTATACTTTCGTAAGAAGGAAAATTGCAAACCTCGCTCGCCTCGCCTGCCAGACCTCCGGGAAGTTTTCCGACGACCAGTGTTTTTAACTGGTATCTTCCTGCATAAATCGCAGCTGTCAACCCAGCAGGTCCTGCACCAACAATAATTAAATCATATTTTTCCATAGAGCATGAAAATTAGGGGATATTATAAATCTTACGAATCAGTTTAAAAAATTGCATGCCCCGTGGAAATAATTTTTTAAAATTGCCGGTACAATTTTTCCAGATTAACTTTTTTCAAAAACGAAGAATTTTTAAACTGTTTTTCCTTGTTAAGAATAATAAATAAAAAAGGAGGTTAAGATGGCAAAGCAAGGATCAAAAGCATTGACCTTTATTGCTTGGTTGACAGGAGTTTTAGTGTCATTAGCAGTAGGTTTCGGAATGATTGATGGGGTATTGGCTATTAGATGGATTCCAACAATCATAACAAATATCTTTGGATGGATTGTTGTTATAACAACATTAGTCGGCGCTGTAATGGCAATACTTAGCAAATAAATTTATATTTTTTATTTATATTTTTTATTTATAAGAAAGCTAAAGAAGTATTTTTTAATTGTATTTTTAAAATAGAATATTGAAGAGTTATTAAAGATATATTGAAGTATAATAATTCTTAAAAAGATTTTTTAATTAAAATTATATGGAATTTTTTTATAGATTTTATAATTTTTGCCCCCCTCTTGAAAGAGAAAAATTAGGAGCATGGGGATTTTCTGCAATTTTAGAGAGAGATATAGCAAGAGCAGCTTTATTGACTGAAATTGAAAATCATGATTGGATCCATCTTCAACACATTGCTGATAGAATCATTAGAGGATATGGATTAGCAAAAGAAGATGAAAATATAAAACCCCCTTATGAGTTTGTTAGAAATGAAGAAGGAAATCTAACACTGTTTGCTGAATCTTTTAATATTCCCGGAAATGCTTGTTTTTTATTTTACCCTCCGGATTCTCTTGAAGAACTAAGAAAAAAAGAAAAATCAAATCTTAATTGGATAGAATTTAATCCCCATAATGTGGACAGTTCTTCGCAACAATTAACTCTTGCTTCTATTTGGGAAACTTGGGCTACAGGAGTTTATGGCATTCTAAAAAGAGAAGTTTGTTTTAGATAAAATCTATTAAATTCATTCTAAATAAAAATCAAAAAAGTTCTACTAAGACCCAGACTGTTAAAACAAGCCACAATATTATAAGTAACCAGGCTCTTTTTAGAATGTTGGTTTTTAGCATCTTTGTTGCTGCAGGTATAAATTCCTTGCTATAAGATGCAAGACTCATTCCTGTTAAAAGTGCTCCAAGGAGAACACAAGCCATTATTTGAATAATAGTCAATTCTTGTAGCAAGTAATAAAAGACAAAAACTGTTAAAATTAATTCCACCAGAACTAATAAAAAAGGGTTCTTATAAATTCCTTTTACAAAACTTATCCAAGACTCACGACTGACTAAAACTATAAATAATTTTAATAAAACAACTATTGCAAAAATCAAGGCAACAATTTCTACTGATGTAAATGTCATGTTTCACCTCCTTTCAATTATGCATGAACTATCATTCATTTTATTTAACAGATCTCATCTCTTTCCATGCTAATTCAAAAAGCTGTTCCAAGGTGTTAGCGAAAAATTCTGTGTTTATCCAAACACCTACGTCATAATTTGGATGGAATTTTTCGTCGTCGAGAAGCATAAACATTAATTGTTTTGAATCAATAATAGTAAACCTTGCTTTCATTTTCCCTAAATCCCTGACCTCTGCAACTTTTTTCAAGTCTTTTGCAACTTTCAAATTATTGCCGTCAATCGGGGCTGCAATTCTTATCTTAACTCCTCTTTTTTTGCACTTTTCAAAACTTGGCATCAGCACTTCAATTTTTCTGTTGAGTCCTTCTGCTGTTGTTACAATTGTTACTGTCTTTTCTGCATCATTAACCATCATATCCAGATGATTGTAAAGATTCTGTCTCCCCCTCAAACTTCCCGATAAATCAGATGGCTCAACAAATTTCACGCCTTTGGTAAAAAGAGTGGTGAGTTCCTGCAAAACTTCATCGCCCCTTAATTTTTCAAGCCGCTCTGTTCTTTCTTTAGCATTTCTCATCAAATTCTTTTTCACTCTTTCAACAACTTCTTCTGGTTTTAATGCCACGAATTTAATCGGCTTCCCGAGTTTCATAATAATGAATCCTTTCTTTTCCAAACTTTCTAAAATATCATAAGTTCTTGAACGTGGGACGTCAGAAATATTGCTCAATTCCCCGGCAGTTGAAGTTCCCCGGGAAAGAAGCGCAGTCCATACTTTAACCTCGTAAAGATTCAAATCAAAAATCTTTCTTAGTCTGCTTAAAAATTCTTCTTTAACTATCATATTTTTTGTAACCTATCTTTGTTTTTAAATATTGTTATAATAAAAGAGTGAATTTATTAAATTACTCGTTGGTAGTTATTTTAGTGGACAATAACAATTTTCCCTCTTTTATCTTTAATTTTAAAACAAACATTATTTTTAAATCTTTCCTTATCAGTTGTAACAATTTCCAATTTTTTTGAATTGGTTCTGTTTTTTATGAACTCTTCCTGTTTTTCCAAAATCTTCTTGAAGTCATCGTCGGCAATAATGATTGTTTTAACCTTGTTCTTTTTTTCTAATCCTAATTTTTTCCTGAAAGCCTGAATCTGCCTCGATAATTCCCGTGCATAACCTTCTGCTTCAAGTTCTGAAGTTATTTTAGTGTCAATTTCTACTGAAATTTCTTTTCTTTTTTTAAAATCTATTTTTTTGACATTTAATTGATTTTTTATTATTTCTTGAAGTTCTTTATTTAATTTCAGATTCCCGTAGACAATTGCTTTTGCCAAAGGCCACTTCAAGCCTATTTTCGCTTTATCTCTCTCTGCCAGTCCTTTTTCAATTATTTGTAAAGTGAGAGTCATATCCCCCTCTAATTTTTTGTCAATTTTTTTCTCTTCGGCTTTTGGCCATGAAGAAAGATGAACAGAATTTTTACTGAACTTTTTGTATGTAAATTCTGTAATATATGGTGCGAATGGTGCAAGTAACAAGCTTATTTTTTTAAGCACTTCACCTATAATTTCTTTTGTATCTTTTTTTTCTCTTGTCATTTTAATATATGTTCTTGAAAAATCATTTGTAACAAAATCTGCAATTTTTTGAAAAGGTTTATGCAAAAAATAATTTTCCAAGTCTTCTGTAATCTCTTTAATTAAAGAATTTAATTTGCTTAATATCCATTTATCCTCTGTTTTTTTATTATTTTTCTTGTTTTCAAGCTGATTGTAATATTTATTTAGATTGTACAGGATTGTTAAAAAAGGAATAACAGATTCTTTCATCAGGTTATAAGAAAAAGGCTTAAAATTGCCTGCTTCAGTTGTGCAAAATTGCAGACGAATTGCGTCCACTCCCGCTTTTTTTATTATTTCTTTCGGTTTGATTATATTTCCTTTGCTTTTGCTCATCTTTTCTCCTTTCTCGTCCACTATATGCCCTGCACAGATTACATTTTTGTAAGCAGGTTTATCAAAGAGAATCGTTGCTAAAACATGCATAGTATAAAACCAACCTCTTGTCTGATCAATTGCTTCTGAAATAAAATCATAAGGAAATCTTTTTTCAAATTCCTTTTTATTTTCAAAAGGATAATGGAATTGTGCAAATGATGCAGAACCGGAATCATACCAGCAGTCTATGACATCAGGAACTCTTTCCATCTCTCCCCCACATTTGCATTTTAATTTAATCTTATCAATCCAGGGTTTATGTAAGTCAATATCTCCAGATATCTTTTCAACAGAATTTTTTTTCAATTCTTCAATACTCCCAATTATTTTTTCTTCTCCGCATTTGCATCTCCAAACGGGCAAGGGGGTTCCCCAAAATTTAGAACGGGATAATGCCCAATCTTTCGCACCTTCAAGCCACTTTCCAAATCTTCCATTCTTAATATGGTTCGGCTCCCAGTTTATTTGTTTATTCAGCTTGACCATTTCATCTTTCACAGAACTAACTCCAATAAACCACGAATTAATTGCATAGTACAACAATGGAGAATCACATCTCCAGCAGAAAGGGTAAGCATGTGTTATTTTTTCTTTTTTATATAACAAGTCTCTTTTTTTTAAATCTTCTTTAATTTCATCTTCAACATCTTTGACAAATTTGCCTTCCCATTTTTTAACCAAATGATTAAACGTTCCATCCTGATTAACTGTATGAACTAATGGGAGGTTTTTTTCCTTGCAGACATTATAATCATCCTCCCCGTACATTCCTGCAGTATGGACAACACCTGTGCCGTCCTCTGTTGTAACAAAATCTGCAGAAATTATTCTGTATGAATTTTTATTTCTTAATTTTTCAATATCATAAAGAGGTTCATATTCTAAACCAATCAAATCTTTCCCTCTGAATCCTTCAACAATTTTATACTCTTCTTTTAAAACATTTAATCTGTCTTTTCCGAGAATTATTCTCTCTCCTTCTTTAAATTCAACATTAACATAATCAATATCCTCTCCGACAGCTAGTGCAACATTTCCTGGCAGTGTCCAAGGGGTAGTTGTCCAAGCTAAAACTGAAGTTTTTTTCCATTTTGGATCTTTGCTTTTTATCCTGAATTTAAGATAAACTGATTCTTCTATTACGTCTTTGTATCCCTGTGAAACCTCATGGCTCGATAACGGAGTTCCGCAACGAGGACAAAAAGGCACAACTTTGTGGCTTTCATACAGCAACCCTTTTTTATAAATTTCTTTCAAGCTCCACCATACGCTTTCAATATATTCATTCTCTAATGTGACATAAGGATTTTTTAAATCAATCCAATAGCCCATTTCCTTTGTTGAAATGTTCCATTCATTTATATTTGAAAAAACATCTTTTTTACATTGTTTAATAAACCTTCCCACACCATATTTTTCTACATCTTTTTTTGAATTAAGCTTGAGATTTTTTTCAACCTGCACTTCAACAGGAAGACCATGGCAATCCCACCCCCCTTTTCTTGGAACAGAATAACCTTGCATATATTTGAACTTGCAGATTATATCTTTAAATGTTCTAACTTCTAGATGATGTAATGCTGGGGGGGCATTTGCTGTCGGTGGTCCTTCAAGAAAAGAAAATAATTTTTTCCTTGAGCCCTTCTTAGTGGCTTTTTCTATTTCTTTTCCATATTTTTTCAAAATTTTATTGGCTTCTTCTTCGACTTGCTCAATCTCATACATTTTCCAAAATTTCCTTCTCCAAAAAATGCAGTTTACTTGGAATAATTATACAATAAGGATTTCTAATATTTTCATACTCTTTCAGTTTTTCAATATTTTTGTAGATTATTTTGCTGTTCTTTGCTCCGAGTCTTGAGCATACCAAGATTTTATTTAATTTAATTTTGTGTTTCTCAGAAGCTTTTTCTAATCTTTCTAAAACTTTCTCAAATTTTAATCCAATATCAATTAGAACCAAACTATGAGCATTAATAGATTGGTTTTTTTTAATAACTTCCATAAAACTGTCTGCTTCAAATTCAGGCATGCTCGCTATTTTTCCGAACTTGTAGACTTGCAAGCCTGTTTCAGCAACAGCGTCGAGAATAGAAGCATTGTAGATAACTTTATATTTAACACCGCATTTTTTCGCTTCTTGTAACAATGAAATATGTGTCGTCGCTGTCAAAGGGCTTCCATAAACAAGCAGGGCAACATCCATCTTTCTTGCTTCATCAACAATATCCAAACTTTCAACTTTTTCCCTGTCTGCCGGAATAATTTTTTTTCCTATCGTATTTTTTAATTCCCCTTCGCTATATGGAAATTCAACAGTATAATTTTCAAGATAAACCCGTTTACATCTTTTGGCAGTTTCTAACCCATATTTTGAAATTCCCTTCACATCCAACCCCAATCCTATCAGGTATAACATGTTTTGAAAAACAAGAAAGAGTTTAAATAAGTTAGGTTTGCGATACTTACAATTGATTTTTTTGGAATGCTTTTTCTAATTCTCTAGGCACGTAAGTTCCAATAGGAAAATTCGCTTCTCTTCTAAAAAAAGATGCAGGGTCTATGTATATTGCTTCTGACTTTGTTAAATATTTTTCTCTAAATTCTTTATAACTCATTTTCATTGTATCTAACTCGATAATATCTTCTTCATCTAATTTGAGTAATTTTTCTAAATTTTCAAGATTATCCATAACTAATAAATACATCTCCTCTGTTCTAGAAAGATGAAGATTTCCTAATGTCTCTCCTTCATATCCTATCCAATTTCCCATGATAATGAATAAAATAATAGGTATATAAATATTTATCTTCTCAAACTTCTGCTCGTCACAATTGCGATAAAAAAGAAACTAAACATTAAAATATCATTGCTGAGAATCAAACCAACAACTCCTCCAATTAAACTTGCTGTTATAATTAACTTAAACCATTTATTTCCTGCTTTAAGTTCTTCTTTTGTCCATCGTGCAAGAAGATTTCCCAATGGAATTCCAAGTGCTAAAACACAGATTCCGATTAATAACTGAAAAATTTCTAACATAAAAATATTTAAGAAAGAGAGTTTTTATAATTAATCATGTACAAAAAATATCTCGTAGTGGCGAGCAAACTTGATAAAGCAGGGATAAACATCACAACAGCTTTGTCCCAGTTCAGGCAAAATCCCGTGATTTCTTCAATTGGAGATAAACCCAACTTTGATTTTTATCTTCTTGAAAAAGAAATTATCGACGACTCGGGGATTGATAAAGAAAAAATAAATAAATATGATTTTATAATTTTTGCTTCAAAGCACGAATCATCAAAAAAAGAAAAAACCCTTTCAGTTCATTCCCCGGGAAACTGGAGAGATAATCAATTGGGCGGGGAGCCGGGAAAAGTCTGTCCTTCTTCCGCGCTTTTTCAAAAACAATTATTTGAAAATTTAAATACCATTGCAAAAAAATATGAAATGGATTCAAAATACAACGTAACTCTCGAAGCCACTCACCACGGACCATTAATTGAAAAGCCCTGTGTTTTCATAGAAATCGGCTCAACAGATACAGAATGGAATGACAGGAAAGCGGCATTTGTAATTGCCAAAACAATTTCAGAAACAATTGAAAATTTCAAGGAAAATCCTTATAATGAAATTGCAATTGGAATCGGCGGACCCCACTATTGCCCGAACTTTAACAAAATTCAGTTTAATTCCAATGTTGCACTTTCTTATATACTCCCCCAGTATTCGCTGCCTCTCACAAAAGAAATGTTAAAAGAAGCAATTGAAAAAACCGAAGAAGAAATTGATTTTGTTGTCCTTGATTGGAAGGGTTTGGGAAATTCTGAGCAAAGACAGCAGGTTTTGAGTATTCTTGACGAGTTATACTTGCAGTATAAAAGAACCAGCGAGATTGATAAATGAATCAAAAA
>Ga0315549_1005543_pt1 | contig 10250 bp, 6 predicted proteins | sample SalMarSW160200MG_FD_203101 | JGI IMG/M metagenome (GOLD analysis project Ga0315549, IMG submission 203101) | Salt marsh sediment microbial communities from the Plum Island Ecosystem LTER, Massachusetts, United States - Salt Marsh Sediment SW1601-200 ... | reverse complement strand
ATCTTGATTTCAGTCATGTCTTCGATACCGTATTTGATACCTTCGCGCCCCATGCCGGACATCTTGACGCCGCCATAAGGCATATGATCGGCCCTGTAAGTCGGGACGTCATTTATCATCACGCCGCCGGTTTCGACGTATTTGAAAGCGTAAAAGATGTCCTTAACACGATTAGTAAAAATACCGGCCTGCAGACCATAGCGGGAATTGTTGATCTCGCCGACCATGCGTTTGAAATCTTTATACCTGGAAAGTACGGCTACCGGGGCGAAAACCTCTTCCGAACAGACTTTCATCGATGGCTTGATATTTCCAAGCAGCGTCGGTTGGACTATTCTGCCTTTGCGTTTTCCTCCGGCCAGAATTTTCGCCCCGCCCCGGACAGCTTCTTTGATCCAGTTTTCAGTCCGTTTGGCCGATTCGGTATCGACCATAGGGCCGAGGTCGGTTTTGTCATTGAGCGGGTCGCCGATTTTGATCTTTTTGATAGCGGCGAGAAATTTTCTTACAAAGCGATCATAAACATCAGCGTGAACAAAAATCCGCTGGACGGAAATACAGCTTTGTCCTGCCTGGCCGAATGCGCCGGAGACCATTCTCGATACGGCGAAGTCGATATCGGTGTCGTCGGCCACGGCCGCGGCGGCGTTGCCGCCCAGTTCGAGGACGGTCTTTTTGGTGCCGCTGTTGGCCTTTATCCACCACCCCACCGGCGATGAACCGGTAAAAGTGATCAATTTTACCCGTTCATCCTTGATTAAAGGCGTAGTATCTTTCGACGATCCGGGAAGAATCGATACGGCCCCTTTGGGAAGTTCGGTTTTGTCAATTAGCTCCGCTAGCATCAGCGCGACAATCGGCGTCTTGGAAGCAGGCTTGAGCACAATCGAACAACCCGACGCAATCGCCGGAGCAACTTTGTGAACCACCAGGTTTAGCGGAAAGTTAAACGGCGATATTCCTGCGACGACTCCTATCGGAAAACGGCGAATCAGGCCGAGGCGTTCTTCGGAACCGGCCGTCCAGTCAAGATCGGTAATTTCGCCCGCAACCCGTTTAGCTTCTTCGGCGGCGATACGGAAACAGTTTATAGCCCGAGAAACTTCCACACGAGCATCTTTTATTGCTTTGCCCACTTCGAGCGACATCATCCGGGCGAATTTTTCTGAATTTTTTTCCAAACCGTCGGCAATCCGGCGACAGATTCGTTCGCGTACGTAGCAAGGGAGATTACGCGTAATCTCGAACGTTTTTTCGGCGGCGTCTATGGCTTTGGTGTAATCTTCTTCACCGGCTGCCGAAACAAGGCCAACAAGGCGGTCATCGTATGGCGATTCAACTCTGATTTTCTTTTTGGAACCAACCCACTTCCCCGCCAGGTAAAACTTGTATGATTTAGCCATTTCTTCTCCCGTGTCGTATAGGGCAAACGATTTCGTTCGATTTTCAGGGCGCTGTGTCATTTCTCCAGATTAACGAATAATTTCCCGTTATCAATATCAACCGGATATATCGTCAATGGCTCTTTGGCCGGGCCGGATATGACCTTGCCGTCGTATTCATAAGTGGACCTGCTGATACTGCAACATTGCACAGTTTCCGTATCGGGTGCCGGGTCAAGACGGCGTCCCATATGCTGACACCTGTTTTTGAACGCATAATACCGGCCGTCATCCCCGTGCACGATTAAGACCCTCTCCGGCAATTTATTGTCTTCGAGACGTATGGCTCCTGCCGGCTGAGTCAATTCCGGAACGCGACTCAGGTCAATTGTCAAAAGGCCCTCGGAATAAGTCCAGCATTCTTCATCCTGCAGTTTTTGAGTGGCGCAAATGCCGAAGATTCGCTGCCATATGCTTCTTTTCAGGGTCTTCATGACGTTTGGTTCAACCTCCTGTTCAGTCGAATATTCCCAGTTCCGGAATTTTCCCACCGTCGGCGTCAATGCCTATGCCGAAATTGTTATGTCCGTAATTTGAATCCGATTTTTCGGGAGTAAACCAGATTGTGTTGTCTTTCATTTTTTCCGATGCGGCAGTTTTAGCTTCTTCCTTTATAAGATAATTATCGGTACCGGAAGCGTCGATAAAAATCCCGGCCGATTTGGTGTAATAGTCATAAGTGCGGAGTTCGCTCGGTTTGGTGTAAATGTCGCGAAACGAAGCCGCGCCGAATCCCTGCTGGCCTTTTGCGTATGTATAGCTGTCGGCCCCGCCCATCTCGAAGAAAAACGCAAACGACCTTATCTGGGCAAGTCCATACGATATCATCTTCGCTTCATATTCGTCGTTGCCGCCGCGGTCGACGAAAAGGGCATTGGTAAAGTCCCAGCCAAAAGCAAAGGCCGCCCCGGCGGTTTCATACAAAATATGTTTGTCGTCGCCGGATTCATCAATTAAAGCCCCGTTGCAGAAATGCGCACCGGATGCCTGGGTGAAATAGACCGAACGGTAGACATCGTCGCCGGCTTCGTCATAGCAGATGCCGGTGCCGAACCAGTACCCGCATCCCAGCGACCAGTTTCCTGATTCGTAAACGTCGTTTCCGCAGATATCGACAATTACGCCCAAACCGCCCGCCCAGCTATGTCCGTCGGAGCCGTCGCCGCGCCGGCCGAACCCACATCCCTGGGCGCTGTTGGCGTTTATTTTGAATTGACTGTGGTAATCGGCCCGGTTGACAATCTCCGGCGACGGTTCCGCCATGTATTTATCATCTCCCGAATAATTGGCCAGGCAGCCGACTCCGCCGCCAACGCCGCCCATACCCTGGCCGTCGCCGTAAAGGTAGTAGCTGTCATCACCGGCGCAATCGATGGCCAGACCTATTCCAAAGTATCCGGCTCCCTGCGACGACGTTTCGGATTTATAGTCGTCGCTTCCGCTTTTATCAAAAAGCATCCCCAGTCCCAGAAATCCGGCCCCCTGAGAAAACACTTTCCCCTCATATCGGTCCGAACCGGCGGCGTCATATAAGAGTCCAACGCCCAGGATACCCGCGCCGAACGAGGGCGTCATGTTTTCGGATTTATAGATGTCGTTTCCTTCGAGATCAATCAGAACCGAGACGCCGTGCCCGGGGCGCGATGTCGCTCCAGCCGAACCGGTGTAGCTGTCATCACCGCCAAAATCTATTATCAAAAGACAATAGTCGCCGTTTACCTGATTGTCGCCGCGACCGTTTATTACCACCCGGCCGTACGGCGTGATAAAATCGAGCGCGAAATCGCGGGGAACATCCTTCAGCAAAGGCGTCAGTTCCTTTTCTGCGCGTTCAGCGGCGGCGGCGACTTTCAAGGTCGCATAACAGACAGATTCAAAATCGACGGCCTGGGCGGCATCGTCGATTTCGGGATAATATTTCATGCCGTCGCCCTGCGTTTCGGCCAGATCGCGAATGTAGAAAACCCGGTTAATGATTTCGCTCGGTATATTTCGTACGCCAAGATTTCGCCAGTAAATCGCCTCACGCAAATTTTCCATCAACCCGGCCAGGGCAAGGCGAACCGGACGCCGAAGGGTTGCGATTTTTTCCGATAATTCTTTTTTCAAATCAGGCCAGTCGGCCTTTTGATTAAAAGTAACGTATTGCATTTTTCCGCCGGCCATGATGTAGAGATTTTCGACGGCACGAATAAACGGCCGCTCGCCGCCCGGAGCGTCAACCAGATTGGCCCCGTATGAACGAAAACCGCCCGTTTTCCGCTCAATGCCCAGATGGTAAACCAGATTGTAAAGATTGTTATCGGCGCTGTCGAGCCCGGCCGGATTGCAATACCGGCGCACTGCGCCGCCAAACGAGCGGGCGTAATTATAAAGGCTAATCGGCTCGGCGTAAAGATCGTCAAATGATTTCAATTTATATGGTATTCCGGTCGGGAACCTGTTCCAGTATCCTTTGGGCCGGTAACCGAGGTCGGAATATGTGTATCCAATCGAATCGAGCGCTGCCTGAAGCAGGTTAACACCGTTTTGATCGATATTATCTTCCGCCGGCCCGGTCGCCGACAGACCGAGCAGAAACATTCCGCAAATAATTAATCGCCGCATAATTTTGTCTCCAATATGCCGGTGACGCCGTCAGTATAAAACGATGCGGCTTACTTATCCACAAAAAATAAAACGCTGGCAAGGTCGAGGTTTTTTTCATTTTAAGATTGACCGGCAAAAATGATATTTTTTTGTTGCGTTATACGTATTAATAAGTTAAATACGCATTCAACCTGAATGCGGAAAGGCAGATTAGTTCTTTGATATAAATAAAGATGTCAGTGAATACCGCCGTTTGCGGCGGTCCGTAAACATGGAGGGTTTTGTATGGAGTAAGCGTTAACGTTTAACCTTTTTGTTTGTCAGACGCGAGTTTTTGAAAATACGTTCAAAAGAAATATTAAAGACTTGTAGGTAGAGTAAACTCTAAACAAAGGATCAAGTAATGAAAAGGATGCTGATTCTTTCCGTGCTGGCCGCCTTTCTGCTGGGCGGCATGGCTTACGCCACCGGCACCCGTGTTATATCGATGGGTGAGGTGAATAATATCGTCAAGGATGGTGCTAACATCTGGCTTTATCCTTCGACAATCAACTACTATCCCAACCTTTTTCGCGCTGATATCAGCGGGAGTATGGGGACCAAGAACGGCTCCAGTGGGCTCTGGAAAGCCGGCACGCATCTCCAGTTCGGCCAGGATTCGGAATCTCCGTGGGTACTGGGCGCCTACTTCTCAACCCAGCCGTATTACCACGAAGTACTGGATTGGGATAAGTCTGAAATTACTGCCGACCAGCGGATAAACCTGTTCTACGGACGCAATCTTGGCAACACGCCTTTTGGGTTCAGCTTAGGCTATTACAGCGACGGCGACAAGAATGAAGATACTTTAATCAACAACAACTATGAAGAATCGTTAAGCAGGTATGAATTCCTGTTTGGTATTTCGCCTATGGAAGGAAAGGCGGATGTTTCGTTTGGCGTTGCTTTCACTACCTGGACGGACAAGGATTACTACGGAAGTGCAGCCGAAGTTGTCGATATTACCAAGCCTTCCGGCAATATGGACCTTAGTCTCAGGGCCCGTTACTGGATGGATCCGATGGGGAAGTTTGTTACCATACCCCACGTTTCGTTTGTGTATGGCAAGCAAGGGATGGAACTCTATGGCTGGAGTGGCACGGCCTGGGAACATCAGATTACCACTACTTACAATTCGATGGTAATTGATTTCGGTATGGGCCTGAACTGTGAGGCCGACGAGGACGTTCTGGTTGTTACCGATTTTGGTATAGTCATGGACAATTTCAAAATCAAGTATGAACCCGTGGGCGCGGACGCGACGGAATACAAGGACAATTACCTTATCCTGCCGTACTTCAAGGTCGGTATCGACGCTTATATCGTGAAATGGCTCGATCTGCGCGCAGGTATTATCAGCGAATGGGCGAGAAATACCTACGAACCCAGTGAATCGCTGAAAAGGACTTACAGCGATGCTTACACCTGGTCTTATCTCGGTGCCGGCGTTCATTGGGGGAATTTCCACCTTGATGCTATTATCGATCCGGATTTCGTGACCAATGGTCCGTATTTTATCTCCGGCGAACCAAGCGATGACATGTACAATGGTCTGGCCAGCAGGGTTTCCTTGCTGTATAAATTCGATTGATGCCGGTTGATAAACAATGGCGACGAAAAACCCCCCGCCGCGGCGGGGGGTTTTTTCATGGCTGTGGACAGAAGAATTGTCATCGTTGCGATCTCGCGATGCCGGTGGCTATCCCAACGTCTCCCGCCATAAAGTAAGTTGATCTTGGAAATGCTGCCAAATCAGGTCACGAAACCGGCCCGTACCGCATATTAACCTCTTCAACCGATAACATTGCTCAAAAAAATCTTTACTTCAACCGAAAAATAGGGTAAATTATTTGGCTTGATTCGATTCGAAGGCCATTGACTTATGAAATTTGATCAACTAAAAGATAATTTCAGTTGGACCGGGATTGAAGAAAAGATTCTGAAGTTCTGGGAAGAAAACCGCATTTTCGAAAAGTCCATCGAACAGACAAAAGGCAGCGAGCGATTTATTTTCTTTGAAGGCCCCCCGACGGCCAACGGCCGGCCCGGCATCCATCATATTATCAGCCGGACAATCAAAGACCTGATTTGCCGGTACAAAACAATGCAGGGTTTCCGCGTCGATCGCAAAGCAGGCTGGGATACTCACGGCCTTCCCGTCGAAGTTGAAGTCGAAAAGGCTCTCAATCTCCATTCCAAGCAGGATGTGGAGGCCTACGGCGTCGCCGAGTTCAACGAGAAATGCAGGGAATCGGTTTTCAGATACAAAAAAGATTGGGACGAGATTACCCGCCGCATCGGGTACTGGCTCGATCTTGACCAGGCATATATAACCCTCGACAACCATTATATTGAAACGGTCTGGCATATTCTGGCCGATTTCTTTGATCGCGACCTGATCTACCTGGGGTATAAAACGGTACCATTCTGTCCTCGGTGCGAGACGACCCTTTCGTCGCACGAGGTTTCGCAGGCGTATGAAGACGTTGACGATCCGTCGGTCTTCGTTCGAATGAAAGCCGCAGACGGTGATTTCTCATACCTGGTCTGGACGACGACGCCGTGGACTCTGCCGTCAAACGCCGCCATCTGCTTGCATCCGGACGAATATTACGTACGAGTTAAATACAACGGTGAAGAACTGGTTCTGGCCGAAGCCCTGGCCAACAAGGTGCTGGGAGACGAATTTGAAATCCTCGATCGGAAAAAAGGTTCGGAATATGTCAACCGGCATTATCAGCCGCTTTTTGACACCTTCGCCGATAAGGCCGATAAAGCCTTTTTTGCCATCAACGCGGAATTCGTAACCATGGAGGACGGCACCGGTATCGTACATATCGCCCCCGGATTCGGCGCCGACGATTATGAAATAGGCCAGAAGTATGGCCTGCCGGTTTTGCAGGCGATCTACGAAACCGGAATCTTCAAGGAAGACACCGGCTGGTTATCGGGCAAATATATTAAAGACGCCGATCTGGAAATCATCAAAGACTTGAAAAAGCGCGGCCTTTTACTCCGTCAGGAGACATACACCCACAACTATCCGTTCTGCTGGCGCTGCAATACGCCTTTGATTTATATCGCGCGTAAATCGTGGTATATCAAAACGACCTTGTTCCGCGACAAGTTGCTGGAATATAACAAACAAATCAACTGGTATCCGCCGGAGATCGGCGCCGGCCGCTTCGGCGAATGGCTTGAGGGCAATGTTGACTGGGCATTGTCGCGGGAACGATTCTGGGGCACGCCGCTCCCTATCTGGGTATGCGAAAAATGCAATCATAAAAAGGCAATCGGTTCGATTAAGCAACTGTATGAAAAAGGGAAAAACGTTCCCGAAAATATCGACCTGCACAAACCGTTTATTGACGAGGTCGAACTCGATTGCCCGGTCTGCTCCGGGAGGATGAAACGGGTGCCGGAGGTAATCGACGTCTGGTTCGATTCGGGGTCGATGCCGTTTGCCCAGTGGCATTACCCGTTCGAAAACAAAGAGCGGTTCGACCGGCTCTTTCCGGCCGAGTTTATCTCCGAGGCAGTTGACCAGACGCGCGGATGGTTCTACGTCCTTCTGGCCATCTCGACAATCTATTACGACCGGCCCTGTTTCAAGAATTGCATCGTCATCGAGTTCGTGGTCGATAAAGAGGGCAAGAAGATGTCCAAGCATATCGGCAACGTCATCGACCCGTTCGAAATGGTCAACAGATACGGGGCCGACGCCGTGCGCTGGTACATGATTTCCGCCTCGCATCCCTGGATTGCGTTGAAGTTCGATCCCGAAGGAGTGGGCATCACCCGGAGGAAGTTCTTTGACACATTCAAGAACTGTTATGCTTTCTGGGCTTTATATGCCAATATTGACGATATCGCCGACAAAGCCGCCGGTGAGGGCGTTTCGGTCGGCAAATATCTCCGCGACCGAAAAGGCGAACAAAAACTGATCGATCGCTGGGTGTTATCACGATACAACTCCGTCGTCGCCCGGGCAAACGAAGCGATGAACGGGTATAACATTACACGCGCCGCCCGACTGATTCAGGATTTTGTTATCGAAGATCTGTCCAACTGGTATATCCGCCTTAATCGTTCCCGTTTCTACGGCAGCGGCGAGGAACCGGACAAGATACTGGTCTATTCGCTGCTTCACGATCTCCTGATCGGCGTCTGCGCCTTGACGGCTCCGATAATGCCTTTTTTCAGCGACTTCGTTTATCGTCAACTCCTTGGGGCAAATGCGGGCGGACAGCCTGAATCGATCCACCTGACGCGGTTTCCTGCGGCCGATGATTCCTGCATCGATTCCCGGCTCGAATACGAAATGGCGTTTGCAAAAAAGGTCGTATCGCTGGCCCTGGCGGCTCGGAAACGGAAAAGCCTGAAAGTCCGGCAGCCGTTGGCGCAAATCCTGATTCATGCCGACAACGGCCCGACCCCGTCGGAAGGCCTCAAGGAAATCATCCTGACTGAGCTCAATATCAAGCAGATAGAATTGACCGATGGCCTTGACAGCTATATTTCGTATAATGCCAGGCCGGTTTTTGCGAGACTGGGCCCAAAATTCGGCAGAGAGATGGGAAAAGTAGCCGATATTATCAAGTCGCTTCGGGAAGACCAGATCAAACGGGCCGAGGTAGAGGGACATTTTACAATTGACATTGACGGCAGTCGAACGGAGCTTACCGGCGATGAAGTTGAAATCGTCCGGGAGGAAAAGGAGGGGTTTGCGGTCGAGTCCGATGGCGGCATAACCATCGCTCTGGATACCACCCTGACGCCGGGACTGATCGACGAGGGATTCGCGCGGGAGTTGGTCAATAAGATCCAGAATCTCCGTAAGACTTCCGGGTTTGAGGTTACCGACAGGATCCGGATTACGCTTTATGCCGACGAACTGCTGGCCGGAGCAATAGGAAGATATGGGGAATATATTTGTTCCGAGACGCTGGCTGATTCCCTGGAACGAGAGGAATTGAGCCGCGCCAACGGTGATGATAAAGAGTGGTCCATCAACGGTGAAAAGGCAGTAATTTCGGTTATACGAGTATAGCGAGCGGGAGGTTCGCGGTGAAAAAATCGGATTTAAAAAAATACGAACAACTGCTTCTTGCCAGACGGAAGGAAATCCTCGAGGATATCAAGGACCTGCGCAAGGAGTCGATCAAGACGATCAAAGAATCGACCGGTGAACTGTCTCATTACACCTACCATATGGCAGATCTGGGTACCGATGCACAGGAGCGGGAAAAGAAATTCATGCTGGCCTCCAAATCCGGAAGACTGGTTTACCATATCGACGAAGCCCTGCGACGGATAAAAGACGGCACTTACGGCAAATGCCACGTCTGCGGCAAAGAGATAAGTGCGGCTCGCCTGCAGGCGGTTCCTCACGCGCGAATGTGTATCGATTGCAAATCAAAGGAGGAAAAAGAGAAGGCGCGCCGACGGTGACCAGCAAAGCCCAAAGGATACTCCCCCTCTTATTCATTACGGTTTTGATGCTGGATCAGGCGACCAAGTATATCGCTTTATCGAGCTTGAAAGCAGGCATATCGATTCCGGTTCTGGGAGATTTCCTCCGTTTCACATTAGTCTTCAATCCCGGCGGCGCCTTCAGTATGCGGCTGGGCAACTCCACTTACTACCTGATAACGTCCCTTATCATTTTCTTCATCCTGATTTACTATGCTTATCACCGACGGCAAATGGCGCATATCGCCATACCGCTCTCGATTGTCGCGGGCGGCGCGGCAGGGAATATCATCGATCGGTTCCGTTTCGGGCGGGTGATCGATTTTATCGATTGCGAGTTTTTTGACATCCATATCGGTTCGTATCACATGGAGCGGTGGCCTATTTTCAATGTGGCCGATATGGCCGTCTCCTGCGGTATTATAACTACTATAATCCTTATTTATTATCATTCGCGGGGGGGAAAAACCGATACTGAGGAAAATGAAACAACCGGATAATCCGTATCGCTTCCCATAATCTTTAATACGTTTCAATCAATCTCAGGCAAATATCAGATAGAAATAGAACGGCCGCCCATCGGGTGTGATATGGGTGGCCTCGAGGGAGGGTGGTGATATCCGTTAAAGCCGGGTTTGCGGCGGGCCGTTACCGTTCCCGTTATCGATCATGCCGTCTTTGAGCTTTATGATTCGCCGGCAACGATTA
>Ga0315549_1005541_pt1 | contig 10254 bp, 3 predicted proteins | sample SalMarSW160200MG_FD_203101 | JGI IMG/M metagenome (GOLD analysis project Ga0315549, IMG submission 203101) | Salt marsh sediment microbial communities from the Plum Island Ecosystem LTER, Massachusetts, United States - Salt Marsh Sediment SW1601-200 ... | reverse complement strand
GATAATAGATTTGGGAGATGTGCTTTACCTTATAAGTTATTTGTACAAGGGGGGACTTCCCCCTGAAGATCCGATTGAACGAGGTGATGCAAATAATGATTGCCAGATCAATCTGGGGGATTTAACTTATCTAATAGCCTACTTTTACCGTGGTGGTTATTGCCCTGAATGCTGCTGGTTTCCCCCTGAGCAGTAGAAAACCAGATTCAAAGTTGTGTCAGGACCTAGTCCTGACACAACAAAATGTGGTAGAATATCCTGTTTCCAATTGCTGTACCGGTAAATATGGTTATCAGGTGGGCGCATATAATGAATATGGAACGAGGTGGTCTCAAATTGTGGGTTGTAATCATCCTCCAGATTGTCAGCCCAGGCTTGGCTGTGACGGCAATCCATATCAGGCTCCTTCCATGAACCAATGGGGTGTTATGATCTTGATTGGTCTGATAATTGGAATTGGTGTTTTTCTGATGAACAGAGAAGAAGAGATAAAAGGGAAAGAACACGAAGAAAGCAGAAAACAAAGATGATTACTTATCCTACAAGTTTTACTTAGCCAGAAATAATTTCTTGGGAAAAAATCCTTGACGCAGAAAGCTTTTAGACATTTATAATTTGGGTTTCCCCGATTAACTCTTTCGCCACCTCTTTTAGGTCGCAAAGCAATTCTTTTTTCTTCGGCTCTTTCAAATAGTTTTGCTTCAGCTCTTCATCTTTTATACTTTCACTCAATCTTTTCAAAATCTTGCCAGCATTTTTCAGTTCCTGATAAGCTCTTTCAATATCATGGGAGAACAAAAACAATTTGCCCAGATGATGATGAATCCGCCACATCAACTCCAGGTTTTTCAGCTTTTCTGCCCGCTTGAGGGCGGTTTCAAAATTCTTTTGGGCTAAGCTTAAATTTCCCCTCTTCCAGTCTCTTATCCCTGAGGTCAAATAAAACTTGGGTTGGAGTAATACATAGCGCGAAAGCCCGGAATTTCTGGCACGATCAAGACAGGTTATAGACTGGCGTATATCCCCCCGATCCAGATAAAGCTCGCTGTATTCTAAGCTTAATGAAAAAATCTCCTCTCCGATATTTAGCTTTTTTGCCAAAGCCATTGCTTCATCTAAAAACTTCAAAGCCTCATCGGATTTTCCCTCTGTTTTCTTAAGCCAGCTTTTGATCTGATAAACACCAATCAAAGACCTCTCATCGTTTATGATATTTATGATTCTATTAGCTTCTTCCAACAACTGCTCCGCTTTGTGGACATCATTTAGAAGGAGATGAAATTTGGATAAACTTACCCAGACTGAAATCTGCAACTCCTTATCCTCTATCTTTTCAGCAGTCTTTTGAGCTTCTTTGAGATAAGCGAAAGCCTTTTGGTAATTGCCCAGCTCAAAGTGGATCAGCCCCATGTTTTTTAGTATATATCCCACTCTCTGAGCAAGAGCGATGTCTTGGGCTAAAGTTAACCCTCTTTCATTATATTTTAAGGCATTTTCAAGGTCGCCCGTTTTTTGATAGACTTCTCCCAAGTTTTCTAAATTAAGGGCAATTTCTTTTTTGTCTTTTATCTGTTCATTCAATTCCAAAGACTCCAAAAGATGCACGATAGCTTCACGATATTTACCCAATTCAAAAAGCGCGTAGCCGATATTATTTAGAGTTCGAGCTATCCACTCCTTATTATCCAGATCTCTATACACAGATAAAGCATCAGTAAGGTATTTCAGTGCCTGAGAGTGTTGACGCAGGGACCAATAGACCAATCCCATGTTATTCAAAGTAGAAGCCATGGAGGATTTGTTTCCCAATTTTTGGTCTATCTGGAGTGCCTTTTGGAAGGAATCAAGGGCTTCTTGGTATTGACTGTCTACCCAGTAAAGAAGCCCCATGTAACTCAGAGTATCAGCCAACTGGTGAGGATCATCCAACTTTTGGTGGATGTGCATGGCTTTCTTAAGACAAGAGATTCCCTTTTTGTAATCATGCTTCAGCCGATAGATCTCACCCAGGCCATTATAAGTCTTCGCCAGCATCTTAAGATCGGAAAAGCTTTCCATCAGTTTTAAGATAGATTTGTAATCCCTCTCTGCCTGATTAAGTTCACCCACCATTTTGCAAAATCCAGCTCTCTTGGACAAAGCCGTAACCTGCTTTTGGGTGGCTTGTTTTGTGTCTGAGAATTTCGAGGCGACTTCTACGGCGTTTTCCAGATACCTTAATGCCTCGTCATTGGCAAATCTTCCTTTCATCTTCTCAGCAGACAGAAGCGCATATTGATAAGCTTTCTCAAACTCCTTTCCTTCCAGATAGTGGTGGGCTATCTCGAAGACGGACTCTTCCTCCTCCTTTGAGCTGATCTTCTCCAGAAGCTCTGCCACCTTTTTGTGCCAACTGATTCGTTTCGCTTCATCCAACCTCCGGTAAAGAAGAGACTGCAGGCTTTGGTTGGCAAACTCGTAATATATCTTAGCCCCGACAGATTCTTCCTTTTTGATGATGAGTTGATCATGGGTCAAAAACGATAGAATCTCCGATACCGACCTCTCATCAAACAGATTTAGCTCCCTCAATAAACGGAGGGTAAACTTTTTTCCTATCACCGCCACCATGTTTAAAAAATCAAGCGTTTTTTCATCGTATCTTTCCAGGTTTTTCAGCAGGATCGCCTCAATTGAATCAGGAACCGCTGATTCTTTCAGCCTTTCTATGTCCGTTGTCCAGATAGAATCCCTCAAGAAAATGATGCTTTTCTCCATTAGATATTTAAGCACTTCGATGATGAAAAATGGATTGCCCGATGTTCTTTCGTGAAGGTACGCAAAAAGTAGAGAGGGAAATTTCCGGTCAGTGAATTTGGAAGAAATCAGGTTTTCGGTTTGGGAAAGCTCAAATCGATTCAGGTTCACATACTTGGTATCTTTTCCCTTTAGGCAAAAGTTAATCAGGCTCCCCAGTGGAGTATTCTCCTTTAACTTTTCTTCACGCAAAGAACAACACAAAAAAATCTTACCCTTATTTTTCTGTCTTTGGAAATGCTCTAAAAACCGCAGGGTGGAAAAGTCTGCCCATTGCAGGTTTTCGATAACCATTACAAAAGGAAAGATTTGAGATACCTCCACCAGAAGATCTGTGATCCTTTGATGAAAGGAGGTCTGATCTTGGGGGGAAGTTGAAGGATCTCTTCCTGACCACTTGAAGACTTCCCTTAGATTGGCCAGGATGTGACCACCACTTCGATTCTCAACATACGGTTTTAGTTTATGCAAGATCTCCATTAGAGGTTGATAAGCCAGGGTTTGGTTTTCCAGACAGTTCGAGTCCACAAAGATTATCTCTTGAAGCTGGCAGTTTATCCTAAGGTGTTTGAAAAGGAAGGTCTTACCCACCCCTTGTTCACCTGAAAGAAAAAGACAGCTTCCCCGGGAGGAGACCGCCCGTCTCAGATCATCTTCAATCTGGCTTAACTCCGTGTCCCTTCCCACCAAAGGGCCGCTATAAATATGAGCAAGAAGGGACTTCTTTTGCGAAAAATCGGGCTTGTGGGCTTTTCCGAAGTCGTCCCGGAGTTCTGTTGTTATCATTTCCTTCGCCTGGGTGGCATTGTTCGGACGATCGGCAGGAGACTTCTCCAGCAGTTTCATGATAAATTCATTTAAAGAAGGAGGAAGATTGTGATTTAGCTCCGATGGCGGAGGTGGCTTTTGCTGAAGGTGAGCGGAGATGATTTTAACCGGGTCATCAAAAGAAAAAGGAAGCCTGGAGGTGACCAGCTCATAAAGAATAACCCCCAGAGAGTAAAGATCAGTTCTTCCATCTAAAGGTTCCTCTAAAAACATCTCTGGAGCCATATAGGGGAGAGTTCCTTTTGTTTCCTTGCCTCTACTTGATCCTATCTTCTCAGATAACCCAAAGTCTAAAACTTTCGGACGAAAGATTCTATCTGTTACTTTCAGGTTGTCCGGCTTAAGATCACAATGTATCATTCCCCGGAGATGAAGAAATTCCAAAATATCACAGATTTGCCAGAAAAGATGAGTGAGTCTTTCAAACTCAGCCGGAGCCTGGTGTGGATCAAAAAAGTTGGCAAAGGTTTCCCCCAGGTTTTTCCCCTCCACCAATTCCATGGTGAAATAGGGGGACAGTTTCCCTGGTTGGGCGGCATCCTCTGAGTAACCAAAATCAAACACCTCCACCACGCCCGGATGTTTGAGCTGAGAAAGAAGTAAAAATTCTCTTTGGAAGCTTTCTAAGAGAGAAAATTTTTTCACATCTGGGGGGAGGACTTTAAGGGCAACCTCTTTTCCGATCCACCCATCGTAAGCTCTGTATACCTTTCCTATTCCACCTTCTCCCAGAAACTGCAATATCTCATAGCGACGGGAAAAGATCTGTGAGGTTTTCTTTTGGGACATTTCCGTTAGTATAGAGGAAAGCTTTGTTTGTGAGGAAAACCAGCAAGCAAAACAATCTCCAGACAGATTGCTTCGTCCCGCCTTTGGCGGGACTGGTAATGAGGGGCATCTCCTATGTCATTGCGAACGAAGTGAAGCAATCTCATCCACCTCAAGAGATTGCTTCGTCGCCTGCGCTCCTCGCATGGTTTAAACTCTAAAGGGTGGGGGATTCTCCTGTTTGGACCTCAATTTCCTCCTGCTTTTTAACTGGAAGGGTGATGGTGAATGTTGTCCCCTCAGGAGAGCTTTCCGCAGAGATCTCGCCTTTATGATTCTTGATGATTTTTTCACATATGACCAGTCCAAAGCCATGTCCACCCTTCTTGGTGGTGAAATGAGGCTCAAATATCTTGGGCAAAAGCTCCGGGGAGATCCCGGGACCGGTGTCGGACATTTTGACCTCAACCATCTTTTCTCTTTTTACATAAGCGGTGTGGATGGTGATGGTTCCTTGTGGCTCCGGAAGCGTATTTATGGCATCAGCCGCATTGTTCAGTATATTTAAGAAAACCTGTTGAATTTGCCCCACATCCATGGGTAATGCCGGAAGCTCCGGGTCAAAGATGGTTTCAAATTTTATTCCGGAAAATTGCTTCTGAGGCTTTAAGGAAAAAATCAGATCCTCTATGAGGGTGCGCAGATTGTACTCGGTTATCTTCGTTTCCAGTTTGGAGAAATCGACTAAACCATCGGTGAACCTTTTCATGGTCTCCACGCTGTCTTGGATTGCTTTGGTGTTCTTTTCCACTCGAGCGGTATCCCCCTTCTTTAGGTTCAGTGACATAAGCTCGGCATTGTTCAGGATGATGGTGAGATAGTTATTAAGCTCATGTCCGATGGAGGCTGCCATCTCACCCTTTGCCACCAGATTTTGAGAATAGATGAGATATTTTTCTGCAATCACTTTATCGGTTATGTCCTCGATCACTAAGATCAGTCCCAGGATACGGTTATCGTGACTGTTCAATGGGCTCACCTTTAAAGATAAAGCCACCTCCTCCGATCCGAATCTGTGGTAGGATTTAGCTTCCTCAAAAGGCTCGCCAGTATAGAGGACCTGATAGCAGATCTTCTTCCATCTGGTCCTGTCCTCCGGGGGAACCAAATCCAGAAGGGAAAGATTCTTCAGAGAATCATGATTGAACTTTTCTTTCCAGCCTGCTTTTTTGAAAATCTCTTGGGAGGTTTTGTTAGCCACGGTTATCTTGAGATTATTATCTACCACCACTATCCCCACCGGGGTCTTGTTTACCACATTCTCATTATAGATTTTCATTGCCAGAAGATTCTCATAAAGCTTGGCGTTTTCTATAGCTATGGCGGCTTGCCCGGCAAAAAGCTCAAAAAGATAAAGGTCGCTTTCTAAAAAGATGTTGCTTTTGGAGCTATTATCCAGATACAAAATCCCGATTATCTTCTCCTTGCTTTTCAGCGGGACGCACATAATGGATTTCAAATCCAACTCCCGAATGCTTTTCTGCTTGGAATATCTTTCATCGTGTTGGGCGTCGGAAGCGTATACGGATTTGCCGGTTTTAGCCACGCTGGTGGCAATGGACATGGAGATGCGAAAATCCTCTTTGGAGAGAGATTCTTTGCAGATATTATGTGCGGTCTTGAACTGTAGATTGCCTTCCTGGTCTAAAAGCATCAGAAATCCGCGTTCGGCGCGCAAAAGTTTTATGGCTCGCCGCATCACCATTTGCAGAATGTCGTCTAAAATCAGGGTGGAATTGACCGCTTTGCTTATATCTAACAAAGCCTCTAAATCGTCTCTTCTCACCCGGGATGATTCTTTTGAGTCGGATTTCTCCGTCTCTGTCTCCAACCTGGGCTGAGCTGACTTCACCTTCTCGAAGACCGCATCCATCTGGGCTAATGTGTCATCCAGGTCAATCGCTTCCTTGTTTTTCACATCTCTCTTTTCGTCGAATTTTTCAGGAATCTTGGTCTCTCCAAAAAGGATCTTCTCCTCAGCTTCGGTTCTTTTTTGTGAGTCTGGAGTTGACATACTTTTCACCTTTCTTAGTCGCGCTTCTTTAAAGATTTGAGTTCCTTTATATTATCGGTTAAGGGAAACAACAGCTTAACTCGAAAAAATAGTTATATAGAAGAATTTTTTTGGCAAAACCTCCGATAATCTGGTGGGGAAGAATCTGTTTTTGCAGTGCCCCCTCATGTATGCCCGGCACTCAAAAAGAGTTTGGAAACAGATTTTATTGAAAAGTGTCTTTAGAGAGAAGGTGAAAAAGTGAGATAGCCCCAAGTTTTAGCCTAGCAGGTAAGAGCCCAGCGAACTCCCTTAGCTTTTATAGTTGACAAAATGGCACTTTTTGCTATATTAAAATAGCGGAAGTGGCTGTATTTATGCTTCTTGTCCAAGGTGAATGAATGTCGGAGCTTTTTCTTTTCATTACTTCATAAACAGAGGAGTTATCATGCGAATCAAAATTTTCTTTCTGGTGGGATTTATTTTTCTTTTCGGGCTAAACCAGACGCAGTCAGCGGAACTTTCCCAGACTCTGGAATTTTCCCCAGAGGATTTGATCTTCTCCATCTCAGAGGGATTTGATATACTATATCTGAAAGGCTGTGATATTACCAATAAAGTGGGGGAGCCTCAGCTTCCGGTCAAACTGGTTCACCTGGTTTTGCCTCCCGGCTCAAAGGTAGAAAAGGTAGTGGTAACCAGCGCAGAGGGGGAATTTCTGATCGGCCAGTATCAGATCTTTCCGGTTCAACCTCCTCGAATCCTCTCTCTTATGCAACAGCCCATTCCCTTTGTTCAACCTGAGCCCAAAGTTTACGGGCAAAGTGCAGAATATCCGGGTAAACTGGTGGAATACACCGGCACCGGCTTTTTAGGAGGGTATCAACTGGCAAATATTCTGGTATATCCGATTCAATATGTTCCTGCAGAGAAGAAGGTTAAGTTCTATTCTCACATGGAATTTAAGATCCTCTACTCTCCAGGAGGAAAAGAGCCTCTGTCCATAAAGCAAAGATCACGGATTGGAAAACAGGTCTATCAAACTATATTGAAACAAGCCACTTTGAATCCCCAGCGTGCCAGATTAAACTTAAAACCCGAAAAGATCAAAAAATCCCTTCTCCCTCCCGGAGATTACGAATATGTGATTATCACCGACACCAATTACGTCTCCACCTTTCAGCCACTGGGGGATTGGAAAACCCAAAAGGGTGTGCCAGCAAAGATCGTCACCACCGATTGGATTTATACCACCTATTCAGGTTATGATAATACGGAGAGGATCAGGAATTTCATCAAGGATGCTTACCAGAACTGGGGGACCCTCTGGGTTTTTCTGGGTGGAGATACCAACGTGGTCCCCGAAAGAATAGCCTGGGCTATGGATTGCGAAGCCGGGTTCTATCCGGACGAGAATGATATAAGATGCGATCTTTATTTCTCCGATCTGGACGGAACCTGGGACGCTAACGGAAATCACATCTACGGCGAGGTGGAGGACCTCATTGACATGTATCCCGACGTCTTCGTGGGAAGGGCTTCATGTAGCGACGTCGGTAAGGCGGAAGCGCTGGTGGGCAAACTTTTGACCTATGAGAAGAATCCCCCCACCGACTATCAGACCAAGATGCTTTTCTGTGCTGAGATCCTGTGGTCAAATCCCTACACCAACTCAGGGCTCAGCAAGGACTTGATTGATGAAAAGTATGTCCCCCCACAGTTTGATCCTATCACCAAGCTCTATGAGGCTTTGGGAAATGAGAGTTGGAGCACAGTAATGGCCGCAATAAATGAGGGGCAGAATATAATTAACCATGACGGACATGCTAACTATGGTCTGATGGGAGTGGGAACTGGTTATCTGGATCGTGGTGACATGGATGCTCTCTATAATAGTCCACGAAACTCCATCCTTCTCTCCATCGGTTGCTGGCCTGCTGCTTTTGACTATGACTGCATAGCTGAGCACTTTATCAATAACCCGGATGGCGGAGGGGTGGCTTTCATCGGCAACTCCAGATACGGCTGGGGATCGCCCGGAAACCCGGAATATGGCTACTCAGATCGATTCGATCAGCAGTTCTACGCCTCTTTGTTCTCCAGAGACGTCTATCACCTGGGAGCCACGGTGGGGGATATGAAGTCGTTCTATGTCCCATTCTCCCAACAGGAGAACGTATATCGCTGGTGTCAGTATCAGGTCAATCTTCTGGGTGAGCCGGAGATGCCCATCTGGACCGATACACCTCAACTTCTTGCGGTGGAACATCCAGACACCATTATCGTGGGCAACAGTCAATTTCCGGTCACCGTGATGAGTGCATCCGGCGGAATGGAGCCCGTGCCGGAGGCTTTGGTGTGTCTTATGAAAGGAGATGAAGTCTACCAGCGAGGATTGACCGATCAGCAGGGACAGATTCTTTTTGACATCTCACCCCCCTCAGCCGGAGAGATGTATGTCACCGCAACTGCTCACAACTTCCTTTATCACACCGACACTGCGCTGGTGCTCACTGCCGGAGGTTGTGTGTTGTATGATGAGCACAGCATAGATGATGGTTCAGGTGGCAATGGAGATGGACTGCCCAGTCCCGGAGAAACCATCGACATGTCTGTCACCTTGAAGAACTGGGGGACTGAGGTGGAATATAACGTATATGCCATTTTGCACTCTACCGGTGATCCATACGTCACTATAACCGACAGCCTGCAAGATTTTGGAACTATGAACCCCGGCGAGACCGCGGTCAGTTTTCAGCCATATGTTTTCACCATTGATTCTGATTGTCCCAACAATCATGTGATATATTTTAACCTGGAAATAAACGAAGGTTATGGAATCTCCTGGAGCAGTATGATACCCGTCACTGTGGTCACGCCCGATTTGATCTATTCCAGCTATTCGGTGGATGATACATCCGGGGGGAACGGCAATGGCGAGCCAGAGCCAGACGAAACTTTCGATCTCAACGTTTCTGTCAAAAACCAGGGTTTGGAGCTGGCGCGTGGCGTGACCGGCCATCTTTCCACCACCAGTCCCTACGTCGATGTCACCGACAGCATAGCCAACTTTGGTGATATCGGTTCTGAAGAGATATGGAATGGGACATTTGAAGTATATCTGCTTCCCGGTTGTCCCTCCATCTATTTTCCATACTTGCATCTCCGCACCGAAACCAGCGATGGATATACTTTTCAGGATAGTTTCATCTTAAATATTGGAGAGTCCGGATTTGAGGACAACATGGAATCGGGCACCAGCCTTTGGACTCATGGCGGCACCGGAGACCTGTGGCATCTCACCAGCCACAGAAAACATTCCGGTAATTGGAGCTGGTATAATGGTATTGAGGACTCCTGGTATTTCCACAACAATATGCAGACCTGGCTCAAAAGCTCCTCTTTCGCTCTGGGTCCCGAATCTTATCTTAGCTTCTGGCTCTGGTATGATGTTACCAACTATGGGGTAGACGGGATACATGTGGAGATAGTGGATGCGCTGACCGAAGAGTCTGACACGCTCGACTTCACAGGAACGGGCGGCGCTTTGGACTCGCTTTTGAACACTGGCAACGATTGGCTGGAATATAGTTATGATCTCTCCTACATCCTCCCAGGCACAAGTGTATATGTCAGGTTCAGCTTTGCAAGCGATGATGATTATCCACACGATGGAGAGGGTTTCTACATAGATGACGTAAGGGTGGGACCAAAAACCTCATTCTGGTTGCCCGGAGACGTCAACGGGGACCTGTTGGTGGATATTGCTGATGTCCTCTTCTTGATAAGTTATCTGTATAAAGCAGTAC
>Ga0315549_1005533_pt1 | contig 10266 bp, 6 predicted proteins | sample SalMarSW160200MG_FD_203101 | JGI IMG/M metagenome (GOLD analysis project Ga0315549, IMG submission 203101) | Salt marsh sediment microbial communities from the Plum Island Ecosystem LTER, Massachusetts, United States - Salt Marsh Sediment SW1601-200 ... | reverse complement strand
TCCCCGCAATCGAGAAAATCACCATATCCATCGAACTCCAGGGCATATCCGTCATACCCAGCTACCCACTGTGGATCGCCGACAAAGTTGCCGTGATTGCCGTGGCCTGAATTATCAAGAGCAGTAGTGCCATAACCCTCATCAAGTTTCCACCAGCCGATAAGGCTGGGGTGGGTAATGGAGATAACGGGTAGTGTTTTGAAGCTCCAGATATCGCCTTTGTGCGTAACGATGCCGTCAAACTCATCGACCCGCCAGTAATAAATTTTATCCAATTCAAGTGTGCCGGGAGTATAGCTTGTATTCCCCTGAGGAATGCCCACAACGCCATCGTTCACATCGTCAAAATTATCACCGAAATATACGGTGTGCAGTTTTGCACTAACGCCTGGCGTCCAGCTTAAGTCATCATTCGGGTCTATAAATTTAGCACCATCAACCGGGGTGGGCTCATAAGCGATTTTTGGTGGAATCGTGAAGCTCCAGACGGCCCCTTTGTGTGTCGTACTACCGTCGGCCTCAACCTCATCGATGCGCCAGTAATAAGTCGTGCCCGGAACAAGGCCATTTGGGAAAGGAAATCCGGGAAAGCCTGCAACAAAAAACTCTGAGGTCTTATTGCCCTGGAATGCACTTTCGGCGCCGGCGTTCACATCGTCAAAATTATCACCGAGGTACACATTGTGCGAGGCTGCGGTATCTCCCGGCGACCAGCTAAGGTTCACCCACGTATCCTCATATAGGGCACCATCCTCTGGTGAGGGGCCCAAGGCATACGGCCATCCTTCACCACCTTCCATAGCCCCCAGAATCTCGCCCTCCGTCAGAGCGTGGTTATAGATACGAATGTCATCCATGACTCCGTTAAAATTGTATGAGCCGGTCGTGAAGGGTTCACAACCAATCTTAAAAGACCCAGGTGAGGCTCCAAGCGCATCGTTTGTACTCATCTCTCTATCCAGCACTCCATTAACGTATGTCCTGATGTAGCCATCCGCGAGAGAATAGACACCAGTGACATGATACCAGACACCCACCTCGATTACTGTTCCGCCTGCAACACTTCTGTTGAGGACGGCGGAGTTACCGGCAGTGCGAATTTCAAATTCAATCTTGTCGTTGTATACGCTCATTTTGTAGCCACCATTGGCTCCGTCCTGATTTCCTCCAATCTTGTGATCAAGACCCTGGGCGCCAACTTTGATCCACGCCGAGACTGTAACTGCACCTGAAATTTGCAAACTCGGATCTTCTCCGCAATCGAGCCAATCACCGGATCCATCAAATTCCAGGGCATAGCCGAAATACCCAGGCACCCACTGTGGGTCGCCGTTGAAGGTGCCATCGTTGCCGTTGCCGCTTATATCATGTGCTACGGTCCCGGAGCCCTCATCAAACCTCCAGTGAGCCACCAATTCAGCTGAGGCATTACCCGCTATGCTCAGCATCAAAACAAAAGAAATTAAATAAATCAATTTTTTAGACATAATAATCTTCTTTCAAGAAAGTTAAAATAACCATGCTTTGGCCACACAACAAAACACCTCTTGTTTTCGATAAGCATCAAGAAGACGCTTCTGCGAGATTTGCAAATAGAAATCCGGAAATATCATGTGACTTATTATTACCTCCACCCATCAAAAGGCCTGTATATAGTTGTTATATGAAATGTAAAAAAACTCACTTGCAAAGCACGAAGTGGTTAAAACTCTGTGCCTTGCCTAATAACTACTCCTCTATCGAAAAACTAAAAGAATTGTGCCTACCCGTCTTGGCTTGGTCCCGCTCCGACTCGCTCGGCCTTGACGGGCCAAGCCGAGACATGCTGGACGACCTATGACTCACAGTTGCTCAACTGTACAGGCACAAGCTTCACTAATGTTATCTATACCAAATTATCTACCTTCCCGTCAATGAAAAAGCTGATTCTTATAGGCATTTCTTGCTCCCATTTTTTGAGAATTATTTTATGGCTCCCAACACATCTTCTTTGCGTCTGGAACCAACAAGATGGGGCCCTCTCAAACCCATTACCCATTATAAGCCGAGGAGATAGAGCGCGGCGAATTATTGACCTTAATGCCTATAGAAATAAAAGGGCCTGTACCGAATTGGTATAAGCCCCGAATTTATGCTCATTCATTCAACTATTGTCTGTCACCGCAAACGATCAATCGCCACTTATAGCTACCAATGCTTCTGTTTATGGAGCCGGCCGATACAGCCGAATATCATCAAAGTACATCTTACCTGAACCACCAGCCTGCGGATTGTTCTTATTGCCTAATCCGAGGGCAATAGTATCGACATTGGCAAGGTCCACGCCCTGATCTGCAAATGCCTGAAGGTCGATAGTCCATTGGGTCCAGGTGGTTATCCGTGCTGCATCAGGATTATCATTAGTAACGAACGCATTGCCGTTGAGAGCAACATACAACGTCTCAGCGGCATTATCCGAAATGCCCCGGAACCAAATCGATAAAGTGCTAACACCATTCTCGGTCCAGTCACGCGGATAAGTCAGCGTCATCTCCACCTCTGAATACATTAAAACGCTGTTGTCGTAGAATACAGGCATCGATTTGTTGCCTCCGTGAACGATAGTCTCCTCCATATAAGAAGCAGTGCTTTCGTCACCTACCGCAGAGCCGGTTCCGTTACCGGGATAAGCCGGTTCATTATCATGCGCGGCGTAACCAAGCCCATCTTTCCACGACCACCATATCTCGTTGTTGCCAATGTCGTAGTCCTCAAAATCGTCCACGACAAGGAAATTGGCCGTTGTAAAGCTCCAGACAAGTCCTACCCACGGACTGTTGGGATTGGTGTTATTGACCTCATCAATACGCCAATAGTAGGTGGCATCCCACAGGAGTTTTCCGGGGTCATAGCTCTCAGAACCAAGGTCCCTGGTGCCTTTATACTCGGGCGAACCGGCATCGGCATTGCGCACAGCCTCTTTATCTGTGCCCACATAGACCTGATGCGAAGCAGCATGGTCTCCGGGTAACCAATTGAGAATCTGCGTCTGCTTTACATCCACAGCGCCATTAGAAGGATTCAGGCTCCCGACGGCGCCCGGGGTCGTAAAGCCCCAGACATCGCCTTTATATGTCTCGACGGCATCAAACTCATCGACTCGCCAGCAGTAAACCTTCTCTAATTCAAGGGTGCCGGGGGTATAGGTTGTAGCTCCCTGAGGAAGACCACCGGTTGCGTTGTTCACTTCGTCAAAATTGTCGCCAAAGTAAATGGTGTGCAATTTTGCCCCAAAACCTCCCGTCCAGCTAAGTTCCACATCCGGATCTATATACTCGGCACCATCAGCCGGGATTGGGTAATAGGCGGTCCTGGGTGGAACCATAAAGCTCCAGACAGGACCTTTCCACGGACTATTCGGCTCAGTGTCATTGACCTCATCGATTCGCCAGTAGTAGGTCGTGCCCGGAACAAGACCATCCGGAAAAGGAAATCCCGGAAAGCCGACAACAAAAAATGTCGAGGTCTGGTTACCCTGATATGTCTCGGCGGTGCCGGCGTTCACAGCGTTAAAGTTATCACTGAAGTACACATCGTGTGAGACCGCTTTATCCCCCGTGTACCAGCCAAGATTCGCCCACGTTTCGGCGTGTAGGGCACCATCAGCCGGAGCGGGGCCAAAGGCAAGTGGTGAGCCTATACCTTGCATAAGTTTTTTAACCTCGGCCTGCGATAGTGCACGCCTGAACAATAGGAAATCGTCCATAAGTCCCGTGAAAGGTCTTGCGTTATCAATATTGTATCCCACACGGGCACCACTGCCCCAATCTCCGGCAATATCCGGAGGGTTTGATATGTTTTCCTCTTGGACCACTTCCCCATTGATATAGAGGATTGCCTTGCCGGCCGCTTTGTCGTATGTGCCTGCAAAATGTAGCCATTCGTCCCACGTTACCGTACCTGCACGTATGTCGAAGATTGTTGACCCGCCGTAAGAGCGGAGCAGCCATCTAAAATTGCCTTCACTGCGGAGCTCAGGATGGATAATCCACGTCGCGTCAGATGCTCTGGCATTGAATATGGCATGATGGTCGCCCGTATTCGTACATTTTACCCAGGCGGCGACCGTTATGCCGGTTGTCGGAACTTCTTCGACAGGGAAATTCTCACCGTCCAAATCGAAGTAACTACCGGTCGTGAATTTGGCAGCTCCTGCGTACTTGCCGGCAGGCTCTGCTGTAATGTCGCCGTTGACGACGCCGTCATGGCCGTTGCCGGATTGGTCCGTGACAATATCACTAACACTGTCAAAGGAATAGTATATGACCAGAGCCGAATCGTCGATAAAAGAGGCCAAGGCAGTGCTATTCAGAGTCGCCAGCGAAACCAAAGAAAATAAATAAATCATTTTTTTAGACATAATAGTCCTCCTTCAAAAAGAATTAAAATCATTACAAATTACGCTTTGGCCACACACCAAAACACTCGTTGTCTTCAAAATATGAATTGTTAATCGAAATGGACAAAACTTAATCACGAAGCAAAAAGTTTCTACTATAACTCCTCCTCTCTTCGGAAAGACTACAAATGTCCAACACTTCGGAGGATTAAAATCCTCAAATACCCGACTCTATGGGCAAACAATCTACCTTATTTGTACCAAATCAACCCAATTCCCGTCAAGTAAAATCTATCAAATTATGCCTACCTTTTCAACTCCGCTTTGCCATTTTATACCCATTCAGTCCTTCGGCTCCGCTCAAGATGAAGAAAAGGATTAGAGGATTAGGTTATCAGGTGAACAGGAGATCAGGGTGCAGCGCCGTAAGGCGTCCTGTGGAGATACAAGTAATCAAGATATCAGGTAAAAGACAGAGGACGGAAGACGGAAGGCGGAATAACCACACACCACCCTATTTTAAGGGCCATGAGCTTAATGCTTGTAGCCCTTATTTTATGTGGTGCAAATGCTCGGAACATAAAAAAAGACTGATGACTCCTCTCAGCCATCAGTCTCTACTCTTCCATTGCCCCGTGTATGGGATACCCAAAGCCTCTCCGCAACTTTGTTTAATAACGCTAAAAGAATTTCTTATAATCTATTGAAATGCGATACCTACACCAATTTCAGCACTTTCGAGCAGATTCTTGCGGTCCACCCTGACAACTTTGCCGGTTTTGATACGTGCAAATTGTCCTTTTTCCTTTGCCAAGGCCTCTGTTCGAGGAAAATTGAGCTCTACAATATGGCCTGGCCTGATTGGAGCCGTTACCGGAAGGGTAATAAAGACGCCCGTTTTGCTGATATTACAGCTTCGACCGTTAAAAAACCTGTTGGCTTCCGGTATCCAAACACTAACAGGCCAGGAAACAGTATTCCTGCTATCCTTACGCTGGTCAACTAAAGTCTCCATAGTTTCAACCTCCCTTAAATCAATATTCCTTCAATGATAACTTTTATCGGCAATGTTAAATTGGATAGATTAGCAGATTTAGGCAAAATAATAAGTTTTCTCTAAAAACTTTTTTTGACGCTGCATATTGTTGTGGTTTGCGGTTTTTATCGGAAGTATTTTGTATGTTTATGGTCAAGCTTTTGGGAAGTTCTCCGTATAAATTCAATCAAATTTCAATTTGTCTTGTCAAAATCAATAATTTTCACACCTTTGCGCCATCTTCACAAAAAGAAAAATAGTTCTTGACAGGAAGATAGCCAATCTGGTATAAAAAGTTGATAAGGCTTAGGTCCGTATAAGTGGGCATGGGCAGTTTCTGGTACACGGGCAAGCGGTATCTTTGAAGTGTTTCAGCTAAGGAGGAGTTATTATGCAAGACACAGAGTTAGTTGTAACAGCGGCTTTGTGCTTCGCAAGTGGAGATTTTCACATTTCGACTGACAATTCATATCCCGCCTCTGCGGGAACGAGAGTTTTGGTGTGTGGCCAAAGCATAATTCATAATTATTTAAACTTTCTTTAAGGAGGACTATTATGTCTAAAAAATTGATTAATTTGGTTTCTTTTGTTTTGATGTTAGGCCTGATTCTGACAAGCGTAGCCGGCGCTGCCGACCCTGACCTTATCGGGTGGTGGCCCTTGAATGAAGGCTCCGGGGATATTGCTATAGATTTGTCCGGCTCCGGCAATGATGGGACCATCAACAACGCCGACAGCGGCGGTCTGGGCGCAGGCGGTTCGGTCTGGGTCAATGACCCGGAGCATGGCATGGTTATTAGCTTCAATGGAGACGACAGCAGCGGCGCAGTTGTTGTCACCGACCTGATTATTCCAGCGATGACCATGGACAACGATTTTACCTGGGCATTCTGGACTTGGCAGCACCCCGATCAAGCTATTAACAATGATACGATCTTAGGCAATCGCTACGGGGGCACTACATCGCCACTTCAGTTCATCAAGTTCACACCGACGAGGTTTGAGTTCTACAATGACGATGGTAGTTACTCAGAGGGTATTAATTACACGGCCGTCCCAGGTGGCGTATGGGTCCATCACGTGATCGTCAAGGATGGAACAAGTTTGACTTATTATCGCAATGGTGAGGAGTCGGGAACCAACACTATCACGAAGACTATCGATGAGAATCCCTTCTACATGGGTGCCGACGCCACAGCGGAGCATTGGCAAGGCTACATGAGTGACGTGCGCCTCTACACAAAGGCGCTAACACAGAACGAGGTTCTGGGCGCTATGGAAGGAACAGGTGAGGTATGGCCATACGCCTCGTCGGCGAAACCGGCTGATGGTGCCTTGCATGCCGATACTTGGGTAAACATTTCCTGGAGGCCGGGAGGTCGTGCGGTCTCACACGATGTTTACTTAGGCGAGAATTTTGACAATGTGAACGACGGTGCCGGTGACACTTTCCGGGGCAACCAGGCCGATACGTTTTTTGTAGCCGGCTTTCCCGGATTTCCTTATCCGGATGGCCTTGTTCCGGGAACGACTTACTACTGGCGAATCGATGAGGTCAATGACACCGAGCCGAACAGTCCCTGGAAAGGCGATGTCTGGAGCTTTAGTATTCCTCCCAAGACCGCCTACTTCCCGGACCCGGCTGATGGTGCAGAGTTTGTAGATACGGGTGTGCAGCTTAAATGGACGGGAGGTTTCGGTGCGAAATTACACACCGTATTTTTCGGTGATAATTTTGACGATGTGAGCAATGCCGCTGGAGGTCTTCCTCAGGGAACTACGACCTATAATCCCGGTCCACTTAAAACGGGTAAGACTTACTACTGGCGTGTCGATGAGTTTGATATTATCGACACGTATAAAGGCGAGGTCTGGAGCTTCACTACTGAGGGCGCCGTTGTAAGCCTGAAGCCTTCTAATGGCGCTGTGGATGTAAAACAGACACAGATTCTTACATGGTCGCCGGGAGAAGCAGCCGCTTCGCATGAGGTCTATTTCGGCACAGATAAAGAAGTCGTACGTAACGCCGATACCGGTTCGCCGGAGTATAAAGGCACTAAGGACCTCGGTGCTGAGAGCTACGACCCCGGAAAACTTGAATGGGATGTCACTTATTATTGGCGTATTGACGAGGTCAATAACACCAACCCAGACAGTCCCTGGATAGGCCCTGTCTGGAGCTTTACGACAGCCAACTTCCTTCTCGTGGACGATTTTGAGGACTACGATGCCGGCGAGAACCAGATATGGTACGCATGGAAAGACGGTCTTGGCTATGGCACACCCGGTACTGAACCCTACTTTGCCGGCAACGGGACCGGCTCTGCTGTAGGTGACGAAAACACTCCTTCTTACACAGAGGAGACTATCGTTCACGGAGGCAACCAATCGATGCCTGTATTCTATGACAACAGTGTCTTAATGTATTCAGAGGTGGAGAAGACACTGACTTATCCGCGTGACTGGACCGAAAAAGGTGTTACCACATTAACGATTTGGTTCAGGGGCGATTCGGATAACGCTGCTGAGACGTTGTATGTTGCTCTAAATGGTACCGCTGTAGTTAATCACGATAATCCTGATGCAGCACAGATAAATGAGTGGACCCAATGGGATATTGACCTGCAGGCGTTCGGCATAAACCTTGCTAATGTCAATACGATTGCCCTTGGGTTAGGCAATAAGAACAACCCGCAGGCTGGTGGTTCAGGTACAATGTACTTCGATGATATTCGGCTGTATCCTGCGGCACCGTAAACCGGGATTTGAGTAACCCCCATTGCTTCTTGCGAAGCAAGATATGGGGGCGTGGCTGATGTAGTAGATTCGTGTCACTTTGGGGCCTATATTGATTAATTCGGTATAGGCCCCTTTCTCGTTGATTCAGCTATGAGCAGATAGCGATATTGATAATGAGGAACAGCAGAACAGACAAGGGAGCGTTTTACTTTGACAGTTATTGCGATTCTGATTATAGTAAAGGCTGTTTTGTTGGCTGGCTGATGGTAACCTAACCGTGGTTACAAGATAATAATGACAAAAGAAGAATTGGAAACTCTGTGGAGAGACAAGAATAATTGGCGCTGGGGCGCCATCTATTACTGCAAAAACGACCCACGTCTGGTTGTACATAAACGGGTTAAATGGACGGGTTGGACGGTGAACTTTGCATACCCCTGGCGGGCAATCGGCTTTATTATTTTCATTCTCATCGCAGCGTCGTTACCCTTTTTTATTGAATTGAAGTTAAACGTTGCTACGCCGATTGTTATATGTATAACTTTGGCTTTGGTTGCGGTTATGATTATTGGGCTTTGTGCATACTTGTCATCGAAGACGGAGTGATAAAAGCGCGTTTGACATATTGCCGGAACTGTATTTTGCAGTAAAGGTTGTGAACTTATTTTGGAGGTACCTGTTATGATTACGTGGTGTAGGTTCCCATTCTGGCCGCTAAGACCGTTGTTCGGTTTTGAGGCAATGTGGGGCGTGTTGGCAATCCTGGGAGTGATTTTTTCTGTGATTATGCTCATCGATTGTTTGAAACGGCCGGCAACGAAGTTTCATCACCCGCTGACGAAAGAAAGCGAGTACGACAAGCTGATATGGGCCGTTGCGATTGTTTTGTCGCTTGGGTTTTATTGTGTGGGAGCGATTGCATATTTCTTTGTTATAAAAAGAGCCAAGCCTGAGAGCAAAGAGTAGTATTTCAATTTTGAGAAGTGGTGCTGAACTTATCCCGGCTTCGCCGGGGACTTTTTAATCTCTCAGCGTAAGACATTTTAATTCTTTCATCGCATATTTTGCCAATTCGGTTATGGTTGTTCGAAGAGAACAGCCATGGAAGGCATCGATAAAAACACATTCAAAAGAATCTTTTGCGACCATTGGAATGCACTTAAACAGTCTCGTCCACGCTTTGATAAGCCGGACTACAACGAGACGGTCAATAAAATGCTTGGCTGCAGCGACCCTGAAAAGATGGGCTTTGTTCAATACAGGTGCTGCTACTGTGGAGAAATACGCCGAATTGCTTTCACCTGCAAGTCTTGCTTTTGCCTTTCCTGTGCCAAGGTTTATATCGACCGCTGGGCAGACTTCATCGCTCGACGACTGTTGCCTGGCGTAACCTATCGCCATGTGGTATTGACCATGCCTGAGTTCCTCCGAATCTGGTTTTTTCGCGACCCCACACTGCTCAGTCAGCTCATGCGAGCGGGCAATGCCTGTCTCAAAGACGTTCTCAACACTTGTGCTTCTGTCAAGCTCGATGTCGGCAACATTATCATCCTGCAAACCGCAGGACGATCCGGCCATTACAACCCTCATCTCCATATCCTCATGACCGAAGGAGGCCTTGACCCACTGCAACAATGGAAAAGCATCTCTTATATCCCCTACGAGATGATACATAAAAAATGGCAGTACCACCTCTTGAAAATGTTGAGGGAAAATGTATCCGATCCGGCCATTGAAAAAGACATTGACAGAGCCTGGAGAGATTATCCCAAGGGCTTTGTCGCTTTTCTCCAGGATGGAGAAGTACCCTCCAATTCATCGGACGAATGGCACAGCACATCCTGCCAAAGGGCTTTCAGAAAATTCGATATTATGGACTGCACGGCAATGTTCGTTACCAAAAGATGAGAGAATACCTCGCAGAGATTATACCTCCGCAGAGGCCCGATGACCCCAGAGGCTACCGAGTTCTTGGGCCAAAGCCTTTCGCTCAGCTTTTCTTCGAGAGCTTCGGAAAAGACCCGCTGCTTTGTCCAAAATGTGGTGATAACATGATGTTGGAATTGATTTATCATCCCAAGTACGGTATCATTAAAGAGTTCTCATTGTTTGA
>Ga0315549_1005529_pt1 | contig 10271 bp, 14 predicted proteins | sample SalMarSW160200MG_FD_203101 | JGI IMG/M metagenome (GOLD analysis project Ga0315549, IMG submission 203101) | Salt marsh sediment microbial communities from the Plum Island Ecosystem LTER, Massachusetts, United States - Salt Marsh Sediment SW1601-200 ... | reverse complement strand
AAACAAACGAAATAAACACTTTATCAAACTCTTCTTTGAAACTTAAAGGTTCTTCAATTCGCTGCTCTTGAAACTGAGCCTGAGAATATTGTTGGCAACGCTTTTTAGCTATACTAATCATCTCTTTGCTAATATCTAATCCTAAAATCCTACTTTCAGGCCCAACTTTTTTAACCATAAAGTACTCTATCTTGCCAGTCCCTGAACCTAAATCCAGAATATCCTCTCCGGATTTTAAATCCATTTTTTCAATCACCTTTTTAACAAAATGAGGATAACTACCTAAAAAAATTAAGCTTATCATTAAGTCATAATACCTAGCTTCTTTTGGTCTAATTTCTACTTTTGATCTTTTAGATGACATTTTGTCTTTTTCTCATTGTTGTTATTCTGTTGGGTATAACGGCGGCCACTCAAGTTTACCCAAAGCCAACTCTTGATTTCTTCTATAGTATTCGTAATTCTCTCTATATTTTACATATCCGTTTGCCATATCTTTATCAATCAATGTCCAAAGGTGAGTTACGGCAACAATTATCGCCTCAGGCCTCGGCATACACCCTGCAATCCATCCGTCTACGGGGATATACTTATCGAGGTGTTTTATCGTGTTGTAGGAATCCCAGTACATCCCGCCATTTATAGGACAAGACCCAAAGCCTATAACATATTTTGGCTCAAGCATTTGCTCGTATGTTCTTATAATAGCTCTTAATGTTTTTACTGAAACGTACCCTGTGATTAAAAACAGGTTTGCCTGCCTTGGTGTAGCTACCGGAATGACGCCGAATCGCTCTGCGTCCCAGCGTGCGGTTATAACCGGAGGAACCTCAATAATTCCACAGCCGGTGCAAAAATAAATTGCGTGCAGCGAATACTTATTTGCCATCTTGGCAGGAGCTTTAAGCCATTTTGTAATCTGGTTTCTATCCAATTGTTAACTCCTTATGGCCATAATTATAATCAGACTTACAAAAGCCAGCAGTGTAGGCCACTTCCACAGGTATTTAATGGCCTGTTCAATTCTAAACCTTGGAAACACAGCGTTTACACATAGGCCAAGCACAAATACTACCAGCATTTTCACAAAGAAGATAAATGGATTAGCTGCTCCTCCCAGAAACAAATTTACAAAAAGAGCGATACTAATAAACAGAACAAAAGCATGTTCAATAGTAGCCAGAGCTAAATATTTGCCGCCGTATTCGGCCATCGGACCGGAAGAGATTTCCTGCGGTGCTGAGCTCACATCAAACGGTCTGATCCCGAGTATCGCAGGCAGGATAAGAAAGTAAGAAAGTCCTGATAAAAATAGTGGAAACGAAATGATTGACCAGCTCGTACTTTGTTGAGCGCTTACCACTTCCACTATAGAAATGGTTTTATAATGGGTCATTACCGCCAGCAGTATAAGAAGCAAAGGCGCCTCATATCCAAGACTCAGGATAAGCTTTCGTGAGATGCCGATACTGATATTTGGGTTAGCTCCTTGTCCTCCTGATAAAGCCATACCTAAAGGTGCAAGCAGCATCATATAAAGAATCACCAGCAGCCCACCAGAGTTGCTTAAAGGAGCAATTCGGCCAAAAGGCAGAAATAAAACCACCACAATGGAACCGGCTAAAGAAAGGATTATCCCTAAATCAAATATACGGCCGTGTGATACGCCTTTTTGATAAAATAATTTAATCATGTCGATAACCGGTTGGATAAGAGGAGGGCCATAGCGCCAATGGATTCTTGCCATAATCTTCCTGGCTAAACCTAAAAAGAATACTCCCACTATCAGTGCCAAAACCGGAGACAAAATTATCTGGGTAATTTTTGCTACCATACTTTCCATTTCATTTGAACAAAAATCAGTAATGACAGAAACAGTATTATATACATCACGTAGTTACCCACATCTCCGCTGTATATGCGCCTTACACCGCTGGCAAGGCTTCGCACTGAAGAGGCAATCCAATAATAAAACTCGTCTATTACGTCCCTCAGGAAAGGCTCTATCATTTTTTGCAGTGGATTATAGAACTCAACAGTGTAATGGTATTTATCCACCGGTGTATGAGCCCCTGCTGCGTAGCTATCTTCCTGAGTAACCGGTACAGACTTCGTGGTTGAACGAAAGACCAGCCAGACCAAGGCAGCAGCTACTAACACGGCAGAGAAAATGTTTATTGTATTTAACGTTCCGGTTTCCGAAACGATTCCCCGTAACGTTACATTTAAGATTTCAAAACCAAAAGAAACGCCGACCAAATCGATAACTTTAAGCGGGATACCCGGAAGAATACCGAACAGAAGAATCGCGACCGATAAAACTACCACAGGTAGCTGCATGCTAAACGGTGCTTTCTCTACGGTTTTGTATTTTTCAGGAAGTTGTCCCAGGAACACATTATGAATCAACTTATATGAGTAAAGTATCGTACCCCAGGTCCCTGCCAGCGCGAAAAAGGCCAAAAATGGAGAACCTTCAAGAATTAAGGTCTTATAGATTAACCACTTGGAGACGAACCCACTGGTCAGAGGTACTCCAATCAATGCACAAATACCCACTAAGGTAGCGATGAAGACTACCGGCATTTTCTTAGCGAGACCACCTAATGAATCCAAATCTCTCGTTTGGGTCCTGAATTCGACTGCACCTACAGCAAAAAACAAAAGTGCCTTAAATAACGCATGATTGAAGAAGTGAAATATGCCTCCCGCCAGAGCTAAGTTAGTTCCAAAGGCAATTCCTAAAATTATATATCCCGCCTGTCCAATAGTGGACCAGGCTAATAGTCTTTTGGCATCCGTTTGCAGCACAGCAATAAATGTAGGAATTATAATAGTAACCGCACCCAGTAAACAAAGCACCGAATGAAAGCTAAAGATACCACTGCCCAAACCCAGAAAGAGCTTTAAGCCAACGATGACGTAAAGTACCAGCAGAAAGCCATAAGTTCCCATCTTTATAAGTATTCCGGAAAGCACCGCAGAAAATGGGGCAGGTGCTTCAGAATGGGCATCGGGCAGCCAGGTATGAAATGGCAGGACTGCATTCTTAATCCCGAAAGCAATACCAAAGACGGTCAGGATAAACAGGATATACCCGGATGAGGCAGAGCCAATCACAGAAGCAATCTGTGATATATTCAAAGTATCGAAAGAAACATAGAGCGATAACATGCCGACAAGAAAGCATACAGAGCCTATGATAGACATTATGATATATTTCATTCCTGCAGCCAGGGCAGGTCCTCTGTTATAGCTTATAAGCAAAAATGCACTCCAGGACATTATTTCCCAAAAGATATAGAAAGATATCAGATCACCTGCCAATACAATCCCGAGCATTGCTGCATTGACAAGGAGCATCATCAGGAAATAAAAGTCAGTTCTTTCTCTGGCTTTCATATAGCTTAAAGAGAAGATAGTGCAAAGTGCTCCCAAACTCGATATGGCAATGGCAAAAAACCATGAAAGCATATTCAATCTCAGGACAAGATTGAGCCCGAGAAATCCATAATAAAAGGTCTCCTCCCCAGCTTTGCCATAAAGACAAGCAACGAAAGCTACCAGGGCCAAAGAAATAGCGACAGCAAGAAAATCCCTACCCTTGTAAGAGACCTTTCCCACAAGATAAGTAAACAGTGCTCCACCAAAAGCAATTATTAGTAAAATCTCCAGACTCATCCTAAAACGCTCCTGATATAGTCGAGTCTATTTAAAAACTCTGAAGCAGCCGAGTTTAGAACATCGGTTACCAGTTTGGGATATATCCCCACAACTACTATCAGTACCACGAAGATAAACATAGGGATCAAAGCAGCGACAGGAGCTTCTTTCCTTCCCGGATTAACCTTTTCTCCCTTAAAATATAGAACCTGTACTACACGGAAGAAATATGCCCCTTCGATTACCGTACCTAACAGGGCAAGGCCAATAAGCACAATGAAGATAGTTTCTTCAGTAGCCAAGGCAGCTCGGACAATCAGAAATTTGCTGGGGAAACCTATAAAGGGCGGCAGTCCTACAAGTGAAAATGCGCCGATAGTAAAGGCTAAGCAGGTAAGCGGCATCTTCTTACCCATTCCTTCCAAGGCCGAAATTTGCAAAGAACCGGTTTGGTAAATCATATATCCTGCCGCCAAAAACAGCAGGGCTTTACTGAGAGTGTGACTTACCAGTTGGAACAAACCGCCGGTTACTCCGTAAGAAGTACCTATGGCCAAAGCGAACAGGATTAAGCCTATTTGGCCTATGCTGGAATAGGCCAGCATCCTCTTGATGTTGTTTTGACTAAAAGCACACATCTCACCTATTAGAAGGGTCAAGATTCCTAAAAGAGCCAGAAATAAAAGAAAGCTTGGTGTGGTACTCAATGATACGCCAAATATAGTAAATATTACCCTTGCCACGGCATAAAGCCCCACTTCGATGGCTATGCCGGATAGAATCGCACTGATAGATGAAGGAGCCGATGAATGAGCATCAGGCAGCCAGGCGTTCAAGGGAAATATAGCTGCCTCCACTCCCAATCCCGTAATAAGTAGAACCATCGGGACAAACAAGAATATCGGGCTGGCCGAGGTAATCTTTTCAGCAATATCAGCCATATTAAGCGTACCGAATTGACCGTAAAGTAAGCCTATCCCTATAAGCAGAAGGCTTGAGCCAACAGCCCCTTGAATCAGGTACTTCACCGCTGACTCGATGCCAGGCTTATCTCTTAGGTAAGCCACCAGCGCGTAAGAGGAAATACAAAGAATCTCGAAGAAAACGAAAAGGTTAAATATGTCGCCGGTAAGGACCACACCTGTGGCTCCGGTAAGAAGCAGAAGATAAAGCATATGGTACTTCTCGGTAGCGCCCTCTTTGATGTAATCTAACGCATAGATGGAAACTAAAAAGCCTACCAGAGCAATGATGGCGGAAAACAGAACACCCACCGGCCCGGCTACCAGATTAATGCAGAAAGGCGGTCGCCAGCCACCGATAGAGACAATTACAGGATTTTCCAATACTTTGGCAAGCAGCAAGAGAGAAACAACAAGGTTAAACCCAAGCGCTACCGGCGGGATGTATTTAGCCGCATCTTTCCAGAAAAGAGCAAATAAAGGAATGGCAAAGGCCAGACCTAAAGGTACTGCAATAAGAAGTACAGGGTTTACCATCTTTGCCCCCTTATTTTACGAAGGTTAAGCGTATCGTAATGTTGATATAATCTAATGGCTAACGAAAGGGCCAATGCTAAGACTGCTACGCCAATTACGATAGCTGTCAGAACCAATGCCTGTGGTACCGGATCGACCATATGTTCAGAATCTATCCCGGGTCTCGAAAAAATAGGTGCAGTTCCTTTTGTGATGTAACCGATGGAAATCAGAAATAAGTTTACGCCTGTATCCAAAATGCCCAGGCCGATGATGACTTTAATAAGATTGTGTTTAACCAGAATGATATAGATCCCAATCAATATAAGTCCAAAGGCTCCTATATAATAAATATAATTATCTAAAAAACTCATCAGCTTTCCTCTATTAAATTATCAATGATACCTGTCAGTTCTGAACCGACCTTAAATCCAATGGCAACATAAATAATAGGGACAATGCCAGCACTGAAGAGTGTGTTCGCTGTTCCCTTAGGCAAAAAGTTTAAGAGGAAATAGCCACCAAAAGCTAAACCAAGCAGGCCTATTATTACAAACACCAGACCTCCTAAAGATTCTGCAAGATTAGATGCCACCCGGCTAATCCTTCTTTCCCGACAGCCCAGATAAATTAAAAGAAAGCCGGAGGCGATAATCGCACCTCCCTGAAATCCCCCGCCGGGGGTAAGGTGACCGTGAATGAAAATATAGCTGCCGAAAACGAGAATAAGAGGAAAAAGAACTCTGCAGCCGGTTGAGAGGACCAGGCTGGCCGGCGTTATTTCTCTCGTTGCTTTTTTTCTGCTAGTGCTCAGTACCACACCTAAGCCGATAGCTGCAATGAATAAAACCGTAACCTCGCCTAAAGTGTCAAAACCACGGTAATTTACCACAACTGACGTCACTATGTTGACGGCCCCGGTTTCTTCTACTCCTTTGTCAATATAATGCCTGCCTATCTTTGTCTCAGAGCTTCCGAAGGGAATCTTTGTCAGCGACAGGCTAATTCCCACGGCCAGTATTGTTAATAAAAGGATAGCGACTATCCTTCTCATTCTTCGTACCTCTTTGTTCTCCTGATAGCAATAATAAAGATGGCTGCAGTTAATGCTGCGCCAATTGCAGCCTCAGCCATCGCTACATCGGGGGCCTGAAGGAAATAGAAAAGTATGGAAGCAATTAAGCTTACCAATGCTGCGGCAATTACCGCGCTAATTAAGTCTCTAAAAACAGAGGCTGCAATTGCTGCTGTAAGCATCAAAATTATTAAAAAGAAAACAAATATCATTGTGTCTCTTCGCCTTGTTCTGACTCATCGTGAAGGGGTTTACACTCATCAAACTCTTTAGTTTTATCCACAACAGTTCTATCACACAGAGCAACACCACTCTTACAAGACGCCCTACCTAAGGCATGATTGGAAATAGGATTGGTGATGAGGATAAACAAAGCGATAATTAATGTTTTCCAGAACCATTCCGGCTGAGATATTCCCACACCAATAATTGTGGAGAAGGCACCCAAGGTAGTACATTTTGTCCCTGCCTGGAGTCGGTTATATACATCAGGAAGTCTGAATATCCCCAAGCTTCCCAGGAAGAGAAACATTGTTCCGATTGCTGTAATGATAATCCCTATCAAGTGCACTTAAATTCCCTTTTCCAGAAATCTTGCAATAGCCACTGAACCAATGAAGGTTAGGACCGCATAAACCAAAGCGACATCCAAATAAACATATCTTTCAAAAATAGAACCCAAAAGGACAAGCAAAGCGGTGGTAATCGTAGCTATGGTATCCACTGCTACCGCCCGGTCCGGGGCAGTGGGGCCCTTGAGCATACGTAAAAGGCACAATGAAATCGCCAGCCCTATGATCACAAGAAAGATAATTTCACTCATATAAAATACTCACATCCATTAGCTTATTTATATATACAAATAAAACGATAGATATACCCAAAAAATTTATTTCCTTTTAATTATTTCCACGATTTTTCTTACTCGTACATCAATTACTCTGTAGCAAATCTTCGTTCCTTCTTTCCTGCCTTTAATGATATCCGCATTTTTCAATATCCTAAGATGCTGAGAGATTGTAGATTGAGGTAACCCTAATACCTTCTGGATCTGGGCAACATTGCATTCGTTCTTGAGTAGACCCGCCACCATCTTTAATCGTGCTGGATGAGCAAGGGCTTTTAATGTTTCGCCGACTTTTTCGTAGTTTATTCCCACTGCTGGACCTTAATCTTCTGTTTCTTGACTATCTATGAGAATTCTGATCACTTTCTTGGTTTATGTGAATATCACCCTTAAATACTTCTCAAATCTCTGGCCGATCATATTTGTTGCCTCATCAATATCTTCGGCCTTTACATTTATCCAGTGAATAAGGAGCTTATCGCCTATAACATCTAATGTAAACGTGCCGGGAGTCAAGGTGATGGAGTTAGCTAAAATCATCTTTGCAATGTCGGATTTAAGGCGAGTCTTTATAACCACAATACCTGGCTTTATAGGCATTTTGGGATGGATGACCCGATAGGCAACGTCAAAATTTGCCTTTATTATCTCCCAGAAAAGCACAATTATATATGCCAAGGAAAATAAAATCCTCTTTATACTTACCGGCGGCAAACCTAACTTAGAGTAAATGCCAGCTCCAAAGAGCGAAACAATCAGACAAACCACACTCCCCACAATCAGTTCCGGCAGGTCTAATTTTAAACTCAAAGCCAACCACAAAACGAAGGTAACCAGTAAAAGCCAAACAAATCCTTTTACCTTTTCTCCTGCTGAATGGGTTGTTTGTGACATTTATAAGTCCTTATCTTACAGTATGAACAAACTTGCTTTCACAAATGTTTGTAAATTTCTCATACCCTGCTTATTTTGCTAATAGAATTTATACGATGCTAAATAAGAAGACAAGTAAATTTTTTCAGTATCAATCTTTGTCCTTGTCAGCTAACTTATTCAGGAGAGCGGTATACTCGGTTTCAGGTTGTAGTCCTACCAGTCGCTTTAGTTCTTTGCCGTTCTTGATAATCAGAACCGTTGGGATTGCCCTGACATCGTATCGTTGTGCTACCGCCGGTGCTCGGTCAACATCTACTTTGCACACGGCGATTTTACCAGCGTACTTATCAGCAAGGGACGATATGGTTGGGGCCAGAATCCGACATGGAGGACACCGATTAGAAAATAAATCCACAAGACAAATCCCATTCGCATCAAGTACTCGGATTTTAAAATCTAACTCGCTCTTGATGTGGACAATGTTAGAACTTTCCTCTGTCTCTTTTGGTGTTTGTGAAAACACCGATACCAATAAAACTCCCATTACTACCCCATAAATCGCGCCGCGGTATGGATTTGCTGTCAGAGGACAACTGCCTGATGAACACTTACCGAAATAACCGAGCAAAGAGCCGATTGATCCTCCAATCAGCACTCCCAAAAAAATCTTGGCGATCATAACTTAATTTTCTCCTTATATCTTTCGCAGAGACGAACCGAATAACTTCTGCTCGACTACCCTACTAAGCTTATTTCGCACTAGAATACCTGAATTGGCCTAATGATGCAAATCCTTCCGGCAGATTGCGTGGCCAAGCTAAAGAATATGCTTTCGTCAGAATTACTGTTACTATAATATACCAGTGTGTATAGAATTAGACACAAAATTTGTTGTATAATTGAAAAATCAGTGGAGTTAATTCCGAATAATATGTCCGGCTTTTTGAAAAAATGGGCGATGGGGCATAAAACGGCATGGATTGCAATAGCCGTTACGTATCTGCTTGTAATTATTGCCACTCCTCTTAACCACACCTGCGAACTCGGCGAAGCGTGTTCAAAACATTCCCATTTGGGTAACTCAGGCCATCCTTGCAGCGGTGAATTTTGCACTAACCTGCGATTTGATGTTGCTCTAAAACAGAATAATTGTGCGTCAAAAGCTCTGTCCAATCAGGATTTATGTATGGCCTGCCTGTACTCGATTGTTTCCAAATCTACGCAGATAAACACAGGGGCAGCTTTAGTCAATATTGACGCCAGCGTCAAGGAAAGCAAAAAAGTTATTGGCGGCCAGATTGTTAGTGATGATCCCTCTCCTATTAAGCACATCGATGTTATAGCACTTGCTATCCGGAATGAAATGACAGCTTTAGATCTAACAACTATTCGCTGTGCGGGCCAGCCCGAATTATCGCCAGATCCGGGGATGGAACCCATCTCCTTAGCGGCTGAAGAAGTATTTGCGAAGCTATATTGACACAGAAAGGCAGAAGAGATCGCCAGAAAGAGCTTGCATATTCAAATTTCTCTTGACAGCCGGTTTCACGCAAGATTCGCGAGCGCGACGTTTTTTCCGACTGCAAATAAAACAAGCTGCTTGAACAATTAATTTTTTGGAATTGAAGCTTCGGTTCCTGTTGTACTTTGGATGAAATCTGGAGAATAAAGTATCTGTCGAAACTTTAACCAAGATTGGAGAGTATTTTATGGAATTCTTAACGAAAGACACCTTTTTACAAAAAGTATTTAACTATGAACAAAACGAAGAATGGAAGTTCGAAGGTGAGCTGCCTTGTATCATTGATTTTTATGCGGATTGGTGCGGACCATGCAAAATGATCGAACCAATTCTTGAAGAACTTGCTGAAGAATATCAAGGCAAGCTCAATATTTACAGAGTAGACACCGGCGCTGAGCAGCAGTTAGCAGCGGCCTTCGGAATCCAAAGCATCCCCAGCATACTTTTCGTGCCGTTAAACGGCAAGCCTCAAATGGCTGTTGGAGCCTTACCTAAGGAGACAATAAAAAAAGCAATAAAAGAAGTGTTGAAAGTTGAGTGAGATTATCCCACTTGTCAAGACCCAAAAACTCAAACTTGATGAGCTACTTATTCATGCATTTTTGCTAAAACCTTATAATAACTTCAAGGTTTTTTAAATTATGTACTTTCTGCTATTTTCAATCACCTTGTCAGTTTGCTTGGAAACATCCTGTACATATCTTGTAGCCATCTGTAAATCAGCATGGCCAAGAAGTCTTTGCACAGCAAACGGGTCACCTGACCTGGCAGCGATAGTAGCAGCAGTTCTTCGCAGTGTATAAAAGCCCG
>Ga0315549_1005528_pt1 | contig 10274 bp, 11 predicted proteins | sample SalMarSW160200MG_FD_203101 | JGI IMG/M metagenome (GOLD analysis project Ga0315549, IMG submission 203101) | Salt marsh sediment microbial communities from the Plum Island Ecosystem LTER, Massachusetts, United States - Salt Marsh Sediment SW1601-200 ... | reverse complement strand
CGTGAATAACATCATTTGCATTTCGAGATGATTACATGTCATTCTCGAGGCCGTCCGTTGTTGGCCCTCAAGCTGGATGTCCAATAATGTCCAGATTTTTTGCAACGGTAAATAAAAAGTTGGATATAAATAATTTCGAAATAAACAATAGTGAATATATCACTAAAAATAAAATATATAATATATCTTATTCAGATTTTTAACATTAAACACTTAAAAATGTAAATCTAATAGTAAAAATATAATAGATAAATAAAAGATCTTTTGACAAAAATTAACCAATATATCTTAATAAACGTAGAAAGAAAGAAAAATTTTTAATAAAAAAAAAAGCAAAATATATATAAATGATTCGAAAAAATTTTGGAGTAAAAATATTATTTGTAATATAGCTTAAGTTAATAGAATCCTTAACTTGATTTAATCTCTATATTTTTAACCTAATATAATATATGTAATTAAGATGTTTTTGAAAGAATTAACATTATTATATAATCAGCGACATCTTCTGCATTATCGGTAATTACTTCTATTATTGAAATACTATTATAAATTTCAATTGCGCTAAAAGGATTAATATCTGGATGGTCTGATACAAGCATTCTATTTATTTTAAATTGTAATTCATCACACTTATGCTCTAATTCACTAACTTTTTCCCCTATCTCTTGAAGTTCTGTTTCCTCTGCGATTAATAATTTATTAACCATATATTTTACTTTTATTACTGTTTCTACTGAAATTCTAATCATTTCTAAGATTTTTTGATGTATATCCTCATCTAAGTTAAAGAAATCATTATGATTCATATATATAAAGATTCTTGCACTTGCATTTGCAGCATTCGCAATATCATCAATCCTTTTCACCAAATGCATTAGATTTTCACGTATTTTAGATGGAAGTTCAACTTTTGAAATCGTATTAAGGATATTCCGTCTTATTATATCAGCTTGATGCTCCAATGTATTAACGCGAGAAAAAACTTTTAAAGCAAGTTCTTTGTTTCTTTCTTCAATTAGGAAAGATAATCCTTTTTCAAACTCTACTACTGTTTCCAATACCTTTTGCATATGCACTAAAGTTTTATTAATTACACTTTCTTCATTTCGAGATTTAAACCACTCAAATAAGTTACTCATCAAAATTTACCTATTTTTGTTTTTTATTTTAATTTATTCTAATTTTAATACATCTCTAATTGCATCCTCACCAGGATGTCTAAATATAATTCCCAATTCTTTTGGAAAATATATAGTAACCTCAACTCCTTCTACAAATGTATCATGAATTTTAGAAGTGGAAGGAATTGTTGCAACTAATAATTTATCTTGATCATTTATATTTATAATAACTTCAAATCTATAAAACATACCCATATATTTACGTCTTTTGATCTTTCCAATTATAGCATTATGTTTTTCATTTATTCGATTACCAAGTCGAAGTTTCATATGATTTGCCCTTATAACTAACATTACTTCATCTCCATGGTTAATTTCATCATACAGTTCTTTTTGAGTATATGAAGCAAAGATATTATTTAATCCAATATCAATAGGTAATGGCATTGAATATTTTTGGATTTTAGCAAAAAATTTATCCCCATATTTTGATTTTTTATATATATCCCAAGGCACTTTTTCATTTTTAACACAGATTCCTTCAAAATAATTTATTTCACTCATAAAGTTTGCTATAAAAAGTGTTTTTGGTTGATAATAGATCTCATAGGGAGTTCCTATTTGAATCAATTTTCCATGATTTATTATTGCAATTCTATCTGCAAGGAACATTGCTTCTTCTTCCTCGTTAGTTACATGTATGACTGTTAATTCCAAAAGTTTTGATTTTGCCATTTGTAATAATTCATTCCTCAAACTCATTCTTAAACCTGCATCAAGAGCCTTTAAAGGCTCGTCTAAAATTAATAATTTTGTTTGTTCTAAATTTAATAAAGCTCTGCAAAGAGCGACCCTTTGTTTCATCCCTCCACTCATTTCTTCTGGTAATGCTTCATTTCTCCCCGTTAAAAGGGTCATTAATAAAATTTGTTCCACAACTGAATGAGTTTTTACTGGATCATGGGCATGAACTCGAGCGCTATATGCGATATTATCATAAATATTCATATGTGGAAATAATGCATAATTTTCAAACATAAAACCTAAATTTCTCTCTCCAGGGGATTTTTTTGTCATATCTTTTTCATCATAAAAAACAAAACCAGAATCTGGTTTGATAAGACCTGCGATTATCTTTAATAATGTGGTTTTTCCTACACCAGTAGGACCCAAAATTATAAAATATTCTTTATCTTTAATTTCTAAAGAGATATTATCAAGAGCGGTTTGTTTATTGAATGACTTTGAAATATTTTCTAATTTAATATTAACCAATTATCTCACCAACTTAATTACATTAAGGATATTTCATGTAAAAAATCTTTAGGAGATTCAAATACATGGACATCACCTCTATGAATACCAATTATTAATTCATCACCAATTTGGTAATTTTCTTCAAAATTACCAGGTTTAATAGAAATGAATTTATCACCACTTTCTAAAGATAAATAAAATCTTTTCGTTGCTCCAATAAATTTAGAAGATTCTAATTTAGCAGAAAATATTTGTATATGAGACCAATCATGTGGACTTTTATCAAAATTAAAATCTTTTGGAAATATATATACATCTTCAAAACGAAATCCAATAATTATATTATCATCTAGTTTAAATTTATTATTTGGATTATTGCATATTATTCTTGGTCCACCTAATCTTATCCATACTTCCATTTTTTCTTCTTCAAATAATTTTAAAACAAATCCCTGAAGAAAATTTGTCTCACCTAGAAAATTAGCAACAAAAATACTTTGAGGATTTTCATATAATTCATAAGGAGTTCCCATTTGAAGTATTTTACCAGCTCTCATTACAATTATCTTATCTGCGACAGCCATAGCTTGTTCCTGATTATGAGTGACTTGTATAGCAGTTAATCTTAAATCTTTAATCAAGTTCCTAAATTCGTGGCGGAAAACTTTTGAAACTTTTGGATCAAGCGATCCTAAAGGTTCATCCATAATTAATATTTTTGCTCCTGCAGCAATTGCACGTGCAATTCCTAACTTCTGCAAACCAGGTTCACCAAAAATATTTGGATAGTTATCTGCATATTCTAGCAAACCTACCAATTTTAAAGTTTCTTCAGCCTTATTTATAATATAATTATCTGGATAACCACGCATCTCTAAACCAAAAGTTACATTTTGCCAAATAGTCATATTCTCGAATATTTCAAACTGTTGGAATATAAATCCCATATCTCTATCTTCAGGAGGAATTCCTTCGATGTCTTTATCATCTATAAACACTCTTCCTTGCGTAGGTATTTCAAGTCCCGCAATCATTCTTAGTGTTGTTGTTTTACCACATCCACTTGGTCCAAGAAGAAATATATAATCTCCTTCATTAATCTTGAGAGATATATCATCAACAGCTAAAACTTTTCCTTCTTCAAATGTTTTTGTTATATTTTTTAATTCAATTGCTGGCATAATTATACAACTCCTGTTCTTGTTGTTCTTAATAAAATAATTAGAATAGCACAAAAAATAATAGCAATTAAACTAGCAAATATAGCACTTGGTATAGCACTAGCTTCAACCCAATCTACAATTAAAACAGGTATAGTTCTAATACCTCCCATCACAACAATAGTTGCACCCGTTTCCCCAATAGAACGGGTAAATACCATAATTCCACCTGCAATAATACCCTGTTTAATATTAGGAAGAGTTATTTTTCTAAATACTGTTAAATTAGAAGCTCCGAGTGTACGTGCTGCTTCTTCTACACCTTTGTTGGATCTTTCGAGAACACCAATAATAGGTCTAACCATATATGGAAACGTAAATGTAATATGTACCAATAATATCATGAAAAATCCGGGGTAAAATAAATTAATTCCTTGAGGCCCCCAAAACAAAAATATTGTAAATCCTAGAGCAGCAGAAGGAATTGCTATTGGAACATCGAGCAGAGTATCTAAAATTGCAATTGCTCTCCCCCATTTTCGTCGTACAATAATGAAGGCCAATGGTATTCCGAATATAAGATTGATTAAAACAGCCAAACCTGCTATTTGAATGGAATTCATGAAAGCTATATATAAAAAAGCCCATTTATTATCCTCAGCAAACATTTGTTCCGAGATTTCTGGACCTGAAATCTGAGAGAGAATATAAAATGATGGAATAATTATTAAAAGAAGTAAAAAAATAATTGCTAATATATTTCTAAGATGGCGTAAATAATTATTACTTAATTTTTTTTCTATTTTCGGCCATACTTTTTTAACTGGAAATCCCACTTTTCTTGTAAAAAATTTTACTGAAAATAATAATATTAAAGAAATTGCTATCATGATTCCAGCCAAGAATGAAGCTGAAGGTAATTTTAATTGTCTACGAAATCCTACAATTACAAGAGGAGCTGTATCAATTAATCCAGAAAGAATAATAGTTGCACCTGTTTCTCCTAGACTTCGCGTAAAACCTAGGATTGCTCCTGCTATGATTCCTTCTTTCATTAATGGAAGAGTTATAGTTCTAAAAACAGTAAATCCAGGAGCTCCAAGAGTTCTAGCCGCATCATCATAAAGAGTATCAGCTTTTTCTAATACAATTTTCATATTTCTGACAATATAAGGGAATGTAAAAATTATATGACCAAATAATACTAAATTATATCCAGGTGTAATACCAAATAAACCCCAGAATAATAATACTGATATTCCAAGAGAACCTGTAGGAACTGCTAAAGGTAGGTCAATTAGGGAATCTAATAATTTTTTGCCTTTAAAATTATATCGTGTCAATATTATGGATATAGGAAAAGCTAATATTATATCAATACTTACAGCTAATCCTGCAATGGAAAATGAATTTACTAAAGATTTTAAAATAATATTCCATTGTAAATCTCCTATTAACTCATCATTAAATATATCTTCATTTATAGATGGAATATTTAAGAAGATATTAAAAAAAATATATATAACAGGTCCAATTACTATTATAACAAAAAATATAATTGTTATTGCATCGAGACCTTTCCTATATAAAGGTTTTGAAAAAAACCGATCTATTCTTAAAGCTAAGGATAATTTAGCTTCTTTTTCTAATTCGGATGGTTCTAAAATAATTTCTTGTTTACTCAATTTTATCCTTTTTTTTTATAATATTTTAGCCGTTAGCTTTACATAATAACCATAAATCCGGAATTCTCAATAATACATCTCCATCTTTTGGAGCGTTTAATTCGGGAACTGTTATGTTATATGCGATCCCATTTTTTTCATAATTAAATACTTCGGGATCTAAGGTAATTGATGAATTAATAGGTCTAAATCCATATTTCATAGCTGATTCTACTGTTCTAGTTTCCTTAAGAAATTTAAGAAACTCTTCTGCTACATATCGTTGTTTTGCTGAGATCCAATTGGAGTTTAATATACAAAAGGGATGATCACTATATAATGTTCCTTCTTCAGGATAGATAGCGATAATCTTACCTCCAGTAGCAGAATTATATATATCTTTAATTAAATTCTCATAGAGAAAAGCTATGCTTAAAGTATTAGGGCCTCCCTCTTCCATATATGTAGCAAGAAAACCTGTGGATTTTCCATACATAACAGCACTTGATTCAAAAACTTTTAACCAGTTTTGATTCATAACATTTGTAAGATCATTCATTGTTAAATTTTCTGAAGGTGTACCTGAAGCTGTAGAGAGGGCCATAATAGTCGTCATAAATCCAGAATTAGATAATCTTGGATCTGTATGAGCCATTTTTAAATTTACATTAGGATTTAGATTTAAATTATAGAGGTCTGAAAATCCTTTTATATTATATGTTTGATTTATTGATTCCCATGTAGCAATAACAATTGGAGAATAAATTATTTTTACAGCTTCGCTTATATTTACAATCGGAGTTTTACTCTTCGTTAATTCAGCCCATTTTGAATTTAATATGGGCATCCATATTGAGCTTGCTGGACTCCAAATAGTAGGAAAAATTTCACCATTCAAAATACTGATTAAAGAGTCACTCGAACCATAAGGATGTAGATCAATTGTTATCTTATCATTGGGATGATTTTTTTCCCACTCATCCAAAAAGTCATTATATGCTACACTTATCCAACTAGCTTTTTCGGAACTATAAATAATAGTAATGTGTGTGGAATCCTCACTTCCTATAATAATATAAGTTGAAATGATACCAATAAAAAATCCTAAGATAAAAAAGCTTACGATTTTTAGTTTATTATTTTTTTTAATTTTACGAGATTTAATCATCGTTAAAATAACTATATTTTTTATTTGAATAATTTAATTGAGATTATGAAATAAATGAACGGATATAATTATCCAATAAGACGTAAGAAATACCTGCAAATATCCCTATAATTAAAACTGCAATAAAAATAATTTTTATTTTCATATAAGTTGATATATTAAATACTTAGTATCTATTTTATTTAAAATTTATAAAATATTGTTCTATGTATTGAGGTTTATAGAGGTTTTTTACTTATTAAATTAATACAAATATTATATATAGAACTATATAATTTACATAGTTCTTCTTTAAAAAGATTATAAAAAGGTAATAAAGCTTTTTTAAAAAGGATTATGGAAGTTATTTATAATGACATAGATTTTTTCTCATTTATTCGATCATATCACCTAGAGAATATTCTATTATATAATATTCAATATGATATTTTATCATATGAAACCACTTCAAATCACGAGAAAATCACCTAATCATGATGAAATGGTCGAATATTATAGAAAAGAGGAAGATCTACGGCTAAAAGAACGATATCAAGCTCTTTATTTACTCTGTGAAGGAAATAATTGTACTGAAGTCGCAAAAATAATAAAACGATCAAGGAGGACAGTACTTAATTTGCTTCATGCGTTTAATAAAGGAGGTTTAGATGCAATTGTTCCCATTCTTCCTCCTGGACGAGCCTCTCGTCTTACAAAAGAACAAAAAGTGATATTACGAGATGATGTGTGTACTCACCCCCATGAATTGGGGTATGAATTTAGTAATTGGGAAGCAAAAAGTGTTGCATTTCACATAAGTAAGAAATTTGACGTAGAATTAGGAGCTCGGCAAGCTCATAGATTACTTCATGAATTGGGATTTACGCTACAACGTCCAAAGTATCGCTTTAAAAAAGCAGATCCGAAGCAACAAGTAAAATTCATCTACCAATTCCAAAAAAAGTGGATTCTCTCAAACCCGACGATGTAGTGTTATTTCAAGATGAGGCAAGTGTTCAATTTTCTCCAACAATCACGCGCACCTGGTCTTTAAAAGGTCTACAACCGGAAGTATTCACTTCGAGTAGTCGATTACGTCAACACCTCTTCGGTGCTGTAGACCCAAAAGTTGGAAGAGTACATGTAGCATTTTCCGATAGTTTGAAAACAGAGCAGTTCAAACATTTTCTTGAAGGTCTTCTTTATAGATATAAGGATTCAGGAAAGATTCTTATGATCTTGGACAACGCTCGAATTCATCAAGCTAAAGTACTCCAACTTTTTCTAAAAGCTAATGAAGAAAAGCTTGAACTCCTTTATTTACCCCCCTATTCTCCTGATCTGAATTCAATGGAATGGTTTTGGAAATTTTTACGCAAACAGGTAACCCATAACACATTTTTTGATTCATACAAAAAATTCCAGAGAGCTCTCACAAAATTTATTAGAAAATTCATAAGAACATCTATGGAAATTCAAACAAGATGTAGTTATGAGAAATTACTTATGGCAATATAAATATTAATAACCCATTCTTATCAAGTGTTATTCACATCCAAGAAAGAAAGTAATAAAACTAGGAGAATTAGAAAAAATGGGACTATCTCATATAAGGGAAAATGGTATTCAATAGACTATAAATTAGGTGTTGAGACCGTAGAGGTACAAGAGAAAAACCAGGGCCAGAATCTATTAGTGTACCTAAACGATATACTAATAAAAACTTTAAATCTATAAAATCTATTTTTATTCCTTAATTATTTTTTTTTATTTAATGTAATTATTAATCCCAAAATAAGAAGAAAAAACACGATGTTACTGACAAAAAGTGACAAAATTAAAATCCACATTTACTGACAAAAATAGAGTATACATAACAAAATAAAAAAGAAAAAATATAAAAATTTTAATTAGGTAAAAACTTTAATAATTGCTATAAGAGGCTTTCCCTAACTTAAGAAAGAGTAAAAAATTTGGATAAAATAATGACACATCAACTCAATAGACCGGGACTTTTAGCAATAAATATAACCTTATTTCTCTCTGTCTTAACTTACTTCTTTTATTTCATTAAAAGTTTCGTCTTGGTTGATATAGATACGATTAATGTGTTAACCCGACTGGATGAAGGTGAAATTTATTTATATTCTCCTTCTATGTTGGCACCATGGTTTATAAAAGTATTTACAGACCTTTATTTCTTTGTTAGCGGAATTTGGGACCCCTTTTTTGGAGCAGCAATGTTATATTCCTTATCTTCAGCTGTAATCATTGTTATTGTTTTTAACCTTCTCTATTCTCTTACTCGAAAATTAATACTTTCTATTTTTGGTACAATGTTAATCCTATTCAATTTTGGATTCTGGTATTTAACAACCGTAATGGAAAACAACATTCTAAACATGGTCTTTGATTGCCTATTTATATTTTTCTTAATCAAATATATAAAACTCCCTGAGACTAGTAATAAAAAAAAGAAATTGGTGTATGAAATCTTAATGGGTATATCATTAGGATTTGCTATTTGCACTCATTTATCTTCTGTACTTCAGGGATTTCTGGTTTTTCTAATACTATTTAAAAAAGGAATTTCGGGTAGGTACAAATGTTAGTGATAAAAATGCATAAATTGATTTATTTTAGAATATTTCTCCTAAAATTATAATTTAATAAAAGAATATATTCTTCCATCACTGAATTTTGTACGCACCGGAATTTCATTGAAAATAAAGGTATTAATTCTTTTAAAGATAATTTTTGTTACAGGTTTATTCGTCTTATTAGTAATTATTTGGTATACTACAGCTTTAGGCTGGAATTTCTATGATTATTTTAACTTTCATAACTATACTCGAGGATTTTACTCAGAACAGCATCAATATTTCATCCTTTATTCTGGAGAAGATCTTCTTGGATATATTCATCTGATTGCTACAGGAATTTCAACGTTGTTTTTAGGATTTTCTTATTCAATTCTCCATACAGCTTTCTTTTTTTCGTTTATACTATTTATCCTTATTTTCTTCTTTATGGTAATTAAAAAAAGAAAATTGATCTATTTTGTCTTTATTTTCTCAATTGTATTTCATTCTGTAAATTCTATTCTGTATCAACCGTCCGCATTCGAACGATGGGATACTATTTTAATATCTTTTATTGCTTTATGTATTCTTTTTATAAATGATTTTATAGAATTTTTAAAGAGAAAAAATAAGATTTGGCAAATTAATTTCTTATTCCATAAATTTCACGTTAAATATAAATATATCTATTTTACATTAACGATAGTCTTTTCTTTATCTATAATACCATACGCATATTTTTTATTAAAGCTTCAAGCTCCAAATATTTATAGATGGCAAAGTCCCGATAAATTCTATATCATTATTAATGCTAATTTAGGTGAAAATGATACATTAATTTCACACATAGCTAAAGAAGATGCAAGAGTTCGAAACGCTGTGATTATGGGAGATTATTTTTTCTTTGAAAAATGTACTTTTTTGGAAATGCAGGACTCAACTGATCTCGATATGCTAAAAACGCAAATAATAAATGATATTGGAAATGGTAATTATTATTACATAACAAATAAGACGATTCTACATGTCTATAATGATTGGAAGGATAATTTTACTTATAGTCTAATGTATTCCGATGAACATAACGTTTTCAATTATTATTATATAAGTATGATTTAGATTTGAAGGATACATTTTATTACATTTGTTTTTAACAAATTTTCTTAAGTGGAGGAATTAATAAAAACATATATAATAAAATTATCTAAATTTAGGGCTAATTTTACAAGAGAAGGATCATTTATAAAATAGCGGTTTTTTTAAATTTCTTACATTGTCACCACCCAATTCTCAAAGCTGGGTAATTCCTTTACTTTTAAATTGTTCATGAGAAAATCACC
>Ga0315549_1005521_pt1 | contig 10285 bp, 9 predicted proteins | sample SalMarSW160200MG_FD_203101 | JGI IMG/M metagenome (GOLD analysis project Ga0315549, IMG submission 203101) | Salt marsh sediment microbial communities from the Plum Island Ecosystem LTER, Massachusetts, United States - Salt Marsh Sediment SW1601-200 ... | reverse complement strand
CAATGTAACGAAGGGGTTAGGGTGGGTCTTCACATAATTAATAGTGAAGACGACATCCTCGGCGGTGAATTTTTCACCATCATGCCACGTAACATTATCATGTAGCTTGAATATATAGGCGTTTTCTTCTGCAACATATTCCCACTCTTTAGCCAGTTGCGGAACAAAGCCGGAGTCGTCCTTCCAGACAAGGGTTTCAAAGATTAAGCTCATACGGGTGTATCCCGGCCCCCGGGCGTAGTGGAGGTAGGGAGACGGGTAGCCCCAGTCGCCGGTGCTATCGGCAATGGTGTATGAAGTTATTTCCGGCTTCCCCGCAGTGCACGACGGGAGAACCAGTAGTAAAGCCAGCAACACAAGAATAAACAATTTCGGCATCAAATTAAGCACTGTTTTCTTCACTGAAATCCTCCTGTTTTATAGATATGCCATCTCCGGCAAGCTGATAATATTCCTGGCCTGAGCACGGGATACAGACGGGCTTTCCGTCTTCCATACGGGCTCGTGGCTCCATAACATTTTCGCCGCACACGGAGCACTTCACGTTAGCGAAGATTCGAGCATAAGCTGGAATTTCAATGGTCATCCTTCTAATGTCAAAAACCTCTTCGTCAGGCAACTCCAGGACTCTGAAGGACAGCTCTGCCCACAGTTCGCTCAGACGTTTTTTGTCGTCCTCACTGCCACCACGCCCTATCACCACTTTTTCAAATAGTTGCGTAGCTTGAGGAGAACGCTCTTCCATCACTCGGTCAGCCCTCACTGATATTCTCACCGCATCTCCACTCCTTCGGGCCAAGGTAAACGCGGTTTTGCCGTAATCTCGATAAATAAGGGCGTTGTTACCAAAACTACAACCCGTGACAAACTGAACACCATCACTGAAGCAGTTGTTCGTTTCCACAATTGCAACCACTTCCTCCATACCTGTAGACCTAACACCTAGCTCTCCTACAGCACGTACCGCCGCTTTAACACCCATGGCTGAAAATGGGCAGAAGTGACCATGCAGCATGCCGGTCATTTTTAGCAGTTTTGATAAGTCTCCGGAGGCTATGGCTTCTTCTATTTCCTGCCTAGGATTCAGTACATCTATACCGTTCAAATGCTCCTCCTTTCATTTGCACTCAGTGCTGGTACGGGTTACCGCAATAGTTAGCAATTGCAATTTCTTGCAGTATGTCTACCAATAAAAACCTGCTCAATAGCAGGTAAGCAGGTCATTTGCAACTACTACTAATTGCAACTATTCGCAATTAGCTTTTAGATTGATGTTAGCACGCATTTTGTTCGGTGTCAACCGGTTATTCTAGATCGGATAAAGGGAAGGAAAAACTAGTACGGTTTTCACATATAACAGAAGCCCTTCTGTCTTATGCTGAAATCAAACACAATAGTTTTTTGATTTACCATTCTCCCGGGGGGATTACCGACATAATAGCTAGTTCTTGATGTATCTCAATTTGACTTTTTGTTGGATATAGCGAGAGTGCACAAATGTCAGGATTGTTCAATAAACAACCCCCGACTAGCCCTTTCTAATGGCATGGAATACTGAGACTGAGGATTACCAGATGATCAGGCTTGTAGATAAGCCTCATGAGACTGCTCTAAAGATAATCGGCATTGAAGATGCAATTTATCACCAAAAGTGTGCTTCCCCTTATCAAAGGGGAAGCTGTGAAAGAAGAGGCAAAGAGAAGCGAAGCCTCTGAATAAGAGAGTTATAGAGGGGCGAAGCCCCTCTTTATGTATTCTTCCCCCTCTCCTGGAAAGGAGAGGGGGACCGAGGGGGTGAGGTTGATAGAAATTCTTATCTACGAACCGAATATCTTGGCAGCGAACTCGGTGACCTTCATGGCAAGGTTGGGGACAATACCAATCAGCAGGACACCGAGGCAGGCAAGGGACAGAGCCATCCGCAGCGCCCCTGACGACGGCACCTTCTCATCGGACTTCGGCTGGCCGAGCCACATCACCTTGACCACACGGAGGTAGTAGTAGGCGGATATCACACTGTTGATAACGGCAATAATCACCAGCCACAGCAAGCCGTGCTGCACCGCGCCGCTGAATATGTAGAACTTGCCCATAAAGCCGGCTGCCGGTGGCATACCAATTAGAGATATCAGGCACAGGGTCAGCCCCAGGGCCAGCAGCGGTGCCCGCTTACCCATGCCGGAGTAGTCCTCAATCAGGTCACTATCAAGCTTGTTTGAGATGGCAATAATCGCAGCAAAGGCTCCCAGGTTGGCAAAGGCATAGCTGAGCAGGAAGAAGAGGACGGCACTCCGCCCCAGTATGTCTACGGCTGGAGAAACCCCCATGGTAGCCAGTCCCACCATAAGGTAGCCTGCCTGGGCGATACTGGAGTAACCGAGCATGCGCTTGATGTTGGTCTGCGGGAGGGCGGTAACATTACCCAGGAACATACCGATTGTAGCCAGCACGGCAAATACTATCCCCCAGTCAAGGCTCAACCAGTCAGGAAGCCCGAAAGCGGAGGAGAAGACCCGAAGGACAATGGCAAAGCCGGCTGCCTTACTGCCCACCGAGAGAAAGGCGACTATCGGTGTCGGCGCCCCCTCATAGACATCCGGCACCCACATGTGGAAGGGGACGGCGGCAATCTTAAAGCCGAAGCCAGCAATCAGCAGCACTATGCCCAGAATGAGCGCCGGACTGGTTGTCGCCGTTTCCAGGGTCATCCCCTGGATAGCCGTAGCAATCTCACCCAGTTGTGTCGTACCGGTAAAGCCAAACACCAGCGCCATGCCGTAGAGCAGCACCGCCGAGGATACGGCACCCAGCAGCATGTACTTAAGCGAGGCTTCCGTTGATTTGGCATCCTTCAGGAATCCAGCCAGAACGTACAGGGATATGCTGGCAAGCTCCACGGCGATGTAAATGGCAATCAGGTTGGCAGTAGCCGCCATCAACATCATACCCAGCGTTGATAGCAGCACCAGGGCGTGGTATTCTCCATGGAAGCTGGCAAACTTAGATACATAGTCCACCGAGGAAAGAATCACCAGGCCGGCAATCCCCAGGAAAAGCAGCTTGAAGAAGAGGGCGAAGTTATCTGCCACCAGCATATTATTGAAGATAGCCTGGGGATAATCTCCCCAGAAGACGGTGAACATAGCGAATCCGGCGGATACTACCAGGCCAATTATGCTGATTAGCGTCAGCAGCCACTTTCGCTGGGTAAAGAGGTCAAGCAGGATGACCACTACCGCAGTAGCGACCAGGCTCAGTTCCGGTGCAAACAGTTCAAGATTCAAAAACCTGCTCCTTCAAACCAGCCGTCTTCTCTATAAATAACCTCATATCAGAGGTGCAATGCCCAGCTTGATAACATCGGTCAGGATTGCCGGGTAGATGCCGACCAGCATAACCAGGGCAACGAAGGCAAACATGTACACCTTCTCCAGGGCATCGGCATCCTTGACACCGTTGTATTGCTCCAGTACCGGACCGTAGAATGTCCGCTGTATCATCCACAGGATATAGCCGGCTGCCAGGACTACCCCCAGCAGTGCCAGGATGGTGCAGACCTGAATGCCGCTGACAACCGTGCTGGAAAAGCTGCCGATAAAGGTAACAAACTCAGCGGCGAAGCCGCTGGTCGTCGGCAGTCCCAGAGAACCCAGCCCGGCTATTGAGAAGATAATGGCGATGACCGGCATCTGTCGCGCCAGCCCGCCGAGCTTTCTCAGGTCGCGCTCCTCCACGTTGTGCATTGTCAGGCCTGCCATGGCAAACAGGAGCCCGGTGAGCAGACCGTGGCTGACCATCTGAAGGCTGGCTCCAACCATGCTGACCTCACCGAGGGCAAAGATACCGAGCAGTACGTAACCCATGTGGCTGACGCTGCTGTAAGCAATCAGCCTCTTCAGGTCGGTCTGCCTTAATGTTAGCGCGGCTCCGTAGAGTATACTGACCACCGCCAGTATCACCAGTATCAGGGCGTACTGCTTGGCAACCTCGGGGAAGATACTCACGCACACGCGAATCATGCCGTAGCCGCCCATCTTGATTAGCGCCCCGGCCAGCATCACGCTCCCCGCAGTCGGGGCATCGGTATGGGCATCAGGAAGCCAGGTATGCAGCGGCACGACGGGTAGCTTTACGGCAAAGCCGGTCAGCAGAAGGAAGAAAATAGGTGCCGCCGGCATAATAGACTGTACCATAGCCAGTTTACCCTGGGCTATATCCACCATACTCAGACTGCCGGTAGTGAAGGAGAGGCTGAGGATACCAGCCAGCATCAGAGCACTGCCGAACAGGGTGTAGACCACGTACTTCGTTGCCGAGTATTCTTTCCTGCCGGTTCCCCAGATGGAGATTAAAAAGTACATGGGGATAACCTCTATCTCCCAGAAGATGAAGAACAGCAGCAGGTCAAGGGAGCAGAACACGCCCAGGATGCTTGTTTCCAGAAGCAGCAGCCAGGCAAAGTACTCACGGACCCTCAGGTTAATCTTCCACGAGATGAGTACCACCATTAAACCCAGAAAGGTGGTCAGCACTACCAGTGGCAGGCTAAGGCCGTCAACACCCAGGTGGAAGTTGGCATTAATCGCCGGAATCCAGGAGAGCTTCTCCTGGAACTGAAACAACCCGGCTGCCCCGGCTGATTTATCAAAATTGATAAACATGGCTACCGCCAGCACCAGAGGGATAGCGGTGAAAACAGCGGCAATACGCCTCATCACGCCATCTGAGAGGCGTGGTACAAAGGCAATCAGAATCGCCCCTACTACCGGCAGAAAGACTATGCTCGTCAGATAAAATGAGTCCAACTACGCTCGCTCCTGTTTATAATTCAATTCCTTTTCTACCTCTCCCCCTTAGTCCCCCTCTCCTTCAAAGGAGAGGGGGAAAGTTGGTTTTTGAAGGGGCGTAGCCCCTTCAAACTTCCTCTTATCAAATTTACCCTTTCAAGCCTCCCCGTTATACTCATCCAAAGATATACAGACAGACAACAATGGCTATTACCCCTATCCCGATGAACAGCCCGTAGAGTTGTAGCTGACCTGTCTGCACCTTCCTGGTGGCTCTACCTCCAGCCATTGCCCCGCTGGCTATCCCGTTTACCACACCGTCCACACCCCTGGTGTCAACCTTCTGCAAGCCATTAAAGAGGCCACCGATTAGGGCATTTCTCACTATCACGTTCTCATATAGCTCATCAAGCCAGTACTTCCGCAGGAACAGCGTGTATAGCAGGCTGAACTTGCTGCCGATGCGCTCCGCCGATAGCCACTTGGCGCTGTAGATTGCGTAGGCAAGAAGAATGCCCCCGCCGGCCAGTATCAGTGATAGCCAGGGCAGCGGCGAAGTAAAAATCCCGAAAAAGCCTTCAATAAAGCCCTTGGTCTCACCGTGCCCCATAAGGGCACCGAACTCCCCGGTAACATTCCAGAAGCCGGAAATAACGGCCAGAACTGCCAGAATTACCAGGGGTATAACCATCACCCTTGACGATTCGTGGGGGTGGCCATGGGCCTCGGGGTCACCGCCGCGGTACTCCCCACCGAAGGTCATGAATATCACGCGGAACATGTAGAAGGCGGTCATGAACACGGTTATCATTGCCAGGACAAACAGAACCGGCTGGTTATGCAGGGACTCAATCAGTATTTCATCCTTGCTCCAGAACCCGGAGAGTGGCCAGATGCCAGCCAGGCTCAGTGAGCCGATGAGGAAGGTGGCATATGTCCACGGCATAACCCTGCGCAGGCCCCCCATCAGGCGCATATCAAATGTTCCGGTGGCATGGTTTACACTGCCGGCGCCGAGAAACAGCAGCGCCTTGAAGAAGGCGTGGTTAAACAGGTGGAATATGCCAACTGCCACTCCGCCGGCTCCCAGCCCCAGCATCATGTAGCCGAGCTGGCTGATGGTAGAGTAGGCAAGCACCCGCTTGATATCGGTCATCACCAGCCCCATAGAGGCGGCAAAGATAGCCGTGAAACCGCCAATAGCAGCTACCAGGGCCACTGCCTCCGTGGAATGCTCAAATAGCGGATAGGTACGGGCTACCAGGAAGACGCCGGCGGCTACCATCGTGGCGGCATGTATCAGGGCGCTGACCGGTGTCGGGCCCTCCATGGCATCGGGTAGCCATACATGGAGAGGGAACTGGGCAGACTTGCCCATGGCACCGGAGAAGATGCCAACTGCCGCCCAGGTTATTACTGAAGCACCCAAGAAGCTCATCACAGCAAGCTCAGGAGCTTTGTCAATGAGGGTGGCGATGTCGAAGGTGCCAGCCTTTGAATAAAGCAGCAGTATTGCGGCCAGGAATCCGAAGTCGCCGAAGCGGGTAACAATAAACGCCTTCTTGGCGGCGTCGGCTGCCGCCGGGCGGTGAAACCAGAAGCCAATCAGCAGGTAAGAGCACAGCCCGACCATCTCCCAGAATACGAACACCAGAAGCAGGCTGTCCGCCATAACCACGCCTATCATTGAGGCGGTAAACAGCGCCATCCAGGCGAAGTAGCGGTGATAACCGGGGTCACCCTCCATGTAGCCCTGCGAATAAATCTGTACCATCAGGCTGACCACGGTAACCACAATCAGCATTACCGCCGTCAGTGAGTCCATTATCAACCCAAGGCTGATGGTAAAGCCGCTGCCCAATGCCAGCCAGGTAATATCGGGTAGTTCCAGCTGGTGATGGGGGGCGGCCATTACCTCGGTCAGTGCCCAGATAGACAGGATGAGCGAGCCGGCAATGGCGGTGATGGTGATATAACCGGCAACCCTCGACTCCCTGGGTACGAAGGGCCTGATGAAGAGCGCGTTTATCGCGAAGGCAATAACCGGCAGCAGGAAAATGAACCAGATTGCTTGATTCGGCATTACAGCTTCCTCAGTACCTCTTCTATAACATGCTCTCTATCTTCAGGCACCAGTACACGATAGGTGGCTGATTCCTGGCCTACCGGCAGCCCCGATAGCGGCATAATCCGGGTAGGTATTCCCTCACCCTCAAAGAGTTCCTTCCACATCTCAGCCGTCATCAGGCTTTGTGCCTTTTTGACTTCCTTCCACATTCAAGCAGTCTCCCTCAGAGCAGTTCCATTCTCACTCAGTACCAATCAATTCAGCCACTTATCTACCTCACCCCCTGTGTCCCCCTCTCCTTCAAAGGAGAGGGGGAAGATGATGTTTGAAGGGGCTTTGCCCCTTCAAACTACCCCCTTAATAAATCACCATTTCGTCAGGTTAATTTCAGTGGGGTCAATAGTACCACGCCCCCGGTAAATGGCTATTATTATGGCAACGCCAACGGCTGCCTCGGCTGCCGCCACTACCATGATGAAGATTGCGAAGACCTGCCCCGTCAGCAATAACGGCGTAATAAATCGTGAGAAGGCGACCATGGCGATATTTACCGCGTTGAGCATAATTTCAATAGACAGCATAATAGCGATTGCGTTACGCTTGGCCAGAGCCCCGTACAGCCCGATAGCGAACAGTACCGCCGAAAGTATAACGTAATGCTCTAAACCTACCGACATCTTATCTACTTCTCCCTGACCAGAACGATAGCCCCCAGAATAGCCGCCAGCAGCAGGACGGCAGCAATCTCAACCGACAGGATAAAGCCGTCCTCACCGAACAGCTTGCCCGCCAGAGCCTGGGTAGTGGGTGCCAGCGGTGCTACTGTGGATACCTGCCAGGTGGTGCTGAACAGGGCATAAGCCACTGCCCCGAGAAACAGGGCAGCCACAATGAAAGCAGGTATCCGAAACTTATTGGTAAGGCTACCACGCTGCACCTCGCGGGTGAGCATGATACCCAGAATAATCAGTATTGATATAGCACCGACGTAGACCAGAATCTGTACCGCCGCCAGGAAGTCGGCACTGAGGGTAATATAGATACCAGCGACAGTCAAAAAGCACAGTATCAGGGCAAGGGCCGCCCGGAAAATATCACGCAGTGTTACCACTGCCAAGGCAGCCAGTACCCCCACTACCGCCAGTATCCAGAAAGCAATATCCAGTCCCATTATTCTTCTTCTACCGTTGTAACCCCGAAAACGAGCATTGTTTGCTCGGGTAACTGCTCAGCAATCTCAGGATGGAAGTAGGCGCTGGGCTGCTTCTTGCCTGCTTCCAGCATCATATCCTCCTTGGTCTGCACCAGGTCTCCGCGCCGGTACCGTCCCAGCTCAAAGGCGTAGCCCAGGAACAATGCCTCGTAGGGGCAGGCCTCGACGCACAATCCACAGAATATGCAGTATCCGGTGTCCACCTCATAGTTGAGGACTTCATACTTGTTGTCCACCGGGTTAACCTCGGTGGTAATGCGAATGGCACCCTCGTGGCAGGCTTTGGCACAGGTGCCGCAGCCGGTGCACTTTTCCTTGCTCCAGACAAGCTCATTACCCCTGTTCCGGCGCGAGGGATTCAGCCTCTTCTCGGGATACTGTGTGGTTACCCGACGCCGGAGCAGGTTCCGCATGGTCACCATCATGCCCTTGGCTATACCTTTTCCGTACCGTTCAAACTTCAATTCTGCCCCATCCTAACTTGGATAATCTGGACCCCAGCAATATCAGAATTCCGGCTACGGCGAAATTGACCGGTATCATTACCCACAGCAGGTTCTCCGGCAGGGATAGCACCATTATCGCCGTGATAATCAAATTTATCAGGGCCACGGGGAAGAGGAACTTCCAGGCCAGCGCCATCAGCTGGTCTATCCTGATACGCGGCAGGGTAGCCCGGGTCCAGACCATGATGAAGAACACCAGGAATATTTTGATTATGAGCCAGAGCCACGGCGGCAGGACCGGTCCTCGCCAGCCACTGAGGAAGAGCACACTGATTATAGTAGCCATGACCACCGCCTCGCCGTACTCACCCAGATAGTACATGGCGAACTTCATACCGGAGTACTCGGTATGGAAACCAGCCACCAGCTCGGAGTCAGCCTCCATGAGGTCAAATGGGCTGCGGTTAATTTCGGCACAGCCGCAGATAAAAACGAGGAGGAAGCCGAGGGGTTGCAGCAGGATGAAGGGAATATTCTGCTCCTGTATAATCCCGTTCAGGGAGAGCGTACCGGCTATCAGTACCACACCGGCGATTGCCATTACCATAGGAATCTCATAGCTGACCACGGCGGCGACAGCACGCATGGCACCGAGGAGTGAATACTTACTGTTGGAACCCCAGCCAGCCATAAATACTCCCACTGTTGATATTGAGCTAATCGCCACCACGAAGAGAATGCCGATATTGAGGTCAGCCAGTAGCGCCCCGTTCTGGAAGGGCACCACCGCAAAAATCATTATTACTGGAGCGAAAACAACCAGTGGTGCCAGCCAGAAGACCAGCCTGTCAGCATTGACCGGCGTAATACCCTCTTTGAGCAAGACCTTAATGGCATCAGCGATTGCCTGGAGTAATCCGAAGGGGCCTGTCCTGTTAGGGCCGACCCGCGCGGCAAAGAACGCTATGCCCCGGCGCTCTATGTAGATGACACCAATTATCATAACTAATACAAAGACAATAATGACAACGGTGAATACCAGCCAGTGCCACCAGAACCCGCCCGGCCAGTCAGGGGCTATGGCCTGGAGGTGGTTCAGAGCATTAACCCCGGCATCAGTTATCGACACTATCTGTCAACCTCGCCCATGGTAATATCCATACTGCCGAATATGGTTATCAGGTCCTGTATCTTCCAGCCGACCATCATCTCACGGAGCGCGGTAAGGTTCATCAAGCTCGGCGCCCGGATGTGGCAGCGGTAGGGTGCTATAGAATTGTCGGATACCAGATAAAAGCCCAGCTCCCCCTTGGGGGCCTCAACGCGGGCATAGGCTTCTCCCAGCGGCGGGTGGAACAGGTGCGGTACGTCGCCCTTCACCGGCCCCGGTGGTACCTGTTCCACTGCCTGATTGAGGATGCGCAGGCTCTGCTTCATCTCCTCCACCCTTACCCGGTAGCGGTCGTAGCAGTCACCAGCCGTACCGGTGGGGATATCAAATTCAAAGCGGTCATAGATAGAGTAGGGGTCTGCCCTGCGCAGGTCCCATTTAACCCCGCTAGCCCGGAGCACCGGCCCGCTGGCAGAAATATCTACTGCCATTTCCCTGGGCAGAATGCCAACGCCCTTGGTACGGGCGAGAAATATCTCGTTCTCCCTGAGAAGCCACTCATATTCATCAATCCAGCCGGGCATCTGGTTGAGGAACTCACGCAGGGCGGGCAGAAATTCCTCCGGGATGTCCTGGCTGACGCCACCGACACGCATGTAG
>Ga0315549_1005520_pt1 | contig 10286 bp, 8 predicted proteins | sample SalMarSW160200MG_FD_203101 | JGI IMG/M metagenome (GOLD analysis project Ga0315549, IMG submission 203101) | Salt marsh sediment microbial communities from the Plum Island Ecosystem LTER, Massachusetts, United States - Salt Marsh Sediment SW1601-200 ... | reverse complement strand
AGAAAGCTGGGAAACCCATGGCACATGCAAAAAGAAAAGCTATGTCGCCCATAATTCGGAAGGGAAAGGGTGAAAGGATGCAGAGGTCAAAGCTGAAGATATGCATTGAAATTCTTTGCATCTTGGCTTCTAATGGTCCCATGAAGTTGAGCCAGCTGATGACAAAGGTTGAACTAAACAAAACCCGTCTGGAACAGCATGTGAGGCTGCTGAAGAATCGGGATCTCGTTGAGAGACAAAACTTGGGCGAGAACGAAATATTTTACGTTGCGACTGAAAGGGGTCTAAAGGTGCTTAAGGTCGTTGGACCCATGATTAAAGAGGCACACAAGATTCAGGCGCTACAATTTTAAGCACACGTTCATGAGCGGGTTAGTGTTAGATTTCGTTATAATCCGAAGGAAGATTGATTTGGGTATAATGAATATCCTTGTTTCCAGTGGAGACTTTTCTCAGGGTTTGGATGTGGAGCTTTTCATTATCTCGATTTCTTCTGTTCTTTTCCTGACAGCCTCTGCCACAAACTCAGTTATGCTTCTGTAACCTAGGTCTGATCTAGCCTTAACCAAAGATTTCACTTTACAGTATAACCCTGATGGTAGATTCACCGAATCGTATCCTTTTACAGGCAAGATTTCGTCACTTCCTTTTGGTTATTGTTTTTCGTTGTACGTGTAGTTCCTGCTCATCTTGAATGTGCAGTAACCATTTCGAACGGCTGGTGTTGACATCTGAGTGCACGCTCATGCATTTTATTGTTGTGGTCATTTTGGAATGCCTCCAAACGTATGCGCGCTTGTAGACAGGTTGGGTATAGTAGTTCTGCAGAATTATCTTTCTTTCACGCTTATGGCGTCAACTGGGCAGCTTGATTTACATTCTAAACATGCTGAACAGCTGCTTGGATTTGTGACGATGGGTTGTTCCTCAAACCATTCTAGAACACCGAAAGTGCAGGCTTCAACGCATTTTTTGCAGCCGGTGCAGCGGCAGTAATCAACTTTGATTTCTACAACCATTCTTGGTGTTCCCTAACGCAGCCGAGCATGTACTTTTAGAGTATATCTTTCTTCTTAATCAATCCACCTTTAGGATACGGTAAAATTTAGGTAACATATGTTCTGTTTGAATGTGTGCAATCGGTGGTCTTCTTGCATGGTCTTTAAAGAATGAAAAAAAGAAAAGGGGAATTTTGCGACTTATTAGTCGCCTTTTATGGGTCGTGTTGTGGTTTTTCGCTGATTGTGCCTAAGCATTCGACTACGCTAACATACGGGTGTATCGGATCCCAGACTGGGTAGGTTATTTTCAGTATTATGTCGGTGACGCATTCGTTCTCGTGTTGTAGGTATTCGATGCCTGAATACACTATTGTTCCGTCAGGTGCCATTGTTCCCCTTGGAATGTCCCAGAACCATTGAGTTGCGTAGTATGTGTCTTGTCCGTCCATACCCCAGATTAGGAGACCTACTGTTCCGTTGATGTCTTTGTACGTGGATATTACTGCGTAGCCGCTTCCGTAGACATTCTTGTTCCAGCATGATAACGCCAAGATATTGTTTGCTTGTCCAAGGGAGTTGTCGGGTACGAGTTCGCCCCTAGCGAAGAAGGCATTTGTGAATTCGTTGAAGTACTCCGTTCCTAGGTTAGCGCGGGGTCCTCCGGAGAAGAGCATGTTGCTGCTTGCCACCGGATATGTCCTGCACCAATCGTCTTGTAGAGCTACTCTCAAGTCAACATCGCCATCTTCCTCCCAGTGGTAGTAGTAATCTGTTCTTGTTCCTGTGTTGGCTCCAGCCACAACGAAAGGCACATTTACTCCGTATTCTGTGTCTCTAATGTCCAAGCCAGTCATCATCACCGGTATGTCTTTTATGGAGTCGAAGGCTTCGGTCATGTAGGCTGCACCTATAGAGTCGACAGTTTTCGCGTCTTTTCCGACTACGATCCACTCGTAGCGTCCGCGGAACGGAATTATTATCTCGAATTTCGTTGTCATTGCTTCAGCGAACGCCTCGGCGTCTGGAACATATTCCACCCAGCCAGGGTCATATGGTGGCGCAACGGTACCTGGTTGAGGCAACACAAGACCGTCTCGCATCCACGTGACGTCAGCACCCATTCCGATTGCTTCTGCATCTATCTCATCTAGCCCCTCTCCCTCTGCCATGTTACGAACCCACGTAACATCGTCCGGCGCAATTCCAGTGGGCGATTCTGGTAGTAGAATGTTGGGTAATCCGTCAGTAGCCACGTTAATAATCTGCATCTCGCTGGAAACGAAGTTTGGCGAGTTTTTCATTGCGGACCAAGTCAGGTTGAGGCCATGAGCCATAGGAGTGTTGTCTCCGCCTTGGGCCATTGCCAAGATCGTAGTCGCTATGCCGTTGGCAGCGGCGTCAGAATCAATGATTGTGGGCGTGATCTCTATTTGTGAGTCAAGAGGGGTGTCGAATCCGAACTGAACTACGGTGAGTTCCACCGAACTGTCGTGGGGCAGGCTGTCTGTTATGGCCGCTGCTACTCCGTTCTTAATAACAGTCCAGTCTGCGGCACTGATGCTTCCAGACCCGTCAAGGCAAAGTCCCAGCTGTATTAACCCGCCGTCGGCGATACCTCCAATCTCCTTTGTGGAGTAGAGTATCTTACACTCCGCCGAGGGAAGCCCTGTCAGCGTGGCGGTGCCATCAGGGTTTAGAACAATGTTGTAATCTTTTTTGCCACCAGCATCTGGGTCGTTTGAACGTCTGTGCAGTAGTTCGCCCTTGTCAAGGCGTATGACCCTCTCCGAGAACACGCTGTACTGATCCCACTCTTCGTCAGACACTACAACCACTGGTGTAGCGGCCGTGAGTGTAAAGCTTGTCGGGCCGGCTGGCTTCCATTCAACCCACCTCTTTGTCGCTTTGTGCACCGCGTCTTTGAGGTCAAACGGCTGGAAGACTTCGTCTAGCTGATACTGAACTTCCCTGTCAAGCCAGTTTCCGTTAGAGCCCATATCCATGTCTCCAGCGTCGTGGTAATCTGTGATTCCGTAAACCGTTACGCCCCTGAACTGCATCTCTTCTGGTGCGTTTGAGAGAAGGAAGTCCCACTCACCAATCACGAAAGGTATGTCAGGTTCATTAGTCATGTCCACATCATCGCTGAACACGAATGGTACATTTCTGAGGGGTTTGTACCAGTCGTCCCATCCGTCAACGGTGTAGTCAGAAGTTGTAGGCCAGAAAGCAGCGAATCCGACCACCTTTTCACTGTTGCTGAGGTCGGCGCTGATTATCTGAGCCACATCATAGTGATGGCTCTGAGGCGTTTCTTCACCAGTTTCAGGATCTTTTAACCACTTCACGACGTTCTTGTACTCTACCACAAGCTTGAGAGGATTATCCTCATCAGCTTCATAAGAGTCTAGGAAAGTTATCTCACCAGAATCATAGTCGATTATATAGTCCTTGTCGATTCCACGCTCTAGCAGCATATCGTTGATGTAAACTTTTTCCGAACCCTCAGCTACAGGAAATTCTTCCAAAGTTGGGCATCTAAGGCATTCTGTCCATGGAGCAGTTTTGCTCTCCACATATGTGTATTTGTCTACCTGTTTTCTCAGTATGGAATCCGCCATGAGCCACTCTCCCCCGTAGCACGTGTCGCCATACTGGTGGTAGAAGTGAGCATAGCTCGCATAGGTTGGTGTTGGCCCCAGATCCCACTCTGCCCTGTTGCTGAACTCTATGTCCACTTTGCCAAGCAGGTCCTTTGTATCTATAGTCAACTTTACGTCCTTGTAAACGATAACTTCCTTTTTCACCTTGTTGAAGATCAGCGTTAGGATCACGTCAACTATAGGCCACTGGGCTTCTTCTTCCAAGTCGTAGATGTGTGTTGTTGAGACCGCAACGAAGCGTCTAGGTCCATTGTAAAGAACCATCAGATCTTCGGTAGTAGCATTTGTGCTTGTCTTCCTGCCGCCGTGAGGTGCATCCCTCGGATCTGCGGCACCCGTTATCCACTCTCCTCCATGAGCCAGACCGTCTGCGTGCATTGCCATAGCCCACAGCTTTCTATCTTTCTGCGCCAACCATCTGTGTTTGTAGCTTATGTCGATAAACCACCCGTTTAACCATCGGTTGACGTTTATGCCTTCGTTGCCGAATGGGTCACTATCACCGTATTCCATACCGACTCCGGTAGAGCAATCAATTAACTCGCCGTACTTGGAGAACCCTACGTTTAGGCTCTTATCGGTGTATGGGTAAAGCGTGTACTTGTCGTCATCTAATACGCCGTAGACGGTCATATACCACTCTTTGGGGTCTGACGCTTGTGTTATTGGTATGAGAAGCATGGGAACTAGTAGTGTTGTTAGTAGTGTTATTGTCGCTAATATTTTAATTGGATGTTTTGTTTGCATTTTATTTTCCTCTTTATTTTACTCTTTAATTCGCGTTGGATAGGTGTGACTTTTTCGTTTAAAAGGTTTTCTATTGACGGCATGTTGACGGTATATTTACCTTAAACCTGTTTTTTCCGAATTTGGGTAAACAAAATACGGTATAATGACGGTATTTAGACACAAAACCAATCAATTAAATGACTACAAATGAAAAAATGAAAAAAGAAAAAATACAAATAAAAACGCGGAAGTGTACACGCTCTTTTCAAGTTTATTTCTTTGCCGCGGAATTTGAGACATTTTCTTCAAGTTGCGATGTGAGACTGTTTATTCTTTCGATTTCTTCTGTTCTTTTCCTGACAGCCTCTGCCACAAACTCAGTTACGCTTCTGTAACCTAGGTCAGCTCTTTGCTTAACCAAAGATTTAACTTTACCGTATAACCCTGATGGTAGATTCACTGAATCGTATCCCTTTACAGGCAAGATACCGTCACAGTTTAGGAAAGCAGCAAACCAACCTTTTAATCGTTTTGACGTCTAAATACCGTCAATATACGGTAAACGTTATTAATGAAAACATACAACGCATAGAAGGGTGAAAAGGGTTGGAACTGAAACAGGAAAAGAAGCCTAAAAACATCAATATAGAAGAGTTCAAGGTTCTCGTCAACAATTTGATTCCTACAACCCTGAAGCAGGCTGAGTGGGTATGGACAGAAATGGAAAGGTTGATACAGGAATATCCAGAGCTGAAGGAGAAATTTAAGGAGTGGTACACGATGACCGAGTTCGAGAGAATAGAACTCGAAAAGATCATCCACCAAATCATTGCCGAGGCGGAGAGGGATCATCAAAAATGCTGAATTGTGCGGAAAGGCTGTTGGAGATTTGCATGAAAAGAGTTTCGGTTCTTCCTAACCGGATTAACTCTAGGCTACCTACTCCACGCCCTAGCATAAACACATCACCAATTAGGAGATGAAAATGTGAACTCTACAGAGGGGCGCCATGTAGCAATAATCCTTCCAACATACTGCGAAGCCGAAAACATCGCAGACATTATCCACGCAATCGAAAACCTAAAGCTTAATTCTACTCTATTAGTCGTAGACGATTCAAGCCCTGATGAAACCCAAAATATTGTCAGAAAGCTAAAAGAAAAAAGCAAAAACATTCTTTTACTAAAAAGACCCCACAAAATGGGTCTCGGAACAGCAATTACAGATGGCTTCCGTTTTCTTTTGTCTCTACCAAAACCGCCCAAATACATAATCACAATGGATGCAGACTACTCACACAACCCCCAAGACATTCCCAGACTACTAAAGCTCGCCGAAAAGGGCTGCGACCTTGTCATCGGAAGCAGATACTGCCAAGAAGGGCAAGTTAAAGGCTGGAAATCCACTCGACTACTGATAAGCAAAGTAGCCAACAAAATAACAGGCAAGATAATTAAACTTCAACTAAACGACTTCACAAGCGGCTTCAGATGCTACTCCAAAGGATACATCACAAAGGCACTTCCACAACTTCACAGCGAAACATACGAAATCCAAATAGAAACACTCCGACAAGCAAAACTTCAAAACTCAAAAATAGGCGAAATACCCATAGTCTTCGAAAACAGAAAGAAAGGAAAATCAAAGCTAACTCGAACAGAAATAACAGCTTTTTCCAAATACATTCTGAAAGTCTCATGGGAACAACTTTTCGAAAGAGAACATTAACCATGCACCTTTCACACATTAATTTTGCAACTTACATCCCAACTTTTCTCGCATTTCCTGAAAACGTTTAATTCAAAATCACGCGCGCTGAGGTTAACGAATGGCTAAGATACTAGTTCCATCAGCATCCCATATTCTAACGGATCACCTTCTCTCCAGCGAAGGAATCTCATGTTACAACCTTTTCCAAAAGTTGGAAAAATTTGGCTACTACTTTGAAGCAATCTCAGCTCGAGTTCATATAAAAAAACCTTTAAGCAATGTTACGTTCCATCAAACAGGCTCCTTCGAAATATCGCCGACCATCAATCCCGTTAAGAAATATTTCAGTCACATAGAAGTTTTAATCCGCAGTTACCGAAAGTCTTTAGAAATCCTGCAAAAACAAAAAATCGACATCATACATCACATGCTACCCGCGGTTTACAATCAAACATTCGATCTTCTTGCAATCCTCAGAAAAAGTAAGAGGCAACCGTTTCTTTTCGGTCCGATATCAGCTCACATATATCCAAGGCCCATAGACGAGAAAACGCTGTTAAAATTAACGTCTAAGCTCCACGGAAAAACAATTCAAAAATGTGACAGACTAATAACAATCACCAATCAAGTAAAAACGCTTTACTCAAAGGTTTTCGATGAAGAAAAAATATGGACTATACCCTTGGGAGTGGACACAGAGCATTTCAAGCCTCCTAAAAATCGTTTCCAGAAAAAAAATTGTGAAATACTATTTGCGGGCTACCTCTACAAACTAAAGGGAGTAGAATACCTGCTAAAAGCTATACATGTAATAGCGAAAAACCGCAAAGACGTGAAACTTAGAATAGTTGGAAACGGCCCCGACAAACTGTATCTCATGAAATTGACTGAAGCCTTACAACTAAAAGACAAAGTAATCTTCGAGGGTTTAGTGCCTCACATGGAGATGCCCAAATATTATCAGCGATGTGACATCTTCTGTTTCCCAACGCTCGGAGAACCCTTCGGAAAAGCCATAATAGAAGCGATGGCATGCGCAAAACCCGTTATCGCATCCAGCATTGGAGGACCAGCAGAAATAATCCAGAACGAAAAAACTGGGCTGCTTGTGCCTCCAGCTCAACCGAAAATTCTTGCCACAAAAATCCTAGAACTATTGGACGACGAAAACATCATGAAAAAAATGGGAATAGATGCAAGAAAGAGTGTTATAGAGCAATATTCTTGGGAAAAAATAAGTGAAATGTACCATAACCTGTATAAAAATCTCACATAAAAAAGGAGTATCACAAAATTCTAAAAGGAAAAATGATGAGGGGGGTTTTCAAAATGGCACAAAAAGGTTCCAGAATACTCTTGACACTTTTTTTAGTCAACAGTTTTTCATGTCTAATTATCAATCCCTCCTTTTTCTTGCCGACAAATTCTGTTCAAGTCGACTCAGCCGAAATTTTCAATCTAGGCTTGATCATTCACGATTTAAACGATACTGAAAGGAAAGGATGTATGAATTGGATTAGTCAATTCGACCCCTTTACAAAATGGAACTTCATTCTATGGACCCCTTACGAGAATTTAGAAGATGAAACCTTCATCAATTTTCTCAAAGCCAGAGGCTTACTGCTTGGTGCCAACGGATATATGCAGTATTGGACATTGAGCCAAAGAGAAAGCGAGATGGATTCTATGATTAATACTTTCAACGCTCAGAACATAACTCTGAAAGGTTTGTTTATGTTCCAGCCAGACACATACACGATGAATTATCTCTACTCTCAGTACGGCTTTGAATATTATGTGGGATACTGTTTCGAACAATACGTAATAGATTACATGACGATGAAGGGAGGCTGGCAATTACCATACTATCACAATTCTGAACACGCTTTAAGACCCGCAGAAGATAACCGTGGATTAGTTGTTTTCCCACACGTTACATGGGACTGGGTGAGCAGTTTGACATACAGTCATCACTTGAACACTCACATTTTAGACGCGTATGGATGCCTCAATTCCAATTCTTCTCAAGCCGTAGACTACTGTCTCAGATTAATCAACGAAAGCCTCTCTTGTTCTAAGCCTTTTGGGTATGCATGCACTATGTTTGAATGGGAGTTGATAAGGAATAGTCCAGACCTTATTGAAACCACTACAGAATACTATCAGCAGATAATCCTTCAACACAACTCAATTTGCCAATTGTACAACGAAACAACTTCTTGGTTTAAGATAAATTACGACAAAACTCCCACTTATCAAGTAACATTTACTTCGCCCTACGATGGCAAGCAAGTCGAATGGTACTTAGACACTAATTATCGCATTGCTCGTGTGGAAGACCATGTTAAAAGTTACGTTATTTTCAAAGGTCAAAGGGAATACTGGTTAAGCCATGTTTGTAACGTGGACTTTGATAAAGTGCCGGATAAAAATAACGGCGTTGATAACAGCTTAGAATTTGAAATCGACGATTTGGGTGGCGGATTTGATCGAGATTCGCCGAAAGGGGGTTCCATGTATTACACAGGAAATTTGGCTGATTTTCCTTCTTTTCACCCAGTCTCACAATTGAAGTTAGTGATTGAGTCAGCTGAAAATCAGGCGTATTTCATCTATGCTGATCCGTACCGCATGAGTAGGACAGTCGCAGCCTACGATGCAGTCTCAGGCAACATCGTTTATGGCATGTGTAAAAACATGCAAAACCAAAACTTTGACACAAATCCACTCTGCGTCTCTCAAGATGAATCAGACCGAGGATGTCTACTCCTCCAGAACCAGACAGTTCTGATGTTTGGCGGACCCCGCCCGCATTGGTGCGTCAGATATCTTGAAGAGCACAGGCTGACGCCAATCTATTTTGTCGAGGAGCAGCAAATTGATGGAAATCATTTCAAGTATGTAGAAAATTCTACAGGCACAGTCAAAGTTGACAAGCTTGCATCTAGCATTGACTTTGAAAAGGAAGACTATTTTGTAGTCATGAGTTTAGTTGACCAGAATAACAACCGCGTGTTCATAAGCTACGGATTCGACTGGAAAGGAACATGGAGCGCCGGCATTTACCTCAAAGCAATATATTCCAACATAGATGCATACACTAATTCCCACTACATTTTTCACTGGGTTGACTTGAATGATGATGGCATACCTCAACCAAACGAAATGACACAAATCATTACAGGCTGATAACAACATAAAACTCGAAGATAAAAGGCGACGCACAGAAAAAATAGCCGAAAGGTAACATGACATGTGCAAGAACATAACGTAAACAATTAACTGTCGTGGATATGACAAAAATGGAAATTAGAAAATACTACGAAAAAGAGGCACAAATATTATCGGATCACCAGAAAAAAATGTACTTCAGCGACCCATGGACCAAATACTGGCATGGAACACGTTTTGTGAAACTTTTGGAAATCATGAAAAACCTCAATTTTAGAAACTTTCTAGAAGTAGGATGCGCCGAAGGATATTACCTAAAATCTATAACAACTGAAGACGCCTCACCAGAACTACATCGTGTTGGACTAGACATATCCAAAGGCTACTTGATTAAAGCAAAAATCAACGCTTCCGAAGCCACATTGGTTCTGGGAGATGCATCCAATTTGCCATTTAAAGACAACTGCTTTGGGCTCGTATTCTGCTCAGAGGTTTTAGAACATGTCCCAGAGCCAAAAAAGGTATTTTCAGAGTTGACACGAACAAGCAAAAAATACATACTGGTAACTGTCGCTGGTGAAAACCTGTTCTATTACCTAACTAACAAACTGAAGTTAATCAAACCAGAAAAGGATCCTTACACAAAAATCGGTCATGGACATATTCACGAAATGAGAATCAAAGAAGTCATATCTAAATGGGCTCCTGAAAAGCACCTCAAAACCACTAAAAGTATTGTCGACTGCCATTTTCCAATAGCATTTTTACAAAGGCACAAAATGCCAAATTCGTTAATTCCTTTAATCCGAATCGCTGACCGAATAATAAATCGGCTGCCAGTGGTTAAAGACTATGGCTCTTCACAAATCGCCTTACTAGAAAAACCCGCTAAGCAACAGTGAAGAAACAATTAGCTAAAACGGTCAGATGGCCTGTTCGTCAATTAGATGAGTGCTACTTCTAAAAAGTGAAGTCACAAAAACCGATCAAAATTGTGTGTTATTTTTGGGCG
>Ga0315549_1005519_pt1 | contig 10291 bp, 13 predicted proteins | sample SalMarSW160200MG_FD_203101 | JGI IMG/M metagenome (GOLD analysis project Ga0315549, IMG submission 203101) | Salt marsh sediment microbial communities from the Plum Island Ecosystem LTER, Massachusetts, United States - Salt Marsh Sediment SW1601-200 ... | reverse complement strand
CATTGCAGGTGGGAAGCAAGGCGCCCCTTGGAGGCAGAGGAGCCGACGAGCAGTCAAACTGCGTATGGTGTGCGTGAGCTGGTAGAAATTGACGAAGAGCTTCATAGCGACAATGAATGTGACCTTCGGGCTAAGGCTTTGCTTGCTCACCTTGAGAATCCTGCAGAATTTTTGTCTATTCGCAGCACAGTTATCGATTATGGTACTGATCCTATTTTGGCTGGAGACAAGATTCACGTTACCCTTCCAAACGAGAACATAGACTCGGACTTTCGGGTTACAAGCGTTGAATATCATGTGTTGGCTGAAGACCAGAGCTTAGAAATAACGTTGGAGTTGGGGAAAGAGAAGCCGCTGCTGGCTGACTATTTGTATGGTCTCCGTTCTACGACTATTACTGCTGAGAAGTTGATGAGAACAAAGGCTGGTCTCCGAAGCATTGTGGGCGGTGGGGGTGGAGGCGGTGGCGGCGGAGAAATTCCTGATTGGCTGTCACCTACATACATTGGTCCAAGAAGTGACACTCCTGCAATAACTAACTTTAGGACCAAAAACATAGCTGGTGACGCAGTTGTTGATCATCAGTTTAATCCCACGGATGATGAGCATGGTGTCTTCGGCTCTCAGACAAAACGTTGGAAAGAAGGGCACATCAAGTATATTTTTGTCACGGGTCATGGAAGATTGTCTCAGCTGAACATAGGCGACTATGGAGGCGACCAGATTGTTATCACTTCCTCTAGGATATTGCAGAATGTTTTAGCAGATGCAGCCATAATCACCAGTGGCCAGTTTGCGTTGGGTCGGATGCCACGTGGTGACGCTGGGAAGTTTCTGAGGGCATACGGAACTGAGTTTGACCCCATGTACGCTGCTCTTACTGTGGCTGATCTTCCTAATCTCCCAGCTTCTAAGACTACAAGCGGCAGGTTTCTGTTGGCTAGGCTTCCTGAAGGAACAAACGGCTACATTCTTGAAGCTCAGGGCGCTGGCTTCGATCCTATGTACGTTAATCCGAATGGTCGATACACTCCAGCAGGCCACAATCATGCAGCTGGCAACATAACAAGTGGTACTCTCGATGAAGCTCGCTGCCCCAACGTCTATTCTGGACAGATAACCTTCAATGGTGGTATAGTCACGAATAGCGTTAATTGTGCAAACTGGGCAGCCGCAGACATTCTTTTCGAGAATGACTTCAGGATCACTGAAGCTGAGAAATTGGGGTTAGGCAAAGGCTTGGCATTTCTGAATCCCAAACGAGAACTCATCATGCTGCTGGATGTGAAAGGCAATTTGAAGATTAAAGGTAAAATCAAAAGTGAGGGATTATGATGGTCAGAAAACATAATTTGAAGAAGATTTTTGAGTCGTTGCGTCCTGGCGATTTGGTGTGTGTGGAATGGTGTGACGCCAGCGTGGGAAAGAGTTCAGGTTCAGGGATTGCTATTGATGTGCCGGTGAAAAGTTGGGGCGTCTATGTGGGGCTGTTTGGTGAAAGAGCTAAGCATATTGTTTTGGCGCAAAACAGTTTCAGGTACTCTGATGGGCTTTTCGATTTGGATTATACTGCGATTCCTGCAAGCTGGGCAATCGATTTATCTGTGATTGAGAAGGCGCATGTTCCCGAGTCTATAGCAGGGAAGCTTGTGAACAGTTTCCTTTTGGGTGGACATCGAACGTTTAAGCATCAGCGGACTTTTCAGCGGAGGTTAAGCACTCATGAACGATTGGATTAAACGTGCCTTAACAAGGAAGCGTGTGCAACGTGGACGAGTAATTGCTGAGGAGCCAAATGATAAGCTGGTTTTATGCGTCAAATTTGCAGTTAGCATGACCTTGTGTCTTTCAGTTTTGGAAGTTGCTCACATGGTGTTTTTGGGCGCATGGAACAGTGAAGTTTTCGCTGCGATTACTGGGTTGAGTGGAACAATAACTGGGATTTTTGTGGGGCAAAAAGCATGAAAGGAAAGCCGTGGCCTAAAGAAGATACTGACAAACTTGTTGAGCTTGTTGATGCTAAAAAGCCCTTAGATGTTATTGTTTCTCAGTTTCAAGGTCGTTCAGAGGGTGCAATTAAGCAGAAGATTCGCCGGTTGGGGTTAGAAGTAGTAGTGTCAGCGCAGAGGATTGGTACTACTACTTCAGAGCTTAAGATTCCTAAGGAATTGCCGAGTGTCGAAGAGGCATTGAAGATTTTGGCTGCTGCATTAAAGAGGGCTGCACGAGAAGGGCTTGACAAGGTTGAGGTTCAGCGGCTAAATGTTGTAGCTACTCTTGCTCGAACGTACAAGGAACTGTTTGCTGATTATGTTCATTATCGTGAGATTGAAGCAAAACTGGTTGAGTTGGAGGTAAAGTATGCCAAGCTCGCAAAAACCTAGAACCATGCGAGTTAAGGATATTGTTCCTCGATGGTATCGGCTGCAAGAAAATGTTAAGGTTGTTGAAGAAGCTGAAGTTGCTCGTGCTAGAACGCTTAGTAATGAGCCTGTAGAGTTTTTTCGTCAAGTAGTGGGATTTGAACCCACCGTGTATCAAGTTGATTTAATCAAAAAGTTCTTAGATAACCAGTTTATTGCGGCTCGCTGGTGCAGGCAATCAGGCAAATCATGGATTATAGCTGCTCTGCTTTTATGGTATGCAGTGACACATCCCGATTGCTATATTGCTGTGGTGGGTCCAAGCTGGAGGCAATCTAAGTACATTATCCGCAGAATCTCATATTTTCTAAAGAAGCTGCCACAAGGAATGTACTTCAAGCCCCTTCGTACAGTTCTTCGCTTCACTAATGGTAGTATTATTGAAGCTTTCCCTAACAACCCCGACACTATCCGAGGTCCTACTCTGCAGATTGTGTACATTGACGAGATGAATTTTCTTCCCAACGACGAGGACATGTATGATGCTATCCTCTTCACTTTAGGAACCACAGACGGCAAGTTTGTTTGTAGCAGCACTCCATGGAACACGGACTCTGTATTCTACAAGATTTTTAATCATAAGGACTATCGTGATTTTGCTGTCAGCCACGTGTCTTGGAGGCAGGCTCAAGAACCTAATGGTCCATTGCGCAAGAACATTCTTGACAAGATTCGTAAACAGTTTTCTGAAGACCCATGGCGCTGGAAGCGTGAGATGGAGGCTGAATGGGCAGAAGACGAAACTGCTTGGCTCAGTCAATCTTTGATTACGAAATGTATTGGCACCGTGAAATCGTGCGGTGAAGACCTGCAGCTTTTCCGAATGGACGTTGACCATAACGGGAACTTTTTTGCTGGCTTAGATTTTGCTAAACATCAAGATTACTCTGCATTTGCTCTGGTTGAAGATGTGGAAACAAAATATTTTCTGCGTTATCTGAAGATTTGGCCACATGAAGTGCCTTACGCCAGCGTTATCGGCTGGGTCAAAGTTGTGCAAGACCGTGTTGGGGAGTTTCGTTGCTTACGTGCGGACAAGACAGGTGTCGGCGACTACATTGTGGAAGACATGAATAGCTCTGGAATCCTGAATGTTGAAGGCGTCAACTTTTCCTTGCCCCGTAAGCAGGAAATGGCTAGCCTACTTAAGCAACGGATGGTCAACAAACGGTTTTTCTATCCTTATTTTGGCTGGGATAAACCATACCGCAACGAGTACGTTGCCGAGTTAAATGTGGAACGTTTTGAGCTGCGCAAAGATGGAAACATAGCTTTTAGTCATCCTCAGGGAACGCATGATGACGTGTTCTGGGCTACTGCCTTGGCCTTGTATGCTACTGTGGAAATGAGCGAAGAATCCGAGTTGGTGAGAGCATATTGAGGCACCGCAAAGAACATTTTAGAATTAACAAGTTTGCTCGCAGATACGACAGAAAAACTGGCAAGTTCACTTTCAACATCAGCTATGAAACAAAAACAGACATCACAGACCGCACCGTCGAGGTGGCTGAAGCTTTCGGGTTAGGAATCAGCGACTACCAAAAACATGTCCTCTACGACAACGTAGAACTGGAGATAGGACCAAAAGACATTGTGTACTTGACGGGGGACAGTGGTTCAGGAAAAAGTGTTCTACTCAAAGCTATTGTGGCTGATTTGAACCCACAGGAAGCAGTCAAGTTGTCTGACGTTAAGATTGATGCTGAAAAGCCATTAATTGACACTGTGGGCACGTCTGTTGATGAGGGTCTGAAGCTTCTAAGTAAAGTGGGTTTGAATGACGCTTTCCTTTTTGTCCGCCGTTATAGTCAGCTTAGTGATGGCCAGAAGTACCGTTATCGTCTAGCCAAGCTGATTGAATCAGGGGCGCAGTGGTGGATTATGGACGAGTTCTGCGCTACTTTAGATAGGGAGACTGCAAAGATAGTTGCTTTTAATGTTCAGAAGCTTGCGCGTAAACTTGGGAAGGCTGTTGTTGCGGCGACTACTCACACGGATCTGTTTGTGGATTTGGCGCCTAGTGTTCACATTCACAAGCGGTTTGGCAGAGAAGTAACGGTGAAATATTATCCAAACGAGTTGAGGGCACAGTGTAGTTTGCTCCAAGAGATGACTGTTGAAGAGGGCTCCTATAATGATTGGAAAGAAGTTGCTGGATTTCATTATCGCAGTCACAGGTTATCTTTCTTGCAAAAACTGTTTGTTTTGAAGCATAGAGGTCAAATTTGTGGGGCTGTTGCTTATGCTTATCCTCTTCTTTCCGCTCCCTGTAGAAATAGGGTTCTGAAAATTACGAACATAAGAGAAGCTAATAAAAAGTTGGCAAGAATCAGCAGAGTTGTGGTACACCCGAAATACCGAACGATAGGTGCAGCCGTAAAGCTTCTTCGCGAGTCTTTGCCTCTTTGTGGTAAGCCAAATGTGGAAATGATTGCTGTAATGGCTCGATACAATCCATTTGCAGAACACGCTGGAATGATCAAAATTTGCGAATCTAAACCTGACAAAAGTGTTTCTGAAACTATAAAGAAACTTTCCAAACTCGGGTTCGTGCCGTACATGTTAGCTGTTCCAGAATATAATGAACAAATGCTGGAAGGGCGGGTTGCTGACGTGAAGGAACTACTGTATTTTTTCAAGTTTCCTTACAGGCGAAGAATTGCAGGTCGGGCGAAAATATCATCTGTGAAAGACTATAGAGAGTGGCTAGAAAAAGCAACAAAAGAAGAGTTGGCTGGAGCGCTTATGCGGCTGGCTCAGTTGAACCAGTCGAAAGTCTATCTGTTCTGGAAGAAATAAGCCCACTTTAGATGTATCTCATCAGATTTGGCTGACTTCTAAGTACTATTGAAAGCAGTAACCATTTTTCTTTATCTTGAAGAATGAAGAATTCGCTATGGAGTTCATCAAATTCATTATTTAGCTTACGTTGTTCTGAAAGAATCGCATTATCTTTGCTGCTCCAAGCTGGAAATTCTTTGTTTCTTATTTCCATTCTCTTGTTCCATTCCTGCAAATCTTCGACAGACATTGCTTTAATTTCTTCTAGAGTGTGATATTCACTCTCTGGCATTTTGTTTTCTCTTCTTTTTTGTTCAAGCAACTTGATTTCTGACATGATTTCTTTCATTCTTTTGAAGATCTCTTTTTCCCGTTTTACTATAGACGTCCTTTCTTGTTTTTCTCTCTTGTTTGCTCTCCTCATAGCTTCCTTTACTAATTCTCTTGGGCTCCTCTTTTTGGTTTCTTGATTTGGTTTTTCCATTTCTTTCACCAAAAGAGGATTACGTCTAAATCGATTTTTATTCTCCCGTAGCTCCCTTTTTGAAGGGCATACAACCTATTTGGCTCTAAAGGTTTGTGATTCGTCGTCTCCAATTGAATTGATTCGGATTCAGTTGAAAAGAGTGGATGAACTGATAAAGTAATACCAATACCCACACAATCTCTTTTTACTGCAAAACAGGAATTTATTCCAATTCCTTCATGGTGAAGTCTGTAGCTTCAAGTCTAATGTTGATATTAATTAACAAAGGAATAAGGTCAAACTTTCGGGCAGACAATAAGCCTTTCAACTTTTCTTGTTCACGCTTCAGATAGATATTCCCACTATTAGTTTTTACTTCAACAATGTATATCTCGTTATCTTTCTTTGCTACCAAGTCTGGTATATAACGCACTTCTTTAGCTTCACCAAAACCTAATGTATCGGTATATTTCTTGAAGTTGCTTAATTTGTCGCCGAAGAAATCATTAAGTTCTTTAATAATTGTCTTGTAGTTGGGGTCTCGGCTATAAGTAATATGATATTTCTCACCACCCATTGTTACAGTTTCATCTGGTTTTATAGGGTACAAACAGTTTAAACACCGTCTTAGATTACGACTCACATTCGACTGTGGGAGGATGTCACCAGCATTGTATGGTCTCCACCTACAAACTTCAAATCCTTCTTTGAAGAGTATCTCTTCGGCTATCAATTCCCCAATGTTTCCAAAATAAGACTTGAACCTACTTTTACTAAACTCCAGATTAGCTAATTCTAGATTAACATCTTTCGCCAACGTTACCTCGACCAAACCAAGTATTTTTCAGGGACCAATGCAACTTTTTTCTCAATTTGATAAATCTCATATCCTTCTTTTTCTGCAATTCTCAAACCTTTTCTGTTGTAATAAACAAAAGAGGGGCTTTGCTTATTTCCAACCACATAGTTGTGAGGTTTTTCACATTCTCTCAATTCATCTTTGGGAATAGAAAAAATTTTGAAGGGGGTGTTGCGACTATTAATAAGCACAAGATTAAACATGTCAAACTTGTCTAAGTCCAACCCAAATACATTAGCATCTGATTCACCGTTATCGCTCCAGCATTTAGCCGTTTTTACCTCTATTCTTCCAAAATCTTCAACATGTAAATCATAATCTGGATGTGTCCACCAAACTTTGTATCCTTTTTTTAGGTATATTCTTGCTGTAAGGAACTGCCCCAAATGACCTTGAACAATTTGAATAGTGAATCCTCTCTCACCTATTTCGTAAAGCCCTTTCAGGTAAATTTCCATCCCTTCAAAAATTTTATCGGTATCTTTCAAAGTCAAAGGAATTTTCTTCATAATACCCATCTCATTCTCACAAATATCTTGTATCGTGCTGTTCAAGATAAGTTTTCTGTCTCAGTATCAACCTTCAAAACACTGTACACGCGCATTCTATGATATACAGTTGATTGTTTTGTCGCATTTTGAACAATTATCTTTCTTTCAATATGCCTTTACCTTCTTTTTATTTGGATGTTGTGCATGTCAATTAGTGCTCCTGTTGCTATGGCGTTGATTCCGCTGCAGAAGGCAACGAGGATGAGAAGGCCATCCTGCAAACCTATTGCTTCTAAGCCGCCCTCCCAAAATATGAGACAATAAACAGCGTAACCGATTATGAATAACCCTAATCCCCACAACACTGTTGCAACAATACTTGGTCTACCCATCTCCATTTTTACACCCAACTCTATATTCACCTCGCATCAATCAAACTCAGCAAATTGCATGCAGCTTTCAGGTTTAGTTTCACTTATCTGTCTATGGGTTCTAGCTGTTCGTTGGTGCATTTAGTTTAAAGGGTTGCAAAATTAAGGTGTTCCGGCGATTTCACATGAAGATTCGTAGGCGCAAGTCTAAGAAACGGTATTTGGGTGGAAAAAATGTTTACCAGTATGAGCATCTGTCGGTGGGTATTCCAGTAAAATTCCATGAAACTGTTGAACCATTTGTTGGCAAAGATTTGGACATGAACGTCAAAACAGAGGGAAAATCTAAGGTAGTTATTGTTCTGAAGCCCCGAGAAAACGTTTCTGCAAACAGAAATAGCCCCTGATAGAACACGTGATTTTTCGGAGCATTTCCCCCATTTTTTACATAAAAATGTAATTGACTTTCATATATAGGTCAACAGAAACGTTTTCGCCTATAGGACATTTCGGCAGACAGAAACGTTTTGCCGAGGGATTTTGGATACAACAATTTGTGTAAAAACGTGAAGGGTTACTCTCCTCTATTTTTTAGAGCATTAGAGTAGGGTAGGATTGGAGAATGCCTAGACGCAGGCAAAACAATGGGAAAATTTCAGTTTTCAAAGGGCGAGAAGCCAGACTTAATCGTGCAATCTTCCAAATCCTCTCACACAAAGGCGCATTAACAATATACAGCATCCACAAAGAGTTGAAAGCTAGAAGAAACCTCAGATACACTCGCTATGCAACCGTAAACAAGCGTGTCAGGTCCCTTAAAGACTCTAATTTCATAAAAGGAACAGAAGTCAAGAAAACCAAAGCAGGGTTCGAAGCAACTTTATACGAGCTGACTACTAGAACGTACCTAGCTATACTGCTCAATTCAATAGACTTAGACGAGTTGGTAAAGCAAGTAGACGAAGTTACTGCATTAAATATTTTAGGGATAATTACTCACGCACGTTTTAACTACAAATGATGTTAGCTCGTGAGGTTCATTTATTACAATATTTCTAGTGATTTTCAAAAAAACCAAATTATTCTGGATCCACTAACACTAATCTAATACCATCCACAAATTTTCCTGCAATAGGTCCAACTGCAGGACCTAAATATATGCTAAATACCGCTGAAAAGGCAATCCAATTAACGACTTTGACGACCCATTTTATTCCACGTATGGTGTCTCTCCATTCTTCAGGCGCCCTTTTCTCAAGATTAAGAAGCGGAAATGCACTGAATTTTTCAAATATCTTGAAGCTTTTTTTCATGCGTGAGAGAATGGAAGAGTGGGTAGTTAAGAAAATAAATTCGTCTAAGAACGTGTTTTGTATAGATTTTGGAATAATGGATTGTTCTAGGCCTCTTCTTAATTTACTATAACCCTCTCTAAAGGGTTCAGGTACCTCCTCTGAGAATGTTCTAAAAGAGAAAGACCTGAAATTTTCTCGAGTTCTATTGACAATTTCCTTTATCCCCAAAAATCTTTCTTCAGATAGATAAATACCGTAAAATTTGCGCAATTCAAAGTCTGTCATTAATTTGATGCTTTCAGGGAAATAGATTTCGCGGAAGGTATCTGAAAGCTTTCTTGAATTTTCCCAGAAATCAATTGTACACAAAAGAGACGGGTCAAGCATTGTTGATTCTATTTTCTGTTTGAAATAATTCTCCAATTTTCCTCCCATTTCCTGTGTGCGAATAAAATATTTATCATTTTTCTATTTTGTCTTTAATCTCAGCATTTTGGTTCAAGAATATTACATGCAAACACAACAGCGAATATGTTCGTTTTTAGATACTGTTCCTTGCTGAACCCCACAAAAAGCACTATTCCTAACATTTCTTCACAAAGAACACTGTTCTTTTGTGGGGGCAGAAATCTCTTAACTTTTTGAGCTGGCATAGTTGTAAGGTGAATCAGTTTGGTTAATTTGGTTGAAGATTGGCAAGCCATAGAAGAGTATGCTGGCGACAAGCAGGGATTCTATCAGGTTCTTCAGGGCGGAAAAGGCGTAGAAATTCGAGTAACAGTAGGCAAACTGGGATTCAAACAAAGCTTCGACAACTCAAAAGACCCATTGCTTGAACGTATCATAAAATTCTGTGGATTCCAAAACTACGTGAAAATAAGCGAAAACATCCGAGACGAACAATTCTTCAAATAAACAAGAATTGTGGTATGACCTAATGGATGTTGCCATCCCAGAAGGTTCAGTTGTCTACATTCGCTATTTGGATCACGTCCTTTACAAGAACACTCCAAATGTTGTAAAGGAAGCAGCTGAACGAGAAACTGTTGGATGGCTAACCCACGAAAACGACAAGCTTCTTTGTATCGAAAATGACAGAACCATAGAAAAGCTGCCATATTCAAGCGGATCAGGCAGCGGTCTAGTCCTACTCAAGAGCTGTATCTTGGAAATCCGTGTTTTGCGGCTACAAAAAGAGTCAGGCTGGTCTTTAATTAGTAGAAACACCGACTTTAGAAGTGCTGAATCTGCGCTTCAGACAACTAAGCGAAAAATTCAGCCACAGTGAAATAGACGAGGGAGCGAACCAATGCAAGCGACCACTATAACACACAGCCCTCTCGGCAAAAAACTCAAAAAACCAATAACCCTAACAGTGCCTGACACCAAGAACGCAGCTGACGAAAAACTTCAAGAATACATAATCAACAGCCTCTCATGGAAAATGCGCAGACTAGTCCCCTTCACATTCAACAACACCTCCACAATAGAACTCGCAAAACATCTCCTACGCCACCGCACAGGAAGCCCAGGCACCCTATACCAATACATGTACGGTGTCCACCGTTTCTGCAAATGGGCAAACACCCAACCCGACCAGCTAAT
>Ga0315549_1005514_pt1 | contig 10303 bp, 7 predicted proteins | sample SalMarSW160200MG_FD_203101 | JGI IMG/M metagenome (GOLD analysis project Ga0315549, IMG submission 203101) | Salt marsh sediment microbial communities from the Plum Island Ecosystem LTER, Massachusetts, United States - Salt Marsh Sediment SW1601-200 ... | reverse complement strand
AAAAATGAATTTTTTACTTAAAACTGTATTAAAATCGGTGAAATCAGCGAAATCAGCGTCTAAACTACTCTACATTTGTAGAGAGTTCTTTACAAATCCACCTTTTTATGCAAAACAAACCCAATTTATCACGGCGAAGCGCAGCGAAGACGGATTGCAAGTACTGCTGTTACAAAAAGATATGGCAAAATATACATTTTTGTCGAAAGCCAAAAACAAACCCAATTCAAACCCAAAACGAACCAAAAACAAACCCAATTCAAACCCAAAACGAACCCAAAACGAACCCAAAACAAACCCAATTTTACCCTTCATAGCCTTGGCGACGAAGGGCAAACCCAATTTCCAAAATATTCGCTTCAAGCTACGCGAGAGGCTACGAATCGTGCTGTATCAATCAAAGCGGATTTTGCCGAACTGTCCGGCAGAGATTCCAGTGATTCTATTGCCCGGCTAACATACCGCCGCACACAATCCCTCGAATACTCGACACTTCCGTTATTGGCCAATATTACGGTAAGCTCACTTTCGGCTTTTGACCCGGCCTGTGTAATAAGGCTGATTATTTTCTCACGACGATTTTCATCGACACTGCCGAGCAGGTGTATTAAAGGCAGGGTCGGTTTGGTCTCGGCAAAATCCGTCCCCAATGTTTTTCCCGCCTTTTCTTCGTCACCTACGATGTCGAGCACATCATCAGCGATTTGAAATGCGATGCCAAGATTCAATCCGTATTCACCGAGTTTTTGTGCCGTGTCTGCTTCTGCTCCGCTAAGCCTGGCGCCAATCTGACAGCAGCTTCTGAAAATTTCCGCTGTCTTGTTGGCTATAATTTCGATGTACTGTTCCTGCGTCAGATTCCAGTTCCGTTTCTGCAGATTTTGATTCAGCTCACCCTGGCAGGTCATACCCGCCGCCGCCGCAATCGCGCCGGCCACGTCGCTGTGCAGCCGGGCCGACATACTGAAGACCTTGCTCAGAAGAAAATCTCCCAGCAGCACCGCCGATTCGTTGCCGTACAGCTGGTTCAATGACTGCTGCCCCCGACGTTTGTCCGCTTCATCGATGACGTCATCGTGCAGCAGCGTCGCCTCGTGAATAATCTCGAAAATCGCGGCCACCTTGATATGTTCGTCGCTGACCTGTCCGCAGCACAAGCCGCTCAACAGGACCAGCCCGGGCCGAAGCATCTTGCCGGACTGAGAACGAATGTGTGCAATAAGCCTTTCTATACCTTCGGTATGGGGGTGTCCGCAGAGCTGCTCGGAAATCACCGCCTGGACGCCGAGCAGATGCTCTTCGATGATTGAGAAAGGTTTTATCACCCGATAAAGACCGTTGGTTAAAATTTGCGACTGCTTAGGCGATTCCATCAAATACCACAGATGAAAGAACGTTTATTTCCCGTGGGCGTACTCGAAGAACTTTTTTCGCAGCAGCTTTGTGATTGGACCGGGCCTGCCGTCACCGATTTTCCTGCCGTCAATCTCAATTACTCCGATAACTTCCGCCGCGGTGCCGGTCAAAAACAGCTCATTGCTTATATAGAGGTCGAACCTTGTCAGGTTCGTCTCAACCACCTTAATTTTCTCTTTCTGTGCAAGTTTTATTACCACTCCGCGTGTGACACCTTCGAGCGAACCGGCCTCGACCGGCGGAGCGAAAACAGTGCCGTCTCTTACCATAAAAACATTATCACCGGTGGCCTCGGCGACATAACCCATGTGGTTATACATAATCGCTTCGGGCACGTTGTTGTCCAGCGCCTCAATCTTGGCCAGAATATTATTCAGGTAATTCAGGCTCTTTATCTGCGGCGGTATTGCCAGAGGGTGATTGCGAATCGTTGTGGCGCTGATTATTCTCAGACCAGTTTCGTAAAGCTCTTCAGGATAAAGCTGAATATTGTCGGCGATTATGAAGATGCTCGCATTTTCACAGATAAAAGGATTAAAGCCGAGCGTACCTATACCGCGCGTAACCACCAGCCGGATATATCCGTCGATAATTTTATTGACCGCAACCGTCGCAAGGACGGCATCGGTCATCTTCTTCTTCGAAAGAGCTATCTCAAGCCGGATGCCCAGTGCCGAATCATAAAGCCTGTCTATATGAGTAGCAAGCTCGAATACCTTTCCGCTGTAAATGCGGATGCCTTCGAACACACCGTCTCCGTAGAGCAGCCCATGGTCGAAAACACTTATCTTTGCATCGGCCTCGTCAACCAGCTTGCCGTTGAGCCAAATCTTCAGCCCCATACACTACTCCAAAAAAATTTCGGCTCTCGATACGCTCCGTCGTGGTAAGAGAACCGGGCCACTAAATACATCGGACCTCAACTCTATTTCTCTTGCCTGATTACTCCATCGGCCAGTCGGATAATTCGCCCGGCCTTGGCCGCTATACGTTCGTCATGCGTAACTATTACAATAGTCTGGCCGGCCCTGTTCAGGTGCTCCAGAACCTCCAGAATACCATTTCCTGTCTTTGAGTCAAGGTTTCCTGTCGGTTCATCGGCCAGCAGAATCTCCGGCTCATTCATAAGTGCCCTTGCTATCGCCACCCGCTGTCGCTCACCGCCGCTGAGCTGATAAGGCTTATGCCTGACTCGCTGCGACAGGCCGAACTGTTCTAAAAGCTCTTTTGCCCTGTTCTTCGCGGCCCGTCTGCACACCAGCCAGCCGGCGAGACTCTTGCCCGCCATCTTCGGCAAAAGCACGTTTTCCAACACATTCAGTTCGTCTAAAAGATGATAAAACTGAAACACAAAACCCACAGTTCTGTTGCGAAACCGGTTTAGCCGCCATCCGGATTGTTTGGCCAGGTCATTGCCCCTGAAACAGACCCTGCCTTTATCGGGCCTGTCCAGCACGCCGAGTATATGCAGCAGTGTACTCTTGCCGCTGCCCGATGCGCCCACAATCGCCGTAAACTCGCCCCCTGTAATTTTGAGATTCACGCCCTTCAGGACGCGAACCTGAGTCTGGCCCATCCGGTACGACTTATGGATATCCTGTGCTTCCAATAGACAATCGTTTTTCATAACTGAGACACCTGCAGAGTTTCAATACAGTTTATTCTGCTCGCTCGCAAGCTCGGCAAAATCGCACCGAGCAGGGACGCACCAATTGCACAGAGTATTATTATTCCCAGCACGGTCAAATCAATTGTGTTGGGTATATTACCTATTGAACTTATCTGCGGGTCCCACAATTGGAAGTTAAAGAACCTGAAGATTTGATTAATGTAAACCAAAAACGGCCAGCCGGCCAATGCCCCGATTACCGAGCCTGCCAAACCTATCAGAAACGCAAAGTTCAAAAATACGGAAAGTATGTTAAAACCGCTGGCCCCCACGCTCTTGAGTATCCCGATGTCTTTGCTCTTGTGGCTGACTATCATATAGAAGACGACCAGCACAATAAACACCGTAATCATCCCAATCAGGGCAAAGCACACTATCATCATCGTCTGCTGCGTCTCGACCAAGGCTACGATTACCTTGCTGAAATCCTTCCAGCTCTGGACCTGCACTTCGCCAAGCAGATTCTCGTACGGCGCCCCGGCCTTTGTCGCGACGAAATCCTGCCACAGTTTTTTAACCTGTTCCGTACCACGGCTGAGCGGCACAGAACTTTTGAATCTGATATGGATATGTGTAATGCGTTTGTGCCCGGTTGCCATACCGCAAAGAAGCTGAACGTCGTTAATCGGCAGGAAAATCAGTCGCCTGTCCAGGCTGTAACCGGCCTCGAAGTGGTCACTGTAATAAAAAGTCTTGCTGTTAAGCTCACCGGCGCCGGCCCTGGCCAGCGCGCCTTTGGCCGTCAAAGGTACACAGCTTATCTCGAATGCCGCCCTTACCGGCCGATCCGTTGTATGGTAATCACCCTGCGTGTCCTTCTGGAAAATAATATCTATACCCGGTACACAGCCCGGCAGGTTCACATCGTAAGCCGGCCGAAAGACGTCTGCAACGTCGTTCTTGTGATACTCAATCCATTGGCAGAAGCCCGTTACCCTGCTCAGGGAAACCGGCTCAATGCCGGCAATCTCTCGCACGGACTGGCCGTAAGCATCTAATCCGCCTGTTTCGCTCACGGAGGCAAGCCCATAATTTTTTATTACCGGCGTTGCGGCCTCGATATAGGGTTCCCTGCGAAGGATATCCATGAACTCATCGTAATATCCGAATCCAACCAGCGATTTCGTATAAACCACACAATCACCGACTGAGAGGTACACTTTCTGTTTGAAGTCGCGGCTCAGACCGGTCAGTACCGTTATCACCACGAAGACCACAAACACGCACAACGCCATCGCAGCTACCGCAAAGTAGCTTATCGGCCGGCGAATCAAATAACGAATTGACAATGTAAATTTATACAAGAGCTTCTACTCGTAACGCAGTATCTTCACCGGACTCCTGCAGGCAGCAATCAGTGAAGGCACAAGAACCCCGACCAGACAGCCTGCAATTGCTATCGCCACAAACAACGGAACCCACGCCCAGTGTACATGATGCGGAATTTCTGCAAGCCCGTAAGAGCTGGTCCGCCAGAGCTTGATGTCGAATATTACACGTACCCACTCCTCGAGCGTGTTGACATTTCTAATGATAATCATTCCCAGAATCACGCCAACCGCCGAGCCTATGACGCTGACAAATACGCCGAATCCGACGAATATGGCTGCAGCCGTCATGCCCGACGCGCCGCAGCTTTTGATTATCGCAATATCTTTTTGCTTGGCTGTCACTATCATATAGAAGATGCAGAATATCAGCAGTACCGCCACCGAGCATATCACGCCGAATATCAGGAGTACTATCAACCTTTGATTTTGCAAATCTTCGAATACATCGGCGTACCAGTCCTGCGACATATGTACCGCGAGCCGCGGAACCTCTTCAGGCCGAAGCTCCAGGTGATTAATCGCAAAGTCATACCACTTTTGCTCTATTGGGCCGACCATAGACCGTGGGTCGATGCCCTGTCTTAATTTGACTTTAATAAAGCTCGGCCTGTTTGATTCCTCCTCGCCGAACCTTAATCGGTGGAACTGCTCAAAAGGCATATACAGGGTCTTATCGCCGAAGAAAGTCTGTGTAAATGCAATATCTGATACCCTGAATTCTTCTACCTTCCGTTTCGACCCGTATCCGATGGTCGTAAGAACTATGCGCTTTCCGAGGAACTGTCGCGCACTGTCAAAATCATACTCGTCTGTATCTTCGTTCGGCTCAGCTATGACGTTTATCCCCAGCCACACACCCGGTGCATCGTTATAATCCGGCACTGAAAAACCGGGCTTTTTGTCCCAATCCTTCTGCCTTAATAATCTCTGCTTCCAGTCGGCAAAACCGGCCTCTCTCGAAGGGTCTATTCCATAGATTCCGACTTCCCGAACGATGCCGCCCTCCATATGCAGCAGGCCGCTGCCCATGAGAAATTGCGCCGCTGCTGTTATATTCAGGTCGCTTTGAAGTTCATCCAAAAAGAAATTTACGTCTTTGATTGTCCCGCCGCGAGGCCAGAAACTGATGTCACCTGTATCCGCAAGTGTCATTTGCCGAATCGCATCTATATAGCCCGTAAACAGGCTGTCTGCCGCCACCATTAGCGCAACAGACACTGCTATCGCCGCAATGCTCAGAAGCACTATCTTTTTCTTGCGAAGATAACGCAGCCAGAGAAATACTTTTAACATACTTTACTCTTTACGTGTTTCTTTTGCGGTTGCGATGCACATTAGGAAAATCAGGCTATCAGGAAATCAGGGTGCAGGATATCAGGAGTCAGTACATCAGAAAGGCAGAATGCCTGGGAGCCTGATAACTTGATACTCATCGCCTGGTGACCTGATATTCTGATTATCTGACACGAGCCTTGCAACCGCGACCTTGGCTTACGATTCTTTCTCCGGTTTCAGCAGAGGAAAAAGCACCACGTCCCGGATACTCGCCGCGCCGGTCAGGACCATTATCAGCCTGTCGATTCCAATCCCCAATCCGCCTGCAGGCGGCATAGCGCATTTAAGCGCTGTGAGAAAATCTTCGTCCATCGTCGCCATCGTTTCATCCTGCCCGCGAAGCTGAATCCGGAAATTCTCTTCCTGCACCGCCGGGTCGTTCAATTCGGTATACGCGTTTGCTATTTCCATCTTTGCCATATAAAGCTCGAATCGCTCGGCATATTCGGGATTGTCTTTTTTACGTTTCGTCAGGGGACACAGCACCGCCGGATAATCAATAACAAACGTCGGATTGACTAAATTCGCCTCGACCGTCTCCTCGAAGACCTTATTGATTACCACCGCATCGTCCATCTCCGGCTCGTCGAGCCCAAACTCTTTCGCCTTATTTCTTATCGCAGCGATGTCATCGATACTGCACCCGCCGTATTCAGACAGAAGCTCGGCGTAACTCGCCCGCCGCCATCCCGGCGCGCCGGGACCCAAATCAATCTGCTGTTCATCGAACTCAGTCTTATTGCTTTGACAGTATTGACCGACAAGGCCTGTTATTAATTCCTCCGTCAAATCCATCATCACATTGTAATCAGCGTAGGCCTGGTAAATTTCCATCATCGTAAATTCAGGATTGTGCCGCCTGCTCAGTCCTTCGTTGCGGAAGTTTCGATTAATCTCGAAAACTTTCTCCATGCCGCCGACTAACAGTCTTTTTAGAAACAGTTCCGGCGCGATGCGGAGATACAGGTCCATATCCAGACTGTTATGATGAGTAACAAACGGCCGGGCCGCCGCTCCGCCGGCGACTGACTGCATCATCGGGGTCTCAACTTCGAGAAAACCTTTGTCTTTGAGGAACTGCCGAATCGACGATATGATTGCACATCGTTTTTTGAACAGCTCCATGACTTCCGGGTTGGCCCACAAATCCACGTACCGCCGGCGATATCGCAAATCGACGTCAGCCAGTCCGTGGAATTTTTCCGGCGGCTGCATCAGCGATTTGCTCAGGACCGTCACCTGCTCGGCCCATATTGTTAATTCACCGGTCTTGGTTCTGCCCAATGGACCTTCAGCGCCGATTATATCCCCCAATTCGAGCAGCTTCGCGAGTTGCCACTGCTCACCCAGCAGTTTATTGCTCAGGCCGAGCTGGATTGTTCCGGTCCAGTCGCGAAGTGTGATAAAAATCAGCTTGCCGATGTCCCGCAGCAGGACAATTCGGCCGGCACAACGGGCACTTTGTGACCTGTCCGCCGTAGCATCAGCCAAGGCGGAATCGTCCCCGTCCTTGTATCGCGCCCTGATATCCGCTGCCGATTCTGCCCCGTCGTATCTGCCCCCGTACGGGTCGATACCAAGCTGCTTTATCTGCTCTAACTTGTGCTGCCTTTGCTCTTCGAGCCTGCTGATTTTCTGCTCACCGCACAAACTGGCAATCCCTTTCCTGGCGTTGAAAAATCTTGTTTACGCGTCAGTTCAACGGAACCTGCGCCGCCACCGCGCGTCCCTGTTCTAAGAGTTTAGTGCGGATTACAAGAAGTGCAACAGTTAATTGCGGGTCGGATTCCAGGGTCTCCTGGAGTGAATGTTTGTTCAGCGGGTTTGCATCGAGGTCGTGGTCCGCCTTGACCAGCACATCATTGTCTCTTTGTACGTCGGTAAGCTTACCAAGCTCCTCGCCGGTCAGCTTTACCGAAACGTCGGGCGTTATACCCCAGTCTTCTCTGCCGAGCTTTTCCATATCTTCGCGGCTCTCGACACGCTGTCCCGACGGCAGATGATAATAAGCTATCGTATATTTCAGTTGTGCCCCTCCGCCCGGCCTGTACGAGACCTGCTGGACGCTGCCTTTGCCGTGCGTCCGCTCACCGACGATTATCGCCCGGCGATATTTTTCATCCTGCAGCGCCCCGGCCACAATCTCAGAAGCGCTTGCACTGTATCGGTTTACCAGGACCACCAGCGGATAATCAGGATGTGTTCTGCTGGTTTTAGCGCTTCGGTAATCCGGTATGCCCCACCGCGGCTGAGTGCGAACGATAAGGCCTTTTCGGATGAACTTATCTGCAACTTCTACCGCGCTGTCCAGCAATCCTCCCGGATTGAACCGCAGGTCAAGTATTAAGGCCTGCGTGCCTTGTTTCTCTAATTGTGTCAGGACGCTCTCGAATTCGTCGGCGGTATTATCCGAAAAGCTCGTGAGCCGCACATATCCGATTTTACGCTGCTCGTCCAGCATATACTTCCACTTGCCGCTTGTGGCCCGCTGCCAGCCGCGAATCGTCTGCACTACAATCTGTGCCCGAACAATCGCAAGCTCACGGCTCTGGTCATCGCCTGGTGTGCGAACAGTCAACTTTACTGTTGTTCCCGGCGGTCCGGTTATATGCTTGACTGCACATTCGAGTGACATGTCCTTGGTCGGGACACCGTCAACCGCCTCGATTATGTCGCCGGCGTCCAGGCCGCTCTTGTACGCCGGCGTATCCGGCAGCAGGCTCGCGGCAGTAAGCATCCCCTTTTCCTTGCTTATTAAAATACCTATACCGGAAAACTCACCCATCAGGTTTTTCTTGAAATCCTCGACTTGCTGAGGCCAGACAATTACCGTATGTGGGTCCAGAACAGACAGCGCCGCCTCGGCAAAATGGGCTACCAACGTCGATTTCGGCAGTGAAACCGTCATTGAGTTCAAAATCAATACCTGCTCGAAGATTGCAATGAAGCGTTCTCTGCTGATGCCGGTCTCGGCCTTGTCAATATCCGATTTCAGCGCATTTAGCGATTCGGACCAGGCTTTGACACTGTTACTGTCCGGCCGAAACATAATCTCTATGACGTCGTTTTGGCCGTTATGGCTTTGCTGAATCTGGTCGTAAGAGGCCCTTACCACTTCCGCCAGAAGCCTGCTTCTGTTAAGTGCTTTTTGCGCCATTTTGCTGTAATCGATGAACATCGGGTTGACGTATGTAGTGTCAATGACCTCTATTGCTCGTATGAACATCGAAGATTCGACCTTCTGAAATCGCTGTTTACTGGTTTCGCAGGGACTATCCTGGAATGTACCCAGTATACCGGCCTTTTCGACGAGTTCTTCGGCGTGCTCTTTGTACTGTTTATTATCTTTATCGAGCACGCTGAGCCAGTACCAGCAGTTGGTATAAGAATCGAACCACTTGCCCCGCGCCTCATATTCAGCCGCTTCTGCCTTGGCTCGTTCAACGGCATGGCTGACTATCGGAGCATCGAGGATTTGTTGTTTCTGTTTTGGCTCAGCGAGTTCTGCAAGCGTCGCAGCCACAGTAAAAACGCCGGACGTTTCGTTCACGTCATTTACATCATTGGTATCGCCCCATCGCAGGGCCTGAAGTTTTTTCCACTTCTTTTCGTAACTTTTCTGCTTTGCTTCGGCTCGATGTTTGTCCAGGGCCTCGTACTCGCGCGTAATCGCAGCAATCTCGGCAAAGTCTTGATTCTGGTCACAGCCTTTCTTCGCTATCAGTTCGGCAGCGTTTGCAAATTCTCCCTCATAGACTAACTGACAGACCTGTCCAAACGCGCTGGTCTCGGAGGAAACCTGGCTTGTAACAACTTCCGAGGGAACAGATTGTGCTGCCTGTGTCTGAGCACCGCAAAACATTACCGCAGCACTAATCCAGGCAATCATTACCAGGCGTAAAGGCCAAACTAAGCCTGTAAGCCGGGTACTGACGTACCGCGAACTGGCCCCGCGAATAAGCCCATTGCTGTAGAGCATACACCACCTCGAAAAAACGCTGTGAACCCCGTGGGATTCACAGCCATAAACCCAACGTGGTTTATGGATGACAATCCTTAACAAATCGGCTTTTTTATGTGCCGGGTTAAACTACACCTGTGCATCGGCTTGGCTGAGTTCGCCGAAGTCCGGTAAAATACGCGCAGGCGAAGAATGTTCTGTTAGAAAAATCAGCCCAATTTATAGACATTCAGCCGCTTTGCCGGCGCAGCCGAGAACTTCAAGTTTATGTTTTACCATATCCTTTATAGCGTCCCTGCCGGGGCCGAGGTATTTACGAGGGTCGAATTCGGCCGGTTTTTCTGCAAATACCTGCCTGATTTTTGCCGTCAATGCCAACCTCAGGTCCGTATCGATGTTGACTTTGCATATCGCCATCTTCGCGGCCTTGCTAATAGCTTCTTCGGGCACACCCATCGCGTTAGGCATATTCCCGCCGTATTTGTTAATTAAGTCCAAAAATTCCTTTAGAACACTGCTCGAGCCGTGCATAACAAGCGGAAATCCGGGCAGCTTATCTGCACACTCTTGTATTACGTTAAAAGCTAACTT
>Ga0315549_1005508_pt1 | contig 10306 bp, 7 predicted proteins | sample SalMarSW160200MG_FD_203101 | JGI IMG/M metagenome (GOLD analysis project Ga0315549, IMG submission 203101) | Salt marsh sediment microbial communities from the Plum Island Ecosystem LTER, Massachusetts, United States - Salt Marsh Sediment SW1601-200 ... | reverse complement strand
TACACGAGTTTCGGCTTGAGCACGAGCGGAGCATGAAAGGCCAAGTTGCTTATGGAGCCATACAGGAACATACGCGAGCGTTAAAGCTATTTGAAAATTTCATAGGTGGCTCAGTCCTGCTTTCGAAGATTCAGCCGCGAAATTCGGAAGCCTTTATCGCACATAGGTTATCGTCGGGACGGCGTCCTATGACGGTTAATAAGGATATTGGCACCTTACATCGTATCTTCAACATAGCAATAGAACCACGTGATTATCTGGCCGAAGAGCAAAACCGGTTTGTTAAGATCAGAAAACGAAAAATGGCAAAGAATCCACTACGATATATTGCTGCTGAAGAATACCGTGCCTTGACGAATGAAGCCAAAGACCTTTGGTGGAATACCTTGCTTTCAATCGCATATGGCAGTGGACTCAGACGCAATGAAATCCTGCATCTAACCTAGGCAGATGTTGATTTTGAAAATCAGCAAATCCATGTCAGCCCTAAAAAGGAAACAGCGGAAACAACCGAGTGGGAACCTAAATATCACGAAAAACGTGTTGTGCCAATGGCTGATGAAACAGTGCAACTGCTGGTAAACTTACAGGCTCAAGCGAAAGAAGGTTGCTCGTATATTTTCATTTCCCTGAAACGACTTGAGAGAATTCGGGAACGTCAAAAGATTGGGAAGTGGACCCCACGGTCTGAAATCATTAACAACTTAGCAAGAGATTTCGGAGTTATTCGTTGAATGCACTTTGCATGACCTTCGCCGCTCTGCCATTACCAACTGGGCAAGGCATTTGCCAATCCAGGTAGTTCAGCAACTCGCCGGACATTCCGATATCTCTACAACAAGGAAATACTACTTGACTGTACGGTATGAAGATATAGTTTCTGCAAATAAGGTAGTGAATAGTATCTTGGTCAAATCTCGTGCAAACTGACACTAAACTGACACCATTTGCTGATTTTGCTCATTTTAAGTGCTTTAGGATTTGACAAAATGAACCGGAAATGCTTATATTAAAAACAGTTAAGATTTTAGGCGCTCGTAGCTCAGTAGGATAGAGCATCGGTTTCCTAAACCGGAGGTCGCAGGTTCGAGTCCTGCCGGGCGCATTTGCCTTTTAGCGGCGACACAGGTTGACAATCCGTCACTTTTATTATCAGTCCCGCCATGGCTCGACTGAGCTCGCCGAAGTCTGTCGGGTAAACCTCCGTCATCTGTATTCTGTCCTCTGTCCCTTCGGCTCTTCAACTGGGTTCAGGGCAGTCTTTTTTCGCTCAGGGCAGGCTTCTGTCGTTTGAAATTGGCTTTGTCTCGTCTTGAGCCGGGTCGAAAGACCTGTCCTGAGCGAAGTCGAAGGATTGGCTTTGTTTTCCCTGCCGACAGAGGCGTGGTTCATTTTCACAATCCTTTTTCAAATAGTAGCTTACATTCATTTGAGCTTTTTTGAATTTGGCTTTGTTTTGCATAATTAGTGTCAATTTTCCCCTCTAATTTGCCTCATTTTGTTGTACTGGCTTTGCCATTTGGCTGATTTTTGCTCATTTTGCTGAGCGGCGAATATTTGTGATTCTGCGGCTCCGTCCAAGCAAGGCCGGATCTTCGATCCGTCTAATGAGAGCCGGATCTTCGACATTAATAATCTCCCCCTAATTTACCCCGTGAGATAGGCTGTAAATCATAGAAATGACTTTATCTCATAGGGTGAACCCCGTGAGATAGGCGCAGCCGCCATCTAACGGGGTGAACTCTCAATGGATTGCACTCTTCGATATCTGTTAATCGTGACATGCTATTCGATATACGATATACTATATACCATATTTGATGTCACATTATACAATATCAAGCGTTAATTTTCAAGCAAAATCTGTTCTCGATCCTCGATCCTCGAATCTTGATACTGGATGTACTTCGACCCGGCTCAGGACGGGCTTGATTCTCAAGACAGTCGTTCTGCTGTCCATAGTTTTCAATAAATCTTTTTAGCGTTAACATACTATATACGTAAAGCGCGTACGCGCTTTACGTACGTGACTATTTTGCGATTGATAGTTAAAGTGGAACAAAGGTTAAATACAAAATGAGCAAGGAAGAAAATATATTAAATCAAAAAACTTCTCTGGTTCGTAAAATAACTGTGCTACCTGTAAATACCACCTAGTGAACATAAAGGAATTATAGATTTACTTTTTCTCAGTCTATTCTTTGTCATTTTGATTTTTCCAGCACAAGATTATACTATGTGGCGCCGACAAATAGTTGAAATAGCGTACATGTAGAATCAAAGCTATAAGTTGAGGATATATGAGCTTCTCAGGATAATAAGATGATTGCGCTATCTGTTAATACCACCTAGTGGACATAAAGGGATTATGAATTTAGTTTAGGTTAGTACCACTCTTTGAATTTTTAGTATTTTCAAACATATGATTGCAGGAAATGAATGGCATCACATAGTAATGGTGAGGCGGTCGGTCCCGCTCCGACTCGGCGAGCCTATGAAGAAACGATTAAACACCATACCTGCTGTCCATAGTTTCCTACAAATCTTTTTTTCTCGTTCACATTACATACGTAAAGTGCGTACTTGTGGCTGAGCTACGCGCTTTACGTATTATCTTTTTTCTTGCGTATGTGTGGTATGATCTATGAATTGAAGCAAATAGTCTTTTTGACTAATCAAAAAGACTATGCTCATTTTATAACAATTCATATTGATATAAAATATTTTTGTGGTACAGGTTGAATGCTATCGGGAGGAAAAAAAGTTTGTGCAGTCTCGCTCCGACTCGGCGAGCCTATGAAGAAACGATTAAACACCATACCTGCTGTCCATAGTTTCCTACAAATCTTTTTTTCTCGTTCACATTACATACGTAAAGTGCGTACTTGTGGCTGAGCTACGCGCTTTACGTATTATCTTTTTTCTTGCGTATGTGTGGTATGATCTATGAATTGAAGCAAATAGTCTTTTTGACTAATCAAAAAGACTATGTTCATTTTATAACAATTCATATTGATATAAAATATTTTTGTGGTAAAGGTTGAATGCTATCGGGAGGAAAAAAAGTTTGTGCAGTCTCGCTCCGACTCGGCGAGCCTATGAAGAAACGATTAAACACCATACCTGCTGTCCATAGTTTCCTACAATTTTTTTTCTCGTTCACATGACGTACGTAAAGCGCGTACTTGTGGCTGAGCTACGCGCTTTACGTATGTTGCTTTTCTCCTGTTGTTGGTTGTTTAGGCCAAACAAAAGAATGAGAAAGAAGGAAATTATATCAAGCCAAAAAAACTTCTCTGGTTTGTAAAATAACTGCACTACCTGTCAATACAACCTAGTGAACATAAAATGATTTTGTATTTGTTTTGGTAGGGTGGACTGTCCCGCTTCGACTCGGCGAGCCTATGAAGAAACGATTAAACATCATACCTGCTGTCCATAGTTTCCTACAAATCTTTTTTTCTTGTTCACATGACGTACGTAAAGCGCGTAGCTCTCCGTAAGGAGTCCCTAGGACTGCCACAGGTACGTGCTTTACGTATATGGCTTTTTCTTTCTATTTATTGTTAGGGGAAAACAAAAAGTTTGTAGGGTGTGTCCACACACCGATACGCTTGTAATGACGGAATGTATCGAGATTCGAGTATCTACTCATTATATGCTTTCCGTGTAAAGATCGAACTCAGTGGCGGCGCGGTTTTTTAGTGTCCGCTGGAGCAATTTGTTAGGTGCTAAATGGTCACTATTCTAATTCAATATCCCGCTTCTAAGCAGGAACAGCCAGCCGATTTGTCCCACAAATCTACTTATCCATACGCTTGGCAACTGGAATTTCCTCATAGCTGTTCATCATATATTTTGTAAGCGTCTGTTCAAATGTCTTCCTCCCTTCTTCACGTGCCTTTTGATGAATCTCCCAGATTGCCTCTATGGCCGCTTCAAAAATGGGTGCCCAAGATGATACGACCGCAACTGTTAGGACAGATTTGCTAATGTGGCGCAGACGCAGCTCTTTCACTTTATTCTCGAAAGCATCCACTTTCGCTGTGCCCATTGTATTTAGGTATTCTTCTTTAGGATTGTTAACCTCGTAATCTGATGCATCGGTGATTGCTTTCTGGAGATAGCTATTAATTTCTGATTTCGCTTGACGATATAGGTCTGCAGCGTCATCGTCCTCCGGTTTGGTAATTCCATCCATAGACTTAAGCTCGCTTGCAGATGAAGATGCACGATCAATGTCCTTATACGCCAGAGCCAAGCCATCAGTATTCTTCACGGTGAACGCGCAGCCTGTCAGACCGAAGATGCTAACTACAACTAATATTAGAAATGCAAAGTGTGTCTTTTTCATTTTATGTTTTCTCCTTTTGGCTCGATTTTCGCCTGATTACTCATTATATGGTTTCCGTATAAGGGCCATGGTCTAGCACATTTGCCGTATAACACACCCATTTTCAATGCAAACGCCCAAAACATGAACCGCTAATCAAAGATGTTCCCGCCCGTTAATGAGAAATTTATACTATTCCAGCAGGATTTTCAATTAAAAATACAATTTGAGATTGCCATCCAATAAAAGATGGTGATTGGTAATGAGTTAAATGGAGGTGAAGTTGACCGTCGCCGTGCTCGTCTCGACAAAGGCCTCCGCCGAAGCAGAACCGGCGATGGCTAAACAATAACCCAATTGACCGGCACCGCAGGGGTGCCGGCTAACCAAATTAAAATCCGTGTTAATCTGTGAAATCCGTGGTTTAGATTTCCAACCGCCGCAATTTTATTGACCGGCACCGTGCCAAAGTTGACCGTCGCCGTGCTCGTCTCGACAAAGGCCTCCGCCGAAGCAGAACCGGCGACGTCTAAACAATAACCTGCCACGTTAGTGTTAGTCAGTGTTTTAGCAGATTCCTCGGCTGCGCTCGGAATGACAAGGAAAGGTCCGTGCCCGTCTGTGTCATAGTCCATGTTCGTCCGTGTTTTTCAACCAAATGAGAAGGTATGAATTGTGATTGGTCGAAGGATAACGATTCTGAATTCTGATTGACAGTGCAGTCCACAATAAATAAAGTGGAACCAATGGCAAAAACACTCTACATAATTGATGGTCACGCACATATTTACGCAGCTTATTTTGCTCCGATGCGTCAAAGATTGACAAGCCCAGCCGGTGAGCCAACTAAGGCTACCTATATTTTTACAACCGCTATGATAGGTCTTATCCAACGTAGAAAGCCCGATATGCTCGTGGTAGCGATGGATAGTATCGCCCCGACCTTTAGAAGCGAAATGTATTCGCAGTACAAAGCTAACCGCCCGCCGATGCCTGATGATATGCCGATTCAAATAAAGCAAATCGAGCAAATCCTCGAAGCGATGAATATCCCCATGTTACGGGTGGAAGGCTTCGAGGCCGACGATATAATCGGCACCTTGGCCAAAAAGGCCGGTGCTGACGGATACGATTGTTTAATCTGCTCAAAGGACAAAGATGTCCTTCAATTGCTCGATGACCATATCAGTACGTTCGATATAAAGACCGATACCGCTATGGGTGCCGTAAAGATGGTCGAAAAGATGGGGATTAGACCTGAGCAATTTACCGACTGCCTCGCCCTGCAGGGCGATACCTCAGATAATGTCCCCGGCATACCGGATGTCGGCCCAAAAACCGCTCTGGACTGGATTCGAAAATACGGCTCAATCGAAGATCTTTATAAGCACATCGACCAGATAAAAGGCAAACGTGCTGAAAACCTAAAAAAGTTTAAAGAGCAGCTCACTCTGGGTAAAAAATTAGTCACTATTGATTGTGATATCCCTCTGAACGTAGATTACGATGCTCTGGCTGTTAAAGAATTTGACAAAGAAAAACTTGCCGGCATTTTCACTGAGCTTGGATTTAACCGCCTCCTTACACAACTCGGATTACTCGATGCTCGATCCTCCGACGATAGGCGTCCTGTGGAGATGCTTGATTCTCGTCAAGTATCCGGCATCCGTCAACCAGCATCCACCAAGACAGTAAGTCACGATTACCGGCTTATAGATATGCAGGGAAAATTTGATAGATTTGTAAACGAGTTGAAAAAGCAAAAATATTTTGCCCTCGATACCGAAACTACATCTGTGCAGCCGATGCGAGCAGACCTTGTAGGTATCAATTTTTCCTGGAGGCAGCAAAGCGGATTCTATCTGCCCGTAAGAGCGCCGATGGGCGCAAAGCATCTCGACCTAAAAACAGTCCGGCGCGAATTAGCGACCATATTGGCAGACGAAAATGTAAAAAAAATCGGCCAAAACATAAAATACGATATGCTGGTACTGCAAAACGCCGGCATGCCTGTAAAAGGGATTTACTTTGATACTATGGTTGCTTCATATTGTCTCGACCCCGGCCGCAGAAATCACTCATTGGACCAAATGGCACTGGACTTTCTAAATTACGAGTGCGTCCCTATCTCAGCCCTCATAGGCAAAGGCAAAAACCAGCTCACTTTCGATATGGTGGACACCGAAGCCGCCTGTGAGTATGCCGCTGAAGATGCCGACATAACTTGGCAGCTTTACTTGAATCTTAAAAATCGTCTCGACGCAGAACCTTTACTAAAAAAGTTATTTTTTGAAGTTGAGATGCCTCTCGTCTCGGTCCTTGCCGCTATTGAGTATAACGGCGTTTCGCTCGATACAAAGCTTCTGCGAGAGATGTCCGGCAAGCTCAATGAAGCAGTCAAAGAGCTCTCCGACCGGATTTATGAGCAGGCTGGGACGGTTTTTAATATTGATTCTCCAAAGCAGCTTGCTGAAATAATTTTCGACAGACTCGGTCTTAAATCCATTCGCGTTGGCAAAGCCAGTCGAAGCACGGATGCAGCGGTGCTGGAACAATTGGCAGGCCAGCATCCAATTGTCGAGCTGATTCTTCAACACCGGATGTTAAGCAAATTGCAAAATACATACGTCGATAAGCTCGGCTCGTTAATCAATCTGCGAACCGGCAGAGTACACGCTTCATTCAATCAGACAGTTACAGCAACCGGTCGATTAAGCTCCAGCGACCCAAATTTACAGAACATCCCGATTCGTACCGAGCTTGGCAGCAAGGTTCGCTCCGCATTTATACCGGAGGATAAAGACGGCTGCATATTAAGTGGTGATTATTCACAGGTGGAGCTTCGCCTATTGGCGCATTTCTCAAAAGACCAGGCTTTGACGGCTGCTTTTGCTGCTGACCAAGACATTCATCGCTTCGTGGCTTCGCAGATTTTCAATGTGCCGCTCGATGAGGTGACAAGCGAAATGCGCTCACGCTGCAAAGCGGTCAATTTCGGCATCATTTACGGCCAGGGTGCCTTCGGCCTGTCACGCTCCATAGGCATAAGCCAGGCCGAGGCCAAAAAGTTTATTGAAGATTATTTTGCCCGCTATAAATCAATCCGAAAATTCATGGACGATTGCATAGCGAAAGCAAAACATACCGGCTACGCCAAGACCATTCTGCACCGCCGACGAAAAATCACGAACCTGGCCAACAAAAATTACAATAAGCGTGCCCAGGCTGAGCGCTTGGCAGTCAACACGGTTATTCAAGGCTCAGCAGCCGATCTAATCAAGATCGCGATGATAACTATTCAGCGGAAAATCGAGAAAGAGCACTTGCCTGTAAAACTTATCTTGCAGGTTCACGACGAGCTGGTTTTTGAGCTTCCAGCCGCTGAAGCCGAAAAACGTGCAAGCTGGATAAGCAAGGAAATGACGGAGGCAATAAGGCTCGATGTCCCTCTGAAGGTTGATATCAGCTACGGCCCAACCTGGCTTAAATAATCTTTCCGCAATAAAAAATGCTGGGAATAATTCAAGAAAATTGGTACAATCGTAACAAGATTGCAGGTGTCGAATACATTCTTATCAGGAGGAGCAAGAAGTGGGCCTGGCCATTCTGCGAAAATGTGTAGTTTAACCAAAGATCTTCGGTTGTTAAAGCTTCAAAGTTCTGCGATGATATTGATTGTCTTATGCTTTTCCATCTCCTTGGCTCAGGCACAATATGGCGGTGGCAGCGGAACGGCGGAGGATCCATACCTTATCGAAACGGCTGAGCAGTTCAATGCAATCGGTGCTAATCCCTCTGATTGGGATAAGCGTTTTAAGCTAATGGCTGATATTGATTTGAGTGAACTTACAGAAGAAACTTTCAATATCATTGGTCAGTGGATAGCTTGGGGTTCTACCAATAATAAGCCGTTCACAGGTGTTTTTGATGGCAATGGCAAGACAATCTCAAATTTCAGCTATACTTCTACAAGCGGAGACGGCATCGGACTTTTTGCATACGTTAGGGGGCGAATCCAGGACCTGGGATTGGTCAATCCGAAAGTCGATGCCCAAGGATGGAACGTTGGCTCGCTGGCAGGTTACCTGGATGAGGGAAGAATCAGTGGCTGCTATGCCAAAGGCGCTAACGTTTCAGGCTATAAATGTGTCGGTGGTCTGGTAGGAATAAACGATGGCATAATCACAACCGGTTACTCAAGCGGCCAGGTTTCAGGTGACACATTTGTCGGCGGATTGACGGGTCTTCTCGGACCAGGTTTAGTAACCAATTGCTATTGCTCTGCTGTCGTTTCAGGCAACCAGGATGTCGGTGGACTTGTGGGCTTCACTGACCACGAGTTTAGCACAATCAGCGACAGCTATGCTATTGGCAATGTCATTGGAAACATATATGTGGGTGGTCTTGTAGGACAAATTGAACGCGGAGCAGCCACCAAGTGCTATTCGGCAGCCAGTGTCACCGGCAACCAATATGTTGGCGGCTTCGTGGGATATACGAGGGCATTGGCAACTGTCTGGAACTGTTTATGGGATATTCAAGCCAGCGGCCAGCCAGCAAGTGCCGACGGCATAGGCAAGACAACGACTGAGATGCAGACAATAAATACGTTCATTAACTGCGGCTGGGATTTTCACAATATTTGGACGATTTGCGAAGGTATGAATTATCCTGTCTTGCTGTGGCAGATTCCTGTTGGAGATTTTCGCTGTCCGGATGGAGTAGAAATGATTGACTTTGCATGGTTTGCACAGCAATGGAGGCAGAACAACTGCGGACCAGCTAACTACTCCTGCGACGGTATGGACCTTGACCTGTCCGGCTCAGTGGATTTTCTCGATCTCGCTATCTTCACCAGCCACTGGCTGGAAGGCATTGCACCATAACAATCAGTTTTTGCAAGGCAACAGAAGAAATATGACACGACCACATATCATTGCTGCTTTTTTGCTCGGACTTTTCGTTTCCGGATGCACCAGAAATTCGAGTGTAATTTGCTTTGCTCCGGTGGAACCTTTTGAGCCTAAATCGGGAGCCGAATTGTTTGAAGAGTTCACCCATCAAGTTCCATTTAAGGTAAAACCCAAGCATTTTATATGCAAATACAAATCTAACCACCTGGTCGGCTGGGCGATTGTTCGCTCAAATAAAAAAAGGGAAATCGTCAAGCAAAAGTTGAACCAATCATCATCTCTAACATGGCTACAAGTCGAGCCTTTAACACGACAGCTCAAAGCCATATTCAAGAAAGAGTGGAGACAGTCACAAGCAGTTGCACATCCTAAAAAGGAATTAAACAGCCCCCGCGTCTTCCTGTTGAAGACAAGAGCAGAGGCAGACAGTAATGAACCCTGAGCTAAGTGAAAATTATGAAAATGGTATTTAGCTCTGTGGCTCGTCCGAGTTCGTCGAGGTTAATTCATTACAGGGTTTTATTGCAATGCACTCCTACCGCATCTTGCGGATACGAACCTCAACTGTGTTTGAATCCTTCAATAAATTGACAAGCAAATTCGGATCTGTTTGTCCATAGTGATACGGATACAGAATCTTTGGCTCAAATGTTTTAGCAGCATCTGCTACCATCTCAGGTGACATTGTATAGGGTAAATTCATAGGCAGAAAAGCTATATCAATGTTCTCTAAACTTTTCATTTCAGGTATGTTTTCTGTGTCACCGGCTATATAAACTCTTTTATCGCCAAAAGTAATCACATAGCCGTTACCTCGTCCCTTGGGATGAAAAGGCTGTCCTTCGGATCGCTTATGTGCAATATTATAGGCAGGTACCGCCTCGATTCTCAGCCCGCTGACAGCTCGTACATCGCCATTCTGCATAATAATTCCGCCGGGCACTCTTTCCGCACAGGCTGTAGTTAACACTATGCTGGTGGCTGCTTTTCTGAGAATGTCTATAGCCTTTGTATCAAAGTGATCGCCGTGCTCATGCGTAATTAAAATAAGATCAGCCTT
>Ga0315549_1005502_pt1 | contig 10313 bp, 13 predicted proteins | sample SalMarSW160200MG_FD_203101 | JGI IMG/M metagenome (GOLD analysis project Ga0315549, IMG submission 203101) | Salt marsh sediment microbial communities from the Plum Island Ecosystem LTER, Massachusetts, United States - Salt Marsh Sediment SW1601-200 ... | reverse complement strand
GCGGTTCAACTGTGAGACAACAGAATTCTTATCCATCATCCCTCCCTTGCAAACTTAAATTCGGGGTAGATTCTTTAGCCCGTTCTAATATCCGCTGGATGGTGCGCCGGCTGACGCCGAACATCAAGGCTAAATCCTTGACCTTCTTACCCTGGTCTTTAAACAGCCTTAAAACAGCCTCGTCCCTTAAAGCCTTCAGCCAGCGCTGCCTGCCCCCCGGCTGGGCATAGAGGCATTCGGGGAAGGGACAGTTAAGGCAGGAATCAGCAAACTCGCACCCTTTATCCTGGTAGTGGCAAAACTCCGGCGGCAAATCCAATTCAAAATCGTAACAATCCATATCTCAAATCCTAAAACGCCGCGTGATGAGATATTAGCACATTTGTTCTAACAGGTCAATAGTTTTTTGTCGCTCTTAAGTACCATTGACAGGCGTAAAGCCATAGGTTATTATTTGGGTGGTGGGGGAGCAGATTTCTAAATCTTTCTTAATTTTTAACAAAAACTTAATATTTAGATGCTATCCTTATCATGAAATATCCTTTGCTGTTTGGCGAAAAATGGGGGAAGCGGTGGGCAATCTCATACCAAGGTTTGGAATGTCCCAAAATACTCTAGGATTTCTTAACAAATTCATAACTTTTTCCCGTTTTATGCGTTATAAATAATACAGGGCAAATCATAGGCAGTTTTAAAAACGATGTTGATGGAGGTAGATGGTGAAAGGTAACAGGTTTTTAGGCATTCTGGCGACGGCGGTTATCCTGGCTATGCTACTGGTAGCTATACCGGTGATGCCAGCACTGGCGGAAACCGGGGTTGAGCATATTAACGTTGTCCCGTCCAGCGGGGCGGTTGACCTATACGTTGAGGTCGAGGGCACGGGTTTCGAGCCCTCTGACATAGTTTACATATATTTCTCCAATGAGGAAGCCGATGAAGGTGACGACGTTGACGACCTTGATTCCTATAAAGAGGTTGATTCAGCCAACATTAACCCACTGGGTGAGTTTTCGGCCAGTTTTGATGTCCCCGATGAACTTGATGACGGCAGCGATGACATAGATGTTACCGGCGGCCAGTACTATGTCTATGCCACCTATGATAGCAATGGGGGTAAGATAGTTGCCCTTGACGAATTCAACGTAATCGGCATCTCCATCAGCCCCACCGAGGGACCGGTGGACACCGAAGTCAGTGTCAGCGGCTCCGGTTTTGACAATAATAAAAGCATCACCATAGAATTCGGCTCTACTAATGTTGATATCTCCGGAGGCGACGATGAGACCGATAGCAGCGGCGCCTTCTCCAGCTATTTCCTCGTTCCCGAAAGCACCGCTGGCAAGCGCACCGTAACTGTCACGGTTGGCAGCGACGATGTTGAGGCTGAGTTCACCGTGGAGCCTGACATAGAAATCGACCCCGTTGAGGGGGCGGTGGACGACAGGATAACCGTCACCGGCACCGGCTTCGGCTACAGGAAGGATGTCACCATCACCTTTGACGGTATTGAGGTGGGGGGAGAAAGGACCAATGGTGACGGCAGTTTTGAGACTCACGTCAACGTTCCCGAGGTGGTTGCCGGAGAGTACGAGATTGAGGCTGAGGACGAGAGCGATAACTCGGCATGCGCCACCTTCTCCATAAATACCGATGTCAGCATCAGCCCGACCACAACCGCCAGCTCACCCGGTGCTGTGGGCGATTCGTTGACCATCAGCGGCACCGGCTTCAAAACCAGCTCTGAGATAACCGTCACCTACCAAAGTACGCCAGTTGTGTTTACCACCACCAGCGAATCAGACGGCAGCTTCTCCTACACCTTCACAGTTCCCCCCAGCCAAGCCGGGGAGCACACCATAACCGCCACTGACGGCGTCAGCAGCATGTCAGTTAAATTTTACATGGAGTCAACGCCACCGGAGATACCACAACCCCTGCTACCCTTAATGGAAGGCAAGGCAGACTCGCAGGCATACTTTGACTGGGAAGATGCCACCGCCGGTACTGACGGAGTCGCCGAACAGAGCCTGCCCATAACCTACGACCTCCAGGTAGCCACCGATGAGAATTTCACCAATAGAGTGGTCAATAAGACGGGTTTGACTACCTCGGAATATACCCTCACCGAAGAGGAGGCGCTGGAGAAAACCAGTAAAGAAATCCCTTACTACTACTGGAGGATAAGGGCGGTAGATGCCGCCTCCAATGCCAGCGGGTGGACCGGCGCCGGCACCTTCACCCTCGGCTTTAGCTTCCCCGATATAAGCGGCTGGCTACTTTACGTATTAATGGGGGTGGGAGCCCTGGTGCTCTTCTTCGTCGGCTTCTGGCTCGGCCGCAGGGGCGGCGGCGGCGACTATTACTAATCAAAAAATAGGGGAAAATAGGAGAGGGGACTTAAAAGTCCCCTCTCTAACTTTATAAAAATATTTACTCTTGGTCGGCTATCTCTGCTTTTTCCTGGCTTCGTTGACAATTTTTTCTGCCTGGCGCTTAGCCGCCGAAACAATCTGAGCCGCTTCCCACTCTGACTCGCGCTTGGCTTCAGCCAGTTTCTTAGCCAGCTCTTCTTCCGCTTTAGCTTTCCCACTCTCCCTGGCTTCACTAGAAACCTTCTTGGCTGACTTCCTAGCCGCATCAAGAATCTTGTTAGCCGTTTCCTCAGCGTTTCTCTGGGCGTCAGCCAACATCTGGCTGGCTTCCTTCTCCGCCTGCCGCTTGGCTTTGGCGATAATATCGGCCGATTCCTCCCGGGCACGCTCAACAATGAGCTTGGTCTCCTGCTGCTTATCCTGCTCAGCCTGCTTCCTGGCTTTCTCCGTAGCCTCGGCAATAATTCCCGCGCCCTTCGCATTAGCCGCAGAAATAAGCTCTTCCGCTTTCTGCTCGGTCTGTTTCTTAACGGTATCCTCAAACTCGGCTACCACCTCTTTAGTCTTCTCCTTGGTTTCGCCGATATACCTCTCTGCCTCTTGCTCGGCCTGCCTTCTTATATCATCGATAACCTGTTCCGACTGAAGCTGAGCCTCTGTCCTGGCTTCGGTAATCAGGCTTTCCCCTTCTTCTCTGGCTTTAGCGAGAATCTTAGCCGACTCCTGCTCCGCCTCTCTCCTTATCTTTTCCCGCTCCTCGGCCAGCACATTGATTAACCGCTGTCGGTACTCATCCCGGGCCCGGGCAATAATGTGAGCCGATTCCCGGTCCGCCTCCTTCCGCATCCGGTTCCCCTCTTCCTCGATAATCAGGCTGAGCCTCTCCCTTATACCTTCCGGAACATCTTCCATCCCTTTAAGCTCCTTGGCTGCCTCGTCAATTACATTTGCCATCTGACCGTCCTCCTTTTTTGGTCTACCCTGACTGGTTTTAGGTGATGTGATTGGCTTCCCTTCCGATCCTGTCAACATCTGCCTCCGTAAATAGCCTCCAACCCCGCTTATCTCTGTACGATGCGTCATTCAGATTGCCTTTTCTAAGCCATCTCAAGAAGGTAGACCTACCTATCCCTACTATCCGACAGGCTTCCGACGTTCTATAGTAGGTTTCACCCTTGATTGTAACTGGCATAGCCTAAGCCCCCTTATAAAACTAGCAAAACCGGTTTGGTATATGTCAATTCTGCTCACATTATGCCAACCACCGGGTAAACTGTGAACCACCCAAAGGTACCAAAGCAGGGCTACTTTAGTACTGGGAAAATAGTACTAGTCAAGCCCGCCGCTGCCGTTCCAGAACGGTCGCTTAGGATAGGAAAAGTCACCTTGACCCTCACTATATGGGGAGCTACGATTTAGATAGGTGCCCCGTCCGGTTGATTGAAAGGCTGGAGCAAATCACCATGCCAGCTATAATCTTTGTGTTGCTGAATGTTACGGACGCTTACCTGACCAAGATAGGCTTAGCGGCGGGGGCAATAGAGCTTAATCCACTAATGTCAGTCATCGGCAGCAGTATGCTGTTCAAAGGGCTGATAGCGGCCGCACTGGTCGGTGCCCTCTACTTCTTCGGAAAAGAAAGAATCCTGTGGCTGTTGAACTTCGCCCTGTTCGGCGTTGTTGTGTGGAACTCAGCCACCTGCCTGATAGTAAAACTGTTACCCCTGCAATCCCTCTTCACTATCACCTGAGCCGGCGGCTAAATCTCCGCCGCCGCCACCAGTATCACGCAGTCCTCATCCCCGTTGTTCATCAGGCTGTGGGGAACCCCGCAGGGAAGCCAGACAGCATCGCCGGCAGTTACCTCCTGCCGCTCATCACCCACCGTCATTACCCCCCGCCCCGAAAGCAGGTAGTAAACCTCCTCGTAGGGGTCTATATGTGCCTCTATCTCCTTGCCCGGCTTCAGAACAGCGTGGGCAAAAAACAACAACCCCTCCAGCGACCGCCTGTCCAGCAGCATACAGGCCGCCGCCCCGCCATGGGCTATATAGCGCGTCTCGACTACCTCCGGGTGTTCAATATTTCTGACAATCATAAAACCGGCTCCTTAAAAGTTTAAAGCAAAAAGCGCTCTACCGCCGCCGCCAGACCACTCTGGTCAACATCTAAGGTGATATGGTCGGCAACCTCCTTGACCTCGTCGGGGGCGTTATCCATAGCCACCGCCAGGCCGGCGCAGGAAAGCAGGCTGATATCGTTGGTCTCGTCCCCCACCGCCATCACCTGGCTCAAGGAAATCCCCAGATGGGAGACCAGCGCCTCCAGCGCCTTCCCCTTGGAAACATCACGAGCGACCACGTTGGCAAACTCGACATCGGGAAAAGCCGGCGAATGGGCCCAGGAAAAGTGGAGGCTATTCTCAAACTGATTGTAAAACTCCCTGGCTTTAGCCACCTGCTCGGCATTAACCGAAGCCAGCCCCCCTTTAATGATTCTCTCCTTTTCCCAGAGGTCGCTAAAATCGACGATGGTCGGCTCTATGCCGAAGAAATGACGGTGGGCGTCGGTCGACCAGGTCTCCCCCTCGACGAAATAATGGGTCGCCGAATAAAGCTCCAGGTTTATTTTAAGCGAACGGGCATAGTCAACCGCCTCTTTAACCACCCCCCTGTCCAGCGGCGCGGCATAGACCTCCTCTCCCCGCCCCGATATTAGAGCGCCGTCAAAGTAGATATGCTGGCCATCCAGGGCAAGCTGGTCCAAAATAGACCGGCAGGCTAAAGCCGCCCGGCCGGTGGACAGGACAACCCCTATCCCCAGGCGGCGGGCTTCGTCCAGGGCTTTCCGGTTATCAGCCGAAATTTCCCTCTCCCTTCCCACCAAGGTGCCATCTATATCTACCACTAAGAGCTTGTATTTCATCAGTCCTCCCTATCTACACACTAATTTTAGCATCAGAGGGGGTAGATTTCCAAATTAAGCCCGTTCAGACAGGGTGTAGCGCCCTCCTGTTAGCTAGTTACCCCTCCCCCTTTTTATATCTTTGCCCGCCCGCCGCCCTTTATGGAAGGGGACTTCGTCCCCCTTAAACCCCCCTGAATTCATGGCTTCGCCCCATCCTTCTCCCCCCTCTTCTTAACAGGTCTTCATCTTCCCATACCCTCCCACCCTCATAAGCTACGCTTCTGAACCTTGCTTCCCCTCCCCCCAGAGAGGGGAAATTATCCCCCTCCTTAAAAAAATTGATAGAAGTATCACTTCTGTAGGGCGGGAGGGTGGGAAATAAAACACAGGTTAGAAGGTGGGGTGGGGTGGCAAGTAATTTATTTGGTATCGCCGCTGGCGAAGGCGACGGCATACTCTTTAGAGTGGGAGATAGTGACCGCCAGCTTATCCAGGCCCATCTTTTCCGCATGCTGCTGCGTCTTACCGTAGAGATTGACCACCGGCTGGCCGCCGGGGCCGGAAAGTATCTCAATATCTTTAAGGCTCATATCCTTGGCCGGTTTGCCCAGGGCTTTTATGACCGCTTCCTTGGCGGCGAAGCGGGCCGCCAGCGAAGGCAGCTTTTTGCGGTACAGCTTCAGCTCCAAATCGGTATAAACCCGCTCCAGAAACTTTTCCCCGTGGCGGGAGATTGCCTTTTCCAGACGGCCTATTTCAACTATATCAACGCCAATGCAGTGCATAATAAGCCCATTAAATAAGTTACTCCGGGAATTGTAGTCTATTTCGGGGGGTGCGTTCAAGCTCTAAAATCCCCCACCCCCTTTTTTATCTTTACCCGCCCGCCGCCCTTTTTAAGGTATGCCCCTTACGGGGCTGTTCCCCGCCCACCAGGGAGGGAGATATTATAATTCCCCCTTTTCCCACCACCCCCGAACGAGGAACAAATCCCAACTCCCCAATCAGGGAGTTTCAGAGGCACAGCCTTTTAGGGTGGGTCAGGGTGGGTAGATAAACTCCCCCTTTACCCCGGACAGGCAAGGTGCTAGAATTCTAGCAAGAGGATATATATGTCGGGACATTCCAAATGGTCAACAATTAAGCGGCAGAAAGGGGTGACTGACGCCCGGCGGGGGCAGATTTTCACCAAGCTCGCCCGCGAGATTATCGTGGCGGTGCGGGAGAGCGGCGATAACCCGGAGAGCAACTTCCGGCTCAGGCTGGTCATCCAGAAAGCCCGCGATAACAACATGCCGATGGACAATATAGAGCGGGCTATCAAGCGGGGCAGCGGTAAGGCTGAAGGCGCCACCCTGGTGGAGATGGTGCTGGAGGGCTACGGGCCCAGCGGGGTGGCTATTCTGGTACAGGCGCTCAGCGACAACCGCAACCGGACTTTACAGGAGGTCAGGAATCTCTTTACCCGCAACGGCGGCAATCTAGGGGAAGCCGGCTGTGTCGCCTGGCTTTTCGACTCCCGCGGGCTGATTACGGTGGAGCCCGGCGACCGGGACGCCGAAGAGCTGGCTCTCCAGGCTATTGACGCCGGCGCCGAGGATGTCAAGGTAGATAATAACTACGTGGAGATTTACACCGGGCCGACGGAGCTGGAAAAGGTCCGGCAGGCGCTGGAGCAGAACAATATAGCCGTCGCCTCGGCGGAGCTATCCATGGTGCCCAAGAGCACTATTGAGCTGGAGGAAAAGGTGGCACTGCAGACACTGAGGCTGCTGGACAAGCTGGAGGAGCTGGACGAGGTTCAGCTTGTTTCCAGCAACGCCGACTTCTCCGACGCTATTCTGGAGAAATACCAGGCATGAGCCCGCCCCGATGAGGATTTTAGGCATTGACCCCGGAACGATAAATATGGGCTACGGCGTCATCGAAGCCCGGGACGATAAGACAACCCTGGTTGAAAGCGATGCAATAAGCGTTAAGGAGCGCTCCCCTATCGGGGAGCGCCTGAGCTATATGTACCATCGCCTCTTGGAGATAGTTTCCCGCTACCAGCCCGATGCCGTGGCTATAGAGCAGCCCTTCATGGCTAAGAACGTCAAGGCGGCGCTGGCGGTGGGACGCGCACAGGCGATAGCCATACTGGCGGCAGCCGATAAGGGTATCCCCACTTTTGAATACACCCCCGCCCAGGTAAAGCAGCGGGTGACCAACTACGGCGCCAGCACCAAGGAGCAGGTTCAGGAGATGGTCAAGCTCCAGCTTAATTTAACCGAAGTCCCCCAACCCAACGACGCCGCCGATGCTTTAGCGGTAGCCCTCTGCCACCTCCACCAAACCCACATAGAAAGCCTGCTGGCTCAGGGAGGCAAGCAGTGATAGCCAGCCTTAAAGGAACCCTCCAGTCGCTGGCTGGCGACAGGGCAATCGTCGATGTTCACGGCATCGGCTTCCGGGTCTATATGCCCACCTCCACCATGTCCACCCTGGGGGCTATCGGCGACGAGGTAGAACTGCACACCCACCTCCACCTCAGGGAGGACAACGCTACCCTCTACGGCTTTGCCACCCCCGAAGAGCTGGGACTCTTCCAGACCCTGATTGGAGTCTCTGGATTAGGCCCCAAGCTGGCTTTAGCCATGCTCTCGGCGATGAGTGTAGAAAAGCTGGCCATGGCTATCGCCAGCGGCGGCGCCGACCTGCTGTCCGAGATTCCCGGCATCGGCAAGAAGACGGCTAACCGCATTATTTTGGAGCTTAAGGAGAAGGTGGCCGCCGGCTGGCTCACCACCCCACCCCCCGAGTTCGCCGAAGAAAACGCCGAGGTCCTAGCCGCCCTCACCTCGCTGGGCTACTCGGTCAGGGAAGCCTCCCACGCCGTGGCTACCCTCCCCACAGACCCCACCTTAAGCCTCGAAGAAAAAATCAGGCTGGCGCTCGGGTATTTCACCGCCAAATAAAAGGAGTCCCTCATGGAAATTGCTCTCTATGTCATAATTTTCGTTTTACTTGTCGTGATTCTGGTGCTGCTTTTCCGCCCCCGCAAGGTGCAGCTGCCGGCAATAGACGAGCTTGAAGCCAAGCTCAGGTTTGCTTTAGCCTCGGCGGCATCGGTCAAGGAGATTCATGACGCCCTGGAAGAGCTGCCCCACGATGTATTAGAGTCGATAACCCGCAGCCTGGGCAAGCGCACCGGCAAGCTCAACGAGCTGCTGGCAACCTTCGAGCTGACCAAGTACGACCGCCTCTTCTACCTGGGCGAGCCGGTGGACTTCGTCGGCGTTAAGTACGATGAGGGCATTGACTTCATCGAGGTCAAAACGGGCCGGGCAAGCCTTACCGAGGACGAAAAGAGGCTGAAAGACCTCATCGAGCTTAAGATGGTCAACTATGTGCCGCTGTCGGTGCAGCGCATCGGCATCGCCGAGGAAGTAGATACCGCAGGAGATAGCGGTGAAGGCGGCTGAGGGCACTATCTATTCCCGCCCACCTGCCCTTTTTAAGGTAGCCCCTTACGGGGCTTCTCCCCTCCGCCCCGACAAAGCAAGCGGGTTTGATTTGATGGAGATGTAAGAAAAGAACAATGAGCAAGAACAATATGAACTCATCTATTTATCCTCGGTACCTTTGTCCGTTATCATTATTTGACTGCTATACTGACAACGTAGATTTAGTTGAAGACATACAAATAAGACGAACACCAACGGCCTTTAAAGAGCAAGCAGACCAAAACGGCATTGAAGTTAAGTTTGTAGCCGTATTACCTTATAATATAGCCAAAACTCTAGAAGAAGCTTCAAAAGAATCTATGAAAACAGATAAACTTTTATATGATTTAGTAAGCGGTTTGAGACTATGCCACGCTGGTAAAGTAATTGCGGGACCACTATTACCTGCTATACTTCAGGATTCTGTATTTTCCCACCCAATTAAGAGTGAGACACCTCTTTTCTCACCACTGCATGCTGAAATATCCACATATAGCAAGACCACTGTTAGAGACCTTTATTGGCCGTATGCGCATCTTCTTGTCTACGAACTCAAACATTCAGATGTAAATATCATCAACGAGATAATTAAAGAAATCCGTGTTTCACGCAAAGAAGGAAAACAACATACTCTATTTGAAGCTATATCGAGATTTCATTCCGCCTATCATGGTAACCCCACCGACAGACTCATTGACCAGATGATTGCTTTTGAATCCTTGTATATAGGGGATGATAAAGAACTCGGATATAAATTAGCTCTAAGAACCGCTTTCTTACTTACAACAGACGAAGACGACAGAAAAGTCATCCTGAATGATATGAAGAAGGCGTATGAATTAAGAGGACAAATTGTTCATGGAAGTGCAAAGGTAGATATGTCTAAACTTGAAGATACTATCCCCAAAACTGAAGAGTATTTACGCCAGTCCATTCGGAAATTCCTAAAACTCTTAGCTTCTGGCTATTCATTGGATACCCTCAAAAAGGGCAAAAACAAGAAACCTGCGATACTTGATGAAAATATCCTTAAAAACGGGGCACTTCTCGCTTAACCACCCCCCCCTTTATATCTATTCCCACCCTCCAGCCCTTTTAAGGTATGCCCCTTACGGGGCTTTTCCCCCCATCCCTATTTGACTTCATTGTAACCAAAATGTTAGGATTTAACTGCGTTAGTAAGTCCCAAACAGGGCTGCTATTTGAGGCCCCCCGCCACCAATGGGGGGTTTCACGCTTTTTTAAACTAATAAAGCCTCCTTACGGGGCTTCTCCCCCCCCAAAAAAAAGTAGATAAATAACCCCCTAGGCGAGGGACTGGGGTGCCAACCCCTGTAGGGTGGGGTCAGGGTGGGAAGAAAAACACCCGCTAACAGGGGGAGGGGCGTATCCCCCATAAAGGCACATGCAGAGAGGTCTCACCTCTTTCGGGCGGGAGGGTGGGACGCAGAACCAGCGCTAAAAATCCCTTATCCCCTATCTATTCCCTTTTAACCCCCCAAAAGCTATACTATTCTTAGAGACATCTTTTAGCGCCAGAGTCTAT
>Ga0315549_1005501_pt1 | contig 10313 bp, 12 predicted proteins | sample SalMarSW160200MG_FD_203101 | JGI IMG/M metagenome (GOLD analysis project Ga0315549, IMG submission 203101) | Salt marsh sediment microbial communities from the Plum Island Ecosystem LTER, Massachusetts, United States - Salt Marsh Sediment SW1601-200 ... | reverse complement strand
TCCTTGAAAAAAAGGAACAGATCCTTGTTAGGTCCCTCAACCGGACCGAATTCTGCGAGGTCGACATCGAGGATCATCAATTCTTGATCGCCCGTACCGGCTATACAGGCGAGGAGATCGGCTACGAGATCTACTCCGCACCTCCTGCTGCCGTGTGGATGTGGGAGAAGCTGATCGAGGTCGGCATACCACTCGGTCTGCTCCCCTGCGGACTCGCCTCACGCGACTCCACGCGCACCGAAGCGGGGCTGCCTCTCTACGGACACGAGCTCGCTGGGCATTACGCTGTTAATCCGTACGAGGCAGGCTTCGGCGCGTATGTCAAACTGCATAAGCCGTTCTTCATCGGGCGGGATGCCTGCGTCACCGCGTACACGAAACCCAGAAGGGAGATCGCGCGCTTCCAGGTCAACGTAGTCGGTACGCGCCCGATTCACAGTGACGCGGCAGTGATCGATCGAAACGGCCTCTATCTCGGACGGGTGACGAGCTGCGTCAGCTTGGGGGAGACTCAGGTTGGCCTGGCCCTTCTGGAAAAGCTCGATGTCACTCCTGGCACGCCGATCACCCTCCTCAACCCACCTCGTAGTGAAGAAGCAAAAACGGTCACCGGCCTCGAAGCAGGTGATCGAGTCGCTATCCCGGTTCCAGGGACGATCGTCTCTCGCTTCCCTGAGAAGGCTGCTCTCCCAAAGGCAGTCGGAGAGTAAGGATAATTGTTTCACCACGAAGGACACGAAGAGCACGAAGGAGTTGAAGAACAAAGCGCTTCAACTCGATGATCAGCTTGTCTTCTGTCAGTAAGTCCAGGCGCACGCCTTTGTACTCGACCGGTTACGAATGCTGTAGCTTGAACCGAATGCCATTCTTCGTGGTGAATTCTCTTCGACCTCCGGTCTTGCTTCGCAACCGGCATCCGTCCTGTGCGAACCAAAATTAGAAGTCACTACCCCCTCCTCGCCGACGTCCTTCCCGATCTCAAGGTGATGCTCGTCTTTGCGAGTGATGATCACGTGCAGATTGCGGTGGACAAGCCGCATATTCATCAGGCGTACGACGGATTCCACCATACGGCTGGTCTGTGGTGTCGACTTAATCCAACCCTGTCTACGTAGAGAGCCTAGCCGGACCCGGCAATGCTTTCCCCGATAACGCGGCGAACACCGAGCCGAGCGACTGGATGAACGCTCGCACGTGGGGTTACCGTGCACCGCAAGGTTCACACCTGAACACACTGGCCGCCGTAGCAGAGATGGTCGACCATGTCAGGGCGGATAATTGGGAACCGAACCTAGGTCGTGTGCTATTCGAGTACTGACCACCGCGCAGAGTCTTGGGGGCGGATCTTGCTGGTTAGGATCAGTCGATCGGTTGGCCTATAACAGGCTTGTTTGCAGGGCAACTGATGACTTGGACCAGGTTCTAGAACGCAGAAACACCAAAAACGAAGACCCGGTTCCTGAGCCGATTCATTACGTGGGTTTCCCTAGAACCTCCCTGGTGAATAAGTTGCTTTCATCGCGACCTTCTTGCTACGATTCCTAAAAGAGATCACTTCCCTGAAGTTGCGGTGCTGAAGCAAAATGAGTGGAGTGGGAGGTAAATGGCAGTGGTAAACTCAGAGTTTTGGAGAGTGATTGGCGCAGTCGGTGCTGTAGTCGCGATTGGTCTAACAGTCCTCCTCTTCATCCTGAATCAAACGAGTGCATCGAAGAGCTTGGAAGCGGAACTCGTTTCCGTGACTTCATTCACATCTTCAGATCTCGATCTAGGACCAGTTGAGGTGTGCGTAACAAACAATGGCGAGCAAATCGCCAGCTATACCAACATGCAGATTCGGGTAGCTAACACCGGCAGCAGGCCAATACGCAAGGACGACTATGAAAGCCCGTTGACCTTGGACTTCAAGGACGTAGAGAGAATACTGTCAGCACGAGAACTTGCCTCCAATCCGACTGAAATCAATGCAGAAGCCAAGATTCAAGGTGCCACGAACGTCGTTCTTCCCAAAATCCTTCTGAATTCGGGTGACTGGTATACAGTTGAGATCGAACTAGAAACGCTTCCCGACTCAACCCCGCGATTTGATCCTATCGCACGCATAGTTGGCGTCGATAGGATGGTGTACAAAGACGAGTCTGTAACCGTGAGAGAAGCTCGAACAACCACCCTGACTCGCGCGTGTGTGTCTCCGGGGTTCCGTATTGCCGGGCTCGTCTTCTGGTGTATGACTGCTATCTTGTTCATGACACACCTGTTCTTGCCAGACCAGAGGGTGTCAAACAGAGTCAACGTTTTCCTTGCGACGCTTGAAGGGTCGTTTGCGACTATGGGTGCTCTACTCATCGCCTTGTCGATATAGTATGAAGAAGATAGGAATCAGATCGTATTTACCTGGGAGGAATTCTTGCTAACAGTTGTGTCAACGGCAATTGGCTTTTTGATGGGTTCATTGCCGTTCTCGTCATGGCTCGTGAGATGGCGGGTGCGCAAAGATGTCCGTACGTTCGGTGATGGTAATCCCGGAGCGATCAACGCGTGGCGAGCCGGAGGTTGGCGCGTGGGAGTGCCCGTGCTCGTATTGGATGTGATCAAAGGAGGACTCCCTGTCGCCCTTGCGCGATTCGTCTTTGACCTTGGAGGTTGGTCCCTTGTCCCCATAGCGCTTTCCCCGGTTCTCGGCCACGTCGTGTCACCTTGGCTTCGATTTCGCGGTGGCAAGGGAATTGCAGCAACCTTCGGCGTTTGGAGTGCCCTTACGTTCTGGATTGTACCGATGACGCTGGGGTTGTCCATGGCGGTAATCATGACGTTTCAAACCGTACCAGCTTGGACGGTCATGATGGCGGCGCTGGCGACGTTGATTGCCCTTCTCCTTCTTCGAGTGGAGGCCTTCCTCGTCGTTGCCTTCGTTCTCAACGTTACTCTGCTGGCTTGGACTCATCGAAAAGAGCTTCTCTCCGCCCCGAAGCTGCGTGCTTTCTCGCGCAAGAAACAAGCGGGGGACGATTGAACTTCCTCGTTCAGCACCAATACAGCATCGTGGTGTTCTTGGGTGTGCTTCTGGCCATCTCTCTATCCAACCTCGTCGCAATGCATCGCCTCGGAGGCCGTGGATTCGGGAAGCGAAGGAACCGGCTCGATTCCCAGCCAGAGAAGCTTCCTAGGGTATCTGTTCTTGTCCCGGCAAGGAATGAAGAACGCAATATCGCCCGCTGTGTCCGCTCACTTCTGGCACAGGACTACGCTGATTTTGAGGTGATCGTGCTGGATGACTCGGAGGATCGGACACCGGATATCCTTCGATCTCTGGCCGGGGATGAACGGTTACGCGTGATGGCTGGGAAACCCCTCCCGTCCGGGTGGATGGGGAAGAACTGGGCCTGCCATCAGCTGGCCCAAGCGGCTACAGGAGAAATCTTGCTTTTCACCGACGCGGACACCCGCCACCATCCCTCCATGCTGCGCGACGCCGTGACAGCACTCCTTGTGGAAAGGTTCGATTTCCTGAGCGCCATTCCTCGCCAGGAGCTGCACACATGGGCAGAGCGCCTGGTCATTCCGATTCTTCCCTGGAGTCTCCACACCTTCTTTCCCATCGGCCTTGCTCGGCGGTTACGTCTGCGAGCCCTGGCAACCGCTGCGGGCCAGCTCATGCTGTTTCGCAAAGAAGCCTACGCGGCGATTGGCGGCCACAGAAGCGTACGAGGGTCGGTGTTGGATGACGTATCGCTGGCGCAACGCGTAGTGAAGGCCGGTCTGTTGTGGTCCCTACTGGACGGAAAGGCGAGGATCTCAGTCCGGATGTATCGATCCTCCAAAGAAGTGTGGGATGGCCTCTCGAAGAATCTGTTCGCCGTTTTCGGCTGCAATCTGCCGCTGTTTGGCTTCGTTTGGACGTTGTTGTTCTGGGTGGCGTGGGAGCCTCCACTTGTATTGGTATTCCGGGCCACACGAGCCCTGTCGATACCTGCGGAGGTTGTCCTTCCGGCTGCGTTGGCAACGGGGCTTTGCCTGTTGCTGTGGTTGATCAACAACCTTCGCTTCCGAATTCCATGGATTCAAGCCGCCCTTCATCCGGTCACAATGCTACTGATGCTGTTCATCGCCGTCCGCTCGGTGATTTGGCATGCCCTGGGCCGCGGCACGTGGAAAGGTCGGCCCCTTCGGCCAGCTGATGACGGCAACGAAGAGAAACAACGCCGCGGGTGAATTGTCGCGTCTCTTCTTGCCGTGGAATGGAGTACGTGTCAGTTCGTACACGCTGGCTTGGCCACGTCAGTCTCCCAACAGGAGAAGGTTCATCTGCTGGATGTCCTCGCAGTCAAGCAGTGGATCGATCCGCCTCGCAAGGAAGAAATTCCGCTCAGGGTCAGGATCCGGAGATCCCTGGCCCCCACTTACGAGAAAAGGGCTACTCGCTCCCAGCACCACCTGTTCGGTCTCCCATTCGATCGTTCCTTGGATGAACCCCGGAGACACGACTGTTCCCACAAGGCGATTGCGATTACGTTGAACGACGTACACTTCCCCGCTGATCAGTCCCATGATCTCCACCCGTACGGTCATCCCCGGGTGGCCATCGTTGTCTTGGTCGAACACACGCGGATCGGCCACATCCATGGGGAGGGCTTCATTCTCTGGGTCTTTGAGTCGTGCACCCAGCACCTGGGTGTTCCACGGGAAGACGATGCGGCGTTCGGGAGAGGGGTTCCCTGTGGATGGATCCATTCCCGACACGAGCTCAAGAAGGGCTGCGCGCTCCGTCACACCCAAAGAGAGCAGGAACGCATCGGGAATGGTTGTGTTCACCATCATGGTGCCGTCGTCGATGTCCGTTCCGCAGTTGCTCTCCAGAACTGATAACGCATCGTCCCTCTGTTCAATGATCAACCGGAGGTGGGTTGTTGTCGTGCGTGTTCGATTGCCGACGATCGGTATTCTCACGATTTCCGATGTGATCTGAACCATCGCCCAGACTCCCGAGAGATCCAGGTCCGATGGGACTTCGGACGGGCTGGTCTCGCTGACTGCCTGGCCATTGATGAGTGAGCCATACGTAAGTCCGATGAGGATGAAGAGAAGAGCTAAGAGAACCCTTGCCCGAGACATCGATCGACCTCCAGTTCTTAAGAACCACTGTATCTCTAAGCGGAAAGCGTGTCAAGTGCTAGTGGTAGCACGAAGGCCCTTTGTCTAAAAGCGAATAATCAAGGGCATGGCACACGTCCTGTGTCGCGGCGACTTGGGCTTATCCGTGTGGGAACGGAGCTGGTTTTCTGCCAGCGCCACGGTTGGCACTGCGGGTTGACTCCTGGGTGAGCATCGGACTATAGTGGGGGGATTTAGGACGGAGGGTGACGTTCAATGGAAGAGCGCGGGACTTTCTGCTACGAACGTGGGTCGGTATCGATTGAAACGAAAGACCTTTCCAAGGTCTACCGTGTGGGAACACAACAGGTGCACGCCCTGCACGCGGTGAACTTTGTCGCAAAGCAGCGCGATTTCGTGGTGATCAACGGCCCCTCCGGCAGTGGCAAGACGACATTCCTGAATCTCATCGCTTGTATTGACCAACCGACGAGTGGAGAGGTGTTCCTTGAGAAGCAGCCGACGAGCAGCCTGTCCGAAGGACAACTGGCGAACCTTCGCAAAGAGACGATCGGCCTGATCTTTCAAACGTTCAACCTGATTCCGGTGCTATCGGCGTTTGAGAACGTGGAATACCCGTTGCTGTTGCAGCGGATCCCGGTGCCAGGGACGATCGTTCCTCGCTTCCCTGAGAAGGAGTCTCTCCCAAAGGCAGTCGGAGAGTAAGGAGAATTATTTCACCACGAAGGACACGAAGAGCACGAAGGCGTTGAAGAACAAAGCGCTTCAACTCGATGATCAGCTTGTCTTCTGTCAGTAAGTCCAGGCGCACGCCTTCGTACTCGACCGGTTACGAATGCTGTAGCTTGAACCGAATGCCATTCTTCGTGCTCTTCGTGGTGAATTCTCTTTGGTATCCGTCCCGTGCGAGCCGAAATTAGAAGTCACTACCCACTCCTCGCCGACGTCCTTTCCGATCTCAAGGTGATGCTCGTCTTTGCGAGCATCGATCACGTCCAGGTTGCGATGAACAAGCCACACATTCACCAGGCGTACGACGGATTCCACTATACGGCTGGTCTGTGGTGTCGACTTAATCCAGACCTTGCCTACGTGGAGAGCCTAGCCGGACCCGGCAATGCTTTCCCCGACAACACAGCGAATACCGAGCCGAGCGACTGGATGAACGCCCGCGCGTGGGGTTACCGCGCCCCGCAAGGCTCACATCTGAACACGCTGGCCGCACTCGCCGCCGTAGCAGAGATGGTCGACCGTGTCAGGGCGGATAATTGGGAACCGAACCTGAGCCGCGTGCTCTTCGAATAGTAACCACCGCGAAGAGTCTTGGGGGGGCGGGTCTTGCTGGTTAGGAGCAGTCGATCGGTTGGCCTATCACAGGCTTGTTTGTAGAGTAAATGATAACTCGGACCGAGGCCCTGATCTAAAACACTAAAAGCAAAGATCTCGGCCCTTCAGAGGTGCAACGACAGATAGAACACACTTGACGGGCAGATCAACCGGCATGTACTATGTTGCAGGTTTACAAGCTAATTACTATTGCCTGGGGAAGCCATGAAACTTAAGCCTAAGTTCGGGATCGTTGCTCTAATGGATGCTCTTGGTGCGCGCGCTATGAGCATTCAACGCTCCGCAGAATACCTCGACAGCATTCCCCTCCTGAAAAGCCAAATTCAGGACGCGTTTCAGATAACACGGAAGAAAGAGGGTGATTCCTTCATCTCGGACGTGTTCGCTAAACTCAAGCCGCGGTTCTTTGGGGACTCCATTCTCATGACTTATCAAGTTCAAGACCGAGACGCAGAATTGCTGATGGATTCCCTTGATGACTTGGTTTTTATCCTTAATTGCTTTGTCCCGACCGCCATAGACCTAGGTTTGCTGTTCCGGGGAGCTTTATCGATAGGCTACTACCTTGAGAAGAAGGACGTTGCCTTGGGACCGGCTGTAATCGACGCAGCCTACTGGTATGACAAGGCCGATTTCATTGGTGTCATCACCACGCCTCACGCGTCTCACCACATCAAAGCCACTTGCGCAGAAGAGTTCGGTCCGGATGCTCTTGATGACCCTCTGGCTAGATCACTCGTGCCATACGACGTGCCATTGTCAGGTGGAGGGATGCTGAGAACATATGCATTGAACTGGCCTGACGTAATGCTGGCAGTTCAATGCAAGACATACAAACAGGAAGCGTTGCCGTGGTTTTATGATCGGGTCAAGGAGCTCCCTGTCCCGCCGGGAACAGAGACGAAGTACGCAAACACGGAGGCCTTCATAAGGAACGGGGTGGCGCTGGCATCCGCTGAGAAGAAGGGTCTTCCGCCATCTGGGTGAGGTTTTTTTCGATGAACTAGCTCGCGAAAGGCTCAGGGAATGATTCTACCTTGCGCTTTTCCCCTGGAGGTATTCCTGCGACACTCGGAATGATCTGTTGTAACGGGAGGCTTCTTTTGTTGCTACACCCCTGGTCAAACAGCTGGAAGAGCTGCAACTAGCGTTGGTTGTCCAGTCTCCTAGGGCGTGTTTCTTGTAGGGGCTTCTTTTTCAGCGGCAAATCTGGAAGCCTGAGTGTTTGAGGCCATTCTGCGGGCAGCAACATAAACATGAGCGGTCGTTGCCCGGAGTTGTCGCAGCGGGCAGCATAGACTACGGTATATTAGGAAGTGGTCATCGATGGATAGAGAGAAGAATGGCTTGAATGATGAGAAACCAACGCTCCTTGAGCTGTTCAAAAGGCACTTCCCCGAACACCCCCTAACAACGGCAGAAGAGCGGTTGCTTCTGGAAGTGGAGACGGGTGGAGTAATCGATTGCAGCAGCGATGATTCCGCGGATAACGATCCTGGGAATGCTGAAGAGTGGGGAAATGAGAGGACGATCAGCGCTAGGGCCATTGCGTGGCTCTGTACAGATCGTGTTGCTGTCAGTTGAGTAACACACAAAGGCATCCAGGTCCGTGGGGCAAAGGTCGTGGAACCCCTTGACTTGTCGTTTGCCGATGTTTCCTTTCCGCTTGATCTTTCTGGATGCGCGTTTATTGGGGAACTATCTCTTCGCCAAAGTCGCATAAAGGCGTTGGGCCTTGAGGGCTCCCGCACGCAGACCATTGCTGCTGATGGGATGGACGTTAAAGGCGATGTGTTCCTTAGCGATGGCTTCAAAGCCGAGGGGGAAGTCGGGCTTCTCAATGTCACGATCGGCGGCCAGCTCGACTGCGCAGAGGGGCAGTTCATCAATCCCAATGGTGACGCACTTACCGCTGATGGGATGGACGTTAAAGGCGATGTGGTCCTTGGCGATGGCTTCAAAGCTGAGGGGGAAGTCCGGCTTCTCGATACTACGATCGGCAGCCAGCTGGACTGCTCAGAGGGTCAGTTCATCAATCCCGGTCGTGTCGCACTTGACGCTGAGGGGATGGACGTTAAGGGCAGTGTGTTTCTTAGGGGTGGATTCAAAGCCGAGGGAGAAGTCCGGCTTCTCGGTGCCACGATCGGCGGCCAGCTCGCCTGCTCAGAGGGTGAGTTCATCAATCCCGATGGTGTCGCGCTTAACGCTGATGGGATGGATGTTAAGAGCGATGTGTTCCTTTGCGATGGCTTCAAAGCCGAGGGTGAAGTGAGTTTAGTTTCAACGGTTGTTGCCCGGGACTTGAAAGTGAGGGATGTTCGGGAGCCAGAGAAGGCGCGGTTCGACTTCACGTCTACCACTATCGACACGCTGTTGGACGACGAGGCCAGCTGGCCAGCCAAGGGAAACCTAGTACTGGACGGGTTTGTTTATAGAAGACTTGACCAGCACTCCCCCCATAATGTCAAAGCGAGGATTCGATGGCTTGGCTTGCAACCAACTGATCGCTTCTATCCATCCCCCTACGAACAACTGGCAAAGGTCTTGCAAGAGAGCGGATATGTGGACGCTGCTAAGAGAGTTCTGATTGCAAAGAACAAGGACCCCGCCAAGCTGAAGGAGCTGTCCAGACCAAAGCGAGTCCTTCATCGTGTTGTACTTGGAGGGGTGACAGGATACGGCTACCGCCCATGGCGGGCTCTGTGGATTGGAGTTGCTCTCGTATTTATTGGATGGGGACTGTTTTTTGCTGCTGAACGCGAAGGGATCATGGTGCCTGCGCAAAGCGAGGCAGTTCCAGTCTATACGCCATTTCACGCCCTGCCTTACTCAATTGATGTATTTGTGCCGTTGGTCGATTTAGAGCAAGCTGATTACTGGACCCCGCATGAAGGACGTAGTGGGACGCTGTTTACCTTAGGGAACTATGCGATTCCTCTCAGCGGATTGTTCCTTAGGGTGGTTATGTGGGTTCTGAACATCCTTGGTTGGATACTCACAACACTGCTCGTTACCGGGTTAACCGGGGTCATCCGGCGACGGTTCGATTACTGAACTCCTCGTGCCCAAGACTTGCAACGCAAGTTCCTTTGGAGGTAAGAATTATACTGAAGTTTTGGCGCCGGAGTTAGATCTTTACTTTTGGTGTTTTCGGAATTTGGAAGTGTCTCTGGAAGCGCGCTTCGAGAAGCAAGCCTCGCGTATACCTTGAAAAAGTGAAATGCCTCTGTATAATAAAGCGATAAAAAGATCGTTTTATCTGGAGGATGTATGCTCTACTCGTTGACGACAAAGTACGCGGTGATCGCGCTCGTAGAGCTGGCCCGCCGGTCGAGCGATAGGCCGGTTCTGGTAAAGGATCTGGCGGCAAAAAAGGAGACCCCCGCGGCATTCCTCGCCAAGCTTGTACCGCCCTTTGTACGAGCGGGAATCCTCAGCTCTACGCGGGGGAAGAACGGGGGGATAAGCTTCGCCCGCTCGCCGCACCAGACCAGCTTGGCGGATGTGGTGCGCACAATCGAGGGCGATAACTGGTTTCGAGAGTGCGTATTCGAGGTTTCCCCTTGTGATGGTCGGCTGGATTGCCCACTGCACAGCGTGTGGGATCCGGTGCGCGATCAGATCATCGCCTTCCTCGAACAGACAACGATAGGGACCGTGGCAGATAAGCTAGCAAGCACTAGTCAGGAGGCATAATGAGTGAACCTCCCCGCCTACAAGGCGGGGTTTCAAAAGGCAAAAGCCAGACTTAGAAAAGTTCTAACTGCTGCGGAGCCCGCTCTCGTTCCTGATGATATCGAATGTACTTGCGGATGACCTCCGCTGTAACGTCATCTCCCACCGTGCGTACAAAG